>Ga0105240_10012327_pt1 | contig 11807 bp, 10 predicted proteins | sample KBSC54metaG_FD_80426 | JGI IMG/M metagenome (GOLD analysis project Ga0105240, IMG submission 80426) | Corn rhizosphere microbial communities from Kellogg Biological Station, Michigan, USA - KBS C5-4 metaG | ecosystem: Host-associated > Plants > Roots > Rhizosphere > Soil | place: Michigan, USA...
CCGCTCAGCCGTTGGCAGTCGCGGCAGTGGCACAGTCCCTGGAAATCGGGCGTCCCCATGGCGCGATAGCGCACGGCGCCGCAGCGGCAACCTCCTGTCAGCATTGCGCGACTATGCCATGCCAGCGGCGGCGAGGGCCATCGCGGCCGGACGGCTCAGCCAAGGGCGCCGTCCGTGTCGGCCTGCAACCGGCCGAGCGCGCGCGCGAAGACCGCCTTGTCGTTCAGCGCCCGCGCCAGGGTGAGCGCGCCCTGGATGCCGGCGACGCTGCTCTCGGCCAGCCTCCGGGCCGCCGCGGGCTTCACACCAGCCCGCACCAGCGCCCCGGCCAGCGCATCGATCCAGCGCCGGAAATAGTCGCGGATCGGGCCGGCGAAACGGTCGCGCGTCTCGTCGAGCGCGAACGCGCCGATCAGGCACACGCGCCGCCCCGAGCGGAAATACGCGTCGACCGACTCCCACATGCCGGCGATCGCCGCGCGCGGGTCGTCGCGTTCGAGGGGCTCGAACACCTCGCGCGCAAACCACGCATCGACGTGCGCCACGATCTCGGCCGCCATCTCCTCCTTCCCGCCGGGAAAGAAGTGATAGAGGCTGCCCTTCGACAGCCGCGTGCGCGCAGTGATGCTGCTCATCGAGGCGCCGTCGTAGCCCAGCTCGCGGAAGACCTCGGCGACCAGCGGCAGCACCTCGGCCTTCTCGAAGACGGTGCGTGTCATGGCGATCCCTATCGCCCGCTCACAGGCCGAGGTCGGACAGGCCGGGATGGTCGTCGGGCCGGCGGCCGAGCGGCCAGTGGAACTTGCGGTCGGCCGCAGCGATCGGCAGGTCGTTGATCGAGGCGAAGCGGCGCTGCATCAGCCCGGCGGCGTCGAACTCCCAGTTCTCGTTGCCGTAGGACCGGAACCACTGGCTGCTATCGTCGCGCCATTCGTAGGCGAAGCGCACGGCGATGCGATTGCCGTCGAACGACCAGAGTTCCTTGATCAGCCGATAGTCGAGCTCGCGGGCCCATTTGCGGACGAGGAATTCCACGATCTGCGCGCGCCCGGCGGGAAACTCTGCACGATTGCGCCAGCGGCTGTCCGGCGTGTAGACGCCCGCGACCCGCTCGGGATCGCGGCTGTTCCAGCCGTCCTCGGCCATCCGCACTTTTGCCGTCGCGGTTTGGCGGGTGAAGGGAGGTTCCAGGGCCATGTTCGTCCTCTCGATTGTCCGGGTTGCCTCATTCTAGACCGATCGGTCTAGTCTGCGCATCCCCGCCCTCCTCACCATCGCTTGACACAACATCACGGCGGCCTGTTGCCATTGTCGCGTCGCCACCGGCCGTGGCATGACACTGGCAAAGACAAAAGGGAGGCAAAGAATGCGGTGGTGGAAACTGGGTATCGTCGTGGCGGTTCTGGCGGGACTGGCCACGCCGGCGGGCGCGCAATCCTGGCCGACCAAGCCGGTCAGGATCGTCGTGCCGTTCGGTCCCGGCGGACCGGCCGACGTCTATGCCCGCATCGTGGCCCAGGGCCTGACCGAGACCTTCAAGCAGCAGTTCATCATCGAGAACAAGCCGGGTGCCGGCGCGCTGATCGGCACCGAGGTCGTGGCGAAAGCGCCGGCCGACGGCTACACGCTGCTGATGATGTCGAACACGCACACCGTCAACGAGACGCTGTTCGCCAACAAGCAATACCAGCTGATGCGCGACTTGATTCCGGTGGCGCCGGTCAATTCGTCGGACCTGGTCATGGTGGTGCACCCGTCGGTGCCGGCCAAGACGCTGCAGGAGTTCATCGCGCTCGCCAAGGCCAGCCCCGGCAAGCTCACCTACGCCTCGTCGGGACCGGGCACGCCCTATCACATGGCCGGCGAGCTCTTCAAATCGATGAGCGGCACCGACATCCTGCACGTGCCGCACAAGAACAGCGGCGAGGCGCGCAACGACGTGATGGGCGGCCACGTGATGATGATGTTCGACGCCGTCACCGCCATGAAGGGCAGCATCGACGCCGGCGAAGTGCGGGCGCTGGCCACCACCGGGCTCAAGCGCTCGGCGGTGATGCCCGACGTGCCGACGGTGAACGAATCGGGCGTGCCGGGCTACGAGGCCACGATCTGGCTGGGCATCATGGCGCCCAAGGGCACGCCCAAGGACATCGTCGACCGGCTGAACGCCGAGATCGAGAAGATCATCGCCTCGCCCGCGATCCGCGAGGCCTGGGCCAAGCAGGGCGCCGTGCCCATGACCATGACGCCCGACCAGTTCGGCACCTTCCTGCGCGGCGACATCGACAAATGGGCCAAGGTCATCAAGGCGGCCGGGATCAAGATGCAATGACGGCGCCGCTGCGCCTCCTGAGCGGCGGCGCCGCGCACGGGCTGGTCGAGACGGCGCGGCCGGGCTTCGAAGCGGCGACAGGCTGCACGATCGACGGCACGTTCAGCGCCGTTGGCGTCATGCGCGACAGGCTGCTGGCCGGCGAGCCCGCCGACGTGATGATCCTGAGCCGCGCGCTGATCGACGCGCTGGCCAGGAGCGGCCATGTCGTCCCGGCGTCGATCAAGGACGTGGCGCGCGTGGCGACCTCGGTCGCCGTACGGGCCGGCGATCCCCTGCCCGACGTGTCGACTGCCGAGGGCCTCGGCGCGGCGCTGGCGGCGGCGGACGAGATCCACTTCCCCGATCCGGCGCAGGCCACCGCCGGCATCCACTTCGCCCAGGTGATCGCGCGGCTCGGCCTCACGGCGGCGGTCGCCGACCGGTTGAGGCTCGGCCCCAACGGCGCCACCGCGATGAAGGCGCTCGCCAACTCGAAGGTGCCGCATCCGATCGGCTGCACGCAGGAGACCGAGATCCGGTCGACCCCCGGCATCGTGCTGGTCGGCCCGCTGCCGCCCGGCTGCGATCTCACGACCGTCTACACGGCGGCCGTCACGACGACGGCGAAACGCCCGAAGGAAGCCGCCGAGTTGATCGCCCGTCTTTAGCTTTCCTCAGTCCGTCATCAGAACAGCCCGAAGCCGACGCCTGCGATCGTCAGCACACCCAGCACCGCGAACGACACGGCGGCGGCAATGCGGACCATCTTGAGCGACACCTTGCGCGCGATCACGTCGCCGAACAGCACGGCGGGCACGTTCGCCAGCAGCATGCCGGCGGTCGTGCCGGCGGTGACCAGCACGACGGAGTGGAAGCGCGCGGCCAGCGCCATGGTGGCGAGCTGCGTCTTGTCGCCCATCTCGACCAGGAAGAACGCGACCGCCGTGGCAAGGAAGGCACCGAACTTGCCCACGGACTTCGGTCCCTCGTCTTCCTTGTCGGGGATCAGGCACCAGCCGGCCATCACCAGGAACAGCACGGCCAGGATCCAGCGCATCGCCTGCGGCCCCAGCCAGGCCGCCACGGCGGCGCCGACGCTGGCGGCCAGCGCGTGGTTGGCCAGGGTCGCCACCAGGATGCCGAGGATGATGGGGACCGGCTGGCGGTACCGCGTCGCCAGGATCATGGCCAGGATGTTGGTCTTGTCGCCGATCTCGGCGATCGCCACGAGGCCGGCGGAGAGAAGGAAGGGTTCCATCAGGCGTCACACGGCGGGATCGAGCACACGAACCAATGGCCGCTCGCGCCGCCCGATCCCGCGGGTGAAACGCAAAGCAAACCAAAGGTCTCGCCAGGCTGACGCTGGACGGGCCATGAGCCGAAGCTCAAGTATGTTGACCCGTCCGCCTCTTCGAAGAGGCCGGCTACTCCCCAATGACGGCGCGGGTTTAGCCCGGTGGGAAACCTCGCGCAACCCCGCCTCGCGGCCGCCCTTTTGGCCGTGCTAAACCCTTGGCCATGGCGAAAACCAAGGCTCCCGCGAAATCGGACGGCGGCAAGATCCGCCACCTCTACCTGGTCGACGGCTCGGGCTACCTGTTCCGCGCCTACCACGCGCTGCCACCGATGACGCGGCCCGACGGCACGCCGATCAACGCCGTCTACGGCTTCTGCCGCATGCTGGTGCAGCACCTCGACGATCCCGAGGTCGACCACATCGCGATGATCCTCGATGCCGGGCGCACGACCTTCCGCAACAAGATCTACGACAAGTACAAGGCCAACCGGCCCGAGCCGCCGGTGGACCTGATCCCGCAGTTCCCGCTGATCCGCGAGGCCGCCAGGGCGTTCAACGTCACGGTCTGCGAGCTCGAGGGCTACGAGGCCGACGACCTGATCGCGACCTATGCGCGGCTGGCGGTCGAGGCCGGCGGCACCTGCACCATCATCTCCTCCGACAAGGACCTGATGCAGCTCGTGCGGCCGGGCGTCGAGATGTTCGACCCGATCAAGCAGAAGAAGCTCGGACCCGACGCGGTGTTCGAGAAGTTCGGCGTCACGCCCGACAAGGTGGTCGACGTGCAGGCGCTGGCGGGCGACTCGACCGACAACGTGCCGGGCGCGCCGGGCATCGGCATCAAGACGGCGGCCCAGCTCATCAACGAATACGGCGACCTCGAGACGCTGCTGAAGCGCGCGGGCGAGATCAAGCAGCCCAAGCGACGCGAGTCGCTGGAACAGAATGCCGCGTTGATCCGCATCTCCCGGCAACTGGTCCAGCTCGACCACAACGTGCCGACACCCGCCGAGCCCGAAGCGTTCGACAAGCGCCAGCCCGATCCCAACGTGCTGCTGCCGTGGCTGGAGCAGCAGGGGTTCAAGAGCCTGATCACCCGCTTCGCCAAGGAGCTGGGCGAGGCGACCGCGCCCGTTGCACCCGCCGCCGGCCCCCCGGTCGCTCCCAAGCCCGCCGCCGAAGCAGCGCCCGCCAAAGCCACCACTGCCAAGCCGAACAAGCCGTTCGCCGCCGCCGACTACGAGATGATCCAGGACGAGAAGCTGCTCGACGAATGGATCGCCGAGGCGACCAAGGCCGGCACCGTGGCCTTCGACTGCGAGACCGACGCGCTCGATTCCAACAACGCCGGCCTCGTGGGCATCTCTCTTGCCTTGCTCGATGGCCCGTGGGGCAACATCAACTCAGGCAAGCGCCGTGCGGCCTACCTGCCGCTCGCCCATCGCGAGCCGGGCGGCGATGCGCCCAAGGGAACACAGGGTGCGCTCGACCTCGGTGGCAGTGGTCAGAATGGCGAAAAGGGGGGCGGCGACGGCTCGCTGCTGCCCGGCCAGATCCCGCTCAAGGCAGCGATCGCCAAACTGAAGCCGCTGCTGGAAGACCCGGGCGTGCTGAAGGTCGGCCAGAACATCAAGTACGACATCGCCGTGCTGCGCCGCTACGGCATCGACATCGGCCCGGTCGACGACACGATGCTGCTGTCGTTCGTGCTCGACGGCGGCAAGCACGGCCACGGCATGGACGAACTGGCCGAACGCTATCTCGACCAGAAGACCATCAAGTTCTCCGACGTCGCGGGCTCGGGCGCCAAGCAGGTGAGCTTCGACCGCGTGCCGCTCGACAAGGCGCGCGACTACGCCGCCGAGGACGCCGACGTCACCATGCAGCTGTGGGCGCGATTCAAGCCGCGCATCGCCGCCGAGCACATGGTCACGATGTACGAGACCATCGAGCGGCCGCTGATCCCGGTGCTGCTGGGCATGGAGGCCGCCGGCATCAAGGTCGACGCCACCGAGCTCAAGCGCCTCAGCGCCGAGTTCGAGAAGCGGCTGGCCGCGCTGGAGATCGAGCTGCACAAGATCGCCGGCCGCGAGTTCAACGTCTCGTCCCCCAAGCAGCTGGGCGAGATCCTGTTCGACGAGCAGAAGCTGCCGGGCGGCAAGCGCAACAAGAACGGTTCGTGGGCGACCGACGCCTCGGTGCTCGACGATCTCGCAGCCCAGGGCCACGCGCTGCCGGTGAAGATCCTCGAGCACCGCCAGCTCGCCAAGCTCAAGGGCACCTACACCGACGCGCTGGTGCGCGAGCTCGATCCCAAGACCAACCGGGTGCACACCTCGTATCACATGACGGGTGCCGCGACCGGCCGTCTCGCCTCGACCGATCCCAACCTGCAGAACATCCCGGTGCGCACCGAGGAAGGCCGCAAGATCCGCCACGCCTTCATCGCCGAGAAGGGCCATCAGCTGCTCAGCGCGGACTACTCGCAGATCGAGCTGCGCCTGCTGGCGCACGTGGCCGATCTTGCCTCGTTGAAGGAGGCCTTCGCGCGCGGCGACGACATCCACGCGATCACCGCGTCGGAGATGTTCGGCGTGCCGGTCAAGGGCATGGACCCGTTGGTGCGCCGCCGGGCCAAGGCGATCAACTTCGGCATCATCTACGGCATCTCGGCGTTCGGCCTGGCCAACCAGCTCGGCATCGGACAGCCCGAGGCGCGCGACTACATCGCCAAGTACTTCCAGCGCTATCCCGGCATCCGCGACTACATGGAGACGACCAAGGACTATGCGCGCAAGCACGGCTATGTGCGCACGCCGTTCGGCCGCAAGATCCACCTCAAGTACATCAACGAGAAGAACGGCGGCCTGCGCGCCTTCTCCGAGCGGGCCGCGATCAATGCCCCGCTGCAGGGCGGCGCGGCCGACATCATCAAGCGCGCCATGATCCGCGTGCCCGATGCGCTGAAGGCCGCCAGGCTCAAGGCCCGGATGCTGCTGCAGGTGCACGACGAACTGCTGTTCGAGGTCCCCGACAAGGAGATCGACAAGACCAAGGACGTCGCCCGCAAGGTGATGGAGAGCGCCGCCACGCTCTCGGTCCCGCTGGTCGTCGACACCGGCGTCGGCCTCAACTGGGCGGCGGCGCATTAGGTAGAATTGTCATTGGCGTAAAGAGGGAAGAGTGATGCTGCGGGCGGTCTTTGTTGTCATTTCTCTCGTCCTTGCCATGCCATGTCACGCGCAGACGGATGAGCGCACAGCAATACCTGAGACAGGCCGGCTGCTGTGGGGCTCGAAGATGACGTTCGACAATCAACCCTGTTGTACGGCGCCCCAAGGCGTGCCGTCGGCGGACAAGGCCGAGGCCGCCGTATTTGCCGCAGCGCCCGGCCAGGCTTCTCGCGACGGCCCCATCTTGAGACTCAAGCTGGAGCAGAACCGGACGCTGAAAATCACCGACTGCGACGATCAGTACGCGTGCGAAGCCGATCGCTTCCGGACGCACAGATTGTCGGCATGGTGGCCCACGCTCCATTACTATGTCGTGTACGTCGGCCTCTGGGAAAGCGGCATGGCCTACCTGATCTCGGAGCGAGACGGCCGGATCACACGCGTTGCCGCCGTGCCGATCCTTTCGCCGGACAAGCGCTTTGCCGTAGCCTCCGATCCGTCAGTCAACAATGGTGGCGGTGTCACAGAACTGCTGGACATGCGCGTTAGCCCTCCTGCACCTTTTGCACCGGCAGCAAAGTGTCTCCATGATATCGGACTCATTACGGTCGGCACGGAGCTCAAGTGGACAGACAACAGCCATGTTGTGTTCAGCAACGCTCAACTGGTCGGCGCCAAGCGCCGCAGCCTCATGCTGACGATTATCGACGACAACAACCACAAAGCTGAATGGGAATGCGGATCATGAAGATCTGGGGACGCGCCAATTCGATCAACGTGATGAAGGTGCTGTGGACGTCCGACGAGTGCGGGCTGAAGTATGAGCGCGTCGACGTCGGCGGCGCCTTCGGCGGCAACGACCAGAAATGGTACCTCGACATGAACCCCAACGGCGTCGTGCCGACGATCGACGACGGCGGGCGCATCATCTACGAGAGCAACACCATCGTGCGCTATCTCAGCGCCAAATATGCCGCCGGCAGCCTGTGGCCCAACGATCCCGGCCAGCGCTCGGAGGCCGACCGCTGGATGGACTGGCAGAACAGCACCATCAACGGCCCGATGCGCGACGTCTTCTGGGGGCTGGTCCGCACGCCACCGGAGAAGCGCGACATGGCCGCGATCAACAAGGCCGCCGCCGAGGCCGGCAAGCTGTTCGGGCGCCTCGACGAGAAGCTCGCGGGCAAACTCTATGTCGCGGGCCAGCACTTCACGATGGGCGACATCCCGGTGGGCTGCTTCGCCCACCGCTGGTTCGCGCTGCCCATCGAGCGGCCCGACCTCAAGAACGTGAAAGCCTGGTACGAGCGGCTGAAGACGCGCCCGGCCTATGCCAAGCATGTGATGCCGCCGCTGACCTGATTCAGCCCCCGGAAGCGACCATGGCCTCGACCATCTTGCGGAAGCGGGTCGGGCCGGCGTCGAGGCTGGTCGGCAGCATGGGGCGCCCGGGATCGAGGTCGATCAGTTTCTGCTGGGCCTCGATGATCACCTTGTCCTCGTGGAAGGCGGCCTTGGTGACGTCGAACAGCCGGTCGACGCGATCGTCGGTGAGGTCACCCGAGCGCGCGCCGGCGGCGTAGAAATAGCGCGAGCTGCGCTCGGTCATCGGCGTCACAGCCTGTTCGTCGACGCGATAGAACAGCGGCGTGTCGGTCGGGTCCTGCGTGCCGGGCGGGAAAAACACCGTGCGCTGCAGGAACACGCCGGGGAAAATGAAGTCGTAGCTGTTCCACACGTCGACCCGTTCGCCCAGCTTCTTCATGAAGCCCGAGGGCGCGTGGTTGCGCAGCCAGCGCTGCACCCTCAGGCCGCGATCGATCGGCGTCATTGTCGGGCGATTGTCGGCCCACTGCGGCATGTTGAGACCGAGCGTCTTCTCGTGTGCGAAGGAAAGATGCGAGAGGTCGAGCAGGTTGTCGTCGATCAGCAGGTAGTGTGCGGCGTAGTCGAGCTGGCCTGCGCGCAGGCGGTAGGCCGGATCGTCGAGCGCCACCGAGGACGGAATCCGCGCCGGATCGGCGGCGGCGGTATCGTCGCCCATCCACACCCACACCCAGCTGCCGACCGTGCGCGCCGGATAGCGCCGCACGCAGGCGCTCCTGGGAATGAGCGGCTGGCCGGGAATCTCGATGCAGCGTCCGTCGGGCGCGAACTTCAGCCCGTGATACATGCAACGCAGGTCGTCGCCCTCGAGGCGGCCCAGCGACAACGGCGCGAAGCGGTGGCAGCAGCGGTCCTCGAGCGCCACGATCTCGCCCGCTCCGGTGCGGTAGAGCACGAGCGGCTGGTCGACGATGGTGCGTGCGGCGATGCGGCCCGGTGCGATCTCGTGGTCCCAGGCAGCGACGTACCAGGCATTGCGGACCCACATGGCGCGGAGGATAGCGCCCTCTCAGGCCAGACGGTAGACCTCGACCGGCTCCTCGTGGCCCTTGATGACCCGGTGCTCGAGCGCCGGCACCGCCTTCAGGTCGAGCGCGAAGATGTCCTTCACCGACGCCAGCGTGTCGCCACTGGCCAGCACGACGACCTCGTCGCCCGGACCCATGAACTCCTTGCCGAGCTGCTCGAAGCGCTGGGCCACGTTCACCGTGTCGCCGACGACGGTGAAGTTCACGCGGCCGGGCGCGCCGATGTTGCCCACGACCACCGGCCCCGAATGCAGGCCGATGCGGACGCGGATCGGCGCCTCGCCGGCGGCGCGGCGGATGGCGTTGTCCTCGCGGATCACCCTGACGATCGCCAGGGCGGCGCGGATGGCGGCGGCGGCGTGGTCGTCGCTATGCGAGACCCCGCCCCACACCGCCATCACCGAATCGCCGATGTACTTGTCGATCACGCCCTCCTCGTGCTCGATGCAGGCGCCGAGCAGGGCGAAGTGGTGGTTGAGCAGCTCGGCGGTCTCCTGCTCGGTCAGGCCCTCGGCCTGCGGCGTGAAGCCCACGATGTCGGTGAACATCACGGTGACGTTGCGCCGCCTCGAGGCGACCGCGTCCTCGCCGCGCTCCATCAGCCGGAAGACCAGGCGATGGGGCACGTAGGCGCGGAACCACTTGAGCGCACCGCGCGCCTTCTCGAGGCTGTGCGCGGCGTCGTCGATCTCGCGCAGGCGCGAGTCCTTGCGGATGGGTTCGTCGAAGTCGAGCCGGCCGAGCGCCTCGGCGGCCGAGGTGATGGTGCGGATCGAGCGGCCCATGCGCAGCCCCATCGCCAACGACAGCAGGAGGGCGACGGCCAGCGTGGCCGCGCCCACCAGCGCGCCGTTGGTGAGCTTGTCGAGGTCGGCCGTGGCGTCCTCGAGCGGGAAGTACTGGCCGACCAGCCAGGGCTGCGGCCCGTAGCCCGGCAGGGAGCGATACACGAAGACCCAGCTGCGGCCGTCGATGTCGACGACATGGCCGAAGTCGCCGAGCGCGCGGTCGATCTGGGCGCTGCGCACCGGCGGGTCCCAGATATGCGCCAGCACCGGGTCGTCGACCTCCTTGATCGTCGGCAGCGGCCGCTCCTCGGTGAGGCCGAGGCCGCGCGGATCGACCAGCCGACGGTGGGCCAGCACCCGGTCATGGTCGACCAGCACGAAGTAGCGGCTGTTGCCGGTCTCGGGATCGCCGATCAGCGACGACAAATCGCCGACCGCCACGGTGGCGACCAGTGCACCGATGAAGGCGTCATCGTTGCGCCGCACCGGCGTGCGCACGTTCAGCACCGGCTGCTTCAGCACCGGGTTCCAGAACAGCGTGCCCCAGAAGGTCGAGTGCGACGTCGTCATTTCGCGGAAGCGCTCCAGGCCGCGCTGCAGCTCGGACAGTTTCACGGTGTCGCGCGTGATGGCGCCATCGGGATGGCGGATCGCGCGATGGAGCTGCAGGTCGAGCGTGGCGAAGGCGGTGGCCGACACCGCGGGCATGCGCGTCATGGTGACCGCCAGCGCCTCGCGCATCGCGACCGGCGAGTTGATGTCGATGCGACCCGACGCGGCCAGCGCCGCCAGCAGCTCGAGCTGGTCGGTGATCGGATTGAGGCGGCTCTCGATCAGGGAGATCTGCGCCTCGACGAGCCGGCCGGCGCGATCGACGAGCAGCCGCTCGGCGGTGTTGGTGGCGCCGGACAGCACGATGATGTAGGCGGCGCCCGAGATCAGGGCCAGGGACACGAAGGCAAGCGCCAGTGCCGCGATCAGCGGCAGGCGCCACATGCGTCGCGGCACGACCGGCGGAGTGGCCGGGCCGGGCGCGGCTACGGAAGGAGTTGCGTCAGGAAGCGTGCTCAAGCCGGGACATCATATGGCGTCCCGGCCGGCATTGCGAAAGGTCCTGCCGGCGAAAGGCCCGGCTCAGGCGGCCGCGCGAATCGCCGCCTGGTTCACCTTTCCGTCAACATGGCTCTCGAACTGCTGGAAGTTCTTCTCGAAGCGCTGGGTGAGGTCGCGGGCGGCGCTGTCGTACGCCTTCTTGTCCTTCCAGGTGTTCTTCGGGTTGAGCACGTCGCCCGGCACGTCGGGGCAGGCGCTCGGCACCTGCATACCGAAGTGCGGGTCGGTCGACGACGCGGCCGCGGCCAGGGTGCCGTCGAGCGCGGCGCGCACCATCGCCCGGGTGTGCCGGATCGCCATGCGCTGGCCGACGCCGTAGCCGCCGCCCGACCAGCCGGTATTGACCAGCCAGCACTTCACGCTCTGGCGGGCCATCTTCTCGCCCAGCATCCTGGCGTAGACAGTCGGATGACGCGGCATGAACGGCGCGCCGAAGCAGGTCGAGAAGGTCGCCTGCGGCTCGGTGACGCCCTTTTCCGTGCCGGCCACGCGCGCGGTGTAGCCCGACAGGAAGTGGTACATCGCCTGCTCCGGCGACAGCCGCGAGATCGGCGGCAGCACGCCGAAGGCGTCGGCGGTCAGCATCACGATGTTGGTCGGCGTGCCGGCGATGCCAGTGGCGCTGGCATTGGGAATGAAGTCGAGCGGATAGCAGGCGCGCGTGTTCTCGGTGTAGCGGCCGTCGTCGAGGTCGAGCGCGCCGGTCAG
>Ga0105240_10012328_pt1 | contig 11807 bp, 12 predicted proteins | sample KBSC54metaG_FD_80426 | JGI IMG/M metagenome (GOLD analysis project Ga0105240, IMG submission 80426) | Corn rhizosphere microbial communities from Kellogg Biological Station, Michigan, USA - KBS C5-4 metaG | ecosystem: Host-associated > Plants > Roots > Rhizosphere > Soil | place: Michigan, USA...
CCTGGCAAGCCGGGAATATTTCCGGCCGGTAATGGCTCGTGCGCCTCCCCAAAACATTCCGTGATGAACAATCAGAAGGTTGGCTCCTGCTTCGATCGCGGCGGTGACTGATCGGGTCGAGAAATCGACTGCCGCCGCAACTTTCCTGACACTACCCCGATTTGCGAGCTGCAAACCATTCAGCGCACCCGGATAGTCCGGAGTTGTTTCGGTCTGAAGGATGTCGTCGAGCCAGCTGACAACCCGGTCGAGTGCGACGCCTGCTGGTGAAGCCGGATCTGATTTCATTGGGTTTTCGGAAGCTTCAATGAGCCATTGATCAGAGCAACTCTTGCAGAGTCCACTTTCGCCCGGATCTGCTGAGGGATTTCAGCGATCATCCGCGGGTTGAGTACGAGCTTTACGACATCGTCATGCAGGCCCAGTGAAATAACGCGTGGGACGAATTTGCCGCTCTTTACCTCGCGGGCGACTTCCAGAAAAGCGCGGGGAAGGTCAATGACGACACTGCCGATCGTAACGTCCGGCGCGACGTTGTTCTGGTTTGAATTCGATCCGATCACTCTCACGTTTTTTGCTTCCTTCACCGCCTGGAAGACACCGAGCCCGGCGGCGTCCGCGTTCTGGAAAATGATGTCGATATTTCTGGATATCTGCGCAATTGCCTGTTCCTTGCCGGCGCTGACGTCATCCCAGTTTCCGATGTACGAAATGACAGTTCTAACACCGGGATTGACTGAGCGCGCTCCGCTTTCAAATGCTGCGAAGCTCCGCTTTACGGGAGGGAGCTCAGTGCCTCCGATCATTCCAATGACGCCGGTTTTTGTCATCGCTCCGGCAATCATCCCGGCGAGATAAGATCCTTCCTCGAATGCGAATTCCATCCCGGCCACGTTTTTCGCTGTGCTCGTGCCGGAGGTGGTTATGTAGATCGTATGCGGAAATTCGGGCGCGACTCTGAGAGCTGCGTCCTGAAATTCGAAGCCATGACCGAAGACCAGGTTATAACCTTGTGCCCCATACTGCCGGAAGTTTTCGTCAAATTCAGCTGGGGTTTGAGTCTGGATGTGACTGACTTTTGCATTCAGGCTGTCGCGAATGGCGAGGAGTCCCGCGTAAGCGCCTCCGTTCCATGCCTGGTCGCTGATGGGTCCAGGCGTCAGCAATGCAACTTTGAAGGTCGCATTCCGTGAAGGCGCTGACTCTCCGCCCCCGCCCGAGCAAGCGATGCTCGTGAAAGCAAACACTGCCAAAAGCCCTGTGTAAAACTTTATTCTCCGGCTTGGCCGAGCAGTCATAAACTCGCTGATGACATGCAGTTACATGCCTTGTGGAAACTATTGTGAATCAATTGTGAGTCCCATTGTCTCCGCAATTCTCTCCAAGTCTTCCCCGGAATAGAATGAGATCTTCATCGAGCCCTGCTGCTTGGCATCGCACGCAATGGAGACATCTGTCTGCAGATGTTTTCTGAGTTGTGCTTCCAGGTTTCGGATTTCGGGCGATCTCGAATCAGTACGCGATGGTCGTCCGCGTTTTGGTCTTCCCGGCTGGACTGGCTGTGGAGCTTCACGGACACGTTGCTCAATGTCGCGTGCAGTCAAACCTTTGTTGGCAATTTCCTGAGCGAGCTCCAGAATTCTTCTCTCGTCGCGCAACCCCAGTAGTGGCCGAGCATGGCCGGCGGCGAGAAGTCCATCTCGTATCATCTGTCGGACAACGTTCGGCAGCTGGAGAATGCGAAGAGCATTCGCAACTGTGGACCGGTCTTTTCCAACCAGATCTGCAACGCTCTGCTGATTGTGCCCGAATTCAGCAATCAGCCGATCGTAACCTTCGGCCTCCTCCATTGGATTCAGATTGCTTCGCTGAAGGTTTTCGATGAGAGCCATCCCCAGGAGCTGTCGGTCGTCGAAGACTCTCACCACGGCGGTGATGGTTGACCAGCCGAGGTTTGTTGCAGCTCGTAAGCGACGTTCGCCGGCGACGAGCTCATATCCGGCGGAGCCATCCGGTCGTCGGCGTACGGTAATCGGCTGAAGAAGTCCCGACGTTTTGAGACTCTCCTGGAGCTCCTTCAGCTCGTCGGCGTTGAAGTCCTGACGGGGCTGAAAGGGATTGCTCCGGATGTCGCCAATTGGAATTTCCCGGAGCGCTTCGGATTCTTCCTTATCGAGTGGAGTGGCGTTGAACAGCGCATCCAATCCCCTTCCCAATCGTCGAGGAGTTTTTTGCGGAGTTTTTTCAGACGGCATCGTCACCTTCTCCCTTGATACTTCGTTCCATCAATTCCCGGGCGACGCTCATATAAGCTTTGGCGCCGACGGAGCCGATGTCGTAGAGAATGATTGGCTTGCCGAAACTTGGAGCTTCGGCGAGCCGGACATTGCGGGGGATCACGCTCGCAAAGACTTTTGAACCGAAATAATCGCGAGCGTCTTCGGCAACCTGGCGAGAGAGATTCAATCGCGAGTCGTACATCGTGAGAAGCACGCCGGCAATCGACAACTTTTCATTTGCTCCCTGCTGCACGCGATGAAGAGTGTTGAGGAGCTGGGACAGACCTTCGAGTGCGTAGTATTCGCACTGCAGCGGAATGAGTATGGCATCGGCCGCGGTCAGCATGTTCAGGGTCAAAAGGCCGAGTGAGGGCGGGCAGTCGATGAGGATGAAGTCGTATTCGTCGAGTACTGGAATGAGTGCGCTTCGCATGACGCTCTCGCGATGCGGAAGGTCGATCAGCTCGACTTCAGCTCCTGCCAGGTCTGGTGTTGCCGGGGCGATATCCAGCCCTTTGAGAGCGACACCGCGATGCCGAATGTCGGCGATGGTTGCTCTTCCTATGAGTACGTCATAAAGATTCAGTGGTAACTGAGCCGCCAGGAGACCGACTCCACTCGTCGCATTTCCCTGGGGGTCCCCGTCGACGAGAAGTACTCTTTGTTCGGCTGCTGCAAGGCTTGCGGCCAGATTCACGGCCGTAGTGGTCTTTCCAACCCCGCCCTTCTGATTAGCGACTGCGATGACTTTGCCCACTCACACCTTGAAGACAATGGTGGGGAGAATTTACGAGTCGAAGGGGATAGTGGGCAGGGGCAAAATGCGGCAGGGGTAGTCATTCCGCCTCGTTTCACGTGAAAAAGACAGGAACGAGGCGGAAGTTTGTGTCACGTGAAAAAGAGCTTGAACTCTCTCTTTTGACGCCTCAGGCAGAGCTATTTCCCGATGAATCTCCACCGGGTATTGACGTCTACGCTGAGCGTTTCCTCGCCAGGATTGATCAGGGTGTCAACCTCACCTCCGGCAACGCCCCCGCGAGCCATCACCATCGGGCGGGGCGGCGGTGGTGAATAGGCTCCGACGCTGACTTCGAGCAATCCTCCGATGGATCCACCTGCCGCAGTAGCTGCAGATTCTGCGTCGAGTCGAGCTTTTCGGATGGCGGAGGCAATCGCGGTGCGTCGAGCCTCCTCTGTGTTCGAGGCGTAGAACTGGAGCGATGTTATCAGGTTTGCGCCCTTCGAGAGAGCGGCATCGATGACTGGGCCCACCTGTGAAAGCTTCCTCACGTCGACGAGCAGGGTGTTCGTGACGTTGTAACCGGTGATGACGGGCTCTCGGTTAGGCTCGTAGCGCTGCTCCGGGAACACATTGTAGTTAATCGTGGAGAGCTGGTCGGAACCGAGGCCGAGGGCGCGAATGGCGTCAAAGACAGCTTTTTGCTTGGCGGCGTTCTCGGTTGCCGCTGCGGCAGCCGTAGCAGCTTTCGTCTGTACGCTGATCTGGATGGTGGCTCGGTCAGGGGCGACTCGAATCTCTCCCCGCGCGGCCACGCTGATCTGCGGAATTGCATCAATTGGCGTATTGATGCCTTGTTGCTGTGCTGATAGTGGCGCTGAAAGCGCCAACCATCCCAACAAATATCGCGATTTCATGTTTATACCCTTTCTGAGTAGTAAGCCCTGTTAAGACGAACCCCACCCACCTTCTTGCACACCCGCTAAACCAAAATCCCAAATCCTAGGCCACAAGCTCGAAATCGTGCAAACGCGTAATATCCATGCCCAGAATCCCCTGACCATTGTTTCGCCGGAACACACTAGCAAACCTGGCGTTCCAAACAACCTCCTCGGCCTTGTATGACGAGCGCGAATGCACCGTCTGGGAATAAGCTTCATCGATTCCCGTGAGCAGAATGAGAAACTCCGCGTCAGCTGCCACCAGATCCGAGTTGGTCCACCCGGAGAGTGGGCTCGACGCATCAATCGCGTGGACCAGCGTCCAGCTAAGCGGAAAGAAGACGACCTTGTTTCGCTCGAGCTTGAGATCGTGAAATTTTCTGACGCGCCCGTCAGCCGAAGGCTCGAGCCTGCTTAAGCTGACCTTTGCCTCGAGCTCGATGATCTGGCTCGTGCGCGCATTCGCAATTCGAAATTCAAATGCATGGCCGTCGCGATACGGAGCGATCAGCGCACGACGGCTGTAAAGAATCTTCGCGACGGGACGCGAAAAGCGCGCGAACACAACTCCGGTTGCCAGTGCAACGCTCACGATATTCAGCAGCGCCTCGAACGTCATGAGAACGTTCGCCGGCACTCCTATAGGTATGATGTTGCCGTAGCCGATCGTCGCAAATGTCTCGACGCTGAAAAAGAAAGCGCGAAAAAATTCACCCCCAACGCTTTCCGCCGACATTCCCGTCAACGCGCCCGGGCCACACGCCATGTACGCAAAAGCAAAAATGGTATTGATCGCCAGATAGCTCGCCGAGAGAAACGCGAGGAATACCGGCCACGACACGGAAAGCGACCAATGGTAGAAGCTCAGTGCGCTGAGGGGATTCAGTCCGAACCGAACGACGTTGAACGTGCCGTCCGGGTTGAGCAGGCGCTTCTGTGTATGGCTGGCAACTTCCGCCCCAAACCCGAGATCCTTCGGAGCTTCTTCAACCACGGGTCTCGCAATTTCCGAAGAATCGGAGACTGGGGACGATATCACCCTAGATATTCCCTGAGAAAAGCGAGTGACCTCGTCCATGCGAGGCCGGCCGCCTCGGGATTGTAAACCTCCGGACGCGTGTCGTTGAAGAACGCGTGATCGGCATCGTAGAAATATTCATCAACTGTCTTGCCGCCCGCCTTTAGCTCGTTCACGAATGCGCGTGCCTGAGCCTCTGGAGTCGAATTGTCGCGTTTTGCAAAATGTGCCTGGACAGGCACCTCGAGTTTCTCCGGCGAGATCGAAACCTTCGGATGAATACCATAGAAGTCGATGGCTGCCGATATCTCCTCCGGAAACTCAGCGGCAGCAAAGAGAGCCAGTTGTCCGCCCATGCAGAAACCAATTGTCCCGACTTTCTTTGGCTGGACTTCCGGCATTGCGAGGAGATGCCGGGCTGCGCCCCGAATATCCTTGCCCGCTTCGCCGATGTTGAGCGCCATCAGCAGCTTTCCCGCCTGGTCCGGGCTCTTGGTCATGTCGCCATGAAAAAGGTCCGGCGCGAGTGCGACGAATCCTTCTGCGGCAAATCGATCCGCCAGGTCCTTGATATGATCGACCAGCCCCCACCACTCCTGGATCACGATCAATCCGGGGCCCGGCTGCGGCGGCATTGCGAGATAACCACCGGTCATGCGGCCATTGGCCCGAAACTCAATCATCTTGCCGGACATCGCTCAGACTCTCCGTTCAGAAGTATTTGTACCTCACCGCATCACGACAGAAAAACTTCAGCAATCAGGCATCGGAATGTGACGGCTCAGGTGTCGGTCTCACGCGATGACTTCTCTCGACTTCGATGACGAGATTCTGCAAATCACTTGGGCTCACGCCCGGGATACGGGCGGCCTGCGCCAAAGTCAGCGGACGAATCGAAGAAAGCTTCTGACGAGCCTCGAACGACAGCGACTTCATCCCGGTATAGTCGACGTCCATGCCGAGCCGAAAGCTTCCCATCTGACGCAGACGATCAGCCTGGAAACGCTCCCGCTCAAAATAGCCCGCATATTTTATCTCCAGCTCGGCAGTGATAATCGCGTCTTTTGAGACGACCGGTTCCATTCCCGCCACGACGAGCAGCTCCGCGAGATCCACACCATGTCTTCGGGCCAGCTCGATGAGCTTCACCGAGTGCGGAAGCTGTGTACTCCCGGCAGCCCTGAGCAAGGGCTCGGCGGCTGACGGAGAAACGCTGGTCTCTTCCGCGAAAGATCTGACGAGGCTCTCCTCCTCCAGGCGGCTCTCGATGATGGATTGTTCCGATTCGCTGTAAAGACCGAGATCCAGGCCAATCCGTGTCAGGCGACGCAATGCATTGTCCTGCCGGACGGTGAGCCGAAACTCCGAACGTGAAGTGAACAACCGATATGGCTCGTCAACACCACACGTGACGAGGTCATCGATGAGCACTCCGATATATGAAGATTCTCTTCCAAGAACTACCGGCTGCTGCCCCGCAGCCAGCTGCGCAGCGTTCAGGCCCGCGACCACGCCCTGTCCCGCCGCTTCCTCGTAGCCAGTAGTGCCGTTGATCTGTCCGGCAAAAAACAGCCCCCCGATCGTTTTCACCTGAAGCGAAGAGTCGAGCTGCGTCGGCGGATAGTAGTCGTACTCGATCGCATATCCAGAGCGAGTCATTCGCACGGACTCCAGTCCGGGTATCGATCTCAGGAGCTCGTGCTGCACCTCCGCAGGCAAAGAGGTTGAGAGTCCGTTCACGTACAGCTCGCTCGTGTCGTGACCCTCCGGCTCGAGAAAGATTTGATGTCGCTCGGCAGCGGGAAACTTGACCACCTTGTCTTCCACCGAAGGGCAGTAGCGCGGTCCCAGCGAAGTAATCGCGCCGCCATACATCGCCGAGCTCCCGATGTTCCGCTGAATGATCTCCTTTCCTTCAGCGCCGAGGAACGTGATCCAGCAAGGCATCTGCACAGGATGTCGCGTGCGTCCGGAAATCCGTCGCGGCGCCGGCCAGAAATGCGACCACGAGTAATCGAAGCTTTCGATCTCGCTTTCCTGGCGTGCCAACAGCGAATAATCAACGGACCTTCCATCGATTCTTGGCGGCGTTCCTGTCTTGAATCTGCCCACAGTCAGCCCGGCCATCTCGAGCTGCTCGGCAAGATCGACCGTTGCTGAATCGCCGGCTCGTCCGCCGGACATGCTTGTGGTGGTGCCGATGTGCATCCGGCCGCGGAGAAATGTGCCCGTCGTGATCACAACAGCACGGGCGCTGAAGCGCCGTCCTTCGAGGGTTTCGATTCCTCGAACGCGCGAGCTCTCGTCCATGATGAGTCTGGCGACAGTCCCCTGAATTGTCTGGAGGCCGGAATGTTCCTCGAGAAGAGAACGAACGGCGCGGCGGTAAAGTCCGCGGTCGCACTGTGCCCGAGGCGCCCAGACTGCCGGTCCCTTGCTGCGGTTCAGCATTCGGAATTGAACCATCGCCATGTCGGTCGCGCGAGCCATGATTCCCCCGAGCGCGTCGACTTCACGGACGACTGTTCCCTTGGCGACGCCGCCGATTGCGGGATTGCACGACATCTGGCCGATCGTCTCGAGAGCACTCGTCACCAGCCCAACTCGAGCGCCTGCGCGTGCGGCGGCAACAGCCGCTTCCGTACCGGCGTGTCCGGCCCCAACTACGAGGACGTCGAAATCTTCTTCAATCGGGCGGTTGTGACTCGACACAATGCGGCTCATACATTGAAAGCTAGCCGGATCGGGCAAACTTTCCTCCCCAGTCGGAGCACGGAGTCAACAGTGGCAATCACGATCGACGCGGGCCGACCATCGGTCCTTATTCGGAAAACATCGTATGAGAAGGTGGGTCTCGTGCGAGCGGATATCGATTCGCGCTTCAATCTCACCGATCAGGAGTTTCGGGTGGAGGGAAGCCTCGTGATAGTCGGACCACTGCCGTCCGACGACCTGGTCGGCCCGCTGGTGGATTATCTGGAAAATGCCGGGCTGGTGTACTTCGATGATTTCTGCGAGCTGAGCGGCAACTGGCCGGAGTGGCTTCGCGTTTACGTCATGTAGCGAGCTGCTCGAGCTACAGTCGCTTTTCCACCACCGACCAAAGCTCGACCTGAGCAACACCGTCCTGCACGGTATCGATTACGACTTCAGTGTCGCGCGGAATGGCCTGAGGTTGAATACCCTGGGCGGCGAGGGTCTGTCGCGATCCGTCTGAAGTGAAGACAATTTCGCCGGGAGTAGTCGCAGTTATCGGACTGGTCACAAGCGCCAGCTGGCCTTGTATCGAATCGTCTTCGGTTGCGGTTCCGGAATAGGGCAAGGCCCATCGCGCCATCAGCGTGATCATGCTCAGCGCCGCGACAATCGCAACAGCTCCCGCAATTGCGAGAAGGGGCAGCATGCCAAGAGTGCTTCGCGTTACGAGGAGATAGCCAACAGCGCCGAGCACCGTCGCAAAAGTTGCGGCGGTTGGTGTGTTGAAAGTCGCAGACGGTCGCCGGCCTGTTTTTACGCGCGAACGCTCGACACCCTGAAGCATCGAATAGACAGCGAGAATCAGCCCTGCCCCGAAGGTCGCGAGAAAGAGGACCTTCGGGATCACGGTTCAACTATCCAGATAACGTTTGAACCACGCTATCGTCGCCGGCCATGCCTGCTGAGTAGCTGTCATGTTGGCGCCGTTCATTCCTGTCTGCTGGCGCAGGAAGCCGTGACCTGCACCATCGAAAACGCTGTGATAATACGTTTTCCCCATGGCGTGGAGTGCCGAGTCCGCGGGTGGAATCGTGGCGTCGACTCTGGCATCGCTGCCTCCATATAGGCCGAGGACAGGTGCGTGCACCATCGAAAGAGCTTCGGTTTTAGGAGAAACTCCGTAGTACACAACGGATGCGCCGAGTGAAGGAGAATGCGTGGCGTGCGCGAACGAGATTCCACCGCCCCAGCAGAACCCTACGACTCCGTATCTGTGCTGAGCTGAAGGAAGCGCCATCGCGTAACGTGCGGCGGCATCGATCTGGCGCTGGATCTCGTCGGGATCGATGGTTCTGGTGGCGGAGACCGCATCCTGTGTCGCAACGCTGTCCGCAACGCGCGTCAAGTTCTTCATTGTGAGGAAGTCGGGCGCAATGGCGATAAATCCATCGGCTGCGAGCTGGTCGGCAACAGCGCGGATCCACGGTGTCAGGCCATAGATCTCATGGATAACGACCACTACCGGCGCTTTGGTCTTTCGTTCGGGATAGACAACCCACGCGCGCAGGCTATCTGTCGGCGACAGCGAGATCATCGCCCATTCGCCATGTCGCGGGGAGCTGTTGAGGCGTGCAAGTGCATGGTCTGCATCGGGCGGCAGGGCCTGGCTCGCAGCAGAGACTCCGGTTGCCGGAACGGCGGATGCCGTCGCGCTCGAGGCGGCGCTGTTTCCCATCTGGGTCGACGAGCAGGCGGAAATCGCCAGCGCCGGAACGATCTGGAATAGGAGCCGCAGTCTGGGTTGGAGCATCTTCGCCTCGATGAAGTGTCGGGTTAGCCGGCTAATGCTAAGTCTCGGACAAGATGGTCCGCAAGAAACTGGCAAGCGCGCCGCTCGGCGTAGTAATCGGGGTGAAAGGGGTTCGCCCCGGTGATGAAGCCTGCATGCCCGCCGTGCGGCGGAAAATCCAACTCGAGCAAGGGGTTACGGTTTGCTTCAGCCCGAACCTGGTCGAGGACATCAGCCGGGAGGAATGGATCGTCGACCGCGCTTAATAGTAGCGTAGGGATACTAATTCGCCCGATCCATCCCAACGAGCTCGACCGGGAGTAATAATCGTCGGCATCCCGGAAACCGTGCAGCGGAGCCGTGATCACGTCATCGAAGTCGTGCATCGTCCTCATTGCGGCCAGTCGCTCTCGTGGAATGAGGTCTGGAAAACGCTCCAGCTTTTCGAAGGCTTTCTCGCGAAGGGACCGGAGAAAGTGCCGCTGATAAACCCGGGCGAATCCCTTGTTGATATGGCGTGATGACCGGGCGAGATCGAAAGGCACCGAGATCGCCGCGGCCGCCTTGATCTGCGGCGGAAGTTTGGTTCCCTGCTCACCCAGATACTTGAGCAGAACATTCCCGCCAAGAGAAACCCCGACAAGCACCAACGGCTGTCCGGGGGACTCTTCCACAAGCCGATTGACCACAAGAGCCAGGTCCGTAGTCTCGCCGGAGTGGTAGAAGCGCCGGGTGCGATTCATCTCATCCCCGCACGACCGAAAGATCAGCATATCCGCAGCCCATCCCCGAGTGCGTGCTTCACCGAGGAGAGCCTGCGCATAATGCGACCGGATGGTTCCTTCGAGGCCGTGCAATACCAACAGGCGCGCGGCGGGCGAAGGCGATGTCGCCTCCAGGCGGTGGATGTCGAGAAAATCACCGTCAGGCGTATCCCAACGCTCCATTACGGTCGGCTGCAGCGGCTCGCGCCTGAAGAGCTTGCCCCAGAGTGTCTGCGTGTGAGCTCCGGGAAGCCACCATGCGGGCGAATACTGCGTCATTTCGAAAGCTTCAAGACGCGCAAGGACTGATCGGGAGAGCCATGCATGATTAACATCAACGGAATACTCGAACCTCAAATATGGAAGTCCAGATCTTCGGTATTCGAAAAAGCCCGGCGACGCGGAAAGCTCTGAGATTCTTTGCGGAGCGCAGGATCAGGACGCATTTCGTCGATCTGATGGAGCGGCCGGCTTCACCGGGCGAGCTTCGCCGATTCGTTCAGAAATTTGGAATTACCCGCATGGTCGACCAATCCTCAAAGCGGTTTCAGGATCTTGGATTGCAGCATGCGCGAATGTCGGATGACAGCTGGCTCGAGAAGCTGTCGGCCGAGCCCCTGCTTTTGAAAATGCCGTTGGTAAGGAACGCGAGCCAGCTGTCGATCGGAGACGATGAAACCACATGGAAGAAATGGATGCAATCATGAAACAGAGCACGAGCAGCTTCGGAACCTTCTTCATTCCCGGCCCCACCGAAGTGCGGCCGGAAATCCTGGCGGTGATGACGAAGCCGATGATTCCGCACCGGAGTCAGGAATTCGAGGACCTCTTTGCCAGGGTGCAAGTCGGCCTCCGTTCCGTATTCCAGACCACTCGGCCGGTTTTTGTCGTGCCGGCATCTGCGACCGGAATGATGGAGGCCGGCGTCAGGTGCACCGAGCCGGGTCCCATTCTCTCTCTCGTCAATGGCGCCTTCTCGGAGCGGTTTGCCCATATAGCCGAGATGTGCGGCCGGGAAGTCGACCGCTACGAAGTGCCATGGGGACAGGTCCATGACGCGTCGCAGCTCACGTCATATCTGAGCAAGCAAAGCTATCGGGCGATTACAGTTGTCCATTCCGAGACTTCGACGGGTGCGCTGAATGACATCAGGCGCATCTCGGACGAAGCGCACGCCAACGGGGTCCTTTGTCTTGTGGACAGTGTCAGCGGTGTCGGGGGCGCCGAGCTGCGATTTGATGAATGGGGGTTAGATTACGCTCTAACTGGGTCGCAGAAAGCCCTCGCACTGCCACCCGGCCTCGCATTCTCGGTTGCCTCCGATGCCTTCATGGAAGCTGCAGAACGGGCCGAGGCGCAAGGAGTCTACTTCGACCTCGTGGAGATGGCGCGCTTCGCTGCAACCGGCCAGGTGCCGAGTACGCCCGCAGTCTCGCTTCTCTATGCCCTCGACCTCCAGCTCGAGGCAATTCTGGCCGAAGGAATGGAAGACCGATGGAACCGCCACTCGGCGATGCTGCAGATGACGAGTGACTGGATCGATGCCTGTCGTAAGCGAAACGGAATCTCCTTGTGCAACA
>Ga0105240_10012330_pt1 | contig 11806 bp, 10 predicted proteins | sample KBSC54metaG_FD_80426 | JGI IMG/M metagenome (GOLD analysis project Ga0105240, IMG submission 80426) | Corn rhizosphere microbial communities from Kellogg Biological Station, Michigan, USA - KBS C5-4 metaG | ecosystem: Host-associated > Plants > Roots > Rhizosphere > Soil | place: Michigan, USA...
GAGGCGACGGCGAGAGGTCTGGAAGGGATGGACCGGGTTGGCGGATGAGGCGCACGCGGCGGACGCGCCGGCCGGCGGTTCCCGGCGCTGGTACCTGGCCTGACGGGTAATGCCGGTCCCGCGATCGGCCACAGCCAACTGCCTGAAGACCTGCGCAGGGGAGGTATTTTCGAGGCCGAGCGCCCCCAGCACCTGCGGATAGAGCGCGACGGGCTCCCCCCTGGCCCCGATCAGGGCGATCAGCTCCGCCCGCTGCATTGGCGAGAAGCTGACGGCCGTCTGGGCGTTCGCGGCGAGCGGCGACGCACTCAGGATGGCCGCCACGAGGGCCAGACAGGCCGCCTCTCTTCTGGGCATTGGCAGGTGTCGTCACCGATTTGCGTTTCGGCAGGCTAGGCCAAAAATGGCCACCATTCGCTTAACGCTAACAATTGCTTCGCGGGATTGTCGCCGAACAGTTCGCACGCGAGCTTGCCAGAAGCCCCGGCCCAGGCGCCCATTCGCCTGCCCGGCCGCCTCCGCCGCAGCCGGAGTTTGCGAGGATCGTCGAATGGACGCCCACCCCTTCCAGGTGAACTTCCCGCAGGCTGCGCTGGACGACCTGCAGGACCGGCTGGCCCGCACCCGGTTTGCGCCGGACCATCACAACGAGGACTGGCGCTACGGCGTGCCGACCGAGGAGCTCAGGCGGTGGGTGGGCGCATGGCGCGCGTTCGACTGGCGGGCGGCCGAGGCGCGGATCAACGCCTTCGATCACTACCGGGTCGAGATCGACGGCGTGCCGATCCACTTCATCCACAGGCCTGGGCGTGGTCCGAAGCCGGTTCCCCTGGTCCTGACGCATGGCTGGCCCTGGACGTTCTGGGACTGGAACGCGACCATCGGGCCGCTGGCTGACCCGGGGGCGCACGGCGGTGATCCGGCCGACGCCTTCGACGTCGTGGTCCCGTCCCTGCCCGGCTTCGGCTTCTCGACGCCGCTGACGAGGACCGACATCGGTTCGTTCCGCACCGCCGACCTCTGGGTGCGGTTGATGCGCGACGTGCTCGGCTATGACCGCTTCGGCGCGGCCGGTGGCGACATGGGCGCCGTGGTCACCGCCCAGCTGGGCCACGCCCATGCGGACAAGCTGATCGGCATCCACCTGCTGGGCGCGGTGCCTCTGGCGCCCGCGCGGCCGATCCCGCCCGGCCCGCTGGGTCCCTGGAACTGGGACTGGGGCTTCGAGCCGCCCGCCACGCCGCCCTCCGATCCGGTGCTGGCCGCCGCGCCGACCTCACCACCGACCACGCCGAGCTCGCACCGCGTCGTCCATACCGTCGAGCCGCAGACCCTGGCGGCGGGCCTGCACGACTCCCCGGCCGGCCTGCTGGCCTGGCTGATCAAGGCGCGTCGGCACTGGAGCGACTGCCGCGGCGACGTGCGCAACGCGTTTTCCGAGGACTTCCTGCTGACGACCTTCTCGCTCTACTGGCTGACCGAGAGCCTGGCGAGCTCGGTCCGCGCCTACCGCACCGGCGCGGATCACCCCTGGCGCCCCGCGCACGACCGTCAGCCGGTGGTCGAGGCGCCGACCGGGATCAGCTTCTTCGAGTACGACCAGACCAGCCGGTCGCGGTTCTGGACGGCCGACTACTACAACCTGATCCGCACGTCCTATCAGCCGCGCGGCGGGCACTTCTCCCCCGCCGAAGTTCCGGCAACCGTGGTGGCGGAGATCCGTGAGACGTTTCGCCGGCTGCGCTGACCTTAGCGCCCCTGGAACACCGGCGTCGTTCCCTCGACGAAGGCGCGCGCCGCGGCCTTGTGGTCCTCGGTCATCATGGTGCGGGATTGGCCCAGCGCCTCGCGGTCGAGCTGATCGCCGAGGCTGGCGTGGGCCGAGGCGCGGAAATAGTCCTTCATGTAGGCCACGGCGATCGGCGGCAGGGCGGCCAGCTTGCGGGCCCAGGCCTGGGCCGCCTCGGCCAGCTCGGCGCGCGGCACCGAGCGGTTCACGATCCCCAGGCGGGCCGCCTCGGCGCCGGTGATCACGTCGCTGAACAGATAGAGCTCGCGCGCCTTGGCCTCGCCGACCAGGCGGGGGAGGAACCAGGAACCGCCATAGTCGCCGGAGACGCCGACCTTGGCGAAGGCGGTGGTCATCTTCGCCTCGTCGGCGGCGATGCGCAGGTCGCAGGAGAGCGCCAGGGAGAAGCCGGCGCCGGCGGCCGCGCCGGGGATCACCGCCAGGGTCGGCTTGGGCATCTCGTGCATCCAGCGCGACACGTCCATGCGGGCGCGCAGGTCGGTGACCCGCTCCTCCAGGGTCGACTCCTGGCTGAGCCCGCCGGACGCACGGCCGGCCGCGAAACCCTTCACGTCGCCACCGGAGCAGAAGGCGCCCCCGGCCCCGGTGAGCACCACCACCCGCACCTTCGGATCGTTGGCCAGGCGCGGCGCGGCGTCCTTGAGTGCGATCTGCATCTCGACCGATAGGGCGTTGCGCGCCTCGGGCCGGTTCATGGTGAGCGTGGCGATGCCGTCCTCGAAGGTCTCGAGCAGATGGTCGGTCATTGGGCGGGTCTCCTGGCGCGAAGGGTTTTTGCATCATGGCGGGGCTTACGTCTCGGCCAAGATGAAACCGAAACGGCCGCGGCCCGTTGGGTAGCCGATGGACGTCGGAGGTGTGATGGCCGGCAGATGGGTGAGCGCGGGAACAGGCCTCCTGGCGACGCTCATCGTGGCCACGACGGCGCTGCCAGCCGCAGCTGCGTCCGTTTGCACCGGCGAGAGCTCTGCCGCGATCGTGCGCGGCCCCATCCTGGAGGTTCCCGACGAGTCGAGCCTGTGCGTGGCGCTGGGGCCCACGCCTGACCGCTGGGTGCGCATCACGCTGCAGACCCCCGCGGCCGACCGCTCCACGCTCATGGCCGCCGCCTTCGGCCGCGACGCCGACTGCAAGGTCGGTCGCGACGGCCGGGGCGACTGCGCGATCGAAGGCAGCGCGCTGCACGATCAGCTGCGCGATCCGCAAGTGATCGCCGCATCGGTACAGTGGCGCTGACCGGATGATCCAGCTGTACACGTGGAAGACGCCCAACGGGCACAAGGCCTCGATCGCGCTCGAGGAGCTCGGGCTGCCGTACACGACGCACCCGGTCGACATCTCGGCAAACGAACAGTTCGCGGCGGACTATCTGGAGCTCAATCCGAACAACAAGATTCCCACCATTGTCGACGAGACCGGCGTGGATGGCCGGCAGGCCGTGTTCGAGACCGGCGCGATCCTGCTCTACCTCGCGGACAAGCAGCACGCGTTGATCGCGCGGGACGGACGGCGGCGGCAGCAGGCGCTGGAGTGGCTGTTCTGGTCGACGTCCGGCCTTGCCCCGATGCTCGGCCAGTGGGGTTCCTTCGCGGTCCGCGCCAAGACCCCGGTCCCCGAAGCCATCGACCACTTCACCAAGGAGGCCGCCCGGTTGTTCGGCGTGCTGGAGCGGCGGCTCGAAGGTCACACCTACCTGGCGGGCGACTACAGCATCGCCGACATTTCCGCCTACACCTGGACGGCGGCGGTGCTGCCCAGGTTCCGCACCAGATCGCCCGACGCGCTGGGGCCGACGCCGAAGATCGACCGCTGGCTGGCGGAGATCGGGGCGCGGCCAGCCGTGCAGCGCGGCCTGCGCGTGCCCGAAGCGATGCTGGCGGAACCGGCCGGCTAGGAGCCGTCCTGCGACCGCTGCAGGCGCGCCTTCAGCCGTTCGGCCGTCGCCGGCCAGGTGGTCTCGTCCACGCCCTTGAACATCAGCGTGTCATGGCCGGCCTCGACCGGGATCAGGTGGGAGACCACCTCGCCATCCCGCCAGTAGTGCAGGCGCAGCATCGGCGGCTCGAACACCATGCGGGGCGGCGTGGCGAAGTCGGTCGAGAGGATGAACTGGTGCGCCGTGCTGCCGGCGGCCGAGACGCGTGCGGCCCCGACGACCGCGTCGATGGGCCGGTGCGCATGGCCGCAGAGGATCAGGCGCACCTGCGGGTTGGCCCGGATCAGCGCCAGGAACTCGGGCGACCAGCCGCCCTGGAAGGCGTCGACGAAGTCCATGCGGGTGTCGATGGGCGGGTGGTGCATGACCAGCATCACCGGGCGACGGGGCTCGGCCGCCAGCGCGCCCTCCAGCCAGTCCAGGGCCTCGGGCGTCGGCCGGGCGTACTCCTTGCCGGCGACCACGGCGTCGAAGGCGACCAGCCGGAAGGCCTCGTAGTCGGCGGTGAAATTGACGAGGTCACCGCCAAGGTAGGGGTGGTCCGGGAAGGCCTCGGCGAGCAGGCCGCGGTCGTCGTGGTTGCCGGGGATCAGGCGCAGCGGAATGGTCAGCCCGGCGAGGACCGAACGCAGCGCCGCGTAGGCCCCGGCCGAGGGCTTGTCGACCAGGTCGCCGGTCCCGACCACCAGGTCCGGACGCGGGCTGAGGGACTCGATCCGTTCGAGGGCGCGGGCCAGGGACAGGCGGGTGTCGAGCCGGCCGTAATAGAGCTCCGGTGGGGGAACGACGTGGAAATCGGAGATGTGGGCGACCAGCATGCCCCTCTCCTGCGGCCGAGCCGGCGGCGAGGCAAGGCCCTGCGCCACAGCCAGGTTCGTGTTAGCCTGCGGCCCAAGTCCCGCAAGCGGATCAGGAGGAGACCATGGAACTCGGGCTGAAGGGCCGCGCCGCGGTCGTCGCGGGCGCCAGCAAGGGCATGGGCCGCGCGACCGTCCTGCGCCTGCTCGAGGAAGGGGCCAACGTCGCCTTCTGCGCCCGCTCGTCCCAGCCGCTGGAGGAAATCACGGAGGCGGCCAAGGGCCTGCCGGGACGCGCGCTGCCGATCAAGTGCGACCTGGCCCACCGCGAGGCGGCCGACATCTTCGTGAAGCAGGCGGTGGAGGCGTTCGGGCGTCTGGACATCATGGTGTTCGCTCCATCGTTGCACCTGAACCGGCAGTTCATGGAGATCAGCGACGCCGACTGGGAGGAGACCTTCAACATCACCTTCCATGCCGGCGTGCGGATGGCGCGGGCGGTGATCCCGCACATGAAGGCGCAGCAGTGGGGACGGATGCTCTTCATCGGCGCGGGTTCGATCTACAAGCCCAGCGTCGGCGTGCGGGTCGCGCCGGTCGACGTGCACCCTGACTTCACCGCGGCGAAGGCGGCGTTGACCAACCTGGCCAAGTTCCTGTCCAAGGACCTGGGCGCGGACCAGATCCTGGTGAACACCCTGCACCCCGGCTATGTGCTCGGGCCCGAGAAGGTGACCCGGATCGCCGGCCCCGAGGCCGTTGGCGCCACTACCGTCAACGAGGCCTTCGTCGAGGCTGCGGCGCGGATCGGCTACATCCCCGCCGTGGGCCGCGCCGGCACGCCGGAGAGCTTCGCCAACCTGGCGGTGTTCCTGTGCTCGGAGGCCAACACCTACGTCAGCGGCGTCGAGGCGGCGGTGGATGGGGGCGGACTGGACGTGGGGTGAGCATGCAATCCCCTAATCACGGCCCGGCTCGTCCGGCGCCCATGACCACGGACCGAGCAAGGCGCTCATGGGTCGCCGGGACACGCCCGGCGATGACGTATGTGGTTCGTCACCGTAAACCCGGTTTGGCAACGTAGGCGAAGCGGCCTTCGGAAATATGCGCGTCCAGCATGGCTGGGTTCGGGAGACACACATTGGCGTCGCGTCTCTCAACTCCGCACAGTGGCCGCCGGCATCTGGGCCGCCCGCAGTCCCGGGTCGCGCCTGCCCACGGAGTTCCTGAATGACTGAATTCATCATGGCGATGGATATCGGCGGCACGTTCCTCGATACCGTCGTCATCGACGCGGCGGGGACGACCACCACCGCCAAGGTGCTGTCGACCCACGACGACTACAGCCGCTGCATCAGCGAGGCGGTGCGTGAGGTGGCGGCCAAGCTGGACCTCAGCGAGCAGGCGTTCCTGAGCCGCTGCCGGCTGGCGATCAACGGCACCACCGTGGCGACCAACGTGCTGGCCGAGCTGCGCGGCCCGAAGGTCGGGCTGGTGACCACCGCGGGCACGGCCGACACCCTCTACATGGCGCGCATCCACCGCTGGGGCACGCTCGACCCGCTGCAGCTGCGGCCCCTGCCCCAGATCGTGCCGCGCGAGCGCATCCTGGAGGTGGACGAGCGGATCGACGCGCAGGGCCAGGTGGTGTTCCCGCTCGACCCGGAGGCGCTGCGGCGCTCGCTGCGGGCGTTCCTGCGCTCGCACGATGTCCAGGCCATGGCCGTCTGCCTGCTCTGGTCGTTCGCCAATCCGGCGCACGAACGGGCGATCCGCGAGGCGATCCTGGAACTGGCGCCCGACATGCCGGTGTCGATCTCCAGCGAGGTGTTCCCGGCGATCCGCGAATACGAACGCACCAACACCACCGTGATCGACGCCTTCATCTCGCCGGGCGTGCGCAGGTACGTCGACGACCTGCAGCGCTACTTCCGCGAAGCCGGCTTCGAGGGCGCGCTGAGGATGGTGCACGCCGCCGGCGGGGTGGCCACGCCCGACGAGATCAAGCGCTATCCGGTGACCCTGATCAATTCCGGCCCCGTGGCTGGCTACGTCGGAGCGATGAAGTTCGGGGCGATGATCGGGCGCGCCAACATCATCACCGCCGACGTCGGCGGCACCAGCTTCGACGCCGGGGTGATCGTCGACGGCAAGGTGACCCTGCGCCACCGCACCATGGTGCCCGCGCCCGGGCATCCGAGCCCCGGTTACCTGACCGGCCTCAGCCTGATGGACGTGGTGGCGATCGGCGCCGGCGGCGGCAGCATAGGCTGGGTCGACCCCCGCGGGGTGATCCGGGTCGGACCGCAAAGTGCGGGCAGCCGGCCCGGGCCGGTGGCCTTCGGGCGCGGCGGCGAGGAGCCGACCCTGACCGACGCCTGCCTGATCCTCGGTCTGCTGGGCGCGGACGCGTTCATGGGCGGCAGCTTCGAGCTCGACCTGGAGGGCGCGCGCCAGGCGCTGGAGACCAGGCTGGCACAGCCGACGGGGCTGGCCAGCGCCGAGGAGGCGGCGGCGGCGGTCTACAAGCTCGCCTGCATCGAGATGGCCAACAACGTGCGGCGGGTGACGATCGAGAAGGGGCACGACCCGCGCGACTTCTCGCTGTTCTGCTACGGCGGCGCCGGCGGCCTCTTCCTGGCGCCGGTCTGCGTGGCGGCCGCCGTGCCGGAGATGATCGCGCCGGAGAACTGTGCGGTGTTCTCGGCCTTCGGGGCGCTGATGAGCGACTATCGCCGCACCGGCCTGCGGGCCTGCCCGTGGCGGGCCGGGGAAGACCCGGCCGTCGTGCGCGATCGCGTCGAGGAACTGACCCGCACTCTGACGGCGGAATCGCTGGAGGCCGGGTTCGCGGCGGACGCCATCGTCGTGGAGCGCGAGGCAGATATGCGGTTCGTCGGCCAGGCCGCGGAGCTGGCGGCGCCCCTCCCCGACGGGCCGATCGGCCCCGACTTCGCCGACAAGATGGTGGCCAACTTCAAGGCCGCCTACGCCAGGGTGTTCGGCGCGGAGTCGATCTGGCTGAACGCCACGCCCGAGATCGTCAACGTGCGGGTGACGGTGTCGGCCCCGAACGTCGCCTACAGGCCGACCCCGGTGGTCAGCACCGGCGGCGGCGTACCCCAGCCGCGAACGCACCGCCCGGTGTTCTGGCCGTTCACGATGCAGCAGAGCGACTGGCCGGTATATCGCCGGGCCGACCTGCCCGCAGGGCTGGCCATGGACGGCCCGCTGATCGTGGAATCCGCCGAGACGACCATCGTCGCGCCGCCCGACGCGGCCATGACGGTCGATACGTTCGGCAATATCGTCGTCAAGCTCGCCAACCCAGCCGGGACCTCGCACGCATGAGCCAGATCAACACCGGGACCGACGCGATCACCGAAGAGGTGGTCCGCATGGGCATCCGCCAGATCACCCACGAGATGGGCGCGACGGTGAAGCGGATCTCCGGGTCAACCATCATCACCGAGGCCGACGACTTCACCGCCATGGTCTACGGGCCCAAGGGCGAGCTGCTGGATGCGCCGTTCGGGCCGATCTACGCCGGGTCGGGCGGACAGTGCATGCGCAAGTTCCTGGCCCGGTTCGGCGAGGAAGGCTTTGCCGAGGGCGAGGTGTTCCTGGCCAACGACCCCTATTCCACCGGCGCGCTGCACGCCAACGACATGCAGGTGATCACGCCGGTGATGCTGGACGGTCGCTGCGTGGGCTTCACCTACATGCACGCCCACGTGATGGACGTCGGCGGCATCGTGCCGGGCAGCTGGGGCGTGGGCGCGAAGGACGTGTTCGCCGAGGCGTTCCGCCTGCCCTTCGTCCGCTACATGCGCGGCGGCAAGGTGGACGAGAGCATCCGCGCGATCATCGCCCGAAACACCCGGCTGCCGGAGCTGGTGCTGAACGACATCCACGGGCTGGTCACGGCGACCCGCCAGGGCGCCGCGCAGCTGTCCCAGTTGGTGGCCCGCTATGGCGCGGACGAGTTCGCGCGGCTGACCGACGCGATCCTGTCACGCACCGAAGCCGCAGCCCGGGCCCGCCTGGCCACCCTGACCCCCGACACTTTCGAGGAAGTGGACTGGATCGAGCACAACGGACAGGTCGACGAACTCTACGCCGTGCGCGGGCGGCTCACCGCGGGACCGCAGGGTCTGGACTTTGCCTTCACGGGCTCGCCCCAGACGGACGGCTTCATCAACGCCACAGCCTCCGACACCGCCGGCATGGTCGATGCCGCCGTGGTCGGGATGCTGTTCTACGACCTCCCGTTCAACGAGGGCATGCTGCGCACGATTTCGCTGTCGGCTCAGCCGGGCACGGTGGTCTGCGCCATCGAGCCCGCGCCGGTCTCGTCCGGCCACATCGAGGGCGGGATGAAGATCCACACGGTGGCGGTGCGCCTGCTGGGCCGCGCCATGCGAGGCTCGACCGACGAGGCCGTACGGCGGCGCGCGCATGCGCCCTTCGCCGCCTCGGTGACGATGGCCACCATGGCCGGCCTCGACCGCAACGGCGCCTACACGGTGTTCGCCGACATGAGCGGCGTGGGCTCCGGCGGCGGGGCGGGCCCAACCAACGATGGACTGGACGTCAGCGCGCCGCAGCAGGCCTCCAGCATTCGGATGCCGGACATCGAATCCATGGAGGAGGCCTATCCGCTGCTGTTCCTGTGGCGACGGGTGCGCACCGACTCCGGCGGCCCCGGACGGCGGCGGGGCGGGACGGGCCTCGACGCGGCCTGGATCCCTCATGGCACCCAGGGCCTCTCCGGCGTGGTGAACTCGGCCTGCGGTCACGTCCCGGTCCTTGGCGCCGCGGGCGGCTTCCCCGGCGCGGGCACGCGCTGCGAACTGATCGACGGCATGGACGTGCGCGGCGATTGGTTCGGGCGCGGGGTGATGCCGCGGCGCGAGGACGCGGGCGAGGGCGAGGCGCTGGCCAGCAAGGCCGCGGGCGTGTCGATCCGGCCGGACCAGGTCTGGCGCATGCGGCTGCCGGGCGGCGGCGGCTTCGGCGACCCGGCCGAGCGCGAGCCGGCCGCAGTGGTGCGCGACGTGCGGATCGGCGCGGTCAGCGTCCGGCAGGCGGCTGACGCCTATGGCGTGGCGCTGGACGACTCGGCCGAGGGGTTCGACGCGGCGCGGACCGCGACCCTCCGGGCGGACCTCCGGGACCGGCGGCGCAAGGCCGCGCGGCCCGGGTCGAACCGGACATCGGCCGGCGACTGCGGAGGGTGCGGGGCGCATCACGAGGGCGACGAATGGCTGACGACCAGCGGCTCGTTGTCCGCCGAGTTGGGGGCGCTGGGCGTGGAGGCCGAGCCCTACGACGACCTCACACTGGAGCAGGTGATCTGCCCGTCTTGCGGGACGCTGCACGAGATCGCCCACAGCGCCGGCCCGGTCGCACCGGTTTTCCCGGCGGAGGGGGGGCTGGAAAAGATCCTGTAGCGACCGCTAGGTCAGCAGCCACCCGCCCTCCACCGCCAGCGCCTGGCCGGTGACCTTCGAGGCCGCCGGCGAGACCAGCCAGGCGACCGCGCCGGCAATGTCGGGCGGCATCAGCTGGCCGAGCGGGGGCTGGCGACTGCGGCCGGGACCGACGACCGGGCGTGGGACGACGTGGGACGAGCCCGGCGTGACCACGCCGCCGGGCAGCACCGCGTTCACCCGCACGCCCGTCTCCCGCAGCTCGAAGGCGGCGCTGCGGGTCAGGGCCACCAGGCCGGCCTTGGAGGCGGCGTAGGCGGTTAGGCCCTCGACCATCGGATGCTGCACCGCGAGGGAAGCGATGTTCACCACGCAGCCCGGCGCGCCGCTCGCCACCATAGCCTTGGCGCACTCGCGCAGCATCAGGAAGGCGCCGCGCAGGTTGATGCCCTGGATGCGGTCCCATTCGTCGCCGGTGATCTCGAACATCGGCGCGCGATCCTGAACCCCGGCATTGTTGACCAGGATCGTGGGCGTCCCGTGGCGGGCGACGATGGCGGCGACGCCCTCGATCACCTGGGGTTCGGAAGCGAGGTCGAGCGCCTGGACGTCGGCCTCGGCGCCCTTCGCCTCGATGTCCCCGGCGACAGCGGCGGCGCGCTCGCCGTCGCGGTCGACGATCACCACCCTGGCGCCGAGCTCCGCGAGGTAGTGCGCGATCGCCTCGCCGATGCCGGAGGCGCCGCCGGTGACGACAGCGGTCTGGCCGCCGAGGCCCAGGAGTCGGTCCGCGAGGCTCATACGGCGGCCGGGGATTGAGGCCGGGTGAACTGCACAAGCTGGATGGGCAGGCCGTCGGGATCACGCAGGTTGACGAGGCGCGTGACGCCTTCGGGGCGGTCCAGCACCACAGGTTCGCTCTCGAAATGGACACCCTCGGCCGACAGCGACTGGTAGTCGCCGATCAGGTCATCGGTGGACAGGGAGAGCATGCCGCCGCCGGGCGTGTCGGCGCCCTGACGCGCGGCGCGGGGCTTGTCCCACTGAACCAGCTCGAGGCGGCCCTTGCGAGGATCGCCGGCGGCGGCGAAATGCTGGGCCCTGACCTTGGCGCCCGGCACGCCGTAGAGATTGCCCAGCCAGGGGGCGTCGGAGTCCGACGCGGGTCCCATCGGCTTGAAACCGAGCCGTTCGTAGAAGGCGACCGAACGCGCGAGATCCACGCAGCTGACCTTGAACAGGGCGAAGCCCGTGACGCTCATCATGTCCTCCCGACCGCCCCGACCGGGCGGACCTCGCGAGGCTATTGGATGCCAGGCTTCCGCGCCACGTCGCGGCATGTCCGATCGACCATCGATGGCCGCCGGAATCCAGAAAACCGGCCAGAAAGCGCGCCGGCGGCGGAAGTGCTGATGGGCTGCCCTCGGGCGAGCAGGGCATTCCGCCGCCGGCGCCCCGAGAAGGGACGATCGGGACATGGATCATCGCGCCGGACGGGTCCCGCTCAAATTATGCCGCGCTTATGGGGCCGGCTTCCCGGCATAAGGCAGGCATAATTTGAGATCGGGCCGGCCGACGCCATCGTGCCGCGATGCCTCCCCGCCTCGTGCGTCGCTTCCCGCTTCCGCCCGCGCGCCGCGCCGTCAAGGCCGCCTGAGGCGGCATGGTCAGCTCCTTCAACGGCTTCGAGATCGCCGCGGCGCTGGTGCGTCGGCATGATCGTCAGCGCCGGGCTTCCGTCTCCAGCCGGTAGCCGACGCCCGGCTCGGTGACGATGATCCGCGGGGCCGACGGCTCGGTCTCGATCTTCTGGCGCACCTGCCCCACCAGC
>Ga0105240_10012331_pt1 | contig 11806 bp, 7 predicted proteins | sample KBSC54metaG_FD_80426 | JGI IMG/M metagenome (GOLD analysis project Ga0105240, IMG submission 80426) | Corn rhizosphere microbial communities from Kellogg Biological Station, Michigan, USA - KBS C5-4 metaG | ecosystem: Host-associated > Plants > Roots > Rhizosphere > Soil | place: Michigan, USA...
GTCGCTGCTGTCCCAGTAGTCGCGCGCGGCGACCGGCCGCACGACCGCGCGCACGTCGCGCGGCAGCGCGGCGAGGATCGCGAGCGTGTCGATGTGGCTCGTGTGGTTCGAGAAGTAGATCTTCTGCGTCGGCGACGGCGGCGCCTGATGCCAGACCGGATACGCGCCGGCGACGAGCCGGACGATCGACAGCAGGAAATCGCGCTGCCAGACGTTCAGGATGTTCATCGGCGCCGCGCCTCCTGCCTGCATGCCCGCGCGGCCGCGCCGGCGCGGCAGGCGGAATCCCGGAATGCCGGCGCGGCAGGATGCGCACCGGACGGCCATTGTTTAAGTTTTTTCAAATTCGTGGCTGCCTGTCGCAGGGCCGCGATAATCGGACGATGCGCCGGCGGACGTCGCGGCGCGGTCGCCGGTCGGCGGCGTGATAATCGGCTGTTGCACGAGCGCCCGTTTGCAGTTTGAATGGATCTTGCTGCGATCGGGCCAGCGGATTATCGCGAGTTTCCGTCAAAAACGCCAGATTGCAGCGGCGCGGCGCCAGCGGCGTGCTGCTTGACGCGTCGGGGCCGCTCGGCGACGATGACGGCCACTTGTCGAAAAGCCGTCGATGCCGACGGTTGCGCCGCCCGGGGCATGGCGGCTGGAAACGTGTCCGAATGAGCAGAACCAATAAAACGATGAGCCTCTACGCACTCAAACCGAAATTCCAGAACCGTCTGCGTCCGTTCGCCGATTCGCTTGCCGAACGCGGCGTCACCGCCAACCAGGTCACGCTGTTCGCGGCCGGCGGCTCGATCGTCGTCGGCGCGCTCGCGGGGCTCGGCGTGTTCGCCCGCGTGCTGTTCCTGCTGATCCCGATCTGGCTGTTCGCGCGGATGGCGCTCAACGCGATCGACGGCATGCTCGCCCGCGAACACGGGCAGAAGAGCACGCTCGGCGGGTACCTGAACGAGCTCGGAGACGTCGTGTCCGATGTCGCGCTCGTGCTGCCGTTCCTCGCGATTCCCGCGTTCGCTCCGGCGGACGTCTGGCTGTTCGCGCTGATGGCGGTCATCGTCGAATGCGCGGGGCTGATCGGCCCGCTCGCTGGTGCGACGCGCCGCTACGACGGCCCGTTCGGCAAGAGCGACCGCGCGCTCGCGCTCGGCGCGTTCGCGCTGTGGATCGGCTTCGGCCTGCCGGTCGGCAGCGTCGCCGCGTGGCTGTGGCGCGTGCTGATCGTGCTGTCGATCGTGACGGCGGTGCGGCGCGTGCAGGCCGGTGTCGCCGAAGCGGGCGGCTGACGGCCAACGGGTGGGCCGGCGCCTGAGGGCGGCGCCGCATGATTCGAACAACGAAACGAGAGAAACGCATGAGCGCACGCACGGCCCGCGAGGCCGACTTCATCACGCACGACGGCGAAACGCTGTTCTATCGTCACTGGCCCGCGACGGGCCCGCGCTGCCGCGGCGCGATCGTGCTGCTGCATCGCGGCCACGAACATTCCGCGCGCGTCGCGCATCTCGTCGACGAGCTCGACCTGCCGGACTTCGCGTTCTTCGCATGGGATGCACGCGGCCACGGCCGCTCGCCCGGCGCGCGCGGCTACAGCCCGAGCGCAGCCGCATCGGTGCGCGACCTGCAGATCTTCGTCGAGCATATCCGCGACACGCACGGCATCGCGATCGAGGATATCGCCGTGATCGGGCAGAGCGTCGGCGCGGTGCTCGCCGCCACCTGGGTACACGATTACGCGCCGCCGATCCGCTGCCTCGTGGTCGCGTCGCCGGCGTTCCACATCAAGCTCTACGTGCCGTTCGCGCGGCCGGGGCTGCGGCTGATGCACAAGCTGCGCGGGCTGTTCTACGTGAACAGCTACGTGAAACCGAAATTCCTCACGCATGATCCCGAACGGATCGCGAGCTATGCGGCCGATCCACTGATCACGCGGCCGATCGCCGTGAACATGCTGCTCGACCTGCACGACACCGCGAAGCGGATCGTCGCCGATGCGGCCGCGATCACCGTGCCGACGCAGCTGCTGATCTCGGGCGCCGACTGGGTCGTCCATCGCGGCCCGCAGGACCGCTTCTTCGAGCGGCTCGGCGCCGTGCGCAAGGAGCGCATCGTGCTGCCCGGCTTCTATCACGACACGCTCGGCGAGCGCGACCGCGCGCAGGCGCTCGCGCCGCTGCGCACGTTCGTGCTGCGCGAGTTCGATACGCCGAGCCCGCGCGTGTCGCTCGCCGACGCCGACCGGCGCGGCGCATTCCACGACGAATACGCTGCGCTCGGCCGGCCGCCCGCGAACCCGTTCGCCCGCGCGTACTGGGCGATCACGCGGGCCGGGCTGAAGGCTGGCGGCGCGCTGTCGGACGGCATCGCGCTCGGGCTGCGGCTCGGCTTCGATTCGGGCTCGACGCTCGACTACGTGTACCGAAACCGCGCGCAGGGCCGGCTCGGCGTCGGCGCGCTGATCGACCGCACGTATCTCGATTCGCCGGGCTGGGTCGGCATCCGTCAGCGCAAGGTGCATCTGCAGGAGCTGATCGGCGCGGCGATCGGCCGGCTGCGCGGCCTCGGCGAACCCGTGCGGATCGTCGACATCGCGGCCGGGCACGGACGCTATGTGCTCGACGCGATCGCGACCGCCGCCGAACGCGACGGCGCGGCGCCCGACGACATCACGCTGCGCGACTACAGCCCGCCGAACGTCGAGGCCGGACGCGTGCTGATCGCGCAGCGCGGCCTCGAGCCGATCGCGCGCTTCGAGCGCGGCGACGCGTTCGACGAGGCGTCGCTCGCGACGCTCGAGCCGCGCCCGACGCTCGCGATCGTGTCGGGACTGTATGAACTGTTCGGCGAGAACGCGCTGATCGAGCGCTCGCTGCGCGGGCTCGCGCAGGCGGTGCCGCCCGGCGGCTATCTCGTCTATACGGGGCAGCCGTGGCATCCGCAGCTCGAATTCATCGCGCGCGCGCTGAACAATCATCGCGGCGATGCGACCTGGGTGATGCGCCGCCGCTCGCAGGCCGAGATGGACGAGCTCGTCGCGCGCGCCGGTTTCCGCAAGCTCGACCAGCGCATCGACGAGATGGGCATCTTCACGGTGAGCCTCGCGCAGCGGGTCGACGCGTCGTGAGCGCGCTCGGCGGCGGCGCGGGCGGCGGTCTGGCCGAGCCGGCGGCCGGCGCGCGCGCTGCGTCGTTCGCGCTGCGAGTCGGCTGGCTCGCGGCGATGGGTGCGGTGTTCTTCTCGACCTACGGCTTCGCGAACTGGCTCGCCGCGCGCCGCGCCGAGGTGCCGAGCTTCGCGTTCGGCTGGGAGCACGCGATTCCGTTCGTGCCGTGGACCATCGTGCCGTACTGGTCGATCGACCTGCTGTACGCGCTGTCGTTCTTTTTCTGGACCCGCCGCGACGATCTGCTCGATCACGTGAAGCGGCTGTTGACCGTGCAGGTGATCTCGGTCGCGTGCTTCATCGCATGGCCGCTGCGCTTCGGCTTCGAGCGGCCCGATGCGGGCGGCGTGGCCGGCGCGCTGTTCACGCTGCTGATGGGGTTCGACAAGCCGTTCAACCAGGCGCCGTCGCTGCACATCGGCCTGCTCGTCGTGTTGTGGGCCGTCTATGCGAAGCATCTGCGCGGCACCGCCGCGCGCATCGTGCTGCATGCGTGGTTCGCGGCGATCGGCGTGTCGGTGCTGACGACTTACCAGCATCACATGATCGACGTGCCGACCGGCGCGGCCGTCGGCTGTCTCGCGTTGTTCCTGTTTCCATTGCGTGACGGCGCCGGACGGTTGCCCGGTGCGGCCGCTTTCCCGTCCTCCGCCGGACGCGCGCTGGCGCGCCGCTACGCGCTCGGCGCTGCACTGGTCGCGCTCGCGGCGCTTTGCTTCGTGTCGCGTGCGCCGGGCCTGGCGCTTGCGGTCGGGTGGGGTGCGCTGGCGCTCGCGTGCGTTGCGTGGATCTATTGGCGCGGCGCGCCCGGCGCGTTCCAGAAGGACGATGCGGGCAGCGTGCCGGTGTCCGTCCGCTGGCTGCTCGCGCCGACGATCGTCGGCGCGTTCGTCAATTCGCGGTTATGGACGTTCCGGCAGCCGGCGGCGGTGCGGATCGACGAGCGCGTGTGGATCGGCCGCACGCCGACCACGCGCGACGTGCGGCGCCACGGCTTCACGGCGCTCGTCGACCTGACGGCCGAGATGCCGCGCTGGGCCGCGACCGACGCGTCTCTCGCGTATGTGGCGGTGCCGCAACTCGACCTCGTCGCGCCCACGCCCGCGCAGCTCGCGGCGGCCGTCGCGGCACTCGAGCGCCTGCATGCCGAAGGGCGCGACGTGCTGGTCTGCTGCGCGCTCGGCTACGGGCGCAGCGTGTTGTGCGCGGCCGCGTGGCTCGCCGCGCGGCGCGGGCTCGGCGATGCGCGCGACGCGCTCGCGGCGGTACGGGCGGTGCGGCCGCGAGCGGTATGGTCGGACGGCGGCGTGGCCGTGCTGCAGGACTGGATCGACCGCCGCTGTGTGACGGGAGGACCATGATGCGCGACCCGTCCGCACCGTTCCGGATCGCCGCCGCGCGCGGTGCGCTCGATGCGGGCGCGTGGGCGATCGCGGCCGCGCTGGCCGCGGCCGGCGCCGGCTGGTGGATCGCGTCGGGCTGGGCGCCGTCGACGGTCGCGCGCGTGCTGCTGGCCGTGGTCAGCACCGGGTCGGGGATTGCCGCGCTGTGGTACGCGGTGCGCATCGAGATCGACCGCCGGCTGTTCGCCGCGCTGGCGCGGGCGGCGTCGTGCGATGCGTCGGTCGCCGAGGGGCTCGCCGCGCTCGATCGCGGCCTTGTCGAACTCGGCTGGATCGATGCAGGGAAGGCTGGACGCGCGCTCGACGCGCGTGTGCGTGGCGCGGTCAGGCTGTGCCGCGCCGCCGTGCTGGTCGCGATCGTGCAGTGGATCGTGGTCGGGCTGGCGATCGCGGTGCCGCGGGTCGGTTAGTCGTGCGTGCGCGAGGCGGGGCGCCACCGAGCGAGAGCCACGCATGGAAGAAGGTGGCGTGTCGGGTAATGATTGCCGAATCAAAGCCAAAATACGGAATATCGGAAATATTTACCCGTTTGTCGTTGCTTTGAACCTGACAATATTCAAAGACTGTCGGCTAATCGAATTTATTGTGAAAGGTATTTATAATATCGGCTCGGCAGAAATCCCGCCTTAATACAATCAAGGGCATGCTGCATGGGCCATACCGCACTTTATAAGACGTTGCGTCTGGGCGACGCGCAATACAATCGTCTTGTCAAACTGGACACGCCACTCGGCGTCGACTGGTTACTGCCTCTGTACGTTAAAGGAACGGCCAGATTAGGACGCGACTATGAATTCGTGATCGACGTCGTGTCGCCGCGCGGTGGCCAGATCGAACTCAAGGCGCTGCTGGCCAAGCCGGTGACGCTCTGGATTCAGCAGGTCGACGGTACGTACATGCCGATTCACGGTTACGTTCACCGCTTCAGCCGGCTGGGATCCGATGGCCCGCTCACGTACTACAAGCTGGCCTTTTCCTCGTGGCTTTACTTCCTGTGCCTGCGTCGCGACATGCGCGACTGGCAGGAGCAGAACGGTGAACAGATTCTCACCGACGTATTCAACGAGCATGCGCAGGCACGCGGAGCGTTCCGCTTCGACCTGCATGGTGCGTTACCGTCGTATTCGAATCGCGTGCAATGGGAATACGATCTGAATTTCGTCCACCGAAGCATGGAAGAGGTGGGTGTATTTCCCTACTTCGAACAAGCGGACGACGGCCGATCCCACACGATGGTCGTGACGGACGACGCCTACTTCGTTCCGCCGCTCAGGCAACCCGTCGTCGAGTTCGGCCGCATGGAAATTGGCGGCGAGCTGGACGGATTCGCTCAATGGAAGGAGCAGCTTCAGATCGAGAGTGCGCAACTGACGTCGCGCTCGTTCGACTACAAGCGGCCCGATCTTCCCCGGCAGGTTCAAGGCGTGACCGACGTCCACGGCAATTTGCCGACCGACGGCGAGGTCTACGACTATCCGGGTGCCTACATGTGGTCCGATCGGGAGCAGGGCGAACGCCTCGCGCGGATTCGTCTTGAAGAGAAGATGTCGCGAATGAAGCGCTTTCAAGGTGTGGGCGGCTTGCGCTGCGCGATGCCGGGAAGGCGTTTCGAACTTCGCGGTCATCCGGTTCACGATGCGGGCAACCAGGCCGATCGAGAGTTCGTGCTGCTTGGAGTCGACTGGTTGATATGCAACAACGTGCCGGGTCTCGATGGTGTGGAGGCCTTTCCCGATGGGCTGGCTGCCGAGGTTTCCGAGGCGAAGGCCGGAGCAACCGTGCGTCATGCGGACGGCAGCGAAGGCTTCTTTCAGGTGAAGGTCGAGGCACAGCCGCGCAACGTTCCGTTTCGCAGTCCGTTCGAGCACAAGAAGCCGGTCATGCAGTTGCAGAACGCGATCGTTGCCGGACCGGGTGGTGAAGAGGTGTACACCGACTCGTTGAATCGCGTGAAGGTGTGGTTTCACTGGAACCGCCGCAATGACCAGGACGAACGCGCGTCGTGTTGGGTGCGGCCGACTTTTCTCGATGCCGGTGCGAACCGCGGTGGCATCCAGCCATTGCGCAAGGGCGATGAGGTCGTCGTCGGTTTCATGGAAGGCGATTGCGACCGGCCCGTCATCATTGCAAGGATGTACGGGGGCGCGACCCAACCGGTGTGGCACTCGAACGGACTGCTGTCGGGCTACCGGTCGCGCGAGTACGGCGGGACGGGCTACAACCAGCTCGTCATGGACGACTCGACGCAGCAGAATCGCGTTCACCTCTATTCCAGCAGCTATCAGTCTCATCTGCATCTCGGCTACCTGATCCAGCATACGGACAATGCACGCGGCGCATTCCTCGGCAATGGCTTCGATCTCAAATCGGACGCGTATGGCGCCATTCGTGCGGGGCAGGGGCTGTTCGTTTCGACGCATTCGGCAACGGCTCACCAGCCTCTGAACGTGACTGCCGCGACCGAGCAATTGGCGAGTGCGGAGAGCGTGGTGGAACTGACGTCCCAGGCGAGTGCGGCAAATCAGGCCGAGAGCCTGGACGAAGGGCACGACGCGCTGAAGCGATTCACCGACGCAACGCAGTACAACGTGGCGGGTGGCGCAGGCAGCGGCGGTCGAACGGGAGGTGGCGGCACGGGTAGCGCAAACGGGTTCTCGTCGCCGATCATGCTGATTGCGAGCCCCGCGGGCGTGGGCGTGTCCACGCAGGACTCGGCGCAGCTCACCGCGAACCAGCAAGTCAATATCGTCAGCGGCAGAAGTACGCACGTCGCCGCCGGGAAATCGCTGATCGCGAGCGTGATGGAAAAGATCAGCCTGTTTGCTCAGAACGCGGGGATCAAGCTCTTCGCCGCCAAGGGGAAGGTCGAGATTCAGGCGCAGAGCGACGAGATGAAGCTTGCGGCGCTCAACGACGTGACGATCACGAGTTCGAGCGGGCGTGTCGTGATCTCCGCGGAAAAGGAGATCTGGATCGGTGCCGGCGGCTCCTATATCAAGATCGCGCCCGACCTGATCGAGAACGGCACGAGCGGCCAGATCCTCGAGAAATGTGCATCGTGGGACAAGCCCGGTGCGTCATCGATGCGCCTGCCGTCGCCGATTGCGAGTGTACAGAAAGGGTGCGCGTGGAAGACGGCGTCGGCGGCGGCCGACAGTGCGTCGAGCGTCGTGCTGGAGTAGTCATGATGAATACTCCGAACAATCGTGTCGCGGATCGTGCGGATGGCCTGAGTGCGTCTAGCGAGAACGCAGTGATCGACGCCACCGCCAGTGTGCTGCACGCCTATTTCGACAAGCACCCTGAAATGCGTTGTCTTCTGGTTGTCGATCCGTCGCAGCGCGATGTGCCGTCAGACGACGGATCGGCATTCAGCGATGTGAAGCGCACGATCGTGACGATCGCGCACGACGGATTTCCGGCTGAACAGCACCCTTACCTCGTTGAACTGGATTTGCGGTCGCCGGCAGGCGCCATGCTGCTGAAGGAAAGCGTGCGGCTCGCATTCGAAGACCGGCGTCCTGCGTCGATGGCGCAGGGCCTCGGACAGCGAATCGGCGGATGGTTGGCGAGCACTGCTTCCGCCGACGAAGTCGCCGGACACTGGTCGACGCAAGTGTTGCAGTACGACGAGCGCGGACGGCTGTGTGCGCTGCGCTTTTACGACACGCGCGCGCTGGGTTTGATCTGGCCGCTGTTGACCGAGCAACAGCAGCAGGCGCTACTCGGGCCGGTGACTGTCTGGCATGCGCTCGACGTATGCGCGAAACCGCGAGCGTATGGCCGTGGCGTTGGATCGAGCCGGGCGTGTTCGCTTACCGCCGCGCAATGGCCGGAAGTGCATCGCCACGGCCTCGTCAACCGTGCGCTCGCATTGCACGCGTTGGCGGCAGGCCGTCAGCCGACGCCTGCGGAAGTGGACGCGGCCGTTGCGGCCGCGGCGCGAGCGGAGCAATACGGGCTGCAGGATCGTGACGACCTGATCGCGTTCATCGGGCACGCGCTCGACTGGCATCCGCAGTTCGATCGGCATCCCGAGATTGAGAAGGTGTTGAAGCAGTTTTCGCCGGACGATTTTTATACTGCGGCGATCGGCCACCTTCAGCCTGACGACATCGACGAAATTCGACAAGGGGCGTGGTACGGACAGGCGGCCTCGCTATCCGACCCGCAACGCCGACCGAGCCCCGACACGAGATACGAATAAAAGAAATGGCGACCACTGAACGAGAATGCGCGAATTGCCAGAAGACCGGGCTGCCGATCCTGCCTGTCCGCTATACCGTTTTGCCGAACAAGGTTCCGGCAAAACTGCCGGACGGCATTGGCGGGAAAGGCATCACCGATGTTCCACTGACGACGCACCGTTACGGGCTGCGCACCCTGCGCGATGGATGGGTGTACCTGTATTACGTCCAGAGCGCCCGAGGCCCGAAGCGGTGGGAGGTGTACAAGGTGACGGAAGACGGGCGCCTGTGGAAACAATCGCGTCCGCTGCCTGACGAACCGTCCACGCATCCCGCGTGCGCCCAGTGCGCGATTGCGGTGCCGATGGACTTGATCGCGATCGAGCGTCCGGAAAAATGCACGGACCGTGTCTACATCGCATTTTCCGAGCACGCATGGGTCGAGGATACGTTCAAGCGATACGAGGAAAATCCGGCATTGCGCGAGCAGCGCATGCAATGGATCGAGCCGTCCAAATGGATCAACGGCGGCAACGACCCGAAGAAGCATGCGGTCGTTGCAACGCGTGAGCGGATCGATGATGTCGTCGAGTACATGCCGGCGCTGGACCCCAAACTGCTCGTCCCGCAGGACCAGCGATTGACCGACGAGACCGGCGCTTACGACCCGAAGCTGATGGGACGGGAGTCGACCCGCTACCCGCTGCATATCCGACAGGCGTCGCCACTGTCGACGAGCGAAGCGCTGGTCAAACTGATGAACACGATCGGCTCGACCGGGAAAGGGCAATCTCATCCGCCCATGATGCTCGCGTTGTGGGACGGCATCGGCAACGTTCACGAACTGAACGATTTTCGTAACGATGCAGGCAGCATGTTGTCGCTCTACGTGAAGGAGCAGGGCCGGCAGATCGACGCAATGCTCTCGATCGATGCAGCCGAGGTGGCCGTGCGCAACGGTGCGGTTGCGTTCAAGAGCCGCATGCGCTCCGCCCTGCGGGCCGGCTGGGAAGGCATGCTGAACAACCCTGGCGCGATGGACGGCATTCCGAGTTACGCCGTCGTCTCGCCCGAGCAGCAGGCGGCGTCGGACCGGCGGATCGAGCAAGCGGGCGTGATCAGCCCCGAGGAAGCGAAGACGATCGGCGATGCCGAGTGGCCCAAGTACGAGGGCAAACTGAATCTGCGCAAGCTCGGCGCCTTCCGGCCATGGTTCACGTCTGTTCAGGATGCGGTCAAGGCAATTCAGGCGCGCCGTACACCCGACGTGAAGGCATGGCTGAAGGCGCCCACGTTCATCGCCGCGCTGCACGACTATCACGAAGAAAACGCGGACGACGGCCGGGCGTTCGAGAAAGTCGTGATCGAGGCGATCAACGGATTGCCGTCGGAGGATCGTGGTGCGGCCGTGGTCGAGGAACTGGTCAACAACATGGATCCGACTTTGCCGACCAGTCTCGTGTGGCGTGCGTTCGCCTACAACCAGAAGCAACCGAAGGCCGAGATCAAGCAGCTGCTGGCCCAGGCGATTGCGAACAAGACGACCAAGGCCGACACGGTCAGCGACATTGCCGACAAGGTCAGCAAGGTTCTGGAGCAGTTGAAGAACTTCGTCGATTTCCGTGACAAGATGCAGGAGGTGCATGAGCATCAGAGTCCCGTATCGGTATCGGAAAAGTATTTGAAAAGCCTTCAGGGCGATGCGCTCGTCATCACGATGGGCAATGCACTGTTCAAATGGACGGGGCTTGGCGTTCTCGGCGATTGCGCCGGTACGTTCATGATTCGCGGTGCGCTGATGTTGCGCATCGGCATCAGCAAGGCGGACACGATCGATCTCGTCAGGCAGGCGATCAAGGTCGAACCTGAGTTGCGTCTGAGGTTGCAGCAGGGATATCGGACGTTGCGCAGTCACGGCGTCGCGGCGAAAGACGCGTTCGTCAGGACGATTCAGTCGCTCGCCGAACACGAAGGCGGGCAGCTCTATCGCGCAAAATGGAATGCGGTCAAGTTGACGCAGGAAGGCAAGGCGGTCAATCTCGGTGTGCGGATCGGCGGCACGCTGGCCGTGATCGAGTTGCTGAGCTTCGGTTGTGCGCTTGCGAAGGCGGACAAGAAGGGCGAAGACTACGCGATGTTGGTGGCGGGGGGATTCTCGTCGATGTCCGCTTGCCTGCAGGCTTCGACGAAGCTGATGACGGGATTGTCGAAGGACGCGGGGCGGACGTTGAGCAATCTGAAGGCGATTACCGGGTATTTTGGCGGGGCGTCTTCGATGATTGGGATGGTGCTGGATGCATATAAATTCATTGACAGCGGTAGCAAGAGTCAGTACTCCATGGCGGCTGCCTATTTCTTTAAAGCGTCGATCGGTTTTGGGGCGACGGCCGCCAATTTTCTTACCGCATTGACGTCATCTGCACCACTGGTTTCCCGGATTACGGGGGGGCGTGGTGTGGTATTTATCGGAAAGATGGGGGCGGGTATCGCAGGGGCAGCAGCCAGGTCCGGAGCAATAGCTTCAGGTGCCGCGACCGGAGAGGCTTACAAAGTTGGTATGAGGGTAGTTGGTGTGGCTGCCGAAGAGGCCGGAATTGTAATTACCGAGCGCGCTGGCCTACTGGTGATTGGCCGGATGGTGTTGTTCCTTGCTGGTTGGGAGGTAGCCGTAGCGCTTGTGGTGCTACAGCTTTTGATTGCATATTTCTCCGATAACGAATTGCAGACATGGTTCGAGAAGTGCGCGTTTGGTAAGGGGCAGGATAGTCCGCCGTGGGCTATGGACAAGCAACGGGACGAATTTGAGAAGGCTCTTGCTAGTATCGGTTTGAAATCCGATGCCGGAGTGTGATGAATATGAGTGTAAATAAAGCTGTTTCTGCTGTATTGCTGCGCGGGAATATTAAGCATCTTAAAAAGACGCGTTGCAGTCATGACTTTCTGTTCAGTGATGTTGATCGGACCAAGATGGGCGCGACGGCCGTTGCTGCTGGTTTGGTTGGATTGGGTGGGATTGCCGTTGGACTAAGTAGTATGGCGATGGACACTACTGA
>Ga0105240_10012332_pt1 | contig 11806 bp, 10 predicted proteins | sample KBSC54metaG_FD_80426 | JGI IMG/M metagenome (GOLD analysis project Ga0105240, IMG submission 80426) | Corn rhizosphere microbial communities from Kellogg Biological Station, Michigan, USA - KBS C5-4 metaG | ecosystem: Host-associated > Plants > Roots > Rhizosphere > Soil | place: Michigan, USA...
GGGATCGGCGGCCAGCCAGGTTTCTACACGGGCGTTGTCATCGGGGGATGTCTCGCCCAGCAGGTATCTTACCAGCAGGTCTTCATGGATGCCGTGAGGGCCCCCGGGGTCGGTATGTAGATCTTTATTCAAGGGCGGTGATTTAAAAGGTGGAGGAGGAGAAGGACGAAGAAGGGCAGATAGTCGATCAGCTTCATCCGTAATATTTTTAACGCTTTGCCCATTTGATTTTCCACTGTCTTGACTGAGATGCCCAGGCGTTGGGCGATGTCCAGATAGCGGAGCTCTTCGAAACGGCTGAGCTGGAAGATGGTCCTGCATTGTTCGGGCAGATCGTTGATGGCTGTCTGCAGGCGGCGTTCCAGCTCGCTGAACATCACTTTTCTATGTGCGCCGTCTGTCTGGTCTTTCATACTTTTAGTGATATATGTTTGATACGTGAGCTTTACTTTTTTGTGTTTGAGATGATTGAGGCTTTCGTTGTAAACGGCCCTGTACAGATAGGCGGCTAAGGAATCCTGTAAATGCAGGGAATCCATTTTGTCCCAGAGCTTGTAGAAAACGTTTTGCACGATGTCTTCGGCCTGGTCGTGGTCCTGTAAGATAGTAAGGGCGTACCTGTGCAGGTTTTTAAAATAGAATTTAAAGACCTGCTCGAATCCTGTTTCATCCCGACGTTTCAATAATTGTATGATCGTGGCATCGGTGAATTCCATGCTTGCCGGTGTATTTAATGTCCGGGAAATGTGCTTTTCTGATAATGTAGCACATTCCCCGGAAAAATCTAATGTCTGTCCTTCGGACAACGAACCGGAGGTTCGTTCTGTGTTTTTACTGATAACTGTCGTTGTCAATAACAGGTGTTTAGATAATGACAACTCAGGGAGCGTTCACCCCTATTGGCAGTAAAAATAATTGTTTTTTGGGGTAAAGGGGTTGAAAATCAGGAGAGTGGGGAATGTGTCGCAAATTGCGACTCCTTATGGTGGGTTTAAAAGTTTCAAATTTTTTGGATGAATGATTAAGTAGGTTTGCAGGCTCTAATTTTTACAACCTTAAAACCTATCTTATGACAGAAAAGAAAGAAATGATCGTGCAGGACGAACTGGTAATCAGCAAGATCTATTATATCAGGGAGCAAAAGGTGATGTTGGACAGGGATCTGGCGGAGCTGTATGGGGTTCAACCGATAAGACTAAGAGAGCAGGTAAAACGAAATATCGACAGGTTCCCAGACAGATTTATGTTCCAACTGACTGAAAATGAAGTATATGGAATGGTATCGCAAATTGCGATACCTTCTAAACAGTCCTTAGGTGGACACTTTCCGTATGTATTTACAGAGCATGGCGTGTTAATGCTGGCTAATGTGTTGCGAAGCAAAACGGCTATACAGGTCAGCATTCGCATCGTCGAGATCTTTGTAAAAATGAGAGAGATGTTATCTACGAATAAGGATATTTTGCTGAAGCTGGAACAATTGGAAAAGCAAACGACGCAAAATACATATGATGTGCAGACTGTTCTTGATTATATCAAGCAGTTCCTTGTCCCTGTAGAACAGGTCGAGAGGCGGATGATAGGCTTTCAGAGAGAGGACGAGGGTGAGTGCTCTATTCCGTCCTGAGACTTCGCGACGGATTGGCCAATGCCGCCTTGATCGCATGAAAGCTTATCGCGACGATGGCTATGACAACCACGGACGCGCCTGCCAATAAAAATATCATCCAATTGATGTTGATCCGCACTGTATAATCCTGCAGCCAGGCATTCATGAGATACCATGCTATGGGAGACGCTATGAAAAATGCTATCAGGATCAGTTTCAGGAAATCTTTTGACATAAGCGTTACAATACCTGGCACCGAGGCGCCCAGCACCTTTCTTATCCCTATCTCTTTTGTGCGATTGATGGCGGCAAGGGAGGAAAGCCCCAGAAGGCCAAGGCATGCAAGGATGATAGAAATGCTGCCTGCCCAACCGACGATGCGGCTCCAGGTCTGTTCGGACTTGTAATAATCATTAATGTCTTCGTTCAGGAAACTATATTTCAGCGGAATGCCTGGCATTACGTTGTTCCATGCACGTTGTATGGCAGCCAATACGGAGGAGGGGTTGCCGGCATTGATGCGTACGTAAAAATTCGCAAATCCCTTATCATTTGATGTTGTGAATACCTGGTTCCTCACCGGCTCGGTCAAAGGACGAAAATTGAAGTTCTTTACTACTCCTACTACGACACCTACCCCCTGGAAAGGTCTTATCCGCTGCCCTACTGCGTTCTCCTTCTGCCAGCCAAAGGCGCGCATCATCGTTTCGTTGATAATGATCGGCTGGATACTGTCATGTTTGAGCGCCGGAGATAAATTTTGCCCTGCAATAAGCTGCATGCCCATCACCTTGATGTAATCTGTATCTATGACGTTTACGGCCGCCTCGACGCCTTTATCGGAGAATCCCAGCAGATCCTTCCCAGCGCCCATGCCGGCTGCCGAGCTGGTGACTCCCAGAATCCCCGGATGGTTGAGCAGCTCTTGTTTGAATGCCGGATAGATATTGTTAGGGTCTGCCTGTGATGCGTCGATGGCTACGAGGTTTTCTCTGTCGAAGCCGGGATTCTTATTGATCATATACTTTGCCTGTTGAAGGATAATGACCGTGGCAATGATCAAAGCAATGGAAAGGGTAAACTGGAAGGTGACGAGGCTCCTGGTGAATAAATTTGCGCCTCCGATGCGTATCTTATTCTTCAGGACTTCCACGGGTCTGAAGCCGGACAGCACAAGGGAGGGGTAAGTCCCGGCCAACAATCCGGCTATTAATACTACAGCCGTCAATATGAACATCAATTTTGGATTGTTCGTGAGAGAAAAATGCAGGTCCCTTCCCGCCAATTGATTGAACCAGGGTAAAAGCAGGTTGGCCAAAAGCAGGCCTAAAAATGCGGAAACTACGGCCATCGAGAGGGCTTCTACAAAGAACTGGAAAATGATCTGGCTCCGATCCGCCCCGATGACCTTCCGCACACCTACTTCCTTGCTTCTTCCGGCAGAGCGGCCGATGGCCAGCGTGGTAAAATTGATACAGGCTATAAGCAGTATGCCTCCTGCAATGGCCAGTAATATCCAGATGGTGTTTGGGTTGATCTTTTCATAGTCTGTAAAGGCATAGCCATGGAACCATGTGTCTGTATGAATATTGAACAGGGGCTGGAGCTTGATCTCAACAGGCAGTGTCTTCTTTTTCCAATCCTTGAACCCCCAATAAGTCAAAAAATTGGGTGTATAGCTATTGAGAAGGCTTTCCATTCTCTGACGGTCGTTTGGCAAACTGCTGCCTGGCTTTAGCAGAAGATAAGTTTGTTTGACAGTGGGATGCCAGTTGCTGCCGACGATGAAATCATCCGGGCGATGCACCTTAGTGAACTCGTAGCTTCCCAGGATGTCAAAACGTATACTGGAATTGGAAGGGATATCTTCCGCCACTGCAGAAACTTTGAATGGATAGACCTTGTTGCCCAACTGTATCTCGATGGTTTTGCCTACGGCATCCCCAGTTCCGAATAATTGTTTTGCTCTCGATTCGGTGAGCACGACATCGCTCATCCCCTGCAAGGTGGATGCCTTATTCCCATATTTCAAAGGGAAATCAAAAACGGTGAAGATCGATGGATCTGCAAAGCTCACCGCTGCACTTGACATTTTGGTTCCATATTGCACAAGGTTCTCACCCCAGGGTAATTGCATCTGAACATAATCGGCTACATCCGGCAACTGTTGTTTCATGGCTTCCCCTAAAGTAGGACCTGGCAGGGCACCATATTCCGTATACACCTCCTGTGGCTTGTTCGCATCATTACCTCCTAATGATGGGTCCATCTGGGTGTAAATGCGGTAAATATTGCTGCCTTTTTTATGAAACTTATCGAAGCCAAATTCATTGCTCGCAAACAATAAAAGCAAACTACAGCAGGCGATGCCCACCGACAATCCAAACACGTTGATAAAGGCAAGAATTCTTTGCTTTTGCAGATGGCGGATAGCCGTCAGAAAGTAGTTTTTGAGCATATCGTTGAAGTTGGAGACAAATAGGAGCGACCAAAAATATGCCGGAGGCGCATTCGTCTGGTAATCAAATTTTTACGTTGGCACAGGTGAAAAGATTGTCTGTTTTTGATACATACCTCTGTATAGAGACGGTACAGTTCGCAAGAACCGGGTGCTGTGCCGGCGGGGAATGGTCTTATCTTTGGGGGATGGGTAAATCAGAAAAGCTATACATACCTCAACCGGCGAATTTCAGTTTTTCGGAATGCGTCTGGTACCTTGACAGGGGGTATGACGACTGCGGGCATCGTGTGCGAAATGGCAGCCTGTTAAAAGCTTTACGATTGGAAGGGAAGGATCTCCTGGTGGAGATCAAGGAAGGGGACGGGTGTCTGGAAGTTGCGATCCTGCACGGGCGAGCGGATGAAAGGACAAGAGAGCTTTTGGTTGCTTATGTACGGGAATGGCTGGACATGGACTGTGATCTTGCTCCTTTCTATACACTGCTGGGTCGGGATAAGCGATTGGCCTATATGTGCGGCGAATATATGGGGCTCAGGCTGGTGGGTATCGTCGATGTGTTCGAAGCCCTGGTGTGGTCCATCACCGGTCAACAAATAAATCTGCCCTTTGCATTTATGCTTAAAAGAAGGCTGGTAGAGAAATATGGAACCTCCTTTATCTATAATGGAGAGACGTTTTATATTTTCCCCGATTGCGAGGCACTGGCTGCTGCATCGGTGGAAGACTTGCGGCTCATGCAATTCTCCCGTAGCAAGGCTGCCTATCTTGTCGGTCTGGCGGATGCATTTGCAAAGGGTGAGCAGAGCAGAGAGAAGCTCATGGCCTTACCGGACAGGGAAAGCCGGCTGCAGGCATTGATGAAAATGAAGGGTATTGGCGTGTGGACCGCCAATTATTGTTTAATGAAGTCCTTGCGTGACCCTTCCGGTATTCCGCATGGGGATACGGGACTTATGACAGCGCTGACAAAACATAAGATCATAAAGGAGCGTACGGAGCTGTCGAAGATCGAGCGGTTCTTTTCCAAATACAAGGGGTGGGAAAGCTACATGGTCTTCTATTTCTGGAGGAGCCTGTCGGAGAAACCTGTGCGTGTGGCCGATCAAAGCTTGCAACGAACGGCGACCGTGGGATAAGCCTGTAAGCGGTCATCAATGATATTTACATGATAGTACATATTGATCTTGGTCCCCAGCGAGAATGTCTTGTTGATATTATACCATAGCTGAGGTTCGGCAAAGAAAAAAAATCGTTTGCCCCGCAGGCCGGCGGTGTAGGCGTCCCCGTGGTTTTTATTCTCCGTCCAGGTAGAAAAATCGCCGGCAAATTCCACTTTATAATGAAAGCAGCCGCTCCACCAATACAAGGTGAACAGGGGATCATGAGAAGGTTTTGTATAGGGGATATATTTATAGTTCAGTACTGCGCTCAGCCATGCGCCCTTCCATTGAAAGGGGTAAGATATTCCGAGGGAAAAGGTATTGTTGATATAGTAGCTATATTGTTTGGGTTCGGTGACCCCGAGACCACCGCTGTATTGCAGGGAAAGGAAGACAAGCGGTTTCCAGCAGCGGAAGGATTGAGAGACCTGTATATAGCTCTGGCCGATGTTGTGACTGGCTCCCTGGAGGTCTGTCTGTATCTTTAAAAGGAAGGAGCCGGGTTTTACGAATGCATGTCCCGAATCCTGGTTCGAAAAGTACTGAAAATAGATGCTAGGGTAGTTATGTGCGTTGTGAGAGGGATCCAGGGTATGGCGGGGATCATAGTGCAATTGAAGTTCCTGAGCGGAGAGGATGGTCGTTGCTATCAGGGCGAGGGGGAGGAAAAGCAGGTGTTTCATGGTGTTTTTGATAAATGTCCGATGGGGCCGGGTGGAGGGGCGGAATTGGTGCGTAAATCTGCGGGAAGCCGGCGTAATTATGATGAAATTGGGTACATTCGGGTGGTTAATAATGTATTATGAATAGCCTTGATCTTTCGGTCTTTGTCAGCCTTTTCCGGCAGGCCTGCCAGAAATGTTTTGGTCATCCTTTGGAAGGACCGTTGACCGAGACGGAGAGCAAGCTCTTATACAACCAGGTATTTGAGCAGACAGGGCTTACGATAGGCTGGAAGAGTCTGAAGAACTATTCCCTGTTTGTTATGGACGGGGGAGCGGACAAGAAAGAAAATCCTTCTCCGGCTACGCTGGATACCCTGGCCCGGTACGTATTGGAGGCGCCGTATACGACCGAGGCCGAGCGGAAAGAGAGGGAGGGGCATTATCCATACTGGTTTCGGTACAAAGAGCAGATGGTGCGGCAGGGGGGAGAGACATTGGCGGGGCCTGGCGAAGAAACGGCGGGAACGGGGCGGACGGAAGGAGTGACCAATATTGGAAAGATGAAAATAGATCGGATGAGGATCGGATGGTGGGTTGGGCTGGCGGTCGTCATCATTTTGCTCACCTTATTTTATCGCAGGGGGAAGCCCGCAAATTTCTACAGCAATTTCCATAATGTTGGCGAAGACTCCCTGGTTGGCGAAGGCTGGGTTGTACAAGGCAGGGACAGTGTCTATTGGAACAGGAAGGGAGAGCATCCCGGCAGCCTGACCCTTTTCACGCTGAAAGGGGACAACTGGCCCGATTCGGCGCAGGGGCCGGCGATCCGTAATCTGCTGCTGCATGAGCTGCCCTGCGACTGCTGGACCCTGGAAGTACATCTAAAGGATTTTCTGCCCGATCAAAACTGGCAACAGGCAGGCATCCTTTTGCTGGAGGACACCGTGCTAACGGGGAGGAGCATGCGGGTCAGCTTTGCATACAACGATTATAATGGAGGATTTCCCCGCAGCGGGAGCATCCATTTGCAGGCCATAACCTCCCCGGGTAATGGTCTCGACAAGCCGGAAGAGATCGCGCATACCACCATCCTGCAAACGGACAGCTTGCGGGGCCATCCGCTGATCTTACGGGACCTGACCTGGCTGTCGTTACGGATAGAGAAACAGGGGAAGCGATTTCGGATACTCTATGCCAACGGGGCCAGTGAGAATACTTCTTTCAAGGAGGTGGTCAGTCACGAATTTGCCATGACACCTCGCTGGGTGGGACTTTTCGCACTGAGGGGATTTGTAGATAGCGCGGCCGCGATACCTGCCCAGTTCCGTTTCTTTAATCTTCAATGTGATGCCTGTAGTCATCCATAGGGAATGGGGGAGACGCAAGGATCAATTATCGTTTTCGGGGAGGGAGACCTTTGCTGCCTCCCAACCGATCATTACTTTTTTACGAGTGCTGCCCCAATGGTAGTCGCCAGTATCGCCGGAGGATCTTATCACCCTATGGCAGGGGATCAGAAAGGCTACGGGATTGCTGCCGATGGCTGATCCTACGGCCCGTGAGGCGCGGGGGTTGCCGATGGCTTCGGATATGGAACCATAGGTTGAGAGCCGTCCCATGGGAATATTCAATAAGGCTTCCCAGACCTTGAGCTGGAAAGGACTTCCTTTCAGGTGCAGCTTGACATCGGACAGGCGGCTCCAATCCTGGGAGAAGATATACAGGGCATTCTGCTGTATAAGGTCCACCGTTTGTCTGTAGCGCGCATGCGGGAATTGGACTTTCAGTTCCGTCAATGCCAGGTCCCTGTCGGTGATAAAGGCGAGATGACAGATACCTTTTTGTGTAGACGCCACGATGATCTCTCCGAAGGGACTTTCGGCAAAAGAATAGTTGATGGACAGAGCCTCTCCTCCATTCTTATATTCTCCGGGAGTCATGCCTTCGATGCCGATGAAAAGATCGTGCAGCCGGCCTGTACCTGACAGCCCTGTTTCAAAGGCTGTGTCGAAGAGGGTGGCTCCTTTGTCCTGCAGCATGGATTTAGCATAGTCGATGCTGAGGTACTGCAGGAATTTTTTGGGGCTCACGCCGGCCCAGTCTGTGAACAGCCGTTGAAAGTGGAAGGGGCTGAGATGCACTTCTTTTGCCACCTGATCCAGATTGGGCTGATCCTTGAAATTTTTTTTGATATAATCGATCGCTGTAGCGATCCTGTCGAAATTGGTTGTATCTTCCATGACTGTATGTTTTTATTGTCCATACAAAAATAGGATGGCAATAAAGGTATAAAAACCCGGAACTTGCTCAGTTTCTGGGGGTGGACCGGAGGTTCGTAGGATGAGAGCGATAACTCAGCTGCCAGAGAAAATGAAACGGTACCCAACCATTCATAAAAATAACCTATATGAATAGACAACTGTTTCTTTTTCTATGTATTATCAATTTAACGACTGCTGCCTTTGCACAACAGGTCACACCTACGTCTGATCAGATAAAGGCGATGACCCCGGAATGGACGGGTGAGCGTTCGGCGGACGGACGGCCCAGGGTGTCTGATGTACTTCTCCAACGGCTCAGGAATGTAGGGATAGAGGACGGATGGGGCTTGCTTCGCAATAAAGGTTACCAAAATCAATTTGAAGGGGATTGGATGGTGATACATCCTGACTCGGTGATGACGGGCAGGGTGGTCACGGCACAGTATTATCCTTTGCGACCAGACCTCGACAAACTGATAAGAGATAAGGGGAAGGCCGAAGGGCGTATAGGCAATACGAATTCCTGGCCCATCGATGTCCTTAAAGATGGCGATATCTATGTCGCGGATGGTTTTGGGAAAGTGGCCGATGGAACATTGATCGGGGACAATCTTGGGAATGCCATTTATGCTCATTCCCACCGGGGTGTTGTTTTTTATGGATCGGTGAGGGATATGGAAGGGCTGGAAGAGATAGAAGGTTTCAATGGCTGGGTCAAAGGGTATGACCCTTCCTATATACAGCAGATGATGCTGGGAGGAATCAATGTACCCGTCCGGATCGGGAGGGCAACGGTATTACCCGGAGATATCGTGCTGGCGAAGAAAGGAGGAGTTCTCTTTATACCTGCGCACCTGGTAGAGTATGTGGTGCTGAATTCGGAGTTTATCGCATTGCGGGATGAATTTGGGCACATGCGTCTGCGTCAGGGGAAATATACGCCCGGCCAGATAGATGCACAGTGGTCGGATGAGATCAAAAAAGATTTTCTGCACTGGCTGGATGAGAATCCGAAAAAACTTTCCATGAGCCGCGCAGAGCTGGATCAAATCATGAAGGAACGTACCTGGTAAACTCCGAACTATGCATTTTTTCTATAAGATTGCTATTGCCTTATTACTGGCTTATATATTGACGATCGTTCTTCATCAGCCGCAATGGGCGGGCTGGTGTCTCATGCTCTGCCTGGCCTGTGTGGGGCTGGGTTTCCGCCAGAACAATTTTCTAAAAGGGTTTTCCTTTACCATGACGATCCTGGCTGTTGTGAGCCTGGCGTTGTATTATCCGCAATATTTTGTAAGTGTCGGCGGCTTCAAATTATCCAAACTCATAGTCCCTCTGTTACAGGTGATCATGTTCGGTATGGGAACGGAGCTGAGCCTAAAGGATTTTGCGGCGGTGCTGCGTATGCCCAAGGGGGTGATCGTCGGGGTCATCTGTCATTATACCATCATGCCGCTGGTTGGTTTTACGCTGGCGAGGGCCTTTAATTTTCCGCCGGAGATTGCGGCGGGCATCCTTTTAGTGGGATGCTGTCCCAGCGGACTGGCGAGTAATGTAATGGCCTTTCTGGCGAGGGCAAACCTGGCGTTGTCTGTGTCTGTCACTACAGTGTCTACGCTGCTTGCTCCTTTTCTAACGCCGCTGATGATGCGGCTGCTGGCGGGTGAGTTTATAGAGGTCCACTGGCAGGCGATGGTGTGGGACATCACGAAGATGGTGATCTTCCCTGTCATCGCAGGATTGTTGTTCCACTACCTGGTAAGGGGGAAGTTCAAGTGGCTGGATAAGGCTATGCCGCTGATCTCGATGGGGGGGATTGCCCTGATCATCGTCGTGATAACGGCAGCAGGAAGAGAAAGTCTTTTGCGGGTAGGGGGATTGCTGGTACTGGCCACTTTTCTGCATAATGTGGCCGGATATTTCCTGGGTTACTGGTCCAGCCGGCTATTGGGATTCAAGGAGAGGGACTGCCGCACCATTGCCCTGGAAGTAGGCATGCAGAATGCGGGGCTTGCATCCGGGCTGGCGCTGACCATGAACAAACTGGCCACGGTAGGCCTGGCCCCGGCGGTCTTTGGTCCTTTGATGAATACAACGGGATCCTCCCTGGCCAGCTGGTGGCACAACAGGATACCCGATGAAGGGCAGGAGAGTGGAGTACAAGGGCAGAGCACGCAGGGTGACCTGCCCCAGGTCTTAAAATAGTCTTTCGTTCGGAGGTCTGATACCTTGCAAGCGGATATAGATCGTGGTTTGTCCCCTGTGGTGGGCCTGGTGTTCGAGGGCTTTCATCAGAAGGGCGAAACGGGTGGCCTGGCGATTGTTCTCACCTATCATTTCACCTAATTTAGAAGCGTCGAGGTCTTTTATAGCCTTGATGGCATAATCGTAGCTGGCATTGACAAAATACATTACAGAATCTTTGGTCTGTGCAGATGCACGTCCTTCCAGCCCTCTTGCATCATAGGAAGGTTTTGCGCCCGTGGCCATGTTCATGAGGAAAGCAGTACCTGCTGCCAGGTGGAGCATCTGCTGCGCGAAGCTGCGGATACTGTCTACCGCCTTGAAGGAATATTTGTCGGCGGGCATGGTGTTCAGATAATCTTGTGTATAAGCTTTTGATCTTTCCCAATCTTTGATAAATTGGTTCTTGATGTCTTCGCCGGTGAGAGACTGGGCGGAGAGGCCTGCGGGCAAAGCTGCGAGCAGGAAGATGACGAGCTTTTTCATGGCTGGTGGTTTTTGAGCCAGAAAGGTAAACAAAAAAAACGGCGCCGGGGGCGCCGTTTGTAATTTATAAGTGTATCGCTTCGCCGTATGCCACCTCGATGGCGTCTTTGACGCTCTCGCTGATGGTGGGGTGGGGATGGATACTATTCAGCACTTCGTGGTAGGTGGTCTCGAGCTTGCGGCCGAGGACGGTCTCCATGAGGGTTTCCGTCACATTGTACCCGATCATATGGGTGCCGAGCCACTCGCCATACTTCGCATCGAAGACAACTTTTACAAAGCCTTCGTTGTGGCCTGCACCTGTGGCCTTGCCGGAGGCGCTCAAGGGGAACTTGCCCACTTTAACCTCATAGCCGGCGTCACGGGCCTGCTTTTCTGTATAGCCTACAGAAGCGATCTCGGGTGTGCAGTAGGTACATCCGGGAACGTTGTTGTAATCCAGCGGCTCCGGCTGATGGTTGTATTTCTTTTCGTTGTACGCGATGTTCTCGATACAAATGATACCTTCCTTGGAAGATACGTGTGCCAGCGCCTGTCCGGGGACGCAGTCGCCGATGGCGTATACGCCGGGCACGTTGGTCTGATAGTATTTGTCTACGCTGATCCTGCCTTTATCCGTCTTGACACCCAGCGTCTCCAGGCCGATGTTCTCGATATTGGCGGTGATGCCTACTGCGCTAAGGACGATGTCAGCTTCCAGCGTGACCTCACCCGTGGGGGTCTTGATCTTTGTCTTTACTCCGTTGCCGCTGGTGTCTACACCCGTGACCTCGCTGTTCGTAAGGACCTCGATGCCATACTTTTTATAGATCTTTTCCAGCTCCTTGGAGATCTCTTCGTCCTCGACGGGAACGATGCGGGGCAGAAACTCTACGATGGTGACTTTGGTGCCGAGGCTATAATAAAAGTAAGCAAAC
>Ga0105240_10012334_pt1 | contig 11805 bp, 10 predicted proteins | sample KBSC54metaG_FD_80426 | JGI IMG/M metagenome (GOLD analysis project Ga0105240, IMG submission 80426) | Corn rhizosphere microbial communities from Kellogg Biological Station, Michigan, USA - KBS C5-4 metaG | ecosystem: Host-associated > Plants > Roots > Rhizosphere > Soil | place: Michigan, USA...
ACGCCGACCGTCGGCATCGTGGGAATTATCCGCGACGCGAAACACATCACGCCCTCGCATTTCCAGAATGCGGGCGACGCCATCATCCTCGTCGGCCAAGTCGGCGAAGAACTAGGTGGCAGTCTCTACCTGCGCGAAATCCATAATCTGAAACGGGGCAAGCCTCCCGAGCTCGACATGGCGCGCGAAAAGAAACTGCACGAAGCGGTACGGGCCTTCATCAGACTGGGAGAAATCCGTAGCGCGCACGATCTCGCCGAGGGCGGCCTACTTGTCGCGCTGGCTGAATGCAGCGTGGGCAGCGTCAAAAAGCTGGGCGCAACGATCAAGCTCGATGTTTCCTATTCCCGCCTCGATGCCCTTCTCTTCGGCGAAAGCCAGAGCCGCGCCGTCGTCACGACCCGTCCGGAGAATGCCTCGGCGTTGGTTTCGCTACTGGAGCTTCGCGGCGTCCCGGCACGCCGGATCGGTACGGTCGGAGGAAACGAACTCAAGGTGCAAGTCGGCGGCTCAACCCAGCATGAGTTTGCGTGGGACGTGGCGTCGCTCCATCAAGCATGGGACGGGGCCTTGGACGCCTACCTCGCGTAGGCGTTACTCCTTCCACGCGAGCGTGCCTCTCGCGTTCCGCCAAGCGCCGAGAACCGAGTGTCACTGGGATGTGTTGGGCGCGACCGGAGGGATGCCCGTAAACAGCGACCATCCCAAAACTTAAGGCTTTGACCTAGCACCTACTATTTCGCAACAGCCGGGAGAAATTTTTTGATCCAGTCCTCAAGATAGCTCTTTTTGACCATACCGAGGTGGGTGTCGGCGATCTTGCCATCCGGGCCGATAATGCAAGTGACGGGAATCCCCTCGGAAACACCGTACTTCTGCGCGACTTCATCCGTGCTCATCACAATGGGATAATTGATGCCGTTGTTTTTCGCAAAGGCAGCGACTTCCGAAGGCTGGATTGAATCAAGAGAAAGGCCGATGACCGCAACACCTTTCGAAGCATATTCCTTTTCCAAATCGATAAAATCCGGAATTTCCGCCCGGCAAGGCGGGCACCAGGTGGCCCAGAAATTCAGCACGATCACCTTTCCTTTGAAGTCTGAAAGCTTGACCGTCTTGCCGTCGAGGTCCTTAAGCGACCAGTCGGGCGCGGTTTCCGAGCGGGCCTCACAGGAGGAGATGAAAAATCCAAGCCCACTGACCAGGGCCACGAAAAGCGGAACGAGGGAACGTCGAGTTTGCATACCTATAAGATGCACGCCGGGGCGCGATATTCCAATTTAACTGCATGAGATTGCGGTTTCCCCTCTGATGCAGCCGGACCGTTGCACAAAGCGTTAGTTAGGCCTACGCTCCACGCATGCTTGATCTCGCCACTCTGGCAGCCCTGCATGAGGCCCATCGCGAAGGTGCGACGCTCGCTGTCGCCGATTTTGCCTTAGGACCCCACCGGTTCGATTTCCAAAAGGAATCGTACCTCATGGGTGTGGTGAACTTATCAGCGGATTCATGGTACCGCGAAAGCGTGGCGCTGACCGCTGAAGCTGCCATCCGGCGTGGGCGCGTGCTACACGAACAGGGCGCAGCGATTATTGACGTGGGCGCGGAATCTTCCCTGGCCCATGCTGCTCGGGTCGATGGCGCAACCCAGAAGAGCGCGCTGGTACCCGTGGTGCAGGAACTGGCGTCGGAAGGTCTTTGCGTTTCGGTTGAAACGTATCATCCGGAAGTCACGACCGCCTGCCTGAAAGCAGGAGCGAAAGTACTGAATCTGACGGGCACAACAAAGGTTGAGGAAATCTTCCGGGAAGCAGCCGATTTCGATGCAGGAGTGATCATCTGTTACGTCCAGGGCGACAATGTACGCGAGGTTGGCGACCTTGATCTGGGGCCCGATCCAATAACGACTCTCCACGATTTTTTTGCGCGACAGATTGAAGCTGCAACCCGTGCGGGTGTGTCGCGTATCTGGATCGATCCGGGGCTCGGTTTTTATTATCGGAACCTGCAGGACAGCGGCGACCGCATCCGGCACCAGATGCAAATTTTCCTCAATAGCTTTCGCCTGCGTAGTCTGGGCTGGCCGATTTGTCAGGCGTTGCCGCATGCCTTCGAGTGCTTTGAGGAGGAAGTCCGCGTGGCTGAACCGTTTTTTGCGGTCATGGCATTGCTGGGGCAGACCAGTCTACTGCGAACGCATGAAGTCGCCAAAGTTCGCGGCGTACTACGCACCATGGAATTGGTGCGCACAGCGAAGGACATCCTTCCTGGTTGATTATTTCGCGCCCCAGCCAAAGAGGACGACGGGCACGGTACGGAGCAGGATCTCAAGGTCCAACCAAAGAGACCACCGGTCGATGTATTCCAGATCGAGACGAACCCAGTCCCTGAAATCACTGATCTTGCTGCGGCCCCGCACCTGCCAAAGGCAAGTCAGTCCCGGGCGCATGCTCATGCGACGGCGCTGGCTGACATCGTTAAAATTGGCCGTCTCGTAAAGAGGTAGCGGACGCGGCCCCACCAGGCTCATCTCACCCCGAATGACATTCCAAAGCTGAGGCAGTTCATCAAGGCTGCTACGCCGCAGCCAGTAACCGAGTGGCGTGATGCGCGGGTCATCTTTGACCTTGAAGACGGGACCGGACATTTCGTTGCGGGCTTCCAACTCAGCGCGGGCTTGTTCCGCGTTGGTGACCATGCTGCGGAATTTATACATCCGGAAAGGACGTCCGTGCAGTCCGCTGCGATTTTGCGAAAAAATGGCGGGACCAGGAGAGGACGCGCGGATGAGAATGGAAATAGCCAGCATGATCGGCGAGGTCAGGATGAGCAGCAGGGAGGCCCCGACAATGTCGAGGGCCCGCTTGGCGAACAGGCCATAGGATATGGTCGGCGTGGTCCGATAAATCAGGAGAGGATGGCCGGCGAACTGGTCGAATTGCACATGGGTGGAAACCGTCTGCATAAAATCTGCGGAAACCCAGGCTTCAATTCCTTCCGTTTCGCAGGCGAGCAGAGCTTCCCTCACTTGGGGAATGATGCTTTCGTTGAGGCTGAAGACGACGATGTCGACGGTGTGTTCATGAACTATTTCGATGAAGCGAGGCAAACCTTCCTGACGGAGATCAAATTCCGCCTTGATTTCAAAGCCCTTGCCCGACTGTGTCAGGAATCGATTTTTCCAGCGCAGGCGATCGGCAGGCAGACCGCATAACAGGACATACTGCCGCAGGTGCACGCGGGCACCTCGAAGTCTCAACCAGAAAAGAAAGAGAGCTGAACGGACGGAAAGCACGATGGTCGCAGTACCGAAGAAAAGACCAAGTGCCACACGGCTGATCGTTGCCTGCGAAATATGAAAGACAATGACACAGGCAAAGAAGACCAGGAGGATCAACACGAGGGACCACATGATTTGTCCAAGCGACTTTAACCAACCCACCGGAGGATGCGTTTGATAAAAGCCCATATATTCGAGCACCAGTGGTCCCAAGGGCAGCGACAGGGCAATCATCCAGTAGAAATTTTCGAACTTGGTCTCGGTCGGATAATTTTCCAATGAACTGAACTCAGTAGCCAAATATGCTCGTAAAGCGTGCGCAGCCCAGATGGCGATGCCGATCAAACAGGCATCGACCAGCTGAAGAATCTCTTTATAAAAGCTGTGCTGGCGGGACAACATGAGGAAAGTTGGTAATACTGGTATCGATACTAATGAATCATGGGTTTAAAGCACTTATTAAAAGGATATTTACGCTATTCCGAGTAATAAAGACCGCTGGCCCAACTTAGAATTTGCTCCGAAGATCAATCCTACGGATTCCTGTGCTCCAGCCACCACTTGTATGTCGAGCGGATTCCCGTTTCGAGAGGAATTTTGGCGTTCCAGCCGAGCTTGTTCAGTTTGGAAACATCAAGCAGCTTGCGCGGCGTGCCATCCGGCTTAGTCGTATCCCATTCTATTTCGCCAGTAAACCCGATCACCCTACTGATCAATTCAGCCAGTTCGCGAATCGTGCAGTCGCGTCCGCAGCCGACGTTAACCAGCACGGAGGAATCGTAGTTTTCCATCAAAAACAGACAGGCCTCAGCTAGATCATTGACATACAGAAATTCGCGATAGGCCGTGCCGGAACCCCAGAGAGTAATGTTCTTTTGCGAGGTTTCTTTCGCTTCGTGAAAACGACGGATCAACGCCGGGAGCACGTGCGAGGTCTGGAGGTCAAAATTGTCCTCGGGACCGTAGAGGTTGGTAGGTTGGGCGGAGATGAAATTGGCGCCGTGCTGGCGGGCATAGGCCTGACAGAGGCGGATGCCGCAGATTTTCGCGAGGGCGTAGGCTTCATTCGTCGGCTCGAGGCTGCCAGTCAGGAGCGCGTCCTCGGTCATTGGCTGTGGCGCTAATTTGGGATAGATGCAGGAACTGCCCAGAAAGAGGAGCTTCTTGACGCCGAAAGCATGTGCACTGTTGATGAGGTTGAGTTCGATCTGGAGATTTTCGCTGAGAAACTCCACGGGCTGGGAGTTATTGGCCCAGATGCCCCCGACCTTGGCCGCGGCGAGAAAGACGTAGGCCGGACGGTTCTTTTCGTAGAAGGCGCGGACGGCATGGGTGTCGCAAAGATCAAGCTCGGCCCGGGTGCGCAGGAGCAGGTTCATAAAACCCCTGGCGCGCAACAACCGGACGAGCGCGGAGCCAACCATCCCGCGATGGCCGGCGACATAAATGAGGTCGTCCGGCTTCATCCTATCCCCGGATGTGTTTTCCGCTCAACTGTTCAGCCAGCAGATCGTCGTCTGCCTTGACCATGATGCGGACCAATTCGGCAAAAGGTGTTTTCGCCTGCCAACCAAGAATTTTTTTTGCTTTTGAGGAATCGCCGATGAGCAGATCGACCTCGGCCGGGCGATAGTAACGCGGATCGATCTTTACGTATTGGTTCCAATCGAGATTCGCACAGGCAAAAGCGACCTCGAGAAATTCGCGGACCGAATGGGTCTCGCCGGTTGCGATCACGTAATCGTCGCCCTGGTCCTGCTGGAGCATGAGCCACATCGCCTCGACAAACTCGGGCGCATAGCCCCAATCGCGTTTGGCATCCAAATTCCCGAGATATAACTCCTTTTGCAAACCGGCCTTGATCCGGGCGAGGGCGCGGGTAATCTTGCGAGTGACGAAAGTCTCGCCGCGCCGTGGAGATTCGTGGTTGAAAAGAATGCCGTTGCTGGCATGCATCTTGTAACTTTCACGATAGTTGACCGTCATCCAGTAGGAATAGACCTTGGCCGCGCCGTAGGGGCTGCGAGGATAGAACGGTGTGTCTTCGCGCTGCGGAACGGCCTGCACCAAGCCGTACATTTCACTGCTCGACGCCTGATAGAAGCGGGCCTTGGGGGCGGTCTCGCGAATCGCCTCCAGCAAGCGGGTGGTCCCGATCGCGGTAACATCGCCGGTGTATTCGGGAATATCGAAGCTGACACGAACATGGCTCTGTGCGCCGAGATGATAGACCTCATCCGGTTGGACTTCGTGCACCAGCCGCGTAAGGGAGGCTGAATCGCTAAGATCGGCGTAATGCAGGAAGAGTTTCACGCCATTGACGTGAGGATCCTGGTAAAGATGATCGATCCGTTCGGTGTTGAACGAACTCGACCGGCGGATGAGACCGTGGACTTCGTAACCCTTGGAGAGCAGCAGTTCCGCGAGATAGGATCCGTCCTGGCCGGTGATCCCGGAAATCAATGCTTTTTGGCTCATGGTAATTTTGATTCAGAGGAATCGGCAACGGTCTTTCGAGGGACCAGGGTGATCTGCTTGAGGCGCGCCGTGCCCTGCTCACTTTCGGTGGCGATTTCGGGATCCTCGGCAAAAGCCTGATGGACGAGGCGGCGGTCAAACGAGTTCATGGGCGCGAGGGCAAATGGCTGTCCGGTACGGCGCACTTGGTCAGCCAGTTCCCGCACGCGACCGAGAAAATCCTGCTTCTCCTTTTGGCGGTAGCCCTCAACGTCGACAATGACGTTCGCTGCGCCTTCCTCGTTGCGGTTGAGAATACGATTGAGGAGATACTGCAAATCTTCCAAGGCATGGCCGTCGCGCCCGATCAGCCGACCCGCCTCGCGAGTATGGATATTGAGCACGTGCCGTCCTGCCGGTTCCATCTCTTCGACTTCAAAAACAAGTCCAAGATGGCCCAGCATCAGTTCAAGAGTCTCGCGAGCGCGCTGTAACGACATCCTGTCAGCATAAAAGATTGTTTCAGGGAGCCAATCCTTTTCGGTGCGACAATTCGATGGCAATGACCTCAGGACAGCCTGGCAGAAGGCTCGGTCAGGGATGTGCCCTCTTTTGCCGGGTCATGTTTTCGGCGGTAAGAAGAAGTTTTTGCGCAGAGCCGTCCGTGGGATTGAAGCGGAGAGCGTCCTGAAGCTGGGCGATGCCTTGGTCGAATTGTCCCTGCATAATCAAAGCTTGGCCGAGATTAAAGTGGGCTTGGGCAAAGCAGGGGTTAATCGCCAGGGCCTTCTGGAATTCGGCCATGCCCATATCCGTTTGTCCCGCTTCAAAAAGGGCGATACCCAGGTTGGAATGGGCCTTGGCGAAGTTGGGGGAGGCCTGCACGGTTTTTTGCAGTTCGGAAATGGCCTCATTAAGCCGCCCTCTTTGTCCGAGGGCGACACCAAGATTGTCCCGTGCATCCAAAAGATTCGGATCGATTTTCAGGGCCATTTGGAACTGGGCCAGCGCCTCGTCCATACGACCGTCCCGGTAGAAGCCGAGCCCGAGTCCGTTGTGCGCGGTGGCGGAAAAAGGGCTGGCCTGCAGGGTATCGGTCCACAGGGGAATCTCGCCGGCAAACACCGCCTCCCGTCGCACGGTAAGCACGGTCAACGGGATGAGCATGACGAGCAGGATGACGGTCGCGGCCCAGAAGCCAGCGGACCAGCGCCGGGCCATGAGAAGCAGGGCAGCGACCTGGAGGGCGATACCGACCATCGGCAAATAATAAAAGCGGTCCGCCAGAATACGATAAAGCGGGATGAAATTGGAGACCGTCGCGAGGCCCAACCAGTAAATCGCGACGCCCATTGCTCCGAGCCGACTTTTAACCGCCAGCCATCCTTGCAGCAATAGAACGATCATGAGGATGGACACCGCGATTGGCGTCGTGAGCCCGGTGACATTCTGCACCGTGTAATCAGCGGAGAGATGGACCGGCCAAATCAACTGGCCCAGCATGAAGACCCAGAGTGTTGGCTGGACCTGAAGAACGCCGAAAAAAGATCCGCCGAGCCAGGTCGGATGCACATCGCCGGGCGGGGCAAGGCGGAATCGTGCGGCCAGGAACACAGCGGTCGCCGTCGCCGCAGCCACGATGAGCACGAGCCACGGGCCTTTGGCTTCGCTCTGTCGAAAGAAAAACCAGTAGGCCAGCAATAGTGGCACCGCCGCCACGCCCGATTCCTTGCACGCCACCGCCGCGAAGACGCCGATCGTCACGACGATGCCCACCCCCAGCGCCGCGCATGAATGGTCGGCGCGAAAACAAGTGGCGGCAAGCAAGGCGAGCAACGTAAAAAATGTGACCAGGAGATCGGAGCTGTAATTAATGGCGGAGACAGTTTCCACCCCAATGGGATGCATGGCGAAAATCAGCGCGACTGTGGCCAGGGCGAACTGGACCTTGAGGATCTCCTTGCCCGTGAGTTCCGCCAGTTCGGAAGCACACAAGCGACGAAGCAGGAGATAGAGAAGTGCAACATTCGCGACGTGGAGAAGATTGCTGCCCAGATGATAGCCAAATGGATCCCGGCCCCAAAAGGCGGCATTCAGCATCAAGTAAAGGATTTGGCCCGGCCGGCCTCCCAGCATGAGATGCATCTCCAGGACTTTGCCCGAAAGAACAGTCGGCAGATTGGCCAGAGAAGTGATGAATCCTTCCTCCAGGATTTCTTCACGACTGTCATAAACAAAGTCGGAGGAAAGGGAGGGCCAATAAACGAGAAAAGTAATGACCATGAGCAGGACGAGGAGCCATCGGTCCATTGCTATCAACTTGAAGTCCGGGGGAACGTCCGGCCTTTTAGTCTCGGAAGCTGCCGACGAGCCTTTAAGAGGAGTCCTTTTCCTGTTCTTGGACCGTTTTGCCATGGACGAGGCGAGGTTATGTCCTTTCCGATTCAGGTGAAGACCATTTTCTCGCCGTATTCAAACGTTCAAGGGAAAGCGAGATGTGGTCTACGATTCGATCTTCACCTCATCCCCGTTGATCACAAGAAGCGCCGGTTCCTTGCGGGAGGCGACGATGCGATGGTAGGGGTCGACGTCGGGCTTGGCGAGATCACCTTCGTGGGCGAAGGCGACGAGGTCGGCAATGGCGCCGGGGGAGAGCTGGCCGAGTTTGCCAGTCTGGCCGAGAGCGCGGGCGCCGTTGAGCAGGACCATCTCGAGAACTTCCTTGTCGTTGAGGTCGTGGAACTCCTGCACCTCGCGCATTTCGGAGCGCATGTCCAAGGAGTTGTTGCTGGCAAGGCTATCCGTGCCAAGGCAAATATTGACTCCGTGATCGCGTAGTGCCTTGAGCGGAAACGGGGCGTGGCCGAAATAAGTGTGACACTTGGGGCAGTGAACGACGGAAGCGCCGGTACTGGCGACGAGTTCGTAATCGTAGTCCTGGAGATAATTGAGATGGGCGATGATGCAGTTCCCACCGATGACGCCATGTTCGACGAGATGAGAGAGGGCGGAACCGTGGCCGCAGTCCGAGTTGTCCCGACCGAGACCGGCGAGAAAATCATGGAGCGCACCGCGGGCGTGGGAGAACATCTCGTGCTCCTCGACCGACTCGGCGATGTGTGTGGTGGAAAGCATCCCGTATTTTTCACCACAAGCCCGGGCGAGGCGGTAGAGGTCGACCGAGGCAGTATAAGGAGCATGAGGAGAAAGGCCAAAGCCTCCGAGCCAGTCCTTGTGGTGCTCGAAAAAGCTCATCGCGCCGCGGAGTGTCTCGTCCTGGTCGTTGCGGACGCGGACATCGATCAGCTCCAGGAACCACCAGGTGCGCAGGGGCGGCACGGGAAGGTGCGGCAGAAGCTCCGGGAAGGCCTCAATGTTGGCCACCGTGGTGACACCGCTTTGTTGGAGGAGGGTGAAACCCTCAGCGATCGATTCGATGTAGTCTTCGGTGGTAAAGGAACGTCGGAGGGCGTTGATGTTCTTGATCCACTCGGTGAAGCTTTGCTTGGGGGCGATGGTGCCCTTGAAGCGGGTGTAGTCGAGGTGGCAGTGGGCATTGATCAGACCGGGGAGAAGTGTGCTCGCGCCAAGATCAGTGACCGTTTCGCCGGACTGGACCGTCAACTCGGAAGCAAGACCGACGGCAACAATTTTCGAACCCTCCACCCGGACCGCGCCACGCGGGATGGGAGGAGACGACATGGGCAGGACAACATCCGCAAGATACAACATAGAGGAACCTGTTCGGCTAAAGTAGCGACTGAGGCATTATCGGCGAGGAAAGAATCGATTAAATTTCGGCAAGCATGTCTGAAACGATGACGCGGGGAATCCGGCCATGAAACTGCGCCCATTAGAGCGCATTCCCGTCCCAACCGCCTTCCGGCAGGGCATCGTGCCATCTGGTGCACAACCTGCGCCAACTCTCGGGTCATGACGAAAAAAGTTGCGACAAGAAAGGCTGCGTCACAAGGTAATCGGCTAATTCATGGCTTCTACATCTTCGTCTGTTCAGGCGCCACCGCGCGCGTTTCACTTCCTAGGTATTTGCGGGACGGCGATGGGAGCAGTCGCCGCCATGCTGCACGACGAGGGCTACAAGGTGACCGGCTCCGACGACAACGTCTATCCGCCGATGTCGACCTTCCTCGCGGACAAGGGCATTGCCATCCAGTCCGGCTACAAGCCGGAGAATTTGCCGACGGACGACACGATCCTGGTCGTGGGGAACACGGTCAAGCGGGGCAATCCGGAACTCGAGGCGGCGATGGAAGGAAAGCGGTTCTATCTTTCGCTGCCCGAAACGATGAAGTCTTACTTTCTGCGCAAGACCCATAATCTTGTGGTGACCGGGACGCATGGCAAAACGACGACAACCTCGCTGTTGGCGTGGATCTTCGAGCATGCCGGCAAGAAGCCTTCCTATCTGATCGGCGGACTGCCGAAAAACCTGCCGCAAGGCTGCACGAAGCAATCGGGCCCCTACTGGATCATCGAGGGGGACGAATACGACACGGCTTTTTTTGACAAGCGGAGCAAGTTTATCCATTACTTGCCCGAGCTGGTCATCATCAACAATCTTGAGTTCGACCATGCTGATATTTTCGAGAACCTGGCCGCGATCCAGAAGTCGTTCTCGCACCTCGTGCGGATTGTGCCACGCAATGGGATGGTGCTGGTCAATGCGGATGACACCAATGCGCTCGCCGTGGTGAAAGACAGCCCCGCGCCAATCCTTGAAGTCGGTTTTTCCGAGAATGCCGCCGTGCGGATCTCTGATGTACATGTGAAAGGCGAGACCCAGGTCTTTAAGTTGCTCAATACCGAATTCACACTGGCGATGTCGGGGACGTTCAACGTACGCAACGCAGCCATGGCGATTGCGGCGGCGCATTTCTACCAGATTCCACTACCGGAAATCGTCAAGGCGGTCGCGGCCTTCGAGGGTGTACGGCGGCGGCAGGAAATCCGAGGCGAGGTGCGCGGCGTGACGATCATCGACGATTTCGGACATCACCCCACGGCCATGCGCGAGACGTTGCAGGGACTGCGCCATCGCTTTCCGCATCGGCGTCTCTGGGCACTCTTCGAACCACGGAGCAATACGACCCGGCGAGCGGTTTTTCAACATGAGCTTCCGGCGGCGCTGGCCCTCGCGGATGGCGTCTTCGTCGCGCAAGTCGCGGCACTGGAGCAGATTCCGGTCAATGAACGACTGCATCCTGAACAGGTCGTTGCCGACATTAATAAAGCCGGTGTTCCCGCTTATTATGAGCCGGACGCAGACGCCATTCTGGCCAAACTCAATCCGTTGCTGAAACCGGGCGACGTGGTCATCGTCTTCAGCAATGGCGGCTTTGGCGGAATTCATCAGAAGTTGTTGGCGTTGTGAGAAAAGCATCGATATTACAATCCTGTAATAAATCGATTCACATGAAGCCTTTTGCGGCTGGGCGGTGTCTATAGACGTATGCCGAGCAATCGCACACTAAAGTGGGGAGGAGCTACCATCCTCTTTTTGATTTTCGCCAATGTGGTCTGCCACATTTATTGGAACTGGGGCCTGATCACGGTGAAGGTCACGAATGCGCCATTAAGCAAAGTTCTCAAAAGTATCGAGTGGCAGGGTTGGGTGAAGATTTACACCAACTTTCCACCTGATTCGAAGGTCACGATGTACGTCGATCACGTGCCGCTGGCTGAGGCAATGGAAACGCTCGCGGCGAATATCGACCGGCCTCCCCGGGACAATAATGGCGGTCCGAATGGCAATCCTCCCGGTGGAGCTCCTCCTGTAGCTGGTGGCACCCCTCCACCGACCGAGGGCGGCGCAAATGGAACTCCCCCTGTGGGTAATCCCCCCGGAGCCCCCGCTGGGCAGTCGGCTGTGGCCACAGGTGGTCCCGGAGCAGGAGGCCCCCCCGGTGGCGGAAGAGGTGGACGGGGCGGTGGTGGTTTCGGCGGCGGAGCCTCTTGGAATCTCGGCTTTTTTGTCGCTCCCACCGCGGCGCAAGTAAAGGCGGAGATCCATGCTTTCGAAGCCGGAACACCGGATGACGACACCCGGG
>Ga0105240_10012337_pt1 | contig 11803 bp, 9 predicted proteins | sample KBSC54metaG_FD_80426 | JGI IMG/M metagenome (GOLD analysis project Ga0105240, IMG submission 80426) | Corn rhizosphere microbial communities from Kellogg Biological Station, Michigan, USA - KBS C5-4 metaG | ecosystem: Host-associated > Plants > Roots > Rhizosphere > Soil | place: Michigan, USA...
CGACGAGTAGAAGAAACTACTGTAATCGTAGTCGGAGACGCTCGAACCACTCGTCTGCGCTTCGACTCGTGTTGCCATGGGTGACCTCCACTTGAGTGCCGACAGCACCGAACTGTTTATCCCTCGCGCCGGCCTCGACTCCCGTGTCATCCAACTGGGGCGTACGCTGCGCAGCGGCTTGCTCTTCCTGGTCTACCTGCTCTACCTCGGCTGCTTCGTCGGGCTGGGCCAGCGTCTTGTCATCTGGCCCGCCATCCTGCTCGTCCCGCGCCATCGCAACGCCATCGTGCGCGCGTGGCTCAAACTGAACGCCCGCATCACCCTGGCTCTCGCTCGCACCATCGCGAACGTCCGCGTCACCATGTGGGGCCCATCCCCCGCGGAGAGCTGCATCGTGGTGATGAACCACCAGTCGCTGCTCGACATCCCCATCGCCCTCCACGCCGTCGTCGGCCCGCAGCTCGTCATCCTCACCCGTGACCGCTACCGGTGGGGCATTCCCGGCATCTCCCCGCTCGGCCGGCTGGCGCGTTTTCCCTTCGTGTCCCAGAAGCGTACGCCGTCGCGCGAGGAACTCGCCATGCTGACGTCCACCGTCGAGCGCCTGGACCGCGGCGAACAGTCGCTGCTCATCTTTCCCGAAGGACACCGCACTCGCGACGGCTCCATTGGCCGCTTCATGCGCGGCGGCCTGCGAATCGTTCTCGCGGGAACGCGGCGTCCCGTGTACTGCATCGTGACCGATGGCATGGCGCACGCCCGCAACGTCCGGGAATCGCTCGTCCGCTTCGCCAACCGTGAGGTGCACGTCGTGATCTCCGGCCCGTTCACGCCGGCCGATGATGCCGATCCCGACGCCTTCATTGACTCGCTGCACGAACACATGGTCGCGTCGCTCGAGCAGCTTCGTTCTCCATCGTCGGACCACAACCCATAAGGTGCAGCAGATACCACTGCCGCTCGCTGACCGGGAGTTGCGCGCCGCCCTGGCGGGCGGTCTGAGCGGCTCCCCCCAGCCCACTCCGCGCGCGGCCCAGCTCGCCGAATATCTCGCACGCGTTTTCGGGCCATCCACCACAGGCATCGTGCATTACGGATCGCACGTGCAGCGCTCCGACGCCAGGCCCGAAAGCGCCCATGATTACTTCGTCATTGTGGAGCGATATGCCGACGCGTACAAGTCCCTTGCGGCGACCATCTCTCCATCCTACCGCGCGGCGACCGCGGCGTTCCTCAATCGCATCCTGCCGCCAAATGTGATTTCAATAACCCTGCACAACGAGTCGCCCCCGCTGGAGGCCAAGTGCGCCATCTATTCCCTGAGTGATTTTCTGCGAGCCTGTTCAGCGCGCGCCAAAGACCACTTCGCGCTGGGCCGCCTCTTTCAGCACGTCCAGTTGATCTGGACGAAGGATGCGGTGCATCAATCGCGCCTCACGGACGCTCTTCAGCGCTCGCGCGCCCTCACCTGGTCGTGGGGACGCCCGTATCTGCCATCGCGGTTTGATGTGGAAAGCTACTGTCGGGTACTCCTGGCGACGTCCTATGCCGCAGAGATACGTCCGGAAGGCCTCGAGCGCGTGGATGACCTCGTCACGGCGCAGCGCGAAATACTGGTGCCAATGTACAGTGCCCTGCTCGCGCATTTTACCAGCGAAAGGATAGTCGCAACGGACGGGAAAGTCTATATGGATTTGCACCCGCCGGGCGCTGTCACCAGGGCACGCACCGCGCTGTACTTCCGGCGCAGCAAGATCCGCGCGACGCTCCGCTGGCTGAAGTACATGGCTCTCTATGACAACTGGCAGGAATACATCCTGCGCAAGATAGCTCGGCGCAGCGGCATCTCGGTCGAATTGACCGCCCGTGAGCGCCGCTGGCCGCTCATATTTCTCTGGCCCAAGGCTCTTCGATACTTGAGGGCAAGACCTCAACGTCGCATCTGACATGACTCCGACCACCTACGTTGCCCTCATCGCCGCGGCGATCGTCCTGCTCACCATGCCGCTCTACGCCATCGTGGCGCGCGGTCGCGAGATCGATGCGGACGTTGCACGACGACCCACCACCTTTCTCCTCGGCTACTGGATTCGCGACTGGCTGATGTGGCTCATCTCGCCGATCGAGCGCGTGTTCGTCACGTGGAAAATATCGCCGGACTTCTTCAACTATTCCGGCGGCGTGATGGGGCTGCTGGCGGGAGTCGCGTACGCCACGGAGTCGCTGGCGATCGGCGGCTGGTTCATTCTGCTCGGCGGACTCGCCGACATCTTCGATGGACGCATTGCACGGGCCCGTGGGATCAGCTCGAACTATGGCGAGTTTCTCGACTCCATGCTCGACCGGTTCGCCGAGATGTTCGCGTTCATGGGACTGGCGGTGTACTTCGAGCCGAATAGCTGGGCCATGCTCGCCGTGCTGTTGGCATCGGGCGCCTCGATGATGGTGAGCTATGCCAGAGCAAAGGGCGGTGAGGTCGGGGTGGACTGCAAGGGCGGGCTGATGCAGCGCGCGGAGCGGCTCGTGCTGCTCGCGGTTGCCTCGCTGCTCGACGGTCCGATCACCGGCGCCGCGCACTGGGAGCCCGGGGCGTTCCTGCTCACGGTCGTCACGATCATTGGCGTGCTCGCGTTCGCCACCGCGATATACCGGACGTACTACATCGCGAAGCAGCTCGGGAAATAGGGAATCGGGAATCGGGAATCGGGATTGAGGATCGGGGAATCGGCAATCGGGAATGGGGAATCGACCGCCCAACGCAACCCCACCCTTGGGAATCGGCAATCGGGAATGGGGAATCGTGGGAATGGGGAATGGGATGGAACGACAGGCCCCGATTCGCGCCGCGAATCGGGGCCTGTCATTTGTGGTTCGAGGTGCCGCGACCAGCGACCAGCGACCGCTGTTATACCAGCGACCAGCTACCGCTGTTAATCCAGCAACCAGCTACCGTCGTTCAACCAACTGCCGCAACACATACTGGAGAATTCCTCCGTTCCGGTAGTAGGTGCCTTCCTCCGGTGTGTCGATGCGCGAGCGGACCTGGAAGGTCTTCACACCGCCATCGGCGGCGGTTGCGCGGACGGTGAGCGTGGCGTGCGGCTTCAACGAATCATCGAGCCCCTGAATGTCATAGCGCTCGAAGCCGCTGAGGCCGAGCGAGCGGCGCGTGTCGCCGTTCACGAATTCCAGTGGCAGCACGCCCATGCCGACCAGATTCGAGCGATGGATCCGCTCGAACGATTCGGCGATCACGGCGCGCACGCCCAGGAGCAGCGTGCCCTTCGCCGCCCAGTCGCGGGAGGAACCGGTGCCGTACTCCTTTCCGGCGATCACGATGAGCGGTGTGCCGGCCCGCTGGTACTCCATTGACGCGTCGAAAATGGTGACCGCCTGCGCGCCCGGCGCGGTGGCGGTCCAGCCACCTTCGGTGCCGGGCGCCAGTTCGTTCCGCAGCCGGATGTTGGCGAAGGTGCCGCGCATCATCACTTCATGGTTGCCGCGGCGCGATCCGTACGAGTTGAATCCCGAGGGCTTCACGCCCTGCGCGATCAGCCACTTGCCGGCCGGGCTCGAGGCGGGAATGGAGCCCGCGGGCGAAATGTGGTCGGTCGTGATGGAATCGCCGAGCAGGGCGAGCACGCGCGCGCCGGCAATTGGACGCACGCCGGGCGGCTCCGCCGTCATGCCCTGGAAGAAGGGCGGATTCTTCACGTAGGTAGACGAGTCGGACCAGGTATAGCGGTCGCCCGTGGGCACGTGCAGTGACTTCCAGCGCTCGTCACCTTCGAACACGTTGGCGTACTGGCGCGTGAACATCTCGCTCTTCACGGATGTGAGAATCGTTTCCTCCACTTCGGTCGCGCTCGGCCAGATGTCCCGCAGGAACACCGGGCCGTCCGTGCCGATGCCGAGCGGTTCGGAGAACAGGTCAATGTCCATGCGGCCGGCGATCGCGAACGCCACGACGAGCGGCGGCGATGCGAGATAGTTGAATCGCGTGAGCGGATTCACGCGGCCCTCGAAGTTGCGATTGCCGGAGAGGACGGCGGCCACGACGAGCTTGTTCTGTTCGATCGCGGTCGCGATGGGTTCGCTCAGCGGACCCGAGTTGCCAATGCAGGTCGTGCACCCGTATCCCGCGAGATAGAAGCCGAGGGCATCCAGCGGCTGGGTGAGGCCGGCCTTGTCGTAGTAGTCCGTCACCACCTTGGAGCCCGGCGCGAGACTCGTCTTGACCCAGGGTTTCACGCGCAGCCCCATGGCCACGGCCTTCCGCGCGAGCAGCCCCGCTCCAATCATCACTGACGGATTCGATGTGTTCGTGCAGCTCGTAATGGCGGCAATGACGACCGCGCCGTTGCGCAATGTGAACTGCTGGCCGTCCATCGTCACGCTGACTCCGCTTTGCGCATGTGACGTGTCGGTCGCGCTTGCCGTCGCGACGGCCGTCGAGCCGGCGGACGCGCTCGCCACGGCGGCGCCGCCGGTCGCGCCAGTGCCGATGCGCTCGAGTTCCTCCAGCAGCGCGTCGTTGAACATCTGCTTCGCGGCCTTGAGCGGCACACGGTCCTGTGGGCGCTTGGGACCGGCGAGGCTCGGCTCCACCGCGCCGAGATCCAGCTCGATGGTCTCGGTGAAGATGGGGTCCGGTGTGTCATCGGTGCGGAAGAGCCCCTGCAGCTTGCAGTACGACTCCACGAGCGCTGCCTGATGCGCGCCGCGTCCCGTGAATCGGAGATAGCGCAGCGTCTCCGCATCCACGGGGAAGAATCCCACGGTGGCCCCGTACTCCGGCGCCATGTTGCCGAGTGTCGCGCGGTCGGCGAGGGAGAGCGAGGACAGTCCCGCGCCGTAGAACTCGACGAACTTCCCAACCACCTTCTTCCTGCGGAGCATCTGCGTCACGGTGAGCACCAGGTCCGTGGCGGTCGCTCCCGGCGGCAGCTTGCCGTGCAGCTTGAATCCCACGACGTCGGGCACGAGCATGGACAGTGGCTGGCCCAGCATGGCCGCTTCCGCTTCGATGCCGCCAACGCCCCAGCCCAGCACACCGAGCCCGTTGATCATGGTCGTGTGCGAATCGGTGCCCACCAGCGAATCGGGATAGGCCATGCGCTCGCCGTTCGATGCGTCGCTGAACACGGAGCGGCCCAGATATTCGAGATTCACCTGGTGGCAGATGCCCGTTCCGGGCGGCACCACGTTGAAGTTGCGGAACGCGCTCTGTCCCCAGCGCAGAAAGGCATACCGTTCCTGGTTGCGTTCGAACTCCTTTTCGGTGTTGATGAGGAACGCAGCCTCGGTTCCGTACTCATCGACCTGCACCGAGTGGTCAATGACCAGATCGGCCGGTTGCAGCGGGTTGATGCGCGTGGGGTCGCCGCCGAGCTGCGCGATGGCATCGCGCATGGCCGCGAGATCCACCACGGCGGGCACACCGGTGAAGTCCTGCAGCAGGACACGCGCCGGCCGGAAGGCGATTTCCTTTTCGACGCCAGCCGCGACGTCCCACCGGGCCAGCGCCTCGATGTCCTCGCGCTTGACGAACGCGCCGTCCTCATCGCGCAGCAGATTTTCGAGGAGCACCTTCAGCGTGAAGGGCAGGCGGCTCACGGTGGCGCCAGGCAACTTCGCGAGCGCGTCGAGACGGAATATCGTGTACGACGTCCCCTCGACGTCGAGCGTCGAGCGGCTACCGAATGAATCGAGAATGTGCATGTCGTGCTCTTGGCTTGTCGCGCCCGCTCCAGACGAACGCGGTCCTGAATGGAGCCACTGCGCGTCGTGCGCGCAGGCTATCTGCAATGTACTCAGCGCGGGTGGCGGCGGGCAGCCAGCGGCGCACCGCATGCATTGCGTCGCTGCTTTACAGCGCCGCTGGCGTTCCGTAGCTTGAGCCGTCTCATGCTCCCGGAACCCGAATCCATTCAGACGCGCTGCTCACGCAGCGGGCGCGGTGACTCGCGAGGCGCGCCGTGACCATTGACGCGAACGGCGTGAGCCGCCGAACCTTCGTGCGCACGCTGGCCGGAGCGCTCACCGCGGGTGGCATTGTCGCCGCGTGCGCGCGCGCGGCCGGCGCGTCGGTGCCGGAGACGGATCCCGCGGGCATGACAACGGGAAACGGTGTCGGCCGTCTCGGCGCCATTGGCGTGCAGCTCTACTCGGTGCGCGACCTCATGGATAAGGACGTGGAGGGGACGCTCGCGGCGCTCTCCGCGATCGGCTATCGCGAGGTGGAATTCGCCGGACTGCACGGCAGGACCGCTGCCGAACTGCGCGACATGCTGAAACGACATTCGCTCGTGTCGCCATCCAGCCATGTGTCGCTCGAGGACGCGCAGCACAACTGGGACCGCACACTCGCGGACCTCACCACGCTGGGCAACACATTCGTGGTCATCCCATGGATCGACGACACGTATCGCACGGTGGATGGCTACAAACGCGTGGCCGCGATGTTCAACACCGCGGCGGCCGCGTCGCGCAAGGCGGGACTCCAGTTCGCCTATCACAACCATGACTACGAGTTCGCGCCAGTGGAGGGCCAGCGCCCGTACGACATTCTGCTCGCGGAATGCGACCCCGATCTGGTGCGTATGGAGATGGATCTCTACTGGATCGTGAAGGGTGGCGGCGACCCGCTGGCATACATCGCCAGATATCCGGGACGGTTTCCACTCATCCACGCCAAGGACATGGCGAAGAACGGTGACATGGTGGACGTGGGGAAGGGAACCATCGACTTCAGGGCCATCCTGGCGCAGTCCGGGAAGGCGGGCATCAGGCACTGTTTCGTGGAGCACGACAATCCGCCGCGTCCGCTGGAAGACCTGCGCACGAGCTATGAGTACCTCCGCCGCCTCACCTACTGATGCGAAAGACCCTGTCTGTTCTCGCCCTCACCGCCTGCCTGTTCGCGTGTCATACGGTCACCAGTCCCTCACAGAACGCAGACACGCTCCTCGTCGGCACGTGGACGGCTGACACGGCCGACATCCACATCAGCTTCACCCTGAAGGCAGCCGGCTGCAGCTTTGATCCCAACGCCGGTGCGCTCGGCGAGACCGTCTGCACGTCGCTGGGCCAGGGATCGTTCAGTGTGATGACCCCCGCGGTCACCGGAAATTTTCTGGTGACCGCGAGCTACGACCACCTCTCGGGCGAGCTGCCGTCATTCCCATACGTGCAGTTCAGCGCCAATCAGCAGAACGGCACGCAGGCGGATGCGGGGCTGAACGCCGCGATGCCGGACTCGTCACATCTGACGGGCACGATCCAGCCCGTCACCGGAATCCCCGGCTACACGTTCGGGGCGGACAGCGGCGTCGCGCTCACGTTCACCAGGCAGTAGGGCGGCCGGCCACCAGTTCCAGCTCCCCGCGAGGCGGAGCAGTGCGGGGCCAACGGCCATGCGCACCACCGTGGCATCCACGAACACCGCGACGGCCAGCGCAAAGCCCAGCATTTTCATGAGCAGGAAATCGCCCAGCATGAACGCGCCAAACGCGACGATCATGATCGCCGCGGCACTGGTAATCACGCCGCCGGTGGTCGCGAGCGCCTCTACGAGTGCCGCGGATTCACCGAATCCGGCGCGGCGTGCCTCCGCCACGCGCGCCACGAGAAAGATCTCGTAGTCCATGCTCAGGCCGAACACGATGCAGAACACGATGACGGGCACGGCGGGAAAGACGCCTGACACCGGCGCCGGCAAACCAATCAGCCGCGCGCCGTGGCCGTCCTGGAACACCAGGACGAGGGCGCCGAACGCCGCGGTCACCGACACGAGGTTGAGCGCCACGGCCTTGAGAGGGATGAGCACGGACCGGAATCCGAGGCCCAGCGCCAGCAGCGTACCGCACACGATGAGCGCCACGACGTACGCGAAGCGTCCTTCCACGGCCCGTTCGTAGTCCACATTGAATGCGGGAAGCCCGCCAACGCGCAGTCGCGCGTCATGCACGCCGGTGACGGCCGCCGCGTTCACCGTGCGCAGGGTGCGCACCATCGCGGCGAGCCGCGCTGCGTCTGTGCCCTCGCGCGGCAGCGCTTCGACCAGTGCCGCCCTGCCATCGGCGCTCACGAACGTGCGCCGAATGCTCGCCGGAATTTCCTCGTTCACATCGGCGCCGGGCTCCTGCCCCTGAGCGAGATCGGGAAGCGAGCGTACTCTCGCGATATCGGGATCGTGTTGCAGATACGCCGACAGGCGCCGCGTGGCATCCCAGCCAGCGGGCTGCAGCGCGTTCGCGCCGGGGGGCAGCTCCAGCACCACGCGCAGTGACTGAATCACCGCTCCATCGCCCATGCGCTGCAATTCGTGGAGCGCGCGCGAAGACTCCATGTCCGGCGGCAGCCAGTCGCCGCGCGGCATGCCGGTGTCCAGCCGCCTGGCCTGGAGCGACAGCAGCACGAGGGGAATTCCGGCCGCGAGCAGCACGGTAGCCGGCCGCGCGGCAACGACGCGTCCCCACGCGCGCCACCAGGCAGCGTGCTCGCTCACGCGCAGCGCCCGCGGCAGTTGGCCCCGCTCGAGCTTCGCGCCGGCCCACGCGAGTACGCCGGGCAGCAGCGTCGTGGCGAGCAGCACGCCGAATGCCACGACAATGAGTCCACCGACCGCAATGGAGCGGAGTTCGTTGAGCGGAATGTCGAGCAGCGCGGTAAAGCCGACCGCTACCGCGAGGCCGGACAACAGGATGGTGTGGCCGGCATGGCGTACTGCGGCGGTGGCGGCGTCCTCGGGCCCAAGTCCGGCCGATATGGCCTCGCGGAACCGGCTCACCGTGAGCAGCGCGTAGTCGACGCCCAGTCCGAGGCCGAGCATCGAGATCACGTTTTCGACCAGCAGATTGAGCGGCCGGAATGCGGCGAGCAACGCGGCCGCGCCCAGCGCGAGCGCGATGGCCAGCATGCCGGACGCCACGGGAACGACGGCGGCCACGGCCGTCCCAAACGCAAGTCCGAGCATCAGCAGCATGAGCGGCAGCACGTGCCACTCGCTCCGTCGCGCGTCTCGCGTACTCGTGCGCCGCAGATCGAAGTTGAGCGGTGCCTCTCCCGTCCACTCGAGCGTGATGCCGGGGTAGCGCGGCTGCAGCGTCGCGGCCAGCGATGTGGTAACGGCGCGGAGCGGAGGGATCAGCGCGTCGCTGGCGCCTCGGCCAGGGTCGAGCCCCACGATGACGAAGGTGGCGCGTGACCCGAGGAAGAGCGTGTCGCCGCCGTCCAGATAGGAAAAGGTGCGGGTGACGCCGCGCGCCCTGCCCACACGGCCGGTGATCTCGCGCAGCAGCGAGCGCCCCGGCGGCGAGTCACCCGGCGGTGCATTCGACACCACGAGCACCGCGTAACTCGCGAACGGCGAGCCGAAGCGCGTGGCGAGCATGTGCTCCACCGCGGCGGACTCGCTGCCATCCACGCGTGCGCCCACGTCGAGCCGGTGTTCGAGGCCCGGCCCGAACGGCACGATCACCACCGCGCATGCCGCCCAGCCCAGCGCGATCCAGCCACGGTGGCGCACGACCCAGCGCGGAAGATCCATGCTACACCCAGCCGTCCTTCCACAGCGAGCACTCGCGACACGATGGGAGTTCCTCGTAGCGCCGCTGATGCACGAGACGCCTGATCTCGCGCATTCGCTCGCCATTCCAGATTTCGGCGAGCGTGGCCGAGCGCACGCTGCCCAGCACTTCCCGGCGGCCCCAGTCCTGTGTGCACAGCAGCACCGTGCCGTCGTGCAGAATGCTCGCACTGGCAAACGGTGCCGGGCAGTGTCCCAGCCAGGCCCGCACGACGCGCCGCCCCGCGCGCTGGCGCAGCGACACGGCGGCCCGCGGCATGCGCAGTGCCTCGTCGAAATCGGGAAGCGCACCGACCCGGTTGTTCGCGGTGTACACGAACACGGCGACGCCGCGTTTGCGCCAGTGGCGCGCGAACGACTTCACCTCCGCGGCGTTGTCCCGAACGCGCACCAGGCGCACGTACACGCGCGTGTGCGCGAGATTCGCGCGCAGCACGCGCTCCACGCCGGCGAGCACCGCATCGAAGTCGAGCCCGATGCGGATCTTGTCGTACACGTCACGGCTCAGTGCATCCAGACTGATGTCCAGCACGTCGAGCCCACAGGAGCGGATCGCCTCGATGTTCTCATCGGTGAGCAGCGCCCCATTCGTGACGAGCTCCACCGTCACGCGCCCCTGCGTGAGCGCTCTGAACCGGCCGATCCGCTCGAACAGCGTCCGGTCGAGCAGCGGCTCGTTCTGCAGCATGGGCACGAACGTCTTCACCTCAGGATGCGTGGCGATCTCGCCGATCACCTTGTCGAACAGCTCATCGTCCATGCGCCCGCGCGGGAACACCCGCTTGAACAGCGGATAGGGACACATGGTGCAGGACGCCTGGCAGGCGTTGATGGTCTGGAGCTGCACGAGGCGCGGGAACGGCGCCGCCGCCATGTCGTGCGCTTCGGAATACGCCCGGTTCGCGGCGCGAAGGCCGCCGTAGAAGCGCGCGTGGTACACGAGCTCGTCGCTCCGGCCCAGTCGCAATCTCCGATTCATAGCAGCGCCACCTCATGGTGCAGGGGAACGTCGTCGAGCGGCAGACCATCGTAGCGTCCGGATGGAGACGTGACGTAGGCGTGCACGACGGTCGGCTGGGCGAGCAGTCCGCGCAGCGCGACGGACAGGGGATCACGCACGTCGAGCCCCAGGGTGAACGCCGTGCCGCCGCCGGCGCGCGCGAGATCGAGCGCCCGGAGCAGCAGCGCGCGCAGTGCGCCGGGGTCGCTCTGCGGCACGCACAGGTGCAGCGCCGTACAGGTGCGCAGCGGCTGGCCGCGCGATGGCAGCGTGGCGCTCCCGAACAGCGGCGCCACGGCGTTGTGGAGCATCCGAAATGCGCTCAGCCGCCGCGAGTAGTGCAGCACGCGCAATGTGTGAAGCGGCGACGTGTCCCAGACGGCGAGAAATCCGGCCATGCGCCCACCGCGCCCCCGCGCCACGAGATAGTTCGCGAGCTCGAGGCCAGGCGCGTCGTCCAGCCAGCGCAGGAAGCGCTCTTCAGTGAAGACCGTCGCGAAATTCCGTCGCGCCGCCACCCGGCGCCACAGGGCGATCATCTCCTCGATGTCACGCACGCTTGCGCGAGTCACGCTCCAGTCACTCTGCCGCGGCGCGCGACGGCGCGGCAGCGGCGCCGTGTACGCCCGGAGCGTGGCAAATCGCGTGAACAGCGGCAGACCGCGCACGCCGGGAACGCGGCGCTCCATGGGCCTGTTGCCTGCGAGGATCGTGAACTGCATGGGCACCTGCGCGCCGGCCAGCTCGCCACATACGCTCGACGCGTGCCGGATGAGCGCATCGGCCGCGACGCCGTCCCGATGGGCCGGGTGCACCTTGAGGTCGCCCACATACATTGTGAGCGCCGGCCGCCCGTGCAGGTACGACTCGCGCGCCGCCACGGCAATGCAGCCCACGATCGCGCCACCGCACTCGGCCACGGCCACGTGCCACGGATCGCCGAGCAGTCTGTCGAGTGCAAGAAAGTCCGGCTCGCGTTCCACGCACAACGTGATGTCGCCGCGCATGGGGCAGGCACGCGCCAGCGCCAGGAGTGCGGCGCCATCAGTGGAGCGCGCCTCGCGCACCGTAACGTCCGGGATCGTCGTCGTCGCGGTCATGTCCCGCTCCCGTGTACCGTGCACACGGCAATGCGCCGCTGCACCGCGCTGCGGTCCGAGGCGATCAGCCGCTCACCGCGGTCGCGGTCCTCCACGATCACGCTGCGCCACGCG
>Ga0105240_10012349_pt1 | contig 11792 bp, 14 predicted proteins | sample KBSC54metaG_FD_80426 | JGI IMG/M metagenome (GOLD analysis project Ga0105240, IMG submission 80426) | Corn rhizosphere microbial communities from Kellogg Biological Station, Michigan, USA - KBS C5-4 metaG | ecosystem: Host-associated > Plants > Roots > Rhizosphere > Soil | place: Michigan, USA...
TATGCGCTGCGCGAGAACACGCTGGCCGCCAAGCGCGCGCGCAAGCCCGGCTCGACCACGGCGGTCTCCTGCTGCGGCGCCAATCCGGGCATGGTCTCCTTCTTCGTCAAGCAGGCGCTGCTCGAGCTCGCGTCCGACCTCAAGCTCAACGCCCCGGAGCCGAAGTCCAAGTCCGAATGGGCGGACCTGATGCGCCATGCCGGCGTCAAGGGCATCCACATCGCCGAGCGCGACACGCAGCGCTCCAAGACGCCGAAGCCGCCGGAGGTGTTCGTCAACACCTGGTCGGTCGAGGGCTTCCTGTCGGAAGGCATGCAGCCCGCCGAACTCGGCTGGGGCAGCCATGAACGATGGATGCCGGCGAACGCACACACGCACGAGACCGGCTGCGGCGCGGCGATCTACCTGATGCAGCCGGGCGCCAACACGCGCGTGCGCACCTGGTGCCCGACGCGCGGCGCGCAATACGGCTTCCTCGTCACCCATAACGAATCGATCTCGATCGCGGACTACTTCACGACGCGGGACTCCTCGGGCGCGGTGACCTACCGGCCGACCTGTCACTACGCCTACCATCCGGCGGACGATGCGGTGCTGTCGCTGCACGAGCTGTTCGGCTCGGGCAAGATGCAGGAGAAGCACCACATCCTCGACGAGAACGAGATTGTCGACGGCATCGACGAACTCGGCGTGCTGCTCTACGGCCATGGCAAGAACGCCTACTGGTTCGGCTCCCAGCTCTCCATCGAGGAGACGCGCGATCTTGCGCCTTACCAGAACGCGACCGGTCTGCAGGTCACGAGCGCGGTGCTCGGCGGCATTGTGTGGGCGCTGGAGCATCCCAAGGAAGGCATCGTCGAGGCCGACGAGATGGACTTCCATCGCCTGCTGGAAATCCAGCGGCCCTATCTCGGTCCGGTGAAAGGCTTCTACACCGACTGGACGCCGCTGGCCGGTCGGCCGGGCTTCTTCCCGGAGGATCTCGACACGAGCGACCCCTGGCAATTCAGGAACGTGCTCGTGCGCATCTGAAGCACGGCTGAAATGACGACGGGCGGCACCGCAAGTCGGCTATAGCCGGCTTGCGCACTTAAGTGCCGATCTCGGGTAAACCCGAGATCGGCAGGCCGCCCGTTTTGTTTTGCGCGTAAGCGCAGCGCCTACTTCTTCTCGTCCGGTTTCTCGCCGGGCTTCGGCGCCGGCTTTGCCGCTGGCGCTGCAGGCTTCGCCGCAGGCGGCGGCGGTGGCGCAGGTCGCGCCGCAGGCGGAGGCGGCGGCGCGGGTCGAGCCGCAGGCGGCGGTGGCGGTGCAGGTCGAGCCGCTGGCGGCGGCGGAGGCGCAGGTCGAGCCGCCGGCGGCGGTGGCGGTGCCGGACGTGCTGCCGGTGGCGGCGCCGGATGGGCCTGTGGCGGCGGCGGTGCTGGACGCGCGGCCGGCGGCGGCGCGTGCTGAATCACCGGCGGTGGCGGCGGCGCCGGGCGCGCGGCCGGTGGCGGAGCAGCCGGCTTTGCAGCCGCAGGCGGAGGCGGCGGAGGCGGTGCCGCAGGCTTCGGTGCCGATGGAGCGGGCGGCGGCGGTGACGCTGCCGGCTTCGGTGACACAGGCGCTGCCGGCGGCGGCGCGGCCGGTGGCGCAGGGGGCTGCGGACGTGCACCAGGTGGCGGCGATGGCGGCGGCGACTGCGTCTGCGATGGACGCTGCGGACGCGGCGCTTGTCCTGGCGGCGGCGGTGTCGCAGGTCGCGTGGCCGGTGCAGCGGGCTGCTGCTGTGTCGGCGGCGTTTGCTGTGCAGGCGCGGGCGCGGCAGGGGCGGCCGTCGCCGGCGCTTGTTGCGCGCCTTGCGCGGCGCGCGGCGGACGATCGCCGAGACGGCCGCGTTCGGTCTTCGGCAGCGCCTGCGCCTTCGGCACGGTCGCTGCCGGCGCGACGGTCTGATTGGTCGGCTGCACCGACACACGCACCGCCGGATTAGGTGGCGGCCGCCGGCCGCCTCCAGGTGCGGTGCGCCCGCGCGGTCCGAGCGCCTGCGGCTGCACCGTCACCGCGCCCTGGATGCCCTGCGTCGCCGGCAATACGCGCGGCGCGACGCGGAAAGTCTGCACCGGCCGGCGGGCGATGGCGCCGACCACACCGGGCGCGATGCCCGGATTGACCGCGAAGCGCTGACGCCGGTCGCGGTCCGGATGCTGCATGACCACCGTGCGGTTCACGATCACGGTCTGGCGAATGATGACGGTCGCGCGCCGCGGCGTCAGCACATGCATGCGCACGCGCGGCGCCGTCATGTAGCGCGGCGCGACGAAGACCCACCACGACGGATTGTCGTCGTATTCATAGACGACATCCTCGGGCGGCAGCGGCGCCCAGCCGACATAGTCGCCGCCGCGGCGCCAATCGACCCAGGCCGGCGCCCAGTCCTCACCCGGCACCCAGACCCAGCCCATGCTGCGGTCAAGCACCCAGCGGCCGTAGTGATAGGCGACCCAGCCCCAGTCTTCCTCGTCGCCTTCCGAGATCCAGTACCAACCCCATTCGTCGGTGTAGACCCAATGACCTTCGGTATAGGGACGCCAGCCGCGCGGGCGATCGTCGGGAATCCAGACCATGCCCCAGCGCGGATGCCGGACCCATTGGCCGTAGGGCTCGAGCGCGGACTGGAATTCGCCGGGCACTTGAGCTTGCGCCACCGACGTCGTGCCGAGCACGATCGGCCCGGACAAAGCCGCGGCGGAGATGGCGCAGCCGGATAAGAGTGCGAGTGCAAGCCGACGCAGACAATGCGGGAGCGACATAGCCCTCAACCCCACTATGAAGAACCTCGGTATCCCGGAAGAAGTAACGCCGCTCCGGAAAGTTCCATCATGCCACATATTGCGGCGGCAGAGGGGCACTCACAAGCTGAGGACGCCGGCGTCCCCAGACTCTGTCCCGAAGCCCAGCGTCTGGCCGGAATTGTCCCAGCCGAGCGCGGTGACGGGCGAACCGTCGGCCTGCCGCGCGGCGATCAGAGCGCCGTCGTCGAGCCGCACCAGCCAGACCGTGCCGTCGCTGTAGCCGGCGGCGACGACGGGCTGCTTGGGATGGGTGGCAACGATGGTCACCCGCGCCTCCGACGGCGCCAGCACGCGCGGCTGGCGGCCCATCGGCCCGTCCTTGCCGTCGAACGGCCAGAGAATCAATTGCTCGGCGCCGGACGTGGCGAGGAAGCTTGCGTCCGCGGTCCACGACAGCGAGCGCACGCGCCCCGAATAGCCGGACATGCGCATGTGCTTCTGATCGGCGATGCGCCAGCCGTGCAGCATCGGCTCCTGCATGGTGGTGACCAGGAAACGGCCGTCCGGGCTGATGGTGACGCCGAGATGCGACCCCTTCCATTCGAAGAATTCGGGCTTTGCCGCGGCGTTCGGAAACCAGAACGACACGCCGTTGTAGTGCGCGACCGCGAGGCGGAAGCCCTTCGGCGCGAAGGCCAGGCCCGCGACCGTCGACGGCGCGTCGAACGTGCGCCGCTCGCCCTTGCCGGTGATGACATGCGCGGTCTTGCCCGCCGACCAGGCCACCGCGCGGTCAGGGCCGAGCGCGAGCTGGTCGATCCAGCGCTTCTTGTCGTCGCTCGCGAGTTCGGTGACCGTGCCTTGCGCGTCGGTCGCCATCAGCCTGCCGTCGTCGCCGCCGGTGACGATGCGCACACCGTCGCTGGCGCTCGCGAGAATGCCGCCGCCGTGGACCGCGACCTTGCGCTCACCGTCGGCGAACAGCAGCGCCTCCTCGCCGAGCACGAAGACCGGCGCGCGGCCGAGAAAATGCACGCCGACGACCGGCGTTTCGGTGGCGAGATGACGGACGCGGTCAGCAAGGGAGGGAATGGCGGTGTCGGGCATGCTCGGCGCTGTCATTGCCGGGCTTGACCCGGCAATCCATGATGAAATTCAACAAAGACGGACTTACGAAAGGCAGCCACGTGTGGCAAGGCGTCATGGATGCCCGGGTCAAGCCCGGGCATGACGCCGCATTTTTGGCGCAACCACGTTTACGCCACGCAGCTCGCGAAGCCTTCGCGGATCTTCTGCTCCGGCAGCTCGCGGCCGATGAAGACGATGCGGCTGACGCGCTCTTCGCCCTCTTGCCACGGCCGCTGATGGTCGCCGTCGAGGATCATGTGCACGCCCTGGAACACAAAGCGCTCCGGGTCGTCCTTGAACGCCAGAATGCCCTTCGAGCGCAGGATGCTCGGCCCGTCCTTGGCGACGAGGTCCTGGACCCAGGGGAAGAACTTGTCCGGGTCTAGCGGCTTGTCACTGCGGAGCGACACGCTTTGCATGTCTTCGTCGTGATAGTGCTTGAGCCCACCACCTTCGCCATGATGGTGATGATCGTGGCCATGATGATGCCCGTGATCGTGATGATGGTCGTGGTCATGATGGTGCTCGTGTTCGTGGTCGTCGGCCTCGAGAAACTTCGGCTCGATATCGAGGATGCGGTCGAGATCGAAGGCGTTGCGGCCGAGCACGTCGGCGATCTTCACGTTCGAGCGCTGCGCGCGGTGCAGCGTCGCATAGGGGTTGATGGCGCGGATATGCCCCTCGACGTCGCGCAGCTCGTCCGCTGACACCAGATCGGTCTTGTTCAGCACGATCACGTCGGCGAAGGCGATCTGGTTCTTGGCCTCGGGCGCGTCCTTGAGCCGGTCCTTCAGCCACTTGGCATCGGCGACCGTCACGACGGCGTCGAGCCTGGTCTTGGCGCCGACGTTCTCGTCCATGAAGAAGGTTTGCGCGACCGGCGCCGGGTCCGCCAGGCCCGTCGTCTCGACGATGATGGCGTCGAACTTGCCCTTGCGCCGCATCAGCCCGTCGATGATGCGCACGAGGTCGCCGCGCACGGTGCAGCAGATGCAGCCGTTGTTCATCTCGAACACTTCCTCGTCGGCGTTCACGACGAGGTCGTTGTCGATGCCGATCTCGCCGAACTCGTTGACGATGACGGCGAACTTCTTGCCGTGCGGCTCCGACAGGATGCGGTTGAGCAACGTCGTCTTGCCGGCGCCGAGATAGCCGGTGAGCACGGTAACGGGGATTTTGTCGGTCTGGGGGGCGGTCATAGGGGAAATAGGGCTCCGTTCGCGGCAGATATAGGAGGTCCGGGCCGTTGGCGCAAAAGGGGGACGGCAACGCTGCACCGCGGGCATTACCCCATTGGGGAAAGCATCGCGGACGCGATAAATCGCTTTCGCCCGCCGGCGAGCTGTGGAACCCTCACGCCAAGAACAAGGCTTCAGGGGGCGACATGATCCTGGAGACTGCCGTGCGACAATTGATTGCCCTGCTCGTCCTGACGGGCGCCCTTGCCTTTGGCAGTGCGGCGCAGGCGCGCGACATCGCTTTACACAAACACACGCCGGAGGACGTCAAAGCCGCCTGTACCAAAGCCGGCGGCTCGTTCTCGGAAGGCTCGGGGACCTATGGCTGCGGCACCGACTGTCGTGGCGCACCCGGCACCGATTGCACGGTATTCTGCCAGGCCGACCAGAACTGCTTCGCCCAGGTCATCGGCGCCAGGCGTCCCCACGATCTTGCCGGCGCACTTCAGGTGCCGGCGCGGCATCGCCGTTGAGCGCGCAGAACGGCGCGCCCGGCCGATGCGCCGGTCACAACGCGCGTTGCTTGTGACCGCATTCCTTGCACGTATATTCGACGCGGGACTGGCCTTTCGGCGCCTTGACGCGGTTCGGCGCGCCGCATTTGCCGCAGATCGCCTCGATCCGGGTGTCGCCCTGCGTCACCGTGATCGACCTCTTCTCCATCGCCTCGCGAATGAGACGTTCGGCCTCCTCGCGCATTGCCTGCTTGGACATAGGATTCCTGCCTGCTCTCGGTTTCGTGCGGCGGCACTCTCTAGCAGACCTGCGCGGCCACCGCACCCCATGACAGGGCTCTATGCTACGATCCACCGATGACGGATTCAGACGAAAAACCCCTCCGCGCCATCGGCGCCTATTGGCTGGAGGAGGCGGACTACCCGGCGGCGCTGCGCATTTTCGACGACGGCAACACCCTGCCGCGCACCTGGCGGGAATGGCTCAAGATCGCCGAGGAGATGGAAAAGGGTCTCAAGGCCTACGGCCATCCGGTCATGCGCGTGCGCATCGACCCCGCCACCTTCGCCGACTGGTGCGCTGCGCACGGCACGAGCCCCGGCCGGCAGGGGCGCAAGATGTTCGTCGCCGAGGCCGTATTCGAGCGCTACGGCGACCAGAACTGATGAACTCCGCACCGCCGCACCGTGACGGCGCCACCTGCTTCGCCCTTGAATGACGCCCACCATGCTCGACGCCGCCTTCATTGCGCTCCTGATCGCCGTCCTGTTCGGCTCATGGCTCGCCATTCTGCATTTCGACGGACGGACGGCCGCGCGCACGCCGTGGCCACTGGCGCTGACCCATGCGGCGCTGGCGCTCGGCGGCTTCGCGCTGCTGGCGGTGGCGCTGCAGGGCCCGCCGCGCGGCGCCGATCAGGGCATGGCGGCGTTCGGCCTTACCGCGGCGGCATTGTTCGCCGCGGCCATCGCCGTCGGCCTCGGCATCTTCGTGCGCTTCCGCATCGGCAAGAAAGGCGCCGGCGCGCTGGTCGGCGTCCATGCCGCGCTGGCGGTCGGCGCCATCGTCATCCTCGCCGCTTACGTGCTGTCGGGCTGAAAACGAAAAACGCCCGGCGCGAGGCCGGGCGTGTCCCGAAGCGTCGCCGCTCAGTCGTGGTGGTGGTGGCGGCGGACGCGATGATGGTGCCGCACATGCACCATGCGGTGATGATAGGCGACATGCTGCGGCCGCACCGGCTCGCTCTCGGCGCGCGGATCGACGCCGAACAGGCCGTTGACGCCGCCGGTGACGCCGCCGACCACGGTGCCGACAACAGCGCCGACCGGGCCGGCCATGCGGTTGCCTTCGTGGAAGCCGTAGCTGGCGCCTTGGGGAATGCCCTGGGCCTGAGCGGCGAGCGGGAGCGCGGCCGAAAGGCACGCGGCGGCGACGAGAAGCTTGAGTTTCATGGCAGTCGTCCAGTTCATATTGCGGGGGAGGTCATCGACGATGACGCCCGCGATCAATCCTGCCCCATGACGGCCGTTCGGTGGCGAAACTGTGCCGCAGCCGATATGCGCGCAGGGCTGTGGGGGAAAAGCGACAGTGCCCACAAGAGGATACCGCCCCGCAGCCGCTGGCGGCTTGCGATTGTTATGTTATAATGTTACATGCCTTCGCCGCGATCGAGGCGGAGGTTCCGAGATGTCGACTGCAATACGGATCCGATTGACCCAACGAGTCCGAAGCGTGGCGCTGGTCGCGGCCCTGCTCGGCTTCGCCGCAACGATCCCCGCCGCGGCGGCGGATGGCAAGATCGCGATCGTCGCGGCCGAGAACATGTATGGCGACATCGCCGCCCAGATCGGCGGCGACAGGGTCGCGGTCACGAGCCTGATCAGCAATCCGGCGCAGGATCCGCATCTGTTCGAGGCCTCGCCGACGGCGGTGCGCGCGCTGGCCGACGCGCAGATCGCGATCGTCAACGGCGCCGACTACGACCCGTGGATGGAGAAGCTGCTCGCCGCCGCGCCGCGCCCCGGCCGCAGCGTCGTCAGCGCCGCCGCGCTGATGGGCAAGAAGCCCGGCGACAACCCGCATCTGTGGTACGACCCGGCGACGATGCCGCGCGTCGCCGAGGCAGTGGCAGCGGCGCTGACCAAGGCCGATCCGGCACACGCCGCCGACTTCGCCACGAACCTCGACATCGTGCTCGGCTCGCTCAAGCGCATCGATGCCCGCGCCGCCGTGCTGCGCGGCAAGTACAAAGGGCTGCCGGTGACGGCAACCGAGCCGGTATTCGGCCTGATGGCGCAGGCGATCGGCCTTATCAATCGCAACGAGCGCTTCCAGCTCGCGATGATGAACGACACCGAGCCGACCGCGCACGACCTCGCCGAGTTCGAGCGCGATCTCAAGGAGCGCCGGGTGAGGACGCTGATCTATAACGCGCAGGTGAGCGAAGCTTTGACCACGCGCCTACGTGCCCTCGCCGCCGCCGCCAAGATTCCGGTCGTGCCGGTGACCGAGACGCTGCCGGCGGGGATGCATTTCCAGGACTGGGTGCTGGGCGAACTCGACGCGCTCGACAAGGCGCTGGGCGAAGGCAATTGATGCGGTCAGCAGCGCTCGCGGGGAGAAAGCGGCGATGACCGCAGCCGTCGAACTGGAGAATGCCACCCTGCGCATCGGCGGGCGCACCGTGCTGCGCGACGTCAGCTTCGCCGTTCGGCCCGGCGAATTCATCGGCGTGCTCGGGCCGAACGGCTCGGGCAAGACGACCTTGATGCGCGCCGTGCTCGGCCTCTGCCCGCCGGTCGCCGGCTCGCTGCGTGTGTTCGGTGCGGAGCCGCATCGCGGCGACCCCGCCATCGGCTATTTGCCGCAGACGCGCACGGTGATCCCCGATCTGCGCGTGCGCGGCCTTGATTTCATCGGCGCCTCGCTGGCCGGCCACCATTGGGGCCTGCCGGCGCATGACTCCGCCGGCCGCCGCATGATCGGGGAGGCGCTCGATGCGGTCGGCGCGCGCGAACTGGCGACGCGGCCCTTGAGTGAAATGTCCGGCGGCGAGCGGCAGCGGCTGCTGCTGGCGCAGGCGCTGATCGGCAATCCCAAACTGCTGCTGCTCGACGAGCCGCTGATCATGCTCGACGCGCGGCATCAGGAGGTGGCGATCGACGTCGTGCGCAAAGTCTGCCGCGAGCGCGGCATCACCGTGCTGTTCTCGGGCCACGAATTGAATCAATTGCTCGGCGCCATCGACCGCGTGCTCTATCTCGGCAACGGCCAGGCCGTGCTGGGCGCCATCGACGAGGTCGTTACCGGGCCGGTGCTGTCGCGGCTCTACGGCGCCGAGATCGAAGTGGTGCGCGCCGGCGGCCACATCTTCGTCATGTCGCGCGGCCGCGACGTCGAACGCGTCGAGCACATGCATGAGCACGGGCACGGGCATGGGCATCATCATGAGCATTGATGAAATGCCGCAGCGCGTTCTGCCACCCTCCCCCCGCGAAGCGGCGGGGAGGATCGGATCGCGATCGCTCGCGATTGCGATCCGGGGTGGGGAGAGCGTTGGCGCCGCGCTTGAAAGACCTCGTCTTGGTCACGCCTTTGGCCCCCCACCCCTGACCCCTCCCCGCCACGCGCAAAGCGCGCGGGGGGGAGGGGAAAAGAAGTCGCGGGGGGAGGGTAAGAGACATGTTCGCTTACGACTTCATGACCAACGCTTTCGCCGCCGCCGGCATCGTCGCCGTGGTGTCGGGGCTGGTCGGCTTCTTCCTGGTGATGCGCGGACAGACCTTCGCCGGCCACGCGCTGTCGCATATCGGTTTCGCCGGCGCGACCGGCGCCGGCCTGATCGGCCTGGCGCCCTTGTGGGGCCTCGTCGGCTTCACCGTCGCCGGCGGCATCGCCATGGGTCTCCTGAGCGAGCGCATCTCGAACCGCGATGTCGCCATCGGCGTGGTGCTGTCACTGTCGCTCGGCTTCGGCCTGTTGTTCCTGCACTACTACACCGCCTTCGCCAGTCAGGCGACGGCGCTCCTGTTCGGCAACGTGCTCGCGGTCGACCGCGCCATGATCGCGACCCTCGCGGCGCTCGGCGTCGTCACGCTCGCGGGGCTGGCCGTCATCATGCGGCCGCTGGTGTTCATGAGCCTGCAGCCGGAACTCGCCGAGGCGCGCGGCGTGCCGCTGCGCTTCATCTCGACCGCGTTTCTGGCCATCGTGGCGCTTGCCGTGTCGGCCTGCGCTCAGATCGTCGGCGTGCTCCTGGTGTTCACGCTGATGGTGGGGCCGCCGGCAGCGGCGCAACGCCTGACGACCGGGCTGTGGGCGGGTCTGTTCCTGTCGGCGGCGCTGGCGCTGGCCGAGGCCTGGGCCGGCATCGCGCTCGCCTTCCACACCGACTGGCCGGTGAGCTTCTGCATCGCGCTCTTGAGCGCCGTCGGCTATTTCGCCGCGCTCGGCGCGTCGTCGTTCAAGCCACGAAGGCCTGTGGCTGATTGAGCCCCATGTCGCGCGCGAAAACCTTTAGCCGACCGTCTCGGGGGTGAGCGCCGGCTGCATCGGCGCTTCGCCCTTGAGGCGATCGATCGACGGCGCATCGACCGGACGGTCGAGCCGGCGCGCCACGCCCTCGAACTGCGCATTCTGCTCGATGGTCAGCGAGCGGTTGTAGATCTCGCCGTCGACGATGGCCGTGCCCTGCAGCTTGACGGAGTTGCCGTGGATGGTGCCCTTGAACTCGCCCTGGACCACCGTGTCCTGAGCGACGATCTTGCCTTCGACCTTGGCGCCCTCGCAGATGACGAGCTGGGCCGCGTGGATCTCGCCGGTGACGCGGCCGAAGATCTGCAGGCCGCCAGCGCAGACGATGTTGCCGGTGATCATCATGCCGGGGCCGAAGGTGGAGAGCACCTCGGCGACCTTCGCCTGAGGCTGCATCACAGGCGCCTCGAAGCGAATGTCGGCTTTGTCGGCGGGCTTCACCGCGCCCTTGGGCTGGGAAAAGTAGTTCACGCTGGACTCCTGTCTCACGGACACATGACGGGTCTGGATGCAAGCAGGCCGGCGCTCGTGCCGCTGCCCCCTACAGCTCGATGACGCCGGCGATCATTCCACTTTCATTAAAAGGCGCAAAGCGAAAACCGCCAATATCGATAACGCCACCGGCGGGCCGTGGCGGCGCGCGCCGATTAACTACTATGACAAACCAAACTCGCGGATCGGGGCTTGTATCGAGAGCGGGCTCCCGCTTTAAGGTCAATTGTCATGGACGACGCAACAGTGAATGCCGCAGTCACCCGCTTCCTCAAGAGCGTGAGCGTGAGCGCGCACCGCGAGATCGAGAAGGTCGTCCGCAAGGCCATCGCCTCCGGTGCAGTGCGGGAGGGCGAGACGCTGACGGTGGGGGTGAGCCTCGCCAACGAAAAGCTCGATCTCGACATCACGATTTTCAACAAGATCGAGCTGTAAATCGGCCCCCTTGCGGCCGTAAACGGCCCCTAACCTCGAACGGGTTCCGCTCATGGAACCGTTATGGTGGGTCCGCGAGGGAACTCTTCCTCCCGTTGATGCTTTTGCTTGCATCGCCAGTCGTCATGGAAGAGGAGGCATCCGATGAAGAATGGCACTAAATTTGTGGCGGCCGGACTGATCGCCGCGGGCGTGATGTTCGCGCCGGTGATGGCGTCGGCCCACGAACGGATCGGCGATGCGGCCATGGGCGCCGCAGCCGGCGCGCTGGTGGCCGGCCCGATCGGCCTGGTGGCCGGCGGCGCCATTGGCTACGTCGAGGGCCCGCACATTTCCCACCATATTTTCCACGACCACCATCATTACCGGCACTATCGCCGGCACCGCCACCACGACTATCGTTGACCGTGGCCGACTGAATCACCGAACCGGGAGGCCGAAGCCTGCGTGACTTCGGCCTTTCTCCTTATCGCTCTCACGCCGCCGGGAACCGTCTCATGAGACTTCGCGCCGTTACTGCCGCCCTGCTCTTTGCTTTCGCGTCCGGCACTTCGGCCGCTGTCGCCCAGTCGTCGCCCGGCATCCAGCCGACCGCGCCCGCCGAAACCCAGGCCAAGAAGGGCGGCAAGGCCATGCAAGGCACCGAGCAAGAGCAGAATGCCTGCTACCACGACGCCGCCAAGTACTGCAGCGACGCCATCCCCGACACGTTCAAGGTGCTGGCTTGCCTGCAGGA
>Ga0105240_10012350_pt1 | contig 11792 bp, 16 predicted proteins | sample KBSC54metaG_FD_80426 | JGI IMG/M metagenome (GOLD analysis project Ga0105240, IMG submission 80426) | Corn rhizosphere microbial communities from Kellogg Biological Station, Michigan, USA - KBS C5-4 metaG | ecosystem: Host-associated > Plants > Roots > Rhizosphere > Soil | place: Michigan, USA...
TACGCGAGCGCCGATGATGCGAAGCTGACGGCGGCGATGCTCCAGAAGTACCCTGAATATGCCAACCAGGTGTACTTGTCCCAACCAGACCAGGAACCAACACCAAAGCAAGACGGCTTCTTAAAATCCATCGCCAAAAGCATCCTCACTCTTCCTGCCAGATTGGGCGTGGAAGCGGTGGGGCTGACGCGCGGCACTGCGGCCACGCTTGACGCTATCGGCAATCACATCATCGGCGATAAGACCGGAGAGCAGGCCGCAATCAATCGCGGCATGGCGGCCCTTGGTCCGCAAAACGTCCCAGGACTCGGAGAAGTAAAGCCAATCACCTTTGCCAATTTCACAGGAAACAATTACGGCGAGGTCGCCAAGAGCGCGTTGGATGTCGGAGGAGCGGCAGCAGAAGCCGCGTCATATTTCCTCGGAGATCCGGCAGCTATCGCACAGGCAGGCGAAGCTGGACTGAAGACTTTGATAAAAGAGGGAGCCAAGCAGGGATTACAAATTGGCGCAGCACAGGGGTTTGGAACAGCGCTTCAAAAAGCACCGGATCAATCCATCGGCAAGACCATCAAAGACACGGCGATTGGAACGGTGGCCGGAGCCGCAGGTGGATTCTTAGGTGGCGCTGGAGGCGCGATTCTTTCAAAAGCTGCTGATGCCGTCATTCCGAAAATCACTACCGCTTTAGAGAAAATAAACCTCAGGCTGACGCCAGTACAAAAGAGCAACCTCGGCGAGAAGGTTACTGAAGTGGCTCAGTATCTCGCCGACAAGAAAATTGTTGGCAATCCCGAAACTCGCTTCCAGAAGATTGACACCCTGTATCACCAGACCGAAGACACCTTGCAGAACTTCCTCACGAAAGATGCCGAAGGCGTAACCGTGCCGAAGGACAGTGTACTGAGCGCGTTGAAAAACATCGAAAACTCATATAAGGATGAACGAGACTTCCTTGAAATCCAAAAACAGTTAGACGGCTTTGCCAATCTGCTCAAGACGCAGTACACCGATGAAATTCCTGTCGCAAGATTAAACAACCTGAAGCGCTCGACCTACAGCACTGCATACAACAACGCAGGAACCAAGGTGCTCGACGCAGTAGAGTTCGATATCGGAGACTTGCTTCGCGGCAGCATTGAAAAAGCCACCGACGGGTTAACCGTAGATGGCAAGTCGATTGGGGAATTCAACCGGCAGTATGGAACTCTCATCAACGCCCGCAAGCTTTTGAAAATCGCCAAAGGGCGCAACGAACTTGGTTTCGTCGGACGCATCGTTTCTGGGATGGTCGGTAGCGGAGTGGCCGGTAGCATGGGCGCTAATGAAATCGGAAGAGCCGCTGGATTCGGACTTGGTGAAGTAGCTGGAAAAAGTGTGGCGGGTACCGCGGCCCGTTCCCTACTCGGAGCGGGACTAACCACTGCCAATCAGGCCGCTCGACGGGTTGCGCCGGCAGCGACGTTGGGACGGGTTATCGCAACGCGTTAGATTTTGATTCTCGGTGCTCTCGAATCTCTTTTCTAAACATAACTTCGAACTCACGGTTCGCCTGTTCATCTGACTTCCCCGGGAATAACAGATTACTCACTGACACGCAGGCGATGACGACAAAGACGAAACATATTACACCTATCATAAAATATTTCCTTTCTCCGTAACTATACACCCACTCATAATTAACCTCTAGAAAGTTATCCACAGATGTCTGACACAAATGACCATGATCTGCTCATAGAGCTTCGCACTGAGATGCGCGGTCTCCGGACTGACGTTACCAATCTTTCGAGTAACACCACCGAGCGAATTAAAGATCTTGAGCTAACCAAATTTAGTTCCAAGGAATACGCCGAAACGTGGGGGAAGATGATAAACGACCACGAGGCCCGCCTTCGGTCAGTAGAGACAATAATGAATCAGAGCAAGGGTGGCGCTTACGTTATCCAAGGAGTTGTCACTATCACGGTCAGTGTTGTAGTGTCTCTCATCCTGAAGCACTTCAACGTTTAATCAACTAAAGAAAATACGCATGACCCCTCAATTCCCCTTCAAGTGCCGATATCAAATCACCCAGACTTATAGCCAGAACCTCAACAACTACCCGGAAGGTCATCACGGCGCGATTGATATTGTGCCACTGGATGATAACGGTCATGTTTTCCCCGCACCCATTTACCCAATCTTTCCCGGCTCTGAGATAGCCATTCAAGACACCGATGTCGTCAAAGGCAAAGGTGTACGCGAACGACTCCTGATGGACGGAGGTTTATACCAGTACCTAAAGGCCAATGGCTGTATTGACCACGAAGAGCCGGACGGCCAATACTTCCTTGACGTCCTCTATTGGCACATGCTGGATGTTACCGACAAGGATGGCACTCTCTCGGACGATACGCCAATTGGACACGCCGGAAATACCGGCATGGTTTATCACAACGGTATTCCTGTCCCGGATAACCAGAAAGGTGTCCCGCCCTACCTTGGACTCCACACTCACCTGGAGACTTCTGTTTACCTAAAAGCAAAGAACTACGTTGGATACATTAATTTAGGCAAAGACCCACAGGGCCGGATTGATCCGATGTTGGTCCTTGCCTACAAAGGAATATCTATGTTAGTCCCAAAACGAGTAGTTAAACAGGACATGGTTACGTACGGCGTCATGATTGACACTCCAAATGGATGCCAGATTATTTACGCTACCGGAGAAGACCAGTGGAGAAGTTGGAACAAGCAGGATTCATATCAATTACCAACGGTGAACGCAGCGGGCGCAACTGTATGGGAGCATGATTACGTTCTTCCCTTTTAAACTGGGGATAACTTGTTTGCAAGTTCTCAATAAATTATCTATTGTAAAGGTGAGGCGCGTGGCGGTCGATACATGCGCCCCCTTTCTACTTCATATCAGAAAATGGCGGCTGAAAATATCCAATAATCTCACTACCCATCGAGTATAGATACTGTTTATCAGTCCCACTCATATATCCGTAGACAACACCATCCTGTGTGTACATGTACTGACGCTTGGAATCAAAATAGGCGATAACAGAGCCACCCATTGAGTAGAGATATTTATCGTCTCTATCCATATAACCGACAATCGACCCGGATTGAGCATATAGGTAACGATGCATGATTGCTCTGGCCAGTTTAGCACGATTAGACTATTTGCTTTCGGAATCTAGTGACAATGCACTATTGGACATGCCGCACTGTCGCTGGTTCCCGCAAGGGAATCCTAGGAGGATTGAAATGGAAACCATCAGCACTTTGATTTCTTACGAAGGAAAGATGAACCGCGACCAGCTGGCTCTCGTTCCGACTCCAATAGGCACCGAAACCCACAAGCCAATTGCTCATATCGAGGTAGTACAGGCTCTCACCGAAACCCTCGGCTTCCGGCATATCGGTATTCACAACGCTGAATTTGCCGTCTCAAAAGACGGCATGAAAATGTTCGGCATCATGGAACTCGAAACGACGTTCAACGGTTGCCGGTTCGCTATCGGTATCCGCAATAGCCACGACAAAACAATGCGCCTGGCTATGACCGTTGGCTACCGAGTATTCGTTTGCGAAAATATGGCCTTTAATGGCGACTTCGAGCCAGTGCTTGCCAAACACAGTAAGCACTTCTCACTTCAGAACGCGCTCTCTATCGGCGTGGACTCCATGCAACGGAACTTCGAGCCGATGGTCAAAGCTGTTCAGCTCTGGCAGGACTCGCAGCTCTCCGACGTGGCCGCTCGTCTGGTCATCTACCGTGCTTTCGTCGAAGCCGAACTGGATGTACCACGGCATCTCGACCGCAAAGTGCATGACCTGTACTTCAATCCGACCGTAGAAGAGTTCCAGCCGCGGAATATGTGGAGCCTTAACAATGCTTTCACATCCGCGTTCAAGGAATTGGAGCCGGTGCCGCAGTTCAAGGCGACGGGCAAACTTGCCAAATTCCTTACGCAAACACTTTGACTAAGGGGGACGCAATCAAAGTCCCCTTCATCCTACAAAGGCTCTTAGATTAAATCTCGTTAATAAATGACAAGTGGTGTTGAGTCAGGGGATGAAGTCTGCTACACCAAAGGTGGCTTTCGTTTCTGAAACGGAGAAATGGAGAGCCATGAACGCCATCAAGTCCTTCTTCGACGCCGTTGATCTGATTGCCACTCGTCTACCTGGTTTGGAACGGCTCATTGTCGAACTCGTTCTGATTGGACTGGCGATTGTCGGAGCTTGCGCACTCTTTCGCCAACACCCGCATTAATATTCATACCCCTCCAGCTTCAATACCTGGAGGATGCACTGTCTCCTCTCAAGCCTTGGCTTGAGGGGTACGAATATTAACAACATCACCATGAGCGTTTATCTCTTAGGGTTTCGCCGCTTTGTAAAAGGCTTTTTGGCCGGCGGCATCGCCGCAGTATTAGTCAGCATTAACAGCGGGGTAAGTTTTAACAGTTTAGTCCAACTCCGCGGCCTCTTTATCGTCCTTGCGACCGCCTTTGTTACCGGTGGATTATTGGCCGTCGAAAAGATGATGGGCTACGTTCCACCGTCCGCTTACCATGAATGAGTACAAAGCTACAAAGACAACTCCACCGGCAGGCGAAAAAGAATATCCGAAAAGCTTTTCGTAAATCTCAGGCTCACGCGCCAAAGCGTATTCCCGCCTGCTCGTTTTGTGGTATGCCAAAACAACGCGCCGATTCCTTCTGTTATCACAACGGTTAATTCCCTAATTGGGGTGGCAAGTTGAGTCTCGGACTCTAACGGCTACGAGCCGTAGACTTGCCTCCGCAGTTAAGGAGTTGTGCCATGAAGCAAAAAGAAACGCGTAATTTTCCGATTTATCGCGGCCCGTTAAGGCCCCGTATTCGGATAACCAAGGCCATTTTGCATTGTCGCGTCTCGCGCCAAAGGGAGGTGGTCCATTCTATCCGGCCAATGTAAACGTTGGCGGTACTATCTTTTCAGGAGGAGATATGGTATCTAAGAAGAAGACCAAAGTAAACGGAGTTATCGTGGCTACCAAACCCGAACAAGAAGTTGACATCTTCGCGCTCCTCGAACAAGTCGAGAAGCACAAGCAACCCGCAATAGATAAGCTTCTGGCCGACCGCGCCGAGATAGATAAGAAGCTTGCCATGCTGGGCCACGGAATACCTAAGGCCGAGAAGACCGGCAGAGGACGGCCAGCCGGGTCTACCAACAAGGCGAAAGTCGCCGGCGGCCCGTCGGATAACTTCAAAGCCGATGTAACCTGCAAAGTTTGCAAAATCCCCGGTCATTCGACCCGCGCGCATAACTTCCACCCGGAGAAGTTCACGGATGAAGAACTTACCGTCAAAGGCTATAAGCCGCCCTCAGGGACGGCCATTCAGGGAAGCCTCACCTAAGGGGACTTCCATACTTAAAAGACCCACTAACGCTTCATAAAATGAGCGTAGGTGGGTCTTATTTTTGTTGTTTACTCTTCTTATATCTCTCCCAGTCCCTTACGAAAAATCTCGGCTTTAGGTAATGCTTTGAGTTCTCGGCCATGGCCTTGAGTTCTTTTTTGGTAAAGATCAGCTCGCTGGCCTCGCGTATCATCTTTCTGGCTTTGTATGCCCCATGCTTCTTTTCCAGATGGTCGTAGTAGCTCATGGTGTGCCGGGTCTGGGTCCCGGCCTGTACTTCTTTCCCGCAGCCGGGGCAGAGTGCCGTCTGTACTCCATGCTTTATAAACACCTGCCCGCAGCTACAGGAGAACTGATCCGGCGATACGTAATGTCTTTGGCTATTTGACCTGTTGGCCCGCTGCCAATCACGGTGGCGGACCCGACTAGGCGGCTGGTGCTCATCACAGTATTTGGCTGTGGAGCGCCCAACAAACTCAATACCGCAGATAACACAGAGACGGGGTTTGGTCATTCGTAGGGGTTATTTTAGAAAATCTGGGGGCTCTTTCTGGTTTAAGGTGTCGAGTGCTTCTTGCTGAAACTGTTGTACACCGTCATCCTTTGGAGTTTCCTCATTAGGTCTGTCCAATGAAGCTATGAAGTCGGTTATGGAACCAGCGGCTTTTATTGCTGCCAGTTCGGTAGGTGTTATAGAACTGTTTGCCCGAGCCGGAATGACTTTATAGACAGCTTCAATTATTCCGGCATTGGTGGTAGAGATATTAATATCATATGGCATTGGAACTTCCTCAAAACCGTAATCTTCAGTTTCTTGTAGGCTTGAGATTTGGTCAATGATAGTGCGCGGGAAGAATACCGGCTTTACTGTTCCGTCGACACGGTCGATGATGAATCCGACAAACTTCCTTGATTTCTTTTCGGCACCTGTCTTTTTATCTTTAAATATCGATTCGCGATAGATGAACTCTGACACGATGCGCATTACGTTATTACCTTCCTTGAATTTAAATGTTCCTGACTCGGCCTTCTTGGCCTCTTCCGAAAATGAAAATTTCATATAGTTATTGCTTTCTAGTCCCGCTCATCAACTCGGCGCTGACGAGCGGGGCCGAGTACTTGTTAAATAAGTTGTATCGACCTTACCTAAATAGTACTAGAAGTGCAAAATCTTGCAAATCGGTTATCCACAGGTGTGATATTATAACTTGATGCATTGGATATACACAGCGCCGGGACGGTTGTGGTGGTGGTTGAACCATCCATTCCCACCTGGCGAAAAACCTGTCTGGGCCGAATTAGCTCCCGTTCTGGGAGCACTAATAACTTCACTTTTTGCCTTCTATGTGATTTTTGTCAATCGTAGATTTTCCCGGAATGATGCTGAGAGGTCTCGCGCTAATGCGGTTGAGCCTGCTCTTATTGTCAGCAAGAAATCGTTCCTCATTTATAATATCGAAAACGTCGGTAGAGGACCAGCTATTAATTGTATATACAATCCCTTTCCCGGAGATGGGGATATTTTCTCATATCATTTGCTCCGCGCTATAGCGCCAAATAATAGCGAAGAGATTAATCTGTCGGACAAGTTTACAGAAGAACCAGAAGAATTAGAAGTTAAATACACTAATATTTTCTCGACTCATTTGTATACAACGATATACACGGTTAAGTCGGGATGGAACTCTTATTATGCCGACACTTCGGCTTATAGAAATAAGAACATACAACATATTAGTGATGAGCTGTTTCGTTACTGGAGAGGAAAATAGATGTTGATTGAGTTCCGCGAACGTTGTGTAGCGACTGTTATAATGTCTCCATGCGCCTCACCCTCACACTACTCGCTTTGTCTCTCGCCGGTTGCTCCCACCAGAACGTCGCCGAAGAACGTATCCACCGCCGAATACTTATAAATGAAATTCATGAGAGAAGTCTCCGGCACCAACAGTTTGAGAAGTTAGCTACTCCATCTGCGGAGCGGGATAAGCTCGATGTGGAGGACCAACGGAAAATGTTGGATGCTGAATTATCACTCTTTGAAATGGATGTAAGGGGGCAGGGGCAGGAAGTGGCGAGCAAATAAAACTATGAGTGAGCAATCTAAGATTATGACCGACGACCAACGAAGAGAAAGACTTGAGCAACTCTTAAAAAATGAAAAAACTCTCCTCACAGAGAGTCCGATGCCTCCTGTTCTTAAGGCTATGAAACTTAAAGAAATACAGATAGAGAGAAATAAGTTGTCAGATGAGTTAAAAAAATCTCAGGATTTGACAGATTCTGTGTAGTTGCTATAATTACGTAGTTAACATCACTCTGTTCATGGCAGAGGATAAAAGCCCCTATGTGTGGGGTCGTCTAAGCCATGAACTTAGCGACTCAACATATAGGGATTTTTGTTTTACGCATGCTGGTGAACGCCAAGTCATATCGTAACGACCAAGCGATTGGCGCTAGGCGATGCGGACAAGTCGTGAACGCTACCACCAGCAGCCGCAAGACAAAAACTAAATTTCTGCCCATGATGATTCTGTACGAAACCAGAAGCCTCTACGAAGCCGACGCCGAGCAGCGCCGGGTTTTGTAGGGGCTTTTGCTTTTGTAAGCGAAGGCGCTTCTACAGTAGCGTGGCCGAGGAGGCCGAAGGGACTGTAGCCCTACACTCAACTGACCTGACGAAACCCTTTTAACACTCGAAACCACACGGATACCTCAAAGCGCGAGCAGACCATTTTTAACCCAACCGGTTGAATTGGTTTGCGCTTTAGGAAACGGCTGGAATGGGGACGCAGAGGGGGCAGGGAGGAAGGGGAGCCTGGTTCCTGTCATCTTGAATCTAAGCGGCGCGGAGCGCAACTAAAAATCGCGCTGTTTTTGCATTTGACTATGACAGCTGTGATGTGGTACATCTAGAGCGAGCACTATCATTTAGGTTAACGGCTGTTGGTCCAGATGTTCATGAAGCCAATGAACCTGAGTGATATTGATTTCGGAAGCTAACCGCCAGTAGAGCAGGGACCCTTCCATTGTCCGGTCAAGAGATTTACTTCTCCTCTTTCATGAAAACTAGGGAAGTAGTCTTCGGAACCGGTCCGTGGAGGAATAGTGTTCCTGGACCTCATCGACCAACTCGACAATTTTTCGTTCGACAAGCTGAGCTTCGTACTCTTCAAGCTCGCGCTCTTCATCATTTTCGTGGTGTTCCTGTTTAGGTTCGTCAAGAAAAAGCTGAGTGAGTGAGATTGGTGTCAAACCACTTAAGGAGAGGGTGTGAGTTTTTTCTGAATGGCGGCGTCAAGCATATTGAATGCTTCTATGAATAGAGCAGAAGCGGTCCCGAATAATATGGGACAAATAACTTCATGGCTTTCAATACTAATGGTTGAGAAAATTGTGAAGGCCGTTGGGTGAACGAATTTGGAACAAAACTTATTAAGTAGGTTAAATTCTTTCTCCCTGCCAATTTGCGTTGCTGCATCAGTAATTCGTATATAGGGTTTGCCTAAGTCTTTGATACCCATATCAGTACCCTGTTTAATTAAGCTGGCTCGGTTTGCTGAGATGGTATCGGCATAAGTTCCGACGAGATTAGGGTTAGTTTTACCGCCAAATTTAACAAGTTCATGCACGTGATGGTACCAATCTAGTATGTCTCGTTGTTTATCATGGTAGAATCGTTTGGCCAGGGCCTCGCTTTTCATGCAGTAGTGAATCCAGGTATGAAGTTCGAGAAGATTGCGTGTTCGCCAAGAGATGATGGCAAGTGCACCGGTAGTGGTGCTTCCGCGTCGGTTGAAGTCTCCTACGAGCAATCCGTATTCGATTATGAGATCCGAATACAAATGAAGAAGTTGGTCAACAATCCAATCTTGCGCGCCAAATTGAATTTTTAATTTGTCGAGATTTTCTGAACAGGTGAGAGCTCTCCCGTTAGTTAGTATATTTGTTGCTTCTTGGACTGCTACGTTAGCGGCGAGATTCATTTCTCCAGTTTACCACTTCTGTGGATAACCTCCCTTCCCAGATAGTTTCCCATTTGCCATACTTAACTCAACAGGGGTGGAGAAGTAGCAACTCGCTGGCCTCATAAGCCGGAGACCGCAGGTGCAATTCCTGCCCCCTGCACCAATTTAACCATCCTCTATGACTCACGAAGTGGCAAATAAATTAATTGAGCAGACTCTCACTATGGGAAGGGTATATAGTATCGGCGAGAGGGTGTCAGTTCATGATATTGCCGGCGACGGTACGGTAGAAAACCCTATAATCTCAGACTTTGGAAGAGTTACAGAAGTATCGAACGACCGGGTCAAGGTAGAGTTTGAACACTACCCGCAGTACTCTCATATCTGGAACCCGGTAGTAAAGGTCTCTTACCCAAAAGACTGGACGGCCTGACTCTAATCAAATAACTTCACCTCCTATGTCCTTCCATCAGGACAGGGACCTCCGGGGCCAACCCGCCGAACAGATACTCCTAGAGCTTCTCCGGCTTCAGAACATCCCTGCCAGAATCAATCCAACACCAGACCCAGATATAGCGCCAGACCCGGCTACACGCCAGCAATGGTACGAAGACCGCGCCGCGTACGACCTTTGGGTGAACGGCGAGTATTGGGATTGCAAGGCCGATTGGATGTCATGGCAGACCGGCAATATTTGCGTCGAGGCCGATTCTCTTGTTCATACCCGCTCTGTGAAGTTCGCCTACATCCTTCCCAATCCTTCCGGCTTGTACGTCCACGTGTTCGATACCAAGGACCTTATAACCCTTTATAACGCTCAAAACCGCCTACCACGGGGCGATGGAAGCTTTTACCCACAATACCTATATCCACATAAGAGAGTCGGCGACCAAGCCGAGAATGATGCCGTACTTCTGCCAAAGGACATCACCAACGAGTTTGGCCGGTCGTTGTGGCAAGAGACACGCGAGATAATTAAACAAACAGCCTGATGTGGCACACCCACCGAGGAGCAAACAAATATGGAGCAATCAAAACAGAGTACCAAGGTAGAGTCTACGACAGTAAGTTCGAGGCCCGCGTTGCCGCTGATATTAGCCTACTCGTCAAATCCGGTGACGTTATCTCAGTCGAGACTCAGAGAACTTTTGACCTGTATGGAAAGAACGGGAATAAAATTTGTTCGCATCGCCCAGATTGGTTGCTCACATTCAAGGACAGCCACCAGGAAGTCTGGGAAGCCAAAGGCGTCGAAACCGCCGTCTTCCGCATGAAACTTTTACTCTTCACCGACAACTACCCTCAGTATGACTACTTCATCCTCAAGCAGACCACCAGCTATTACGCTTTCCGAAACGGTAAGAGAGTGCTTAGAAAACGCAAAGCCTAAGCATCTCGAAATCGCACTCATCGCATTAATAGAAGCCCGCTTCACCGTCGTGCCGAAAGAAGGCTCACCCGCTGAGCTGTTGCCTGAATATCGGCGACGCCGAGGGACTTCAAATATTTAGTAGTAGTTTTTATATCACTATGCCCAAGCACTCTCGACAACATAAAAATATCTCCCCCCGACCGAATCCAGTTCGTCGCCATGGTATGGCGAAGGGTGTGGGGAGAGAAGCGGACGCCGGTAATACCCAACTTCTTCCCGAGTATTTGGAAGTCTCGTTCAAGGTTTCGAACGGAGACTTTTGTATTGTTCTTTGTGCCGAACGTATAGACCCGACCACTAGACTTTTCGCTAAAGCGATACAGACTTTTACGAAGCTCGGAAGAGAAGGGTACAAGTCGGTGCTTACCACCTTTGCCCAAGACATTCAGTATCATGTTTTCCATATCTATGTTTTCTTTCGTCAGTCCAAGAACCTCAGACGCTCGAAGGCCGGTATCAAGAATCGTAAGCGCGACTAGGTGTGCACGTCTAAGGTTTGTTTTTGTGGAGCCGAACCGGAGAAGTCGCCCGACATGCTCCGTCGTAAGCGTCGCTAGAATTTTTTCCTCTTCCTTGATGTACTTCAGTTTTGATATGCCAGCTCCTTCCCATTTCCAATAAGCGTTTAAGGCGCAGATGTAAGTGTTGACTGAGACCGGCTTGATGCCCGACTCCAGCATGTTTTTGATCCAGGTGACCGGCTTGCCGTCTCCGCTGTGCTTGTCCCATGCGCGGAACGCGCACTTGTAGTAAACTAGGGTCTTGTGCGAGACGTTGAGCAGGTATTTTCGCTCGTTCAGGAACTCTTCAAATCGCATAACCAGACGCTCACTTTCTAGTGGCTTCTGGCTAAGTTGTTGAAAATAAGCGCCCGTAGCTCAGTTGGATAGAGCGTCTGGCTACGAACCAGAAGGTCGCATGTTCGAATCATGCCGGGCGCACCACAGAATCGCCTACTAAGATCAGGGCTAACTTGGGACGGCGGCCTGA
>Ga0105240_10012351_pt1 | contig 11792 bp, 8 predicted proteins | sample KBSC54metaG_FD_80426 | JGI IMG/M metagenome (GOLD analysis project Ga0105240, IMG submission 80426) | Corn rhizosphere microbial communities from Kellogg Biological Station, Michigan, USA - KBS C5-4 metaG | ecosystem: Host-associated > Plants > Roots > Rhizosphere > Soil | place: Michigan, USA...
CCGGCCCTCACCGCCGCATACCAGCGGGGATTCAGCACCCGGCGGAGTTCCGCGTACCCCGTTCGCAGGTTATACGTAGGAATGGACTTGTAGGTCATCTGAAAGTGCGCTAATTCCCCGTACACGTTCCATGGTCCTCGTCCCCACTGAACGTCCAGACCATAACCGGTGGCGGGCAGCTCGCGCGGCGGAGCTTCGCCCGGGAAATAGTATGGATATTGCCGGTCCAGATAAGGACCGCGATAAGCCGACACCCCCACCCGAAATCCCTGGCGGATGGTGTAACCTGCGCCTCCCGCCCAGTTCGCGTACTGATCCTTGTCGAACACGCTGCGCGGATTCGCCGGCGAAGAATTGGTGAACTGGGCGCGCATATCGAAAGGTCCGGCTGTCGCGTCCATTTGTGCGCCAGCCAGGCCGGCGATGGCCACTCCGCCCGTATAGTACCCATAGCCGGCAGGCATACCCGTGAGCGGGTTGCTGGCCGGGTCGTAGCGCAGCAGGAAGGATCCGAAGGCCGAAGTGAGCTGCCCGGCGCGCACCACCAGCGAGCCACCACTCCAGAACCGGGAATAGCTGATGTTCGCGTTCAGGATATTGGCCTTCACGCCATAGCCCTGGCTGTTGAATTCTTCCGAAAAATACGGACGCGAGTGAACCTGGATGGCCCCCGAGACCGCCCAGTGGGAATTCAGCTTCCAGATGGGATAGAGCAGCGCTTGAAATCCTGCCGACATGGGGGCGCCGGCGCGGGGAGTCTCGGTAAGTTCGTGCGAATAGAAAGTCCCCGCCGCGATGCTGGACCGGAGTTCGAATCCCGACTCGGCTTCCTGCGCCCAGACTGCGACGGACAGGCCGCACAAAATACCGATTTTGAGAATCATGCACGGGTCTCCGCGGAAATCGTGGTTCCCAGGCGCACGGCGGCCGCCAGGTGATGCAGGGAATCTGAGACCGGATCCGCGCTTGTGGCGTGGCTCTTGGCCATATCTCCCAAGGTGACAAACGCCTGCACCACTGGAATATCGAACTGCGTTCCCGCATATTTTTCCAGAATGCGGACGGCGTCCTGATGGAGCATGCCGCGGCGATAGGGCCGGTCCGAGGTCATTGCATCATACGCATCGGCAACTTTCACGATGCGCGCCATGCGCGGCGTTTCGTCACCCTTCAGCCCCCGCGGATATCCGGTACCGTCCCAGTTTTCATGATGCAGCTCGACCACGGGCAGGTACGGCTCGAATCCGTGCACACATTCCAGAATCTTCCTGCCGATCACGGGATGCTGCTGGATCAAGGCTTCCTCTTCCGGGGTGAGCTTTCCTTGCTTCTGCAGCACGGCATCGGAGATGCCGATTTTGCCGATGTCGTGCAGCAGCGCTCCTACGCGGATCAGTTCCTGCTCCTGAATCTCAACGTTCATCGCCGTGGCGATGGCGCACGAGTAGTCGCTCACACGCAGACTGTGGCCGGCAGTATAGGGGTCGCGGGCATCCAGGGCGCTCGCGAGCGAACTGACAAATTCGACGTAGGCCCGCACCAGCCGATCCTGCCCGTCACGAATGGAAGCGGCGGCGTGGTTGAAACTGTCCGTCAGTTCCAGAATCTCGCGAACCCCTCGCTTCCCGGTGGGAAATTCCGGCAGCATTCCGGTTTTGCCGCTCTCGCGTAAGCGCCTCACCACAGCGGCCAGGGGCTGAACGATGGATCTGGACGAAAATGCTCCCAGGCCGATTGCGACCAGCAGCGCGGTCAATCCCGCACTCAGAAACACGCGTTGAAGCACCACCTGAACCGGCGCCGCGGCGGCATCGAGACTGCGGAGGCTTCTGAGCGTGAACCCGTCATCGGAACCCTGAGCGGGCGGATTGTCGAGCAATACGGATATGAATGCCTCGCCCCCGATTCGCGGTTCGCACTCCGCGTCCGGCGAGCATTTGCGCAATGCGGCTTCTGCGGCGGCCTTATCCGCGCCAGGCGCGGTCATGGCGACAACGATCCCACGGTAGAGCAGCACGGCTGGCATCGGGACTCGCGCCAGTTCGAAGCGCTCTCCCACGGCCAAGGTGCCAACATATTCCTGCCCCTGGGCGATCGCTACCGAGGTTACGCGAAAGATTTGTCCCTGCGTGGAAAAAAAACCCTTTTCGGGCAGGTGCAGCAGCCCCGTATCCAGAGACCCGAAACCTTCCTTGCGGCGAATGACGCTCGCCAGCGGCTCTCCAGAAGAACCGGAAACAGCCAGGAAATCGAAGCCCATGGTGTCACAGATCTCACTAAGCTGGTCTTCCACGGTGCGGCGCGCGGCATCTTTCGCGCTGCGTTCGGTGGCGAGCAACTGTAAACCGGCCTTCAGCGCCGGGTTTTCCGCCGCCACGCGCAAAACGCGGGCATTCCTGGATTCACTCTGTTCGCGCTCCCTTACAAGAGTGGTCTGGTTATCCCGCAGGGAGGAGCGCAAGGCCTCGCGTACAGCCGAAAGCGCGGCCGTTCGAACGGCCCAGAAGCTTCCTGCCAGGAGTGCGGCGAAGGGCAGAAACGACCACAAAAACGTCCGTGTGGCGAATCTCATTCGATACCTTGCATTTAGCGACCCGCGTGATGTTCGGCGTGAAGATCCCGATGATCGTTCGCGTCACCGGCAGCAACTTCCGCCAGCGGCACGAAGAAATCAGCCTCCGCATCCCCTCCGGCTGTGACTTGGATGGTCTTGCGGAACGTTCCTCCGGTCTTGTGCCACGCCACGACCGTGTATTTTCCAGGCGGGACATCGGCCAGCGTGTAGCGGCCCTCGGCGTCCACGCGCGCTCCCCACTGGTTGGGCGTCACCACGATTGTTCCGGCCATGTTGGGATGGAGATGACAGTAGACAGCGACAATTCCCGGCTTGGGAAATGTCACCATCCGGGTCTGGCCCTTCGGATAGTTGCCCAGGTCAAAGCTCTTGGGCTTGGACAGCGAGAACACATTGTGAAAGATGGGGTCGAAATTAGGGAAGGAAACCGCTGATCCCGCGGGAATCACCACCAGGTCCGGAGAAAAGCGGCGATTCTGCTGTTCCATCTGGGCCCTACCGGGTGCGGCGTTTCCCGGTGCGCCTTCGAGATACACCACCACGTGAGAGCGCTCATAATCCAAGGCGTTCTCATGGGTATCAGACTGTAGTGCCACCGGCGAACCTCGCTGATAAAGCCCGGCGGCGGGAGTGACATTCCGGCGCGTCAGCTTCCGCTCGATGGTAACGATCCCCCGAACCTCCGCCCCTGAAACAAGGCCGGTGAAGGTAACCAGGCCTGCTACGACTGCGCTGACGATACTCCTAGACATCCATACGTTTATCGGCGCGGTATCGGGTGTTGGAGATAAGGTTTTCCCCTGAATATGGGGTCGGTAGTTCCTGCCCCGTTGTAACTTTACTTTGTGGGGTTTAGGGGGATAGGGGCAGGCAGGGATCCCATCTGTATGCAAGGAGCATATGCGAGGATTACGACAGGCCGTCCGATTTTGTGAAATTCTATCAACTAATTCCGATAGTCAGGCGTCTAATTCCCAAGGCGTCTGGTTCCCAAGCCCCTTTGAGGAGGATTGTGCGAAAATTCGCGCTCCTGATGTTGGCTGTGGCGATGGCTACGGCGATAGTGTCGTGCGTGCGCGGCACGGCCGGTAACACCGGATCCACGGCGGCGGCTTCAGGAGTGGCGGCCGGGGAGCCCTCGCACGGCCAGCGTGAAGTTCGGCTGACCGGAACGGTGGAAGCGATTCATTCGTCCAAGGTCATCGTTCCGCAGACCCTGGGCCAGGGCGGTCAACTGACGCTGACCCACCTGATTCCCAACGGCATGCACGTTCAGCCGGGCGAGCTGATAGCAGAGTTCGATCCCACGCAGCAGATCGACAATGCGCTGGCCGCGAAAGCCAAATATGAAGATCTGAGCCACCAGGTGGAACAGAAAATCGCGCAGAATCATGCGGATCAGGAAAAGCGAATCTCAGATCTGACGCAGGCCAAAGGGGATTTGGCCAAGGCGCAGATCGAGCTGCAAAAAGCTCCCATCCTGGCCGAGATCGCCCGGCTGGAGAACGAAGTCAAGGCCGATATCGCCCGGCGACACGTCGAAAGCCTCACAAAGTCCAGCGCCTATCACGACCAGTCCGATGCCGCAGCGCTGCGCATTCTCGAATTGCAGCGCGATCGCCAGAAGGTTGCGCTGGAACGGGCGCAGACCAACATCGACCGCATGCAGGTACGGGCGCAGCTGGCGGGCATGGTGGCGCTACAGAACGTGTGGCGCGGGAATTCCAACGGGCATGCGCAGGAAGGCGACCAGCTGTATCGCGGGCAGGCGCTGGTCAGTATCTTCGATCCTTCGCAAATGCTGGTCCGGTGCTCGGTAGGCGAACCCGATGGCGCAGCCCTGATCCCCGGTGTGAGGGCCAAGGTCTATTTCGATGCGTATCCGGACCTGACGGTGCCCGCGCATTTCGAATTTGCCAGTCCCATGGCCTCGTCCGCGCTAGGCAGTCCCGTCAAGACGTTCTCAGCGGTTTTCAGACTCGACAAAACAGATCCCCGCCTGACGCCGGACCTCTCGGCCGCGGTGGTGTTGGAACCAGAGAAATGAACGCATTCGGAAGGAGCATTCGCGCGTTGCTGTGGCTGGCCGGCGTGGTCGCGGTCAGCGCCGCGGGCTGGGTGGGCGTCAACAAATATCGTGGAACCCAGACTGTGGACGAACTTCCGGTGGCCCAGGCGCGCGCGGGTGAATTTCTCGCGATCATCCGCTGCCGCGGCGAGTTGAGAGCCGGGCGATCCGTGCAAATCTACGCCCCCGTGGTGCCGAACCTGCGCATCGCCTGGATGGCCGGCAGCGGCGAAGCGGTGGAGAAGGGCGCTCCCGTGATTCGTTTCGACTCCAGTACGGTGGAGCAGCAGCTGGTTCAGAAGCAGGCGCAGCTGGCGCAGGCGCAGGCCTCGCTCGATCAGGAGGTGGCGCAGGTGCGCATCGATTCCGACAAGGACCAGAGCGATCTGGTGGACTCGCGCTACAACGTGGACAAGTCGCGCCTGGGTACCGCGGCCAACGAATTTGTCGGGCGTCTTCAGGCCGAGGAGGCGCGCATCGACCTGGGCGTGGCCGAGCAAAAACTCAAAGTCCAGGAAGCGAACATGGCCTTGCACGCCGCTACCAACACTTCCCGCATGGCTTCGCTCACCCGCCAGCGCGACCAGGCCAAGGCCGATGTGGATCTGACCAAGGCCCGCATGGCGCAGATGGAGATCCGGGCGCCGTTAAGCGGCGTGGTGGTGTTCGTTTCCAACAATAACCAGGGCCCACTGAACGCCAAGCCGTTTAAGGTGGGCGACAACGTGTACTCCGGCATGAACCTGGCGGAAATCCCGGACATGAGCTCGCTGGCGATGGACGCCAAAGTGGAGGAAATCGATCGGGGCCGCATCGGAGTAGGGAGAGAGGTACGAGTGCGCGTGGATGCGCTGCCGGAACTTCAGATTCCGGCTAAGATCACACAGATTTCGCCGCTCGCGGAGCTGAGCACCGATTACCCTCCCACGCGCAGCTTTCGGGCCTACGCGGCGCTCCCCACTCCCGATCCGCGCCTGCGTCCGGGGATGAACGGCGGCATGGACATCGTGATCGACCGGATTCCGAAGGCCGTCAGCGTTCCGGCCAAGGCGGTGTTCACGCGCGACGGGAAGCCGGTAGTGTTCGTGGCTGAGCATGGGACGTACCGGCCGATGGTGGTCCAGTTATTGGCGCGCAATCCGGATGAAGTAGCGGTCTCGGGGATCCCGGCCGGCGTCACGGTAGCGCTGGCGGATCCGGAAAAAAAGGATGCTAAGAAGTGAAGAAGCGTCTTATCATCTCCGCTCTGGTGATTGCGGTCCTGGCGGCGCTGGCCTGGGGCGGGATGCGCGTTGTCCAACTGACGGCTTCCGAAGACCACGACGAAATTCCGACTACGCGGGTGCGGAAAGGCAAAGTCACCATCTCCGTTTCAGCACGCGGGGAAATGCAGGGCGGCAACTCCGAAGTGCTCACCGGACCTATGGTGGGCGGCGATCTGCCTATCACTTACCTGCGCGAGCCGGGGGAGCTGGTGAAACCCGGAGACGTGGTGGTGGAATTCGACACCACGGCGCAGGAATACAACCTGCGTGAAGCCCAGGCCGATCTGGCGGAAGCCGAGCAGCAGGTGATCAAGGCGGAAGCGGATGCGCAAGCCTCGCTCGAAGAAGCCCAGTATCAAACCCTTTCGACCGCGGCGGACGTGAAACTCGCGGCGCTCGAAGTGCGAAAGAATCCGATCCTGGCCGGCATTCCGGCCAAGCAGAATGACATCGCACTGGAGGTCGCCAAGAATAAGCAGGCCCAGGCCGAGAAGGATTTCAATAACAAGAAGACTACGGCCGGCGCGGGAATCGCCATTCAGAAGGCGGCCATCGACAAGTCACGGGTCCTGGCCGAACAAGCCCAGCACCAGATCGACAGCATGACCCTGAAGGCCAAGACCGCGGGCTACGTGGCGATACAACTCAACAGTAATCAGAACACGCTCTATTACGGACAGCAGCTGCCCGATTTTCAGGTGGGCGACGCCGCTCGTTCGGGTCAGGCGGTGGCGCAAATTCCCGACATGAGCAATTGGGAGGTAAGCGCCAGCATCCCCGAGCTCGACCGCGGCCACCTGAATCCGGGACAGAAGGTCACGATCCAGGCGGCGGCCATTCCGGGGCGCGAATTCCGCGGCCACGTAAAGAGTCTGGGAGGCACGTCCGGCTCGGCATGGGACCGGCGATTCGAATGCCGCATTGCTCTCGATGAGACCGGCCCGGAGCTGCGCCCCGGGATGACCTCCAACATCCTGATCACTGTGGAAACGCTGGATAACGCGCTGTGGATCCCATCGCAAGCTCTGTTTGAAAGTGACGGGCGCGCCTTTGTATACCTGCGCACTCCGCAGGGCTTCGTTTCGCGTGACGTACAACTGGTGCGCCGCAGCGAGAGCCAGGCTGTGATCACCGGGATCGCAGAAGGCGAGCAGGTGGCGCTCTCCAACCCGGACCAGAGTAAGGCCGCCAAGTCCGGCGATTCAGGTGGCGTGATGAAGGCGCTTGCCAAATGATCCTGCTATCCGATCTGGGCCAGGCGTTCGGGAATTTGCGGGCCCAGAAGACGCGTACGTTTCTCACCGCCGTGGGCATCGTGTTCGGCGTGGGCTCGGTGATCGGCATGATGGCGATCGGCGCCGGGGCGCGCGAGGAATCCCTGCGCTTCATCGAACAATTGGGAGTTCGCAACATCCTGATCGATTCGCGCCCGGCCATGACTCAGGAAGAGCTGCAACAGCGCCGGCGCTCGTCACCCGGATTATCGGAGCGCGACGTCCGGATTCTTCAGTCCAATATCGACGCCATCGAGCTGATGTCGCCGCGCCGGACCTTGCACCCCTCCGCGGCGCTGCCGAAGCCGGCGCGCGATATTCCGGAGCTGTATGGAGTACGCCCGTCCTATAGTTCGATCCACAGTCTGCAATTCGCCGAAGGACGGTTTTTCGACAAGTCCGACGACGACCGCAGCGCCCTGGTGTGCGTGCTGGGAGAAGGAGCCAAAGTCAATCTGCTGGGGTACGATCCGGCCCTCGGAAAATTTGTAAAGGTCAACGATACATGGCTCGAGGTGGTGGGCGTATTGAAGGAACAGCTCATGGCCGGCGCGCAGAGCAGCGGCGGATCCATGCAGGACGTCAACAACATCATTTACATCCCCGCCAACACGTTCCAATACCGCTTCTGGGATCGCAGCGCGAATATGCGGGATGAGCTGGACGGAATCGAAATGCGTCTGCGTCCGGAAGCGGACAGCATTGAGGTGGCCAAGGTGGTGACCGCGGTGCTCAACTCCACGCATCACGACACCCAGGATTTCATCGTGACGATCCCGGCCGCTCTGCTCGCCCAGCAGCAGCGCACGCAGAAGATCTTCACCTACGTGATGGTGGCGATCGCTGCCATTTCGCTGCTGGTGGGCGGTATCGGGATCATGAACATTGTCCTGGCGACAGTGCTGGAGCGGACGCGCGAGATCGGCATCCGGCGGTCGGTGGGTGCGCGGCGTTGGGATATCGTACGGCAGTTCATGACGGAATCGGTCCTGATTTCCGCGGGCGGAGGCTTGCTGGGGATCGGATTCGGGTTCTTCCTGGCCTGGCTGATCGCGCGGACAGCCGAGTGGAAGACTATTGTGACCATGGTTTCGGTACTAGTGGCGTTCGGGGTGTCCGTAGCGGTGGGCGTCCTGTTTGGGGTGTATCCGGCGGTCAAAGCATCGCGGATAAATCCGATAGAAGCACTCCGTTACGAATAAGCCTGGGACAGCAGTCTGCCTCCCAATCGACGGTACGCTTCGCTATGATCGAGATAAGCGCATGCAACGACGACTAATATGCTGCACCGTTTGGTGCGCTTGGATCTTAGGCGCTCTGCTGGTCATCACCTCGCTGGATTCGAGACCGGATCCGCCCGCGGTGTATCCGCAGGTGGCAGGGGCGAAAGCTTCCAGCCCGAGCGAATGCGCAAGAACCCTGTCCCCCTCGCCCGAAGTGGGCGACTCCCCACATCTGCTCGCTCCGCTTCAGGAAAACACATCGGTTTTCCTCGCAGATACCGTGGCGGATTGTCTAACCGGCGTAATTGCGGCGACAGAACAAGCGGCTGATTCATCTCCTCCGGCCGAACTCTTTCAATCCTTATAGACTTACTGGGTCGAAAGTTGGTGAATTCCGCGGTCGGTGGGCGCGGTCGAAACCTTTTGAAACAATTGAGCCCGTAGGACTCCCTCATATAAAGGGACTTTGCCGGGAAGCGAAGCATTCCCAATGACAGGAAAAGGGGTAGCGTGAAGACTTCGGAAATTGTAAAGGCGTGGGGCAGGATTTTGAAGGGGGAGCGACCCTCGCTTTCGATCGAAATCACGCGTGAGTGTCCGCTGCGGTGTCCCGGCTGCTATGCCTACGAAGACGGGCATCTGGGCGGCGGCGTCACGCTGCGCAGCCTTCGCGACCGCAAGGGGCAAGAGCTCATTGATGGTGTCCTGGAGGTTGTCGATCGCCTGAGGCCGATGCATCTATCGATTGTGGGAGGAGACCCGCTGGTGCGATATCGCGAGCTCGAAACGATGGTTCCGATGCTTCTGGACAGGGGCATTCACGTTCAGTTGGTGACCAGCGCCTTCCGGCCGATGGCGCCGGCGTGGGCGACTTTCCCGCACATGAATATCGTGGTATCGATCGACGGCCTGCAGCCCGAACACGACGTCCGGCGGACCCCGGCGACGTATGATCGGATCCTGAAAAATATCGCGGATCAAAAGATCACGATCCACTGCACCGTCACTGGCCAGATGATGAAGCGGCCGGGTTATTTGCGGGAATTCCTGGAGTTCTGGCATCCACGCGACGAGATCCGAAAAGTCTGGTTCAGCTTGTTCACGCCGCAGGTGGGCGATCATCTCCCCGAAATTCTGGAACCGCAGGAACGCCGGCAGGCCATCGAGGACATGCTCGAACTGCGGAAGGAATTCCCCAAGCTGGACATGCCGGAAGGGATGATCCGGCAGTTCGCCACGCCCCCGCACAGTCCGAAGGATTGCGTGTTCGCCCTCACCACGCAGACCATTTCCGCCGACCTCAAAACCAAGATCGTTCCCTGCCAGTTCGGTGGTAATCCGGACTGTGGTTCGTGCGGGTGTAGCGCCTCCATGGGACTTGCGGCTGTCGCTGCGCATAAACTGGGAGGATTCCTTCCGGTCGGGGCGATCTTCAGAGCGTCGGTACGAATCGGGCAGGCGCGGTCGAAAACGACCCACGAAGTGCCGCCGATTTCGGGCCGGCTGAGAGTACTGCCTTAAGAGCATCATATGGAGCTGGGAATGATTAAGAATGTTTCGGTGAACGAGGACCTGGGCCTGCTGCTGGACCTGGCGGGGCGCGTGGGCCGCAATCCTCTGCTCACCCAGGCCAGCACCGGAAATATTTCCCTGAAGCTCGACGGCGTGTTGTGGATCAAGGCATCGGGCAAATGGATGGCCGACGCAACCGCCGGGAGAATCCTTATTCCCCTGGATCTGGCGGGAGTCCATGCCAGCATCCGTCAGAACCTCGACCCCGCGGGGCTGTATCCGAGCGCATCCATCGAAACTGCCATGCACGTGACGCTGCCGCATCCGGTTGTCCTTCACGTGCATTCCATCAACACCATCGCTTGGGCCATTCGGGCGGATGCGGCTGCTCAACTCGAAACCCGATTGGACGGCCTGCGCTGGCAGTGGATTCCGTATGTTCCCTCGGGCCTGCCCCTGGCCCGGGAAATCGCAAGAGTTCTCTCCGAGCGCCCCGATACCGATGTTCTGGTGCTGGGAAACCACGGGCTGGTGCTGGGCGGCAAGGATTGTCAGACAACCGAGAATCTTCTGGCTGAAATAGAAAGCCGGCTAGCGATTCCGCCACGCCAGGCGCATCCGGCGGATTATGCCATTCTCGCGGAGCTGGCCGGGGATTCTACCTGGGACTTGCCAGACGATGACGCCATCCATGCACTGGCGACGGATCCGGTATCGAGGAAGGTCCTGGAGGGGGGCTTTCTGTATCCGTGTCAGGCCATGTTCTCAGACGCGCGCACGCCGGAGTTGTTCCACGCGGTAGACGCTCCCGGAGCGGCCAGGCGGCCGTTTGTGATGGTGAAGGGATGCGGCGTGCTCCTTAGCCGGGTCATGACGCCGGCCGAAATCGCGATGCTCAGCGGATTGGCACACGTAGTCCAGCGCATAGGTCCTTCGGTGCCGCTTCGCTACCTGAGTGAGGACGAAGTTGCCGCCAGTGCAAGCACGGCGGCCTACCGCTATCGCGAACTCGCTAACGCCAGCCACGGATAACAATAAGCCTCGCTTTCGCACAACCTTAGAGTAAGTTTAGCGCCGCAACACGCGGTGCTTTCCAGGAATTTGTTAACATCGTCAGTTGCCCCCGCCTGCTCGGGAGATGGCACTCAGGAGAAGATCTATGGAAACCGCTACAAAACCCGTCACCGATGTGAAAACCGACGCCGCGCCGGAGATGATCTCCGCGGGCCAGATTGTCGCCAAGATGCTCAAGCAGGAAGGCATCCAGCACATCTTCACCATTTCCGGCGGACACATTGTCGATATCTACAACGGCTGCATCGACGAAGGCATCGAGATCGTCGACGTACGGCATGAGCAGGTGGCCGCGCACGCAGCCGACGCCTACGCCCGCATCACAGGGCTGGGTTGCGCTGTGGTCACCGCCGGTCCAGGCACGACGGACGCGGTCACCGGTATGGCGAACGCCTACCGCGCCGAGAGCCCGATGCTATTGATCGGCGGCAATTCGCCCCTCAAGCAATACCGGATGGGTGGATTGCAGGAGTTGCGCCACACCGAGATGATGACGCCCATCAGTAAGTTTGCGTCTCTAGTGATGACTACCGAGCGTACGGCGGAAATGATGGGCATTGCGTTCCGAGAGATGTACAACGGCGCACCCGGGCCTGGGTTCCTCGAAATCCCGCACGACGTGATGGACGGCAAAGTGGAAGCGTCCAAGGTTCGCTATCCCAAGAATTACCGTGTAAAGGGATCGGATGGCGGAGCCCCTGATTTCATCGGCGATCCCAAAATCGTGGAGCAAGTTGCAGACTTGCTGGCAAAAGCCGAGCGTCCCGTGGCGCTATTCGGCACGCAGGCGCGGACGTGCCG
>Ga0105240_10012352_pt1 | contig 11792 bp, 19 predicted proteins | sample KBSC54metaG_FD_80426 | JGI IMG/M metagenome (GOLD analysis project Ga0105240, IMG submission 80426) | Corn rhizosphere microbial communities from Kellogg Biological Station, Michigan, USA - KBS C5-4 metaG | ecosystem: Host-associated > Plants > Roots > Rhizosphere > Soil | place: Michigan, USA...
CACCTCGGGCGTCTCGCGGCAGGAGGAGCAAGCTCAACTCCCGCAACGGCAAGGGCTTTTGTCCCATCCGGGAAACCCGTACCGCCGACAGCCGCCGAAATCAGATGATCACGACGTCATGATCAAAAGATTTCTGATTGAGCATGATGCACACGATCGAATCGGCTGTCAAGCGCCTGATTTTGTAAAGTATTATTGATGGCGAGATGGGAAGACGCTCATCCGTCCCTCTAAAGCTCGGTGCGGCCTTCCTGGACACCGTCGAAGCCTCGCTGGATCACGTCAGGCGCAGCGTGTCCGACGTTGTACGCACGGTGCCCGACATCGTACGCAGACTGCGCGACGTTGTACGCAGAGTTCCCGACATTGCGCGCAGAGTGCCCGACGTTGCGCGCAGAGTGCCCGACGTAACGCGCAGACTGCCCGACGTTGCGCGCAGAGTGCGCGACGTTGCGCGCAGACCGCCCGACGTTGCGCGCAGACTGCCCGACGTTGCGCGCATGGTGCGCGCCGTTGTGCGCAGAGTGCCGGAGGTTGCGGGCAGAGTGCGAACGACGTCGGGCACGCTGCGCAAACTGTTTTCCTCGCTGGCTTCGACGTCGGGCACGCTGCGCGAACCGTTTTCCTCGCTGGCTTCAGCGTCGGGGACGTAGCGCGAACTGTCTTCCTCGCTGGCTTCGGCCTCGGGGACTTAGTGCGAACTGTTTTTCTCGCTGGCTTCGACGTCGGGGACGCGGCGCGAACTGTTTTCCTCGCTGGCTTCGGCCCTTTCCACGGAGGCGACGCCAGCGGCCGGGACGAGGGGGTCAGGTCGAAAGTTGAAACCTACGGGATTCCGAGCGATCGATCCGCTTTCAACTTTCGACCTGACCCTCCCCGAAGATCTACCGAATGGACCGAAGCAGCTCGCTCGCCGTCGCCCCAAGCGCGTGCGCCAGCTTCACGATCGTCGATAGCTTCACGTCGCTGGCGCCGCGCTCGATGTGGCCGACTTGGAGCGGATTCAGCCCCGCCGCCTCGGCCAGCTGCTCGAGCGCCCACTCCTTCGCCTCACGCCGCTCGCGCAGACGCCGCCCGAAGGCGATCGCTTCCGGCAACCGGTCTCCCTTTGCGCGCGGCGGCATGGGTTGACATAGCCACGGCTAACCGTGGCTAACATCCCGTTCCTCGAAGTCCTCAGTTACGAGACCGGTTACGGTCAACGTCGTCGTTTGGCACGTGTCCGCCGACCCGCGAAATGGCCGACGACAACGAGACGGTGAGGCGAATCGAGTTCGCGGACGGCGCAGCTGACGCACTAATCTACGTTGTACTCGCTGAACTTTTCAAACACGCGGCCGGCAACGAAGATTACGACGCGAAGCCGGTAACTGCTGTCATGAGGACTACGAGACCAGCTCCAGCCGTAACCTCCGGTCACTGGATACGCTTGGAGTGGCGGCCCCACGAGTGATTTGACTTGTTGCGGCGTCATCCCGTTGCGCACGCGCCAGAAGCCGAGAGCCGAGTAATTCGGGGCGAATTGCGTATCGTCTCGTGTGAGGCTCTTGAATACAAATCCGTCGAGACCATCTAGGGTGAGGCAGTGAACTATGAGGAGGAGGCCGATCGTCGCGACGGTTCCAGCGATCACGATTTTTCTGGATGCTCGGGTGAGCCAGAGCAGGACGAAGACGAACGTGCTCGGTACGGCGGCCAGGAATGCGACGAAAATGATCGCTCTCGTTTCCACGTTTGCGTCCGCCCAACGGATCTCGGTTTCAGCGGCGCGGCCGGTTCCGCGGTGCCGAAGCCGCAGCTCATGTTAGCTCCGACGAATGAGGCGCGGAAGCGCCGAGGCGGAGCCGGACCGCGTCCGCTGCTGACAGGAGTTAGACAGCGGCTATTCGGAACGTGGTTGTTGCCTCGCCTTGATCGGCGAGAACATGAAGGTCGTATTCGCCAGACGCAAGCGGAAGCGGAAGCGGACCAAGATCGGACCTGTACCCGATCGGAACGACCCCGTAGAGACGAGCTCCGTTACGGTAGCCTTCGGTGGACCGAGATCGCGAATCCGCGCGAGAAAATTGTCCTCCGCGCTTCGCGCCGCGGCGATCAGTTCAGGTGGTGCTTCTTTGATGGGCCAACTCTGAACGGTAGACCCTAGAACTTCCGCCCTCATCCTCAACAGCAACAAACTCTTCAGGCTGTAAGTTGCCAGACCGGTTGACCGGCTGACGGCGAGACCATTACCGATAGGATTAAGACTGGTCGCTCAAACCGAAACGTGACCCTTGAGCCCTCGACCGATGCCTCGATCTTGAATCGGTGGAACATTCGATTGTGTCTGTCTAACGTTCAAAGCTCAGCGGCTGCGGCCCGCTCCTTACTCGTGCGACATAGCCTACCAACGCGGCGGGCCGAAGTCCGCTCCAACGCCGAGTTAGCTGGCGGATTGTGCAGCGAACCACGATCGCAAACTCGCGATTGTTTCTTCGTAAACGCGAGGCAGGAACGCAACGACCTCGTCCCCTTCCACACGGAGGAGAGATCCATGACCACCGCCGTGCAGTGGCAAGCCGGTTCGCTCACTTTCTTTTGTAAGCCATTTCGCAACGAGTTTGTCGTCGTCAGGTCGAACCACTTCGATTGGGGGGAATGTCGACTCTTCCAACAAGCGTCGCAGTCCGTCGGCTGATTGCCGCGACCATTCCCAGTTCAGAAAGACGTAACGATGTCGAGGGGCCATGGGTCGTCCGGCTAACGTCGCTGCGCTTCAGCGGCTGCGTGCCACGCGCAGAACGTGGGAGCTAGCGTAGCAGAAGACGGCACGCAGTCCGCTGGAAGCGCGAGTTGCGCGGCGCGGTCGGCTACACCGGAGCGCCCGCGCGCTGAGCGAGTTCGACGACCTTCCGCACGAAAGCCTCCGGGTCGCGAAACGCGCGCGGTGCGAGTGGGATGGTCACATTTTCGCCTTCGACATGAAGGCCGTACTGGATGGGGACGATTCTACGTACCTCTGACCAGCGGAGCCGACGCACACCGAACGGCCCTCGCCGAACGAGCTCTGTGTCGCCCAGTTCGACAGTCGTGTCGGCGCGGATCTTGAGCAAAAGCGCGATGAATGTGACAACACAAAGCGCGACGAGCAACACAACGCCCGGCCACGACCAGCCGCCAGTGATTTGCTGGCCGGCGCTCCACTGCCGATACACCTGAAGGGTCGGCATCGTTGCGATGAAACCCAAACCCGCCGCCGCGATGACGCAGACGAATGCAAGGTACGGCCAATTAGGAGTGAACCGTTCGGAAGTCATGCCGCCCAATGGATCTGCCGCTCAGCCGCGGCAGCCGCACGCGATAGATTAGCAGCCCACGATGACGGCGGCGCGGTTGCCGTCGGCTGCAGCGGCGAGTTGGACGGCACCGCTACGGTCAACCGTTCTTCAAAGTCTCCTGGATGGCCGTCATGGCGCCACGCCAAGTCTCATCCCGCAGACCTTCCGGTGTGTCGTTCAGCACTTTTTCGAACGTCTTGAGGAACTCACTCGACACCAGCACGCCCTCTGTGGCGCGGATTTCGCGGACGCGTGAAAGACAAGCCTGCAATTCGTTTTCGACGGCTACGGCGTTGGCGTACTGCTCGGGTAGTTCCGCGAGTTCCTTTCGCAGCTGGGACAGCAGCTTCTTCATTTTCGGCGTCATACGTGCGTTGTACCGAAAGCGCCGGGCGCGCGCAACTGGACGCCGGGGTTCGTGCCGTCCAACGGACCTGCGCTTCAGCGGTCCGGCGCCGCGCCGCGAAGTGGTACCGAACTTGGGATGCCAGGGGCTGGGGACCGGGGTCAAGGCGAAAGTTGAAAGTTTGGGAATTTCGGGTCGGTCCGGTTTCAAATTTCGACCTGACCCGTTGCCCCTCGCCGCCTAACGTCTCGCCGAGGCGCTGCGTGACGATACCGCGCCGCGCCTCATTCCTCCGTCACAAAACCTTCGGCCCAATGATCCTTGTCGACCGTGTAGCAATCGATCGAAAAACCATCAGGTATGTCGCGAAAGCCTTCCAACGCTAACGCTCGCCGGACCGCCGCCTCCGCCAGCTCGCGTGAGGAGTAAATACCGATAAGCTTGACTGACTCGGAAGAGTCCGGAAATGCATGAACATGTTGAACGAGAAAAACTTCTCTCAGCAAGCCTCACCTCGGATCCTGAAAACCCGCGATCGCCGTACTTCTTAGCCGGATCGTCGCGACGCGGGCGGCGCGACGCGGGGTTCTTGGCGATCTATCCGCTTTCAACTTTCGACCTGACCCGACGGCGGCGCCGCCCGCAGAGCTTAGCGAGTTGACGCGCCCGAACGCAAAGCACGAGGCGGCTCGGCCGCCGAGCCACACCGCGGGCCGTGTTAGCTGCTGCACAGAGTTAGACCGCGCCGCGATTCTCCTGGTCCCACACCGTTGTGCCACCGTGCCGAATGATGAGCTGCCGCGCTTGCTCGACTTTTTCGTGCTCGGACGAAGGGAAATAGGAGCGCCATTCGTCCGTGACCGCGAGTCTGAGAATGATTCCTTTGATCGTATTGCTTGCGGTTTCGTATTCATCGACGACGGCATTCTCTTCGACCAGATTTCTGGTGCGCATATCGGCACGTGGAGGCTTTCGTGGTCCGTACTTCGCCCACAATTCTCGTACGAGCAGTTCGACGCGGCGAAGTTGCTCTCGCTCTCCAGGAGCAAGCTCGTACCCGGGGCGCCACTTTTCCATTGTGTCCGTGAAGAAAACCTCGCCAGTCTCCAGCTCCATGACGAATGTGATCAGTGCTGAGTTCCAATCGAACGGCCGCGGTGGCCTATACGGGTTCACGACGATGGGAGGCGTATAGATCGTGGTGGCTGTGCAACCACAGCGGTTACATGCCTCGCCGCCACCTGCATCAAAACTAATCTCGTGATCGCGTCTCGGGTGACCGCACTGACCACACGGTGTATCTTGGGGTATCAGCATCTTTCGTCGGTCTAACGGAGGCGCGCTTCAGCCGCGCGGCCCCTCCACGTGGCAGGATAGCAGAACGTGGCGCTCGCACGACGCGCGACAGCGAACGGGGCCGCGTCCGCTGCAAGCGCTAGTTAGGCTGCCGTGACTTCGGTGCGAAGAGACGCGTGGTGCCACCGAGCCAAGCGGAAGCCGGCGCTATGCCAGTTTGCATGAATTGCTTTCCCGCCCATGCGTACGTTCGTGCTACGTACGGCCACTTCGACACAGGCAGATCCCGGCGCTCGACCTTTGCCAGCAGAATGAGCTGCAATTCGCCTCGTACTTGTTGGATTGTGAAGTAATCAGCATCGAATCGCAGCGTAGCCGCCGCTTGAACCGTTTTACCGTCCCAGAAGTACGGCGCGAGCCGAAAACCATGCGCGCCTGACGACCAGTGCGCCAGAAACACCGAACCGCCGGAGGCACCGATCGGAAGCTCGACGCCGTTCACGAACCACTCCCCTTCTTCAGAGTAGAGAGTTGAGCCCTTAGCGTCGGTTATCCGAACAGCGCAGAACTGGCCATCCGCAAATTCGTGCCGATCGACGTGGACTGATAGAACCGTGCCTTCGTCAGGCTCCCACCGGAACACCCATTCGTTCGCATGAATCACGCCAGTCCCTTGCCCGGCGATAATCGCGATCAGTGAGAGTGCTAGCAACATGCGGCGGTAGCCTAACGGATCTGCGTTTCAGCCGCGCGGTGCCTTCACGCGCCGAAGCCCGCACCGCAGAAGTTTACGACGAACAAGGCGCGGAAGCGCCGGGTCAGTGAACGGCGCCGCGTCGGCTGCTAACCCGAGTTAGACCGCCGCCACTCGGAAAGCTAGTCGTCCTCGGGTTCAGCGATTCGCCAATGCGGTGCAAACTCTGACCCGACGGCGGAAGCGAGCGTTTCCGTGAAGTAATTCGCATCGTCGATGTGGGTGAATTCGGTTGAGAAGCGCACGACACCAAATGCCGCTCTGAATCGCTCGTTTTCGCGAAGCTCGCTGACGACACGCGTAGCGAATTCCCGGGGATACTTGACCAACAGATCTTCGATTGGACCGGCGCCGATGATGTATTCGAGCTTCGGCGCGCACTGTTTAAGTGCGGCAAGAATCACTCGCCACGCGCGGTCCGGATCCGTTTCGATTAGATCGTGCACGGCTGCCCATGCCCAGAAGTAATCGTCTGTCTGAGTTGATGCTTTGATCGCTGTTACTGCTGCGGCGACATCGTCCGCTGACGTTGGCGGAGGGAAACTCGGAACGTGATCGACGTGTTTGACGTACCCGTCGACGATTTCATCATCGGTCATTCGTCGGTCCGTCCAACGGCTCTGCGATTCAGCGGCTTCGTGCCGCGCGCAGACCGTGAAGATAGCCTAGCAGATGGCGGCACGAAGTCCGCTGCAACCGCCTAGCTGGGCGGCTGTTCATTCTGGCGCCCCGGCAACCACGCCGACACACCGATGGGACAACTGCAGTTCACACAGCGCCGAGCGAATGGATTCTGGCTGCCGATTGGGACATCGTCACGAACGTATCTGAAGAAGAACTGCCCGCAAGCTGGGCAGCGGAGCTGATGATGCCAGACGCCGACACCGAAAGCGACGAACGCCAGGAAGGCCGCAACGGGGAGTGCAAAGCGTTCGGTCATTCGAAACTCCGCCAACGTCAAAGGGATCAGGGCGAGCAACACAACCGACCCGACAAGTGACGCTTGCCGGATGTGCAAGGCTCGCCAAGTCTGTTCGAATGTCATTGCAACCGAGCGCCAGCCGCCCAACGGACCTGCCACTCAGCGGCGCGGCCCCTTCACGCGGCAGGATAGCAGCACGTGCTACCCGAAACGAAAGGTGGCAGCGAATGGGGCCGCGTCCGCTGCAGTGGCGAGTTGGGCGACTGCTGCCGTTTAACGAATGTTGCGATGGGCGTTCCTTGGATCGCCGGTCTCACGATAGCTTGCGATGTATGCCTCGACTGGCAACGCCGTGCCGGTGACTAGAATTCGACCTGACGACCGCTCGACGATGTATGGCGCGTTCCCCGCCAATGCGTACGCGAACTCGCCAGTTTCGACGTACTTTTCCGTTTGATAAAACACGACCCAACCGAAATCATGCTCCTGGGTTGCGTCGCTGAGAACGACGAAACGATCGCCAGGGTCGCGGTCACGATTGATCGTTGCGGCGACACTCGCTTCCGCTTGTTCTCGGTTCATCCGAAGTCGCCCAACAGCCGCGCTTCAACTGCGCGGGCCCGCGCGCGCAATGGTACTGCACCCGCGAACCAGCCGGCAGCGGGACCGCGTCAGCTGCAAGCGAAAGTTAGCGACGTGTTTTGGCGGAGTGTAAGGGCCGAGAAGACGTTCGATTTCGGAGTCGGCACTCGCGTTGAGGCTGTGAGTACCAATGGACTTGTCGTTCACGATGTACTCGACATCGCCACAGTGGACGCAGATTACGACGGTTATTCGCTCTCGAGCTGCGGTTATCTGCAAGACGTGATGAGGCTCAAACAGACAGGTCCATCCTTGGCCAGGAAGTACGACGAACGATCGGTGAGCTTCCTGAGAAGCGGTGCCGATTCACGTCTTGAGATTGTCCTCTCGGCGAGAATCGGGTAACCGGCGATCTCTCTTGAATGACCCTTGATCTTGTCGTAGCCTTCATCGAATTGATTCGTGACCGTTACCAGCTCAACAGATTGCGTGGACTCACCGGCGGCCCGTGACTTGAGGAGCACATCTTGGAACTCCCTCTCATCGCGCTCGCCAGCAGCACGTTCCTCGCGCTCCTGTCGAGCCGCGGCGACCGGATCTTGCTCAACGCTGGGGCGGCTCTCCTGACGACAGGAGAACAGGGCCAACACGACGAACAGGGCTAGGGCTCGGGACATCGGACGTCTAACGTTTCAAGGCGAGCGGCTTCGGCCAGCCGCGCAACCCGTCAGAGTATACGGCAGAGGAGCTGGCCGAAGTCCGCTCCACCGCCAAGTTAGACGGCGGCTATGGAAACCGCTCAACGAAGCCGCCAATCTCGTCCGTGACACGATCCGTCTTCGTATTCAACTCTGGGTCTGTGAGCAACGGCACCTTCTCGAGAATTGCTGCCAGCTCGGGTTTCATCCGGTCGTACTCTCGAACAGCTTTTTCTTCGGAGGAGAAGAAGCGCGTATGGACCATCCAACCGTAGATTCCACATGTGATTGCGAACTGTACGACCGGTCGTCTAAGAAGTTTTTTGGTCGCCGAGCGCTCCAGAGTAATGCGGGCGCCTTCGATGTGCTCTTCGTCGCGAAGGATCACCCCGGCTTCGGTTCCTGTTTTGCCCAAAGTGGAGCCGGATCTGAAGGGTTGCCAAGTTTTCTCCATCGCCGAGATCATGATTCCGCCGTCTAACGTTTCAAGGTGAGCGGCTTCGGCCAGCCGTGCAACACGTCAGAGTATACGGCAGAGGAGCTGGCCGAAGTCCGCTCCACTGCCAAGTTAGCCGGCGTGATGAGTACTCTGCTGCACAACCGCGTCCATGTACGGTGGCCAAGCAACCAGTTCGCCATTATGAAACACGTATTGCTCCCAGCGAAGCTCTCCTCGTGACGACGGATAGATCAAGGTGTATCCGGTCCCCTCGGCAAAATAGTCAGTCTCCGAAAGCTCGCGGTCGGCCAAGCCCAAATCTCGGGCCATGTCCTGTTTCGTTCGGGGGTAGAAGCCATGGACCGAACGGTAATGCCCGATCTTGTCATTGTAGTAAGAGCTCTGGGCGAGAAGCCGCTTCGATTTGCTCTGAATCATGGCAACTCGCAAATGATCAAAGGTCAAAGCGCACGCCATCCCGGCCACCGCGGCCGAAAGGAAGCCGGCGAGGAACCACTTCGCTCTGTCTGTCATTTCGTCCGGCTAACCTTTCAAGGTGAGCGGCTTCGGCCAGCCGCGCTACCCGTCGGAGTATACGGCAGAGGAGCTGGCTGAAGTCCGCTCCACCGCCAAGTTAGCTGGACGACGCAAGAGCTGCACGGATTAGTTTCTCGGCTTTGCGCGCCTCGGGATAGAAACCGAGCGCGATGATTGCCGCTCCGCCAATGAACAGAAACACAAGCACCGGGCCGACTCCAGCGTCAGCATGTACGAGGTGGAGCAACACTGAGCATCCCACGATTGCTAGCGCGCCGACCCAGACTCCCATGTATAGAGTTGTCAGCGTTGAGAGTCGCATGGAAAGCTTGACTCGAGTCCCGCCTTCAGCCGGTATCAGTTCACCACGAATGACCGGCAAGAAGCTGTTCCCATACCAGATGATGCGCGACGCTGTGAACGTGCGGGCCTCCACACTCCCATGAAAGGGTCTCTCAAGCTTCCGAGGAAGCCAGCCGCTGAACAAATATTCAGTCCAGCGCAGGGGAGGCCTCACGATGAGACTAAGCGCGCTGTGAGCTTCGTCGAGCGTAAGTCTTGTGTCGATGGCCACTTCTCTGAGAGTCATTTCGTCCAGCTAACGTTCGGCCGCTCAGCCGCGCGGCCCTTCAAACGGCAGAATAGCAGACGGCAATGGCGGCTGGGAACGCGGCGACGAACGGGGCCGCGTCGGCTGCAGCGGTGAGTTAGCCGGCGGTTCAGTGACGGGTGTCGTCGGCAAGACGGCCCATGTTCTCTCTGATCCTGATGCTCAGGCTGATGCAGGTCCGAGACGCTTTGTTCGTTTCGCAAGGATAGCCTTTACGAGTAACCGAGACGCAAACAGCGCGACAATCGTGAGTGCCAAAATCTCGTAACCCTGTTCCTCTGATCGAACGACGTCGTTCAACCAAAGCAGCCAGCCTATGATCCACGCGACCACGGGGACTTCGACGACGAGCGCCGGCCATGTGACTAGTTTCGGTGTCAGTGCGAACGGCAACACGAGAACCAGCACCGTACCGACCGCGAGAAGAGCGCCTGGCGTGAAGTAGAGTAGAAACATCAGGGACACTTCATTCCACCACGAAATGCCGATGTTGGAATACCTGACATGCAGTAGCGTAGCGTACGTGGTCAACAAGATAGGCAACGTCACGACGCAAGTCGCGATCGCCCAAGTGCCTGCTTCGAACAGTTTGCGTTTCATTCTTTGCCTGGAGCCGACGTTGATATCGGGTTATGTACCCGCTCATTCCGTCGAGCGGCGAGATGGCTTCCGTCCGGCTAACGTCTGAAGTTGAGTGGCAAGCCCGCCGCGATACCCAATGGTACCACCCGGCAGTCGAGCGGGCGAAGTCCGTTCCAACGACAAGTTAGGCGCCGGTACGACGCGAGGGTTCTCTTTCTGACGTGGCGCCGTTGTATTTGGTGCGATACCCGCGGTATCGCGGAGACTTCATGCTGGCAAACGACCTGTGGTGGTCCGTCGTTCCATCCTTGGGTCTGGGCGCGTTCCTTGGGATCCTGATAAATCGACTACTGGATCTGGTTCAAGAGCGACGAAAGCAGCGGTATTCGCTACAAGCCAAGCTCTTTGATGTGAAGATCGAGACGACGCTGAAGGCGATTCGCTCGATGAAGTACGGCTCGGTAGTCTTGCGGACCGTTTCTAAAAGGCTCGAGGAACTTTTCGGGAGCGTCTTGAAGCCTAGCGATGTGCGGGGAACGACCTTTGTTCCTGAGCTAGAGCGCTACCTAAAGAGTCTAGAGAAGCTTGCCGAAGAAAGCTTGGGAGCAGATGCCCTCCTGAACTTCTTCTACGGCGAGAAGCTCGGCCCCTATACACAACGCCAGGAAGCGGAACTGACGGCTGCCCGCACGATGATGCTCGACATGGCAGACGAGATCCAGCGCGTGAGTCTGGAAATCCAAAAGGTGAAGGACTTGGAAGGGGACGACGCGAAAGCTCAGGTCATGTATGTACTACAGCGTTTCATTGGCATCCAGGTGAGGGCCAAGGAAGTCAGCAGGCAGGCCGATAAGGTCGATTCGACATCGGATGAGCTCATCGCGGCTATTCGAGCCGACTATCGGAAGTACCTGGCTTGACGGTGATGCAGGCGCCTAACGGCGTGGCCACTCAGCGGTGGCGTGCCTCACACGGCAGAATAGCCGAAAATGCTCCGGCGGAAGTCGGCAACGAACGGCACGCCGTCCGCTGCAGTGGTGAGTTAGCCAGCCGGTCCCCGACCCTCGACGCCGCCAGAGGACTCTGGCGGGCCCTCGCCGTAAAGCCTCGTCCAATTGGTCGCGAACGCTGGCTGCGTAACGCGGTTGAACCATTCCGGCGCGATGTCGGTGAACCGCCGAGGCAACTCATCGACTAGCGGGGCGAACCCCGGAATCTCTTCGTTGACTTCGTAGTACAGGGTGGACTGAGCGCTACGAAAAGCGACGCAAACGCAATCGGTTGTGACGAGGTCGCGCTTGAACGTGACGATCTCACGTACGTCTTCCCACAGCACTCGGAAGTATTCGATTCCGTCTCGGTCGAGAACGAATCCACCGTCTACGAGGCGAATGGTCTCGGATGGACGCTTTGGGAACAGTCGCGAGAGAAACGTCATTCGGCTGGCTAACATTTTGCCGCTCACCGGCGCCGCGCTTCACACGGCAAGAGCGACACCCGACGATGATAACGCCGAGGATGGCAGCGAACGGCACGGCGTCCGGTTCAGCGGCTGAGTTGGACGTCCAGCGGACACTCCTTCGTTCAAAACACTTGAAAGAGGAAGTGGCCGTAGATTCCCACAAAAATGACGAGGACTGCTGCAAAGTAGACGGCAACGAAGGCGCCGACACTCAGTCGCCCGAGGGCAGATTTAACGCCTCTGGACC
>Ga0105240_10012354_pt1 | contig 11792 bp, 12 predicted proteins | sample KBSC54metaG_FD_80426 | JGI IMG/M metagenome (GOLD analysis project Ga0105240, IMG submission 80426) | Corn rhizosphere microbial communities from Kellogg Biological Station, Michigan, USA - KBS C5-4 metaG | ecosystem: Host-associated > Plants > Roots > Rhizosphere > Soil | place: Michigan, USA...
GCCACCGCTTGGGGACTGCCGAACTGGAAAGCGCGCTGGTCGAAAACCATCAGGTCGCGGAAGCGGCCGTGGTGGGTTATCCCCACGACATCAAGGGCCAGGGCATCTATGCCTATGTCACCTTGAAGGAAGGCGTGCCCGCCAGCGACAGTCTGGCGGAAGAGCTGCGCAAATTCGTGGGCCATGAAATCGGCCCGATCGCCAAGCCGGATGTGATCCAGTTCGCGCCAGGCCTGCCCAAGACCCGTTCTGGCAAAATTATGCGCCGCATCCTGCGCAAGATCGCCGAAGGCGACACCAAAAGCCTGGGTGACATCTCCACCCTGGCCGACCCATCCGTGGTCGAGGATCTGATCCGGAACGCCAAGAGCTGATGTTCATTTTCATCTGGATATTGGCGTCTATCGGCGTGGCCTATGCAGCACGGCTATCGCTGCGTCACGCCTTCTGGTGGTTCATGCTGTCGGCCATCCTGTCGCCGCTGGTCGGCAGCATCCTGCTCTGGGCCATGAACCGCTGGAATATCAGGCCAAAGAGGGTCACTTAATCCCGCCCGACATGAGCGCGGCATAACCGTCCATCGCCATGGCGAGGTCGATATCCTTCTGCGTCACGCCGCCCGCATCATGGGTGGTAAGCGTCACCTCAAGCTTGTTGTAGACATTGAACCATTCCGGATGGTGATCCATCTTGGCCGCCAAAAGCGCCACGCGGGTCATGAAAGCGAAGGCCGCGTCGAAATCTACAAACTGGTATTTGCGCGTGATGGCTTCGCGGCCCTCCACCAGCCGCCAATCCGGCAGGCGCTTCAACGCGGATCGCAGCTCATCAATCGGCAATTTTGCCATCGGAACTCTCCAAAGGATATTCGCGCTCGACCGCATAGACGCTGCCGTCGCTGGTGAGACGACTGGAATATAAATGAAACGCGCCGACGTGGAATTCGGGGCTGGTGAAAAGCGCTTGATCCGCCAGCCATTCGATCATTTTTCTGTTTTCAGGATTGCGCAGGCGCGCCACCGTCACATGTGGGGTGAATTTATACGCATCCTGCGGTTGGCCGACCCGTCGGATGGCGTTGTCCACCTTGCGCTGGAGATGCTCCAGCGCTTCGGATCTGCGGATCCCCGCCCATAAGGCATGCGGCTGCTTGTTTCCAAACTGACCCACGCTGTGCAGCTGAAGGTCAAAGGCCGGCGCTTCGATCCCCGCCAGCGCATCGTCCAGCATGGCAGCCTCGCGTCCATCCACCTCGCCGAGGAAGCGCAAGGTGATGTGGAGCTGTTCCGGGGTCTGCCAACGTGCGCCGGGCACACCGCCCTGGATCAGCATGATGCTTTGCGCGACATTGCGCGGGATCGGGAGGGCAACGAACAGCCTCATCGCGCCAGCCGCCCCAGCGGCAGGCGATCGCGGAAAAGAAGCAGTGCGGCGCCATAGCCCAGGCTGGCGCAGATCAGCGCCCCGATCAGCGCCGCGACATCGCCATAGTGACCCGGCATGGCGCTCTCGCCCAGCCGTGCTCCTGCCCACGCGCCTGCGCCCGTCGCCAAAGCCGCCAGCAAGGCCGGCGGCAGCGCGCGCACGAAAATCGATTCAATCGCCAGCAAAGCGCGGCTTCTGCCGAACCAGGTGAGAATCCCCACATTGATCCAGGCGCCCAGCGCAGTGCCCAAGGCGAGTCCGGCCACGCCCAGATGGAGGCCCCATACGAACAGCAGCTTCAGAATGATGTTGCTCGCCAGCGCGGTGACCGTCGCACGCGCCGGGGTGATCGTGTCGTGGCGCGCATAAAAGGTCGAAGCGACGATCCGCACCAACGCCATGGCGGGAAGCCCGACTCCATAGGCCGCCAGCGCCAATGCCGCCAAGCGCGCCGCACCTGCATCAAAAGCGCCATGCACAAACACCGCCCGCATGATGGTGCCGGGAATGGCGATGAACGCCGCCATGAACGGCAAGGTGAGCAGCAGGCTGGTGGCCGCGGAACGGTTCTGGGCCGCGCTTGATCCGGAGTTGTCGCCCCGCGCCAGCCGTGCCGACATCTCCGGAAGCAGAACCGTACCCAGCGCGATGCCCAGCACGCCCAGCGGCAGCTGATTGATGCGGTCGGCATAATAAAGCGCGGTCCGGCTGCCGACCGGAAGATAACTGGCCAGGATCGTGTCGATGAAAGGCGCGATCACCACACTGGCCGCGCCAACCGTGACGGCAGCGAAGGCAACGAAAAATTCTTTGATCTCGGGCGTCCAGCGCGGCCAGGACAGTCGCAGCCACAGCCCTTCCCGCGCCCCGGCCCACACAATGAAAATCAGCTGTGCGACGCCGCCCGCCAACACACCCCATGCCGCCGCATAGGCCGCATTGGGAAACCAGTGCCATGCGATCAGGGTCGCGATCATGGAAAGATTGAGCAGGTTCGACCAGGCGGCCGCAGCCCAGAACCGGTCGATGGCATTGAGCATGGCGGATAACTGCACCGCCACCAGGGTGAGGATCAGATAGGGGAAGGTCACGCGCGCCAAACCCACCGTCAGCGCAAACTGTTCTGGATTGGACGCAAACCCCGGCGCCAGGATACGAATGATCGCGGGCATGAAGATCGTCGCCAGCGCCAGCAACAAAATCTGCGCCGCCATCTGCCAGGAAAAAACATCATTGGCGAATTTCGCGGCGGCGGCTTTTTCGCCCTTGGCATGCAGGGCCGCATAGCGCGGCAGGAAGGCCGGATTGATCGTTCCTTCGCCGAATATGGCGCGAAAATAATTGGGAAAGAGAAACGCGACGAAGAATGCGTCCGACAAGATGCCGCTGCCCAGGGTCCAGGCCAAGAGCGCGTCCCGCGCAAAGCCGGTGATGCGCGACAGGAGCGTGAAGCCGCCGACGGAAAGAAGCCTGCGGAACATCAGCGTTTGTTCTTGGCCGCCGCGGCGGCGACCAGCTTTTTTACGTCCGGCAGAATGCGCGCGACGATGATTTTCACCCCTGCGGGATTGGGATGCATGCCGTCCGCCTGGTTGAGCTTGGGATTGAGCGCCACCCCATCGAGAATGAAGGGATAGAAGATCACGGGATAGTCCTTGGCCAGCCTGGGATAGATGCCGTCGAATTCTTTGACATAGTCAGCGCCCAGATTGCGCTGCGCATGCATGCCGGTGAGGAGCACCGGAATATTATCCTTTTGCAAGGTGGTGAGGATGGCACGGAGATTCTTCTCCGTCACCGAAGGGGGCACGCCCCGCAGCATGTCGTTGGAGCCCAGCTCGATGATCGCGGCGTCGGGATGATCGGCCAGGGACCATGAGAGCCGCGACAACCCACCCGAACTGGTATCGCCCGACACGCCGGCATTGACAATCTGCGTATCGATCCCCTCGCTCTTGAGCGCGGCCTGCAGCTGGGTGGTGAATTCGGTTCCGGGCGGCAGTCCATAGCCCTGGGTCAAGCTGGTGCCCATAGCCAGGATCTTGAGCGGCCGCGCCGCTGCCGGATTGTAAAAGCTAAGTAAAGCCAGCAGCGAAAGCGCCAGCCCCGTGCTAAGGAAGAACTTGAATCGGCCGGTCATGATCGCCACGTGCCATCTTATCCCATCGAGTTCCAGATGCAGCCTCCCCCGCCTGCCGATAAAATGCCAGCCATCGTGCTCGACAAGGTGGCATTGACGCTGTCCAGCGCGGCGGGGCCCGTCAACATCCTGCATGACGTTTCTCTGACCGTGCCCTCCGGCCAGACCGTGGCGCTGATCGGCCCATCCGGTTCGGGCAAGTCGTCGCTTCTGATGGTAGCCGCCGGATTGGAGCGGCCCAGCGGGGGGCGTATCCGGGTGGCGGGGACCGACATCACCCATATGGGCGAAGACGCCGCTGCCCGTTTCCGCCGCGGCCGGGTTGGCATCGTGTTCCAGTCTTTCCACCTGATCCCCACCATGACGGCATTGGAGAATGTTGCCGTGCCGCTGGAATTGAATGGCTTGGCCGATGCCTGGGACCGGGCTGCCGCAGAACTCAAGGCGGTCGGCCTGGGCGAACGCGGGCATCATTATCCCGGCCAATTGTCTGGCGGCGAACAACAGCGCGTGGCGCTGGCCCGGGCCCTGGGTCCGCGTCCGCAGATTCTGTTCGCGGACGAGCCCACCGGCAATCTCGACAGCAGCAATGGCGGGGCCATTGCCGATCTTCTGTTCGGGTTGAACGCAGAACGGGGCGCTACCCTCTTTTTGGTCACGCACGAGGAAAGCCTGGCGCGCCGCTGTCAGCGCATTGTGCGTCTGGAAAGCGGACATGTCGTCAGCGACGAAATCGCTGCCCTGGCGCCCGCATGATCCGCCGCAAAATGCCCGCCGCATTCTTGGGTGAAGTCCGGTGAACGGTCTTTCGCTGGCCTGGAGAATGGCGCGCCGCGAATTGCGGGGAGGTTTGAAGGGCTTCCGGATCTTCTTCCTGTGCCTGCTCTTGGGCACCGCAGCCATCGCCGGCGTGGAATCGCTCAGCGATGCTTTCCTCACGGGCCTGCGTGATTCCGGACAGACGTTCCTGGGCGGCGATGTGGCGGTGACGGTGGTTCACCGGCCCGCCACGCCTGGCGAGCAGCGGTTTTTCGCCGGCTATGGGCGGGTCTCCCATAACATCTCGATGCAGTCGATGACCTATGTCCTGCGCGACGGCAAGCAGGCCGAACGCGAACTGGTCGAAGTCAAAGCCGTCAACGATGCTTGGCCTTTGTTCGGCAGTCCCAGTTTCACGCCCGCCCAACCGCTATCGGACATCCTGCACTGCGAGGATGACGGGATCTGCGGCGCGGCGGCGGAACAGACCCTGCTGGACCGGCTACATGCCCGGCGTGGCGATCTTCTGCGGCTGGGCGACGCGACGTTGCGCGTCATCGCCGTTCTCAACAGCGAGCCTGACCGGATTTCGACCGGCTTTTCCCTCGGTCCGCACATCCTGATCTCCACCAAGGCACTGGCCGGCACGGGCCTGCAGCAGCCCGGCAGCCTGATCAATTACACCTATCGGATCGCTTTCTCGCCGAACGCGCAAAAGCGGGACGCCACCATTGAAAGCTTCAAGGCCGACGCGACACGCGCCTTTCCCGATGCGGGCTGGCAGATCCGCGACCGCAACGATGCCGCGCCCGGCATCCGGCGCTTTGTCGAGCAAGTATCGATGTTTTTGACATTGGTGGGCCTGACCGCCTTGGGCGTGGGCGGCGTCGGCGCCAGCGAGGCCGTGTCGGCCTTCCTGGACCGCAAGCGCTTCGACATCGCCATCCTGAAGTCCTTGGGCGCGGACGGGCGCCTGGTTTTCATGACCTTCTTTTTGCAGGTGATGGCGATTGCGCTGGCAGCCCTGATCCTGGGTTCGGCGATCGGTGCAACCGCACCATTTCTCCTGGCGCATTTTTACGCGGACACCCTGCCGTTGCCGCCAGCTCTGGGCATTTATCCTCGACCGCTGCTTCTGGCCGCCAGCTTCGGTTTGCTCTCGGCCATCGCCTTCTCCGTCCCAGCATTGGGCAAGGCGCGCGAAATTCCGCCCGCCAGTCTGCTGCGCGAAACCGTTGCGCCGGATCGCACCCGCCTCCGTACCGCTTACCTGCTGACAGCTGGCGCAGCCGGGCTGGGCATTCTTGGACTGATGCTGTTGTTGTCGCCTTCACCCGCATATGCCGGCGGCTTTCTGGTTGGCGCCATCGTCCTTCTGGGATTGTTGCGATTGGTCGCCGCCGGACTGATGTGGATGTTGCGCCGCCTGCCCCGCCCTCGATCTTCACTGGTCCGGCTGGCCGTGGGCGATCTCACCCGGCCGGGCGCGGCCACGCAGGGAGTCGTGACAGCCTTGGGCCTGGGCCTGACGCTGCTGGCTACCGTTATTCTGTTGGATCGCACCATCGGCGCCGAAGTGAATGAATCCTTGCCCAGCCGCGCACCCAGTTTCTTTTTTGTCGATATCCAGCCCGACGAGACCGCGGCGTTCGACCATGCCATTGCTGCCTTCAGGACGGGAGAGGATTACAAGCGCACCCCGATGATCCGTGGACGGATCACGTCCCTGAATGGGGTGCCGTCGGCACAGGCCAAAGTCGATCCCGACGTGAAATGGGCCTTGTCGGGCGACCGCGGCATCACCTATGCCTCCATACCGCCGCCCGGCACGGTGATCACCGGCGGCAATTGGTGGCCGGCCAATTACCAAGGCGATACGCTGATCTCGCTGGACCAGGAAGTCGCGAAGGGTACAGGCCTTAAGATCGGCGATCGCATGTCGCTGAATGTGCTGGGGCGGCAGATCGACGGGCGCATCGCCAATCTGCGTAAAGTCGATTTCCGCAGCGGCGGCCAGAATTTCATTCTGGTTCTGTCGCCCGGATTGATCGACAAAGCGCCGCACAGCTTCCTCGCCACCGTGCGGGTGGCTCCCGCCGAAGAAAACGCCATGTATATGGCAGTCACCGAGAAATTCCCCAATGTGTCGGCGGTACGGGTGAAAGACGCCATCGCCCAGGTCAATTCCCTGCTGCAGCAATTGGCGCAAGGCATTCGCGCCGCCAGCCTGGTCACCATCCTGGCAGGGCTGCTGGTGCTGGCGGGCACCATCGCGGCGGGCGCGCGCACCCGGCTCTACGACGCCACCGTGCTCAAAGTGGTGGGCGCGACCCGGGCCCAGATCGCGCTGGTCTATGTGCTGGAATATGGCCTTCTGGGCATCACCACGGGCATCATCGCGCTAGGTGCGGGCACTCTGGCGGCCAGTCTGATAGCCCGTCAGGTTCTGGACACCAGCTTCGTCTTCGACGCTCAGGCGGCGCTATGGACGGTTGCAGGCGGCGGCGCTGCAACCTTGCTTTTCGGCCTTTTCGGCGCAATCGCCGCCTTGAATGCCCGGCCGGCCCAACGGCTTCGCAGCAGTTGACGCGCGAAAATTAACGGTTTGAAACCGAGACTTAAGGCAGTTCCGATTTTTGGGAACGCCGCTTGATACCCTCGTCGCAAATCACGATATACTGGGGGTTCAAAGGGAGTTTCTGATGGCGGACTATGACAATCGAGTTGTACGCGGTGCGACGGCTGGCGTCGCGGCGGTCGATGCCGGTCTTCGGGCGCATATGCTGCGCGTCTACAACTACATGGTCGGCGCGCTGGCACTGACCGGCGTGGTGGCCTGGGCGACAGCCAATTCGCCCCTGATGAATGTGCTGTACCGGCAGGTTGCCACCCAAGGCGGCGTTGCATTGCAACCCACCATTGCGGGCTGGATCGTGCTTCTGGCTCCTCTGGCGCTGGTCTTCTTCTTGAGTTTCCGCATCGCGCAGATGAGCTATAGCGCGGCGCAGGCTACATTCTGGGGCTATGCCGCCCTGGTGGGCGCATCGCTCGCCTCGATCTTCGTGGCCTATACGGGCGCCAGCATCGCCAGCACCTTCTTCGTCACCGCGGCGACCTTCGGCGTCATGAGCCTGTGGGGTTACACCACCGGCCGCGACCTGACCGGCTTCGGCAGCTTCTTGGGCATGGGCGTTATCGGCCTGATCATCGCCATGCTGGTGAACATGTTCTTCCAGTCCCCCGCTGTGAATTTCATGGTGAGCATCCTGGGCGTTCTGATCTTCACCGGCCTGACCGCCTACGACACTCAGAAGATCAAGAATTATTATTACGCTGGCGACGATGGCGAGATGGCGGGCAAGAAGGCGATCATGGGCGCGCTGTCGCTCTATCTCGACTTCTTGAACATCTTCCTGTTCTTGCTGCGGTTTATGGGAAATCGCCGCTAACCGGCAGGAATTCCAATAAAAAAGCCCGGTGGCGACACCGGGCTTTTTCTTTGTTCAGTCGGCCGGATTTTAATCGACCAGCGCCCGGATCAGCTTTTTATCGAAAATTTTCAGCACCTGGCTGAGGTCATGGCCGCGCTTCATCACCAGACCACCGGCCGCGATCACGCTGTATTGCCCCTGTTTGCTCCGCAGCTTGGGCCGTTTTTCGATTCGGAACAGCGGCATCTCGCTGGTGCGGCGGAAAACGGAGAACACAGCCATCTCTTCCAGGAAATCCAGGGCGTAATCACGCCATTCCCCGGCCGCGACCATGCGGCCATAAATGGCCAGGATACGGTTCAGTTCGCCCCGGTCGAAACGGGCCACGGGAATCACAGCGTTATTTCCGGAAAAGTTCCGCGCCGGTTCCTGGACCTGGGGCACCGCGCGGTGAAACGCTATGGGTTCGTCCACCATCACGCTGATGATGATCCTGGAAGTTCCTTGCCGCAAGCCTTTCGCATTTGTAATCGCTGCCCCGAAATGGTCACGATTGAACCATGTGGTGGCCGCTTTCCGGATCGACCATCCCTTCGTCGGTTGGCCGTGCTTTTTGAGTCGGCCCGGAACTTCAAGCCCCCCAGCCCTTTCCGGGTTTGGCCTGATCGCGCCAACCGACAGCTTTCTTCCTCACTGCAGCGCCCGCCTCACCTCAGTGAGCGAATAAACGCCTTCATCATGGCGTCGAGCTGGCCGAACAGGCCGCCGATCGCGCCGGTAACCGTGAGAATCATCACCGCCCAGGGGATAAGCAGGTCCGGCTCGTCTCCGAACAGATTGGCGGCCGCCACGGCCACCACGCCGCACAGCGCGCCGATCGCGGCGCCGCCCAGCGCTCCGGACAGGAATCCCCGCGCCAGATCGCGGGCATAGAGCAAGCCCGCCACGCCCGGAATCAGCATGCAGCCGAACATCAAGAAGTAATTATGCTGCAGCCAGGGGCGATAATGCGCCGCCACAACCAGCAACAACTCGAACATCACGCCCACCGCGATGGCGCGGCGCAGTATCTTCAGATTGACCACACGTCACTCCTTGACGGGCCGTGACGAGAGGCCCGCTTGCGGCTCTGTATCGATTTCTCTACACGGAGAAAAACCGGGTTCCTTGCCGACTATGATCGAAATCCAGAACCTCACCAAGCGTTTCGGGCCCGTCACGGCCGTCACCGATCTCAGCCTGACTGTGAGGCCGGGCGAAGTCTTGGGATTCCTGGGGCCTAATGGCGCGGGCAAATCCACCACCATGAAGATGGCGACCGGCTATCTGGCGCCCGACCAGGGCACGATCCGCATCTGTGGCCACGACATTGTCAGCGACACCATCGCCGCCCAGCAGCGGCTGGGCTATCTGCCCGAAGGCGCGCCCGCCTATGGCGAAATGACGCCGCGGGAGTTTCTGCGTTTCATCGCCGGCGTCCGGAATCTCAAGGGCGCCGATGCCCGCGCGGCGGCGGAACGCGCCATTGCCGGCGCCGAACTCAAGGCCGTTCTGGATCAGCCCATCGAAACCTTGTCCAAAGGCTTTCGCCGCCGCGTCGGACTGGCGCAGGCGATCCTGCACGATCCGGATGTCCTGGTTCTGGACGAACCCACCGACGGTCTGGATCCCAACCAGAAGCATGCGGTGCGCGGGCTCATTCGCGGCATGGCCAAGGACAAGACCATCATCATTTCCACCCATCTTCTGGAAGAAGTCGAAGCGATCTGCACCCGGGCAGTGATCATCGATCAGGGCCGCATCGTTGCCGACGCCATCCCGGCGGAACTGGCCGCACGCTCGGCCAGCGGACGGCTCGACGAGGTATTCCGTGAGCTCACCACCCGCGATACCGCGATGATGGGAGCGGCGGCATGAGCTTGCTGTGGCCGGTCTTCAAACGGGAATTCAAATCCTATTTCGCCACGCCGCTGGCCTTCGTCTTCATTGTGATCTTCCTGTTCGCGATGGGCGCCTTCACTTTCTATCTGGGTCATTTCTACGACAATGGCGTCGCGGACCTTTCGGTTTTCTTCGGCTACCACCCCTGGCTCTATCTTTTCCTGGTGCCGGCATTGGCGATGCGGCTTTGGGCGGAAGAGCGCCGCAGCGGCACGATGGAATTGCTGCTGACGCTTCCCATTCCGCTTTGGGCCACCGTCCTGGGCAAATTCCTTGCCGCCTGGGCCTTCGCGGGCCTGGCGCTCATTCTCACCTTCCCGATCTGGATCACGGTCAATTATCTGGGCAATCCCGACAATGGCGTGATCCTGGCATCCTATATCGGCAGCTTCCTGATGGCGGGTGCTTATCTTTCGATCGGCGCCTGCGTTTCTTCAGCGACCTCCAATCAGGTGATCGCCTTCATCATCAGCGTAGTCGCATGTTTTCTTTTCACGATATCCGGCGCACCGCTGGTGCTGGACGCTTTCCGCAGCTGGGCGCCGTTGCCGCTGGTGGAAGCGATCTCATCCTTCAGCTTCCTGATGCATTTTTCCGCCATCACCTCCGGGGTGATCGATCTGCGCGACGTGATCTTTTTCTTCTCCCTGATCGGCCTGTTCCTTTACGCGAACATGCTGATCGTCGATCTGCGCAAGAGCGGCTGACATGATCACTCGCCGCACCTATGCCTTCAGTGCCCTGGCGCTTGCCGCGATCTTGTTCGTGGGCGTCAATATTTTCGCCAACAATTTCTTCACCAATGCGCGCCTGGATCTGACCCAGACCGGCCAGTTCACCCTGAACAAGGGCACGCGCAACATCCTGGCCAATCTTAAAGAACCGGTGACGCTGAAATTCTTTTATTCGCGCACCGCCGGCGCCCGCTATGCCGCGACCGCCGCTTACGCCAAGCGGGTGCGCGATCTTCTGGGCGAGTATGTGGCGCTGGGCCATGGCAAGCTCATCCTGCAGGAAGTCGATCCCGAGCCCTTCACCCCCGAAGAAGACCAGGCTAGCGCCGCTGGGCTGACGCCCGCGCCGACCGACCAGGGCGATGTGGTCTATTTCGGCCTTGCCGGCGTCAACAGCATCGATGGCCGGCAGACCATTCCATATTTCGCAACCGCGCGCGAAGCCTATCTGGAATACGACCTGTCCTCGCTGATCTATCATCTGGCGACGCCCAGAAAGCCGGTGATCGGCCTTCTCACCGCGTTGCCCGTGACCGGCACGCCGCAAAATCCGCAACCGCTCGCATCTTATGCGGCGCTGGCGCAAGGATATGATGTCACCGAGATCGCAAATGATTTCACCGCGCTGCCGACCAATATCGATCTTCTGGTGATCGCCCACCCTCAGCCCATGTCGCCGCCCCAGCTTCTGGCGATCGACAATTTTGTGCTGAGCGGCCATCGCGCGCTGATCTTCCTCGATCCGCTGTCCGAACTGGTACAGCAGGGCAATCCGCAGGCGACCGTTTCTTCCGATCTTGGTCCTCTGATGCATAGCTGGGGCGTGGATTTCCCGTCCAACATGGTCCTGCTGGACCGTGGGGTGGCGCAGCAGGTGGCGGCCGGCAACGACCCGCGCGAACCGTCCATCGCCTATCCGGTCTGGCTGCATCTGACGGCGCAGAATTTCGATCCGCGCGATCCGGTCATCGCCTCGCTGCAGAATATCAACATGGCCTCGACCGGCGAAATCGCGCCGATGCGGGGCGCCACCACCATCTTCCATACCCTGATCGGCTCGTCCGACCAGGCCAATATGATGGAACGGCAGCAGTTGATGGCGGTGCGCGATCCTTCCAACCTGGCCGAGAATATGCGGCCGACCGGCGTACGCTATGCGCTGGCGGCCCGTATCACCGGCCCGGCCAAGACCGCCTATCCCAATGCGCCCGGTGCGGTGCAGAAGGGCAATGTGCAGCTGATGATCGTGGCCGACAGCGATCTGTGGGACGACCGCTTCTGGGTCCGCGTCACCAGCCAGATGGGCCGACCAGTGGCGGAGCCTTTCGCCGACAATGGCGCGTTGATCCTCAATGCGGTGGA
>Ga0105240_10012357_pt1 | contig 11791 bp, 11 predicted proteins | sample KBSC54metaG_FD_80426 | JGI IMG/M metagenome (GOLD analysis project Ga0105240, IMG submission 80426) | Corn rhizosphere microbial communities from Kellogg Biological Station, Michigan, USA - KBS C5-4 metaG | ecosystem: Host-associated > Plants > Roots > Rhizosphere > Soil | place: Michigan, USA...
GAAAGCGCAACAAATCCCTTCGATCAAGGCAATGCGGACTTACAGGGCTGTGAAAGTGACCACACCAAAGCCAGGCGTGACCGTCTACGACCTTGGCCAGAACTTCTCCGGTTGGCCTGAGATTTCCGTTCGTGGTCCCCGAGGCAGTGCCGTAAAGTTGATCCCCGGAGAACTACTAACAGATGAAGGCGTGGTCACGCAGCGGAGTTTTGACGGGCCCGTATGGTTCACTTACACCCTCGGTGGACAGGGCGGTGAGCGTTGGCATCCGCGTTTTACTTATTCCGGTTTTCGCTATGTGCAGGCGCAAGTAGTTCCAGCTCCTGGGTCGACTACGCTGCCACGCGTTGAGAACGTAACAGGCATCTTCATCCATTCTTCAGCGCGTCCGACTGGCGTATTTCAGACGAGCAATCCGCTCTTCAATCAAATTCACCGGCTCATCGATATCGCCATCGAGAGCAATATGCAGAGTGTGCTCACCGATTGCCCGCACCGCGAGAAGTTGGGCTGGCTGGAGCAGACACATCTGATGGGCCCCGGAATCTTCTATGGTTATGACGTGCACAATCTCTACCAGAAGATGAGCGCAGACATGGAAGATTCGCAGCTTCCGTCGGGGCTTGTCCCGGAAATTGCACCGGAATACGCGGTGTTCGAAAACGGCTTTCGTGATTCGCCGGAATGGGGCAGAGCTCATCCCGCGTGTCGTGTTCTCCGAAGAGATCGACTACATCGAGCATTTTCCGGCGTTCGCGTTCCGAATAATCCAACCAGACAAACTCCGACATCGTGCCGCCATCTCTCATGAAGAAGCCTTCGGGACCGCCGGCAGCGGCTCGCCCGCCAGTCCTTTGTTGACGAGGCCGGACAGGAAATCCGCAAAGGGAACAATATCCTCGTCCACACTGGCCTTTTCGAGAGCCTCCATGTAAATCTTGCGGTCATCGACAGGTATCACCGTCCACGGATATCCGCCGGATGCCATCATGAGATTCATCAGGAAGCGTCCCATGCGGCCGTTCCCATCCATATAAGGATGGATGTACACGAATATGAAGTGACCGAGCACGACCCGCACTGCCGGTTCCTTTTCCTCGCGAAGAAGATCGAAGAGAGCAGGCATCGCATCCACGACCGCTTCGCGGTTCAGCGGCACGTGCATGGAGCGGCGAATGTAGACCTGGCCGTTGCGATAGCCGGCGAGGTCGGCGGGTTTTACCAAACCGGCCGTCACGCTCGGGCCGAACATCTCCCGATACCACGTTCCGTGATCTTCATCCGCGACCAGGCCGGGATTTTCGCCGTTCAGAACCCTTGCCATGCTTTTTTGAACGGCCTGATAGGCCTGCCAGTACCCGAGCGCGGCCATGGCATCCCGCTGTCCCCGGTCCTGTTCATTCGCCTCCGGATTCCACGTGTTGCTCCGGACGCGTTCGATCAGTTCACGGCTGACGCGATAGCCTTCGATCGACAGTGAATGATAGGCATCGGTCACGTAAGCATCGCCGACGCGTTTCATGTAAGCGTTGATATTACGCGGCAACCCCGGCGCCTTCGGAAACCGTCCGATGACGGGTTCACGCATTTTCTGCCACAGCAGCCGTATGCGGTTCACATACGGAGAGGTTTCGCGGGTGGGCAAAGCGAGTGTTGGCTTGTCCGTAAACGGATCTGTCTCACGCACGTCGTACCCCGCAGCAATCATGGTCTTCGTAATGTCATCCGCGATGCGGTCGCGCCCGCTGTTGCGGAAGGCGCCGGCAAGGCGGCCCGCAATCGTGCTGTGACCGCCTTCCAGCAATTTCGCCAGCACGCCGGATGCATCGCGGACCGTGGCCATGGCCGCGCGCGCGTCGGTGGAATGACTTGAGAAATATTGCGGCGAGCACTCGATAAGCGCGGATTCGAGCGAGAAAAGGCGCAGCCCGTCTTTTTCGTTCCGGTCAGGCGGTTTTGGCAGGGCGGCCCGCAGGTCCAGCAGGGACGTTCCGTGCGGCAGTTTGGTCAGGTTGTTTTTGGCTTTGGAGGACCGGACGACGAGCTGCCGGGGGACCGTCCAGTTTCCGCCGTGCAGGGAGAGCGACTGCTCCGGCGACAGGGACCAGTTCCGGCCAAAGCGGGTTTCCAGATAGACGGCAGCGAAGCGCCAGAATGATGCGTACCACGCGGTGCTCTCCCCTTTAACCTCATCCGGGCGGCTGGGGATGTACCATCCCTTTATTACCTCCTGCAGAAAACCGTTCGTCATGAGGCGCTCCCGGTGGGTGCGCGTCATGTCTTTCGCCCGGATGGCGGCTGCGCCGTTGGCGTTCTGAAGCCCGTGGAGGATCTCCAGAGACTGGGCCAGTTTTTCCGAAGGTGAAGCCATGGGGGGCTGTCCTCGTTAGTTTTTGCTGTATTGCGACTATTAGTTTAATGTGTTGTGCAGTAATTAGTCTATTAGGTTGTATCATAATTAGTCTTTTGTGTCGAGTCGTTATTAGTTTTTCCTGCCATAGCCTCCCTGGCCTTGCTCGAAATCTCGGCCCTAGACCGGTTCGGATGTCTACCCGAACACCGCGCAAATGGCGGCCCCTCCCCCCCACCCACCCCCCCGGCTTTCGTCCCTTCATTTCAACGGTCCAGGCATGTTGGGGATGGACAAACCATAATAAGACCGGGCGTGCCCGGCGTCTTGCGGTTCAGAAGTAGGCTGAATCGCAGCCGGAAGAATGGACGTGAACGCCGGGCCAAGAGAACCGTTGCAAAGAGCACCCATCCTAGCGAGCCTAGGTTCCTAACTTGAAGCGCCGGTAAACAAGGGGATTGAACATGATCTCGCTCCGAGAGCGATCTTGTCATGAGGCCAGTGATCACGATCATTGGTCAGAATTTGCTGTTCGCAGCTCCGTGGATCGGGCGCAAAAATGCGCCGCGAGCTTCGACGAATCAGCATCGAGAAAAGCGGGCAAGGCTAGATTGTTTCCGGGGAAGCCGGACCAATGCGACTGGTCGTCGATATCCGCCCAGGTGGAATGTGGTTCGATGATGAAGTCTCGGCGATCAAGCTTCGAGTTCGGACTTCCAGAGCAATAAAAATTGCCATCACTTGATGTCCTTGCGTCGCACAAGTTCCGCCATGACTGATCGATACTCGCCATCAGAGTGCAAGCTCTCGACAGCTTTGCGCAGCGCCCACCTGGGGATCCCCTGAATAGCGATGGGCCGCATCCAATAACACACGACTCTTATCTCCATCGGAAGACATGCGAGTTGCCGACTGAATGGCTGCGATCGCCATCGCGGAAGAGTTGCCGGCCTTCGCGAGCAGAGCCATCAAGACGCGACCGTGATCGCCATCCGAACCGATGGTGTTTATAGCGGCAAAGAAATCGTCACGGACCGGCTCAATGTTGTCATGAATGAGTTCCTCGAGGACTCGAGCCTTATCGCCGTCGGAAGAAATCCGCTCGGCCGACTTCGCAATTTTGTCAATCGTGACCGTATTGATTCCTTGCCGGTGAACAAGCGCCACGAGCACCTGTTGGTGATCTCCATCACTGGAAATCGAATTCGTGGTCTCGATGAAAGCGGTGCTGATGGTTTCGGCATCGCTATACCGGGCAACCGCTTCTTTGAGCACGCGGGCTTTATCGCCATCTGAGGAAATCTTCCCGGCTGACCTCAGCACTCGAGCTAGTGTCTCGCGATCATCGCCATGCGCAGCCAGCAGTGTAGAGAGGACTCGGGCGTGATCGCCATCTGACGAGATCGTCTTCACCGCTTCGAAATAGGCCGTACCGAGATCGCCCTGTCATGATAGGAACTCGCCATCTCGATCAGGACCCGGGTGCGTCAAGCTTTGGGCGGCGGGGCTGGATGCTCATGCAAGATTGGACCGTCCTGGCTGTCGTTCAAGGTAAGCAATCTTCTGTTGGAGGGCATCTTTGAATTCGCGGACAGCTGGGAGGGTCCGCTCAAGGCCGGGCGTCTCCTCCACGTGCCGAATATCGGCGCGGAGGGCTTCGACCAGATAGACCGTGGTGAAGACTTGCATTCACACATATTGGCATTGCAGTTGACCGAGTGGAAAAATGAGTTGGTGATCTACGTCACACTTATCACACTCCCCTGGCCGAGGTTTCCCTAGCGAACGATGAGGATTTTTGGCCGGGATTGTGGGGTGTTCAGCCTGTCCGATAGGCGCAGGAGAACGCGGCTCCGAATCTTCTCAACGAGCTGGGGATTATCGGTGCCGTGCTTTCTTTCAAGCTCCGCGATAGTACGGAGGACCGCTTCGGCTAGTCCGGAACGTATGGAGTCCATTTGGTCGCAACTGCTCAGCTATGAGGGATGCGGGGCGTGCGAAGAGGGTTTGCTGTAGCGCGCCAAACTCTTGCAATGACGGCCAGAGTTTTCCCGATGCACGCCATCATATCACTCGATTTGGCCAGCGGATCGGTTGGGCGGGACAGCACGAATCGGACTCGTTCGTCTCTCCCAGCTGCGAATCATGATGTAGATCTGAGCGTCTTCTAGCCAGTAACTGCTAATCACTAGCCACTGTTCTCGCGTTCGCTAGAAGCGGATGGCGGTGCTCGAGCAGATGAGGGATCTTTTCCGGTTCGACGGGTCGCGACAGTAGATATCCCTGTAGGTAGTCGCATCCCATCTCGATCAGCAAGAGCATCTGTTCCTCCCGCTCCACGCCTTCGGCCACCACCCGCATCCCGAGCGCTTTCGCCATCGAGAGGATGGCTTCGACGATGGAACGCGCACCGTCTGCCGCGCAAAGACGCTCCGTAAACGTCCGGTCAACCTTCAACACTTGAAGGGGCAGCTTGTCTAACCGGCTTAAAGAGGAGTGTCCGGTTCCAAAGTCGTCAATGGAAAAGCGAATCCCGATCTCGGCGAGGAGCCTCATTTGTTTCGCCACCTCTGTCTCATAGAGCATGGCTGTCGATTCTGTGACCTCTAGCTGCAGCTGCTCGGGGCGGATCTCGAACCGGGAAATTGTCCCGATCAGGCGCTCAGCAAATCCACTCTGCATAAGTTGCGCCCCGGATACGTTCAGGGCAACCGGAACCATGCGCGCGCCCTCGTCCCGCCACACAGTCAATTGGCGGCAAACTTCTTCGATGACCCAGTCTCCGATGGGAACAATGAGCCCGGTCTGCTCGGCCAGAGGAATAAATTGTCCCGGACTGATCGAACCATAGACCGGATGGCTCAATCTGAGGAGCGCCTCCAACCCCTCCACTTCGCCATCGATCGCATAGAGCGGCTGGTAGACCAGGTGAAACCCGCGTTCCTCAAGCTGAATGCGAAGAAAAGCTTCGAGCTCCACCTGCTGCTCGGCAGCAACGCGCAACTCAGGATTGCTCCACATTACCTGTCCACCGCCCGCATCCCTGGCCCGAGAGAGAGCGCTCTCGGCGCTGCGCCACAGCTCTCCGAGCTCGATTCCGTCCTCCGGACACAATGCCAATCCCGCACTGAAGCCGAGCCGCACTTTGGTTTCGCCCACCACGATCGGTTCGCGGAAGGTCTCTCCCAATTCGAGGAGCACGTGTTCAGCCGGAAATCCGCTCTTGAGCCCCGTGAGCACAAGTGCGAACCCATCGCCTTCGGTCCGCGCCACCAGGTCCATGGGGCCGGCGTGGGCACGGAGGATCTCGGCCACCCTTCTGAGGCACTCGTCTCCCATCTGCGTTCCGTATGTGTCATTGATTCTTTTGAAGTGATCGAGGTTAAGGAAGAGGATAGCGATCTTCTCTTTCACATCTAGAGCACGAGCCAGAGCCCCTTGCAATTGTTCATCGAAGAGCACGCGATTGGGCAGTCCGGTGAGGGTGTCATGCCGCGAGTGATGCTGCACCTGGCGCTTGAGTTCCTCCCTCTCGCTCACATCGATGCCCAGAACAAACTGCGCCGGCCTTCCTCGAAATACGATCTTGTGCGACGTGATATCCATGGACATTTCTGTGCCGTCTTTGCGGATGTGGCGGGAGGCCCGGTTTGGATTCGTGGCCGAGCGGCCGTCCCGGCCCAGAATTTCCGACGTGAGGGTTTTGTTGAGAATGTCTGGGAGCCTGAGCTTTCTGAACTCTTCGCGAGTGTAGCCGTGTTTGGCACAAGCGGCCCAGTTCACCGACAGGAATTCCAGTGTTTCGGTGTCCAAGATCCAGAGTGGATGCGGATTCGTATCGAAGGTCAGCCGGTACTCCTCGGTCGTCTGCCGCGCCGAGCGTGCGTCCTCTTCAAGGACTATCAAGATCATCCCTACGGCGACCGAGAACGCCGACACGCCAAACAGATCCGATGCGACCGGAGTTCGTGGCCATACCTGTTCCATCAGGAGCGCGCCCGGAAAGACAGCCGCAAAGGCAAGCAATCCCGTGCAAGTGGTGATGAGCCCGAGCGATCGCTCCCAGCCGTTGAACCAGAAATCGACGCCTGCCACGAAAAACATCTCCGCTAACAACGCGAGCACGATATATTCCGGGTGGCCGCGCTCGACGCCTACCAGCATCCATGCCAGGGTCACCGCGCATGCCGGAATCACCCACCTGAGAATGCTGTTCCGATTGACGCGGGCGCGCCTCGCCCACCAGATGGCAATGAGCTGCCGGGTAATCACCAGAATAGCCAACAGCCAGCCGGGACGAGGGTGAGCGATCCCTAAAGTCAGGAGCGGCAGCGTCGAGTAGGCTAAGGTACCACCGAGAAGCAGGCCAGACCTCCTGCCTTCCCGTACGATCATAGTCGACACGATGAAAAAGATCGCAGCCAGGACGAGCGCGTCGATGCCCGCGCTGACAGTCGCGAAGCGCCCGAGGGAGCTACGCGGTGTCCAAAGCTTCAGGCCGATATGAATGAGGATCGAGACCCATCCTGCTACCCAGCATCGCAGCCGATCATCCGCGGCTCTTCTGGCAATCGCGGCGAAGAGAAATACCAAAAGACCCAGCGACGCCATGTTGGTAATGATCTGATCCATCGCTCGCTACGCTCCTCGGGACCAGCCTCACAACGTCGATGGCAAGCGGCAGCCCTGATCGGGAGCGTCCCATTCCAGATCGCTCGAAGTCCGGAAATAGGCCCGGAGCTACCTGGTTTGAGCGAGCTCCGAATGCACGTTCCCCACAACTTCCCGGGATGATCGGGAATACTCCCCCACCGCAGTGTCCGACTCGGCCGAGAAACAACTATCTATCTGTTGCTAGGACATGGAGTATAGCACCAGATGTGATGCAAATTACACCTCCCCTAACACTTTGGTGATAGGCGGCATTTGAAACGTGCTAACGTCGGCACCGCGTGCATCGCGGGGAGACGAGCCCGTCTCCGGCACTTTCTCGCGCTGCTCGAGTCTTTTTGATCGCATCAAGCTTTGGCGACTTGAAGGCTAACAGTCTCTGCTTCCAGTACGTCCGGTGTGCGCTCGGCGGAGATGATGTCACCGTATAGGTGCCCTTGGCCTTGCTCACAACCTGTGCGAAGCAGCGAAGCCTGCTGAGCGTAATCCTGAATGCCTTCCGCGGCAACGGTTATGCCCAAACCCTGCGCGAGGCCTACCAAAGCCCGAACAATTCCTGCATCTTCCTTCGCAGAAAGCATGCCATGAATGGAAGCTGCTATCGATCTTGATCTTGTCCATCTTGAAATTTCGTAGGTGATATGCAGGAACGAGTTTTTGCTCTGAGATCGTGATCGCAGCGAATGGCGATTCCTTTACGGGGCCAACCGGCTACACGATTCGATCGCTACTTTCGCCATCGGAACCTACGGAATGCTGCAGCATCTCGATGACACACCAACTCAAGGTGACTACCCCGTCACATCGCACTCGCCCCGGGAAGTAGGTTCTTGTATGCCTGCAACCAGCGCAGTGACGTCATAACAACCTTCCGTGTCGATGAAAAGGACGGGTGTCTGACTTTCACTGGGAAGTACCTGGGATCGGTAGCCCGGCGTGTATGGTATTTTGCGCCTGAGCTCAGCCGTGAAGGATGCGCGGTTATGATGGCGAGTTATCGAATGATGTAAACAGGAGCCAAAGATGGATCGCAGGTCATTTCTACAGAACGTCGCGGGAACGTTGGCGGCCGCATCGCTGCTGAGCGTGGGTGGCGCGACTGAGCCGGAAAAGCAGGAGAGGATGATCGGGATTCCGGTGAGTGCCGTTTCCTTCGCAGATGAGGGAGTTTCCCCGGTGCTTGACGAATTCCAGAAGAGCGCTTCCGTCAATACGCTGTTCGTAGCCACCCTTACGCGAAAGCGCGTCGCCAGGGCATCAACCCGGAACGTGCGAAGCAAGGCTTCCTCGCTCTTGAAAAGTTGGTCCTGACAAGCCGCAGAGGTGTTCGAACAGTCGACGGCAACTATGTCGAATTCTGGCGCCTAATGTTGCGCTATCCCGAGCTGTTGGCGTGGGAGGATTTGTGGACCTCCAGCCTGCGCGAGGCGGAGAAAGCGATCTACAATCGAGTGAAATCGGTCAATGCAAAACTTGGCGTCGGCTGGCACATCTGGCATAACAACTCCTTCAACCCGATCTATCCCGCCGAGCAAGATCTCGCCGAAATGGCTCCTTATTCCGACTTCCTGAAAGTCGTGATGTACCAAAACTGCGCAGGCGAACGTATGGCGGACTACATAAACAGCGTGGGAAGCACGTACTTTTCGGATCCGAAGCAGGAACTCCTGGATTTCCACTATCGTGTCCTGGATTACGGGAGTGAAGCCAGCTTGAAAGATCTCCCCACTGTTGGCTTCTCAGCGGACTACGTCTATCGCGAGACCAAGCGCGCGAGAGAAGCCTTAAGGGGTTCAAAGACTAGGTTGTGGCCGGGTATCGATATCGATATTCCCACCGCATCCGGCAACTCCAAGTGCACACCGGATAGAACCAAAGCGGTGGTCCGGTTGGTCGAAGCCGTTGCGTTCCTGAGTCGAATATGCCCCGGGGAAGCTGAGAAAGTGGGACAGTTGGTTCTCGGCAGACTGAGTAGGCACAAACTAGCGAACGCCGTTGCAATTGCCCTCAAGGCCGAGAATCGGCTGGCAGATGACCCCCTTACCGGCAGGCAGCCCGCCAACCCCGATCTTGTTGTCCGTATTCTCGAAGACGGATCGAGTACCGACGAAGATTGGCTGAAGGATTTCTGGGGCGGACTCCTGGCAACATCCTGCACCGTTGATGCAAATGATCAATCGAGCCTGATCTTCGTTGAATCATTCTCCAAACTCACGACGTCTCTTTCCAGAATCAGGTTCAATCTTCGCGAAGCCGCTGCGCTGCAAACCAAAAAAGCTCGTGCCAAGCGAGATTGAGGTGGGTTCTGGTCGAATGCGACGTCCAAGGGAATACACCAAGTCTGGTAACCCAGTGCAACATCTGGTCCGTTGCCATGGAGTGAACCGGCGTCTACTGGATCTCGCTTTATCAGATTCTGGAAACGCACGAGTTCTAAGTCTTCCTGATTAAGGCATATCACCTGAAGAACATTCCTGGACGCAGGCGCCGCGGACGCTGCGGCGGCGCGCCTCCGAATCGCATTTCGGACGCTACAAGGTTTGGGCCACGAGGAGGTTCTTGTGCCCGATTTACCTAGGATCATGCTGAATGAACCCACTGCGTCGCAACTACTCCTCCGTCATTAGATGCTTGCATGAAGGAATGGCTCTGAAAGGGCAGTGTGGTCGTGCATCGGTGCGTCTGATTGGAGTCAAATGGGCAGTCGAGATTCTGGGACTTAGTCGACTTTGCTTCGGTCAGCCTTGCACCCTCCCTGTGGGAGAGTAACTGTCCGTCTTGAGAAGAGCGTCTTCCGATACATAAGGAGGAAGAGAATCGCACCTACAGGCAGGGAAATGGAGATCATCCAAGGTCCGTAGTCAACATGAATTGCATCCACCCAGAAAAGCACAAGCGCCGGAAAGTCAAATCTGAGTTCTCCGGTTGTCCAGTTCACCGCCAGCTTAGTGAATCCGACAACGATAAATGCGGCCCATACCCATTTTCGCGGACCAATTCGTGCTGATACGCAAAGTACGAAGACATACAGGCTAAACACAGCAATGACCATCGCCAGAGTGAGCATGAAGTACTGGGATGGGCCCTTGCTCAACAAGGTGAACTTATTTTCCTCCATGAACGAATCCGGAACGTGTGTAATGTGGATCCCCACAATGGATATGTGCCCGCTGTTTTTCAGCAGGGCGAGGTTGAATATGAGTCGATCGGTTCGGTATTTATACTCCAGTACGATAGCTTCCTGACAACTCCCTTGATGACACCTCACGTCTACAAACGTGGGTTTAACGGAACTTGGAGCCTCCCGCGGTATCGTTGCTACTACCTCCTCAAAAGCAGAACTGGGCATGCTGTCTCGCAACGACGGATCGATGAGATCTTCGACTTGATCAGCATGTCCCGTGCGCAAAAGCTCAAAGTACGATTTCGCTAAAGCAACGTCTTCAGGAGATCTCCTCTCCAATCGCGCGCTCTGATCGCAGCCGAGGGTCATGGCCAACAGGAGCGAGGTAAAGATTAAGGAATAACAAGAATTCTTCATCTCATGCCTCTCCGGATTCGGCAGCGGCGTCGCCACAAACTTCGCATCGAGCCCTCTTCAGATGCCAATGCCCCAAGATCGCCCTCAATGGTGAATGATAAACGTTCGCATTAGCCCGCTATCCTCCGGAGCAAACGGCTCGCAACGGAATACGAAAACGCCTTCTACGAATACGCCTTCTCACCGTTTTGGCTCTCGTATATGTGAGTACTCCCGCCAAATCCATAATTCCAGCCATGATCCTATCCCAAAGCATAGAGGAACCCGGCTGCGCTCTTGACCGTACGTATTGGAGAGGGGCAGAACCGGCTGGTCGTTCTAGAACTGCTCGCGATCTCTGCTGCCATCATGGCGCCGGTCCTCTCTTCCGTTCTTTCAGCTTTACGCTACTGCAAACTGCGCGCCAAGAAGGAGAGATGGCGGTGCAGGCTAAAATTCTGGATTCGAGGTTCGGTGGTCAATCGGCCCACCATTCTAAATTGGGGTTCGAACCCTACTGAATCCGGGGAACCGGGTTCTCTCACAGCCGAGGTCGCTAGGGCGCTGGATAATGGCAGCCGCTCCAGAATTACTCTCTCCGGCCGCTCAACCCATGATGAGATCCCGGCCGAGCCGCGCGAGCCAGCCAGATGAATTCGGCTGAATCGGGCCTCAGAGCCGCAGCGAAGTGGATTGTGAGCTCGGGAATTGCAGCGGTATTGCGCTGGTCAGTCACGCGACCGTTTCACAGAAAAGAACGAGCGTATCCGGTCCTCAAGGGTGGGCACAACGGGGCACGAAAAGTAAATCTCTCGATTAAGAGACTTCAAAATCTCAATGGCTTCCAGATGCCCCTTTTCCCAGACCAAGAGAGATCCTTCGTGCTCGTGCATGTCGACCAGGTACTCAATTGCATGGGCCAGCATCTCGAGCCCGCGACCGGCTCGGGGTGTGATCTGACGCCGCTTCTTCTGCGGAATGTTGTGGCCTTGCGAGCCGATCATAGGGAGATTTTCCACGAGCCTTTGGTACCCGCTCTCAATGCATTATAGTTTTCTCCTTGTCGATTTGCCTCTGCCGTTCTACCCAACAAGCATTGCGATGTGCCAAGATTTGCCGAAGCAGTGGAACAGTAGAACTATAGAGCGAAGCTCAAAGAGCAGCGACCTTCCCTAGCCAGGCGGAAGGAACATCAATGAGCCCTCGATCTTCACCCTATTTTCGATGCTTTCAGCCGTAGCTTACATGGA
>Ga0105240_10012358_pt1 | contig 11790 bp, 10 predicted proteins | sample KBSC54metaG_FD_80426 | JGI IMG/M metagenome (GOLD analysis project Ga0105240, IMG submission 80426) | Corn rhizosphere microbial communities from Kellogg Biological Station, Michigan, USA - KBS C5-4 metaG | ecosystem: Host-associated > Plants > Roots > Rhizosphere > Soil | place: Michigan, USA...
GGAAATGCGGTATTGATCTAGCGTCAATGGAAGACGGGACAATCTTGCAACCTCTCCGCAAGCGGCAACGCGCGGCGGCTGACCTCACGAGGCCAGCAGCTCCTTCAACTTGGCATCGATAAAAGCGACGTCGACCGGGTTGGTGCCCGGACCGCCGGCAAAATGGCCCCAGATCGAGGGCACCGGAACGAGCCTGGCGTTCGGCATGTTGGCGACTTCGATTTCGCTGTCGGCGACCGGGAAATAGAGATCGGTCTGCCCCGGCATGACATAGGCCTTGGCCTTGATGGCGCCGAGAGCCTTCTTGAAATCGCCCTTGTAGATTTCATTGTCGCTAATATCGCCGTTCTGCCAGGTCCACAGCATCGTGAGCAGATTGTTGGCATCCTTGGGCAGGAAGAAACCTTCCCAAAACGCCACCAGGAAATCCTCCAGCGACGAATAGCCTAGCGTCTCGATATCGAGTCGGGCGCGGTAGAAGTCCTGAGAAAATCCCCACCCAGCATAGACGCGGGCCGCGGCTCTAAGGCCGCGGGCCGGCTTCTCGGTGTACCAGCCTTCCTTCCAAGCTGCGTCGGCGGTGAGCGCCGCCTTGACGCCCTCCAGGAAGACAAAGTTGTGTCGCGAACATTTCGCCGAGCCGCAGAACGGCGCGATCAGGTCCATCATGTCCGGGTAGAGTGCGGCCCAATGGAAGGTCTGAAGCGCCCCCATCGACCATCCGACCACGAGACGAATGTGCTTGATGCCGAATTTTTCGACGACGAAGCGATGCTGAGCTCGCACGTTGTCGTAAGGTGTGACGTGAGGAAAACGTGGACCGTTATATGGCTCCGGCGTGTTGCTCGGCGAGGACGACAGGCCATTGCCCAGCATGTTCGGGATGATGATGAAGTATTTTGCCGGATCGAGCGCCCTTCCCTCGCCGATCAGCCACTCGTTGTCATAGTGCTGGCCCGAATACCAGGTCGGGTAGACGATGACGTTGTCCTTGGCCGCATTCAATGTGCCGAAGGTCTTGTAGGCGAGTTTGCAGTCGCGCAAGGTCGCGCCTCTCTGCAGCTTGACGTCGCCAAGGTCATAGATTTCGTAGTCGAGGCTCATGGTGGGCAATCCTTTGCTTGAGGAGAAGGCGACCCGCCGTGCCTGGCGGGCCGAGCCGGTCATCTGGTCGGCGTCATGCGGCCCTCGGCACCTTCTTGTCGGTGCCTCCCGCGATGCCGAGGCCGTAATAAACAACGCCACCAACGAGTGCGGCCGATATGGCGGTCGAAAGGCCTGGAAACCAGAACTCGACGAGGAACGCGCAAAGCGAGCCGATCGCCCAGGCAATGAACGGCTGCGGCCTCCAGTCGGCGCTGATGCTGGCGTTTCGCCGAAGGACATACTGATCGATCAGGATGATCGCCCCGATCGGCGGCACGAGAATGCCGAGCAGTGACAGCCACTGGATGAAGAACGCCCATACGTTTCCGGCGGCCACGAATATGCCGAGCACACCCAGCACAATCGCCATGATCCGCATATGCGTGCCCAGGATCCGCGACCAGCCGGTTGCCGCATTGTACAGGCAGTGAGAGCACACCGAACCCAGATTGGCGTAGAGGAAAATGAACGCAAGGACGCTCAGCCAGGCTATGTGCTTGCCGTTCATGTAGCCGAACATATTGTCGGCTCCGAACGGATTGGCGTTGGGAACGGCCAGCGCCGCCGTCATCACGCCGCCGACCAGCATCGCGATCAGATTGGCGAATGGGAACGCGCTGAAGGTTGATATGAGCGACGCGGCCGGTGTCGCCGCCCACCGATTGAAATCGGACGTTACGGTGCCGGCATCGATGAACAGCGCGATCACCACCGTCAAGCCGACGCCCATCGACATCGTCGCCTTGCCGTTATTGCCCGCGTAATTGAAGATTGCGGAAGCGGTCGTCGTGCTTGCCGCATCATAGGCGACCCAGATGCCCAGAATGACAAAGAGTGGCACCGAAGCCATTCCGATCCAGTGCAGCCCCCTGACGCCGACAAACGTGATCGCGATGTAAAGCAGCCCGGCCACGACCGTCATGGCGACATAGTTGAGCCCGAACGTCGAGCTGATCAGAGCCCCGGTGATGCCGGTCTGCACCGCGTACCAGCCAAGGAGCAGCGTCGACAGCAGCCCGGAAGCCAGGACATAGCCGCTTTTGCCAAACACGATGCTGGCGATCAGCGCGAAGTTCATACCACGCCGGGTGCCGATCAGGCCGAGTGAACCGACATAGGCGAACATGACGAGATTGCCGACGATCATCGCGATCAAGGCGCTCTTGAACCCCATGCCGAGCACCAGGATCGAACCCGTCATGGCCCCGGTTATGATCATCGGAAAGCCGATCCAGACCATCGTCACCGAAAACAGGCTGCGCCGCGCGGCCGCTGGAACAGGCTCGTGTTCGTATTCGTGTCCGAGAATCTCGTCGATTTTCTCCTCGTTTTGCCGCACAGCGACACCGGTATTTATCTCGCTATTCACGTCAGCCTCCCATTTTTTTGTTAGAGCTTTGTCGAGCCAGTCGCTCGAAGCCTCTCCAGGACGCAGGCAAAGCTTGCGTCCCGGAGCTGCCACTCCGTCGATCAGCGATGTTGCGCGACCTTGTTCGGAATGCCCTCGATCGGGCACTCCTCCGTTCCGACAGCCGGGCGCGTCATGGCCTCGACCATCTCGCGCGTGCCTTCCGGATCTGAAATCCAGTTCTTGTAGAAAGTGTAGGGACAGACCGCATGGCCGCGATCGCCGTCGCCTGAGTTGATCAGGCCCGTATAGCCGCGATGCATCAACTTGAAGAGATGGTTCTGCGACTGCATGTTGCGGCGCGCGTCGCGGATCAACGACACCGACAACTGCGCATACTGAATGCCGTTTTCCTCGGTGCCGCACTCGCCGAGGGTTCGCCCGTCGAAGCCGATAAGCGCCGAATGTCCGAAGTAGGAGTAGACCCCGTCGAAGCCCGAAGCATTGGCGACCGCGACGTAGCAGTTGTTCGCCCAGGCCATCGACTTCGAAATCTGGATCTGCTGCTCCTTGGCTGGATACATGTAGCCCTGGCAGCGGATGATCAGCTCCGCGCCACGCATGGCGCAATCGCGCCAGATCTCCGGATAGTTTCCGTCGTCGCAGATGATCAGGCTGATCTTCAATCCTTTCGGGCCTTCCGAGACGTAGGTGCAGTCGCCGGGGTACCAGCCCTCGATCGGAACCCAGGGCATGATCTTGCGATACTTCTGAACGATCTCGCCCTTGTCGTTCATCAATATCAACGTGTTGTAGGGCGCTTTATTCGGATGCTCCTCGTGACGCTCTCCGGTAAGGGAGAAGACGCCCCAGACCCGTGCCTTGCGACAGGCGTCGGCGAATATCCTGGTCTCCTCGCCCGGGACGGAGGACGCGGTCTCATACATCTCCTTGGAGTCGTACATGATGCCGTGGGTGGAATATTCGGGAAAGATCACCAGATCCATTCCCGGTAAGCCAAGTTTCATGCCTTGCACCATCTCGGCGATGTTGCGGGCATTATCCAACACCTGGGCCTTAGTGTGCAGGCGCGGCATCTTGTAGTTGACCACGGCGACCCCGACCGTGTCCTTGCTGCTCGATATGTCTCCGTGCAACATTTGTTTCTGCTCCGTTTCAAGTGATCGTTGTAGTCTCGCTAAACAGCCATGTGCCTCTGGACGAGTTCATCCGTGAGCTCCGCGATCGGGCCCTTGGCAACGACCCGTCCTTTCTCGAGCAAGGCAAATCGATGAGAGGCGCGCCGCGCGAAGGCGACGTTCTGCTCAACCAGAATCACGGTGATGCCGCGATCGCGGTTAAGCTGGGTGATCACCTCCTCGATCTGCTCCACGATGTTGGGTTGAATGCCTTCGGTGGGCTCATCGAGCAGCATGACCTTCGGCTGCATCAGCAATGCCCGCGCGATGGCAAGTTGTTGCTGCTGGCCGCCGGAAAGGTTTCCGCCATGCCGATTGAAAAACTCCTTCAGCATGGGGAAGAGCTCGATCACCCACTCCTCGATGCCATGCGGCTCCCTGGCGGCGAAGGTGCCGAGCGTCAGATTTTCGCGAACCGTGAAGCGTGGCAGTATGCCCCGGCCCTGCGGAACGTAGGCAATTCCTGCCTTGGCCCGCTGATGGGTGCGCAGCAAGGAAATGTCGCGACCGTCAAGCTCGACGCGCCCGGTCACCCGATCCATCAGCCCGAGGATGCTGCGCATCAACGTGGTCTTTCCGACCCCGTTGCGGCCCAGCACCGAGAGGAATTCCCCGGCGCCGATATTGAGATTGATGCTCTGGAGCGCGCGGCTGTTGCCATAGAATGCGTCGAGGTCGGTCAGCTCAAGCATTGGTGATGCCTCCCGATCCGAGATAGGCGCGGCGTACTTCCGGATGCTCCTCCACTTCGGCGGCGGTGCCTTCCGCCAGCAACTGGCCAAGGTGCATCACCGAGATGACGTCACCGATCGCCTTGACGAAGCCCATGTCGTGCTCGACGACCAGCAGCGTGTGTTTCCCTTTCAGTCGTGCGAATAGTTCGGCGGTCTTGCGAGTCTCCTGCGCGGTCATGCCGGCAGTCGGCTCGTCCATGAGGATCAACTCGGCGTCCTGCGCAACCAGCATGCCGATTTCGAGCCATTGGGTCTGTCCGTGCGAAAGATAGGCAGCCGGGCGATCCAGATGCTCCGTGAGGCTGATCAGTTGAGCGAGGCGCTCGATGTCCTTGCGGCCACTGCGCCGGGCGTCCCAGCGAAGATTGGCCCACACGCCGGGACGGTGCGCCCGCGCCACCTCGAGATTTTCCGCCACCGTGAGATCGCGGAATACGCTGGGCACCTGAAACTTGCGTCCCACGCCGGCGCGGGCAATCCTGTGCTCTTCCAGACCCTCGAGCGCCGTGCCGTCAAAGACCACCGACCCGGCGCTCGGCTTCACCTTGCCGCAGATGATATCAAGGGCCGTGGTCTTGCCGGCGCCGTTGGGACCAATCAGACAGCGCAGCTCGCCCTTGCTCACGCTCATATTGAACTCATTTAGCGCCTTGAAGCCGTTGAAGGAGACGGACACGTTGCGCAGCTCGAGATACGGTGTCATGTGCTTCCCTCACGCGTCTGGCCGACCCCCAGTGCCGTGTCCTGCACAGCGTGTGGACGCTGCGCGATCCAGAGCCAGATGTCGTGCGCGAGGCCCGCGAGTCCTTTAGGCAGAAACAGCACCACCAGGACGAACAGCGCGCCCATGATCAGGGTCCAGGTTTCGAGGAATGCAGCGGATTCCGACAGTGCACCCTGCATGCCTGCTACCAGCACCGCGCCGAGGAACGCGCCGACGAGGCTTTGCCGCCCGCCCACCGCGCACCACACCACCACCGACAAGGAGAGCTGCACGCCGAGGAAAGTCGGCGATGCGAATTCCATGACGATCGTGTAGAGCATGCCCGCAAGCCCTGCGATCGCGGCCGACAGCGCGAACACGAAGATCTGGTAGGCTGCGACATCGTACCCGAAGTAGCGTACACGGCTCTCATGGTCGCGAATTGCCTGCACCACGAGCCCGGCCTTGGTGCGGGTAAAGGCGAAGGCGACAAGCAGGCTCAGCGTGACGCAGCTCGCCACAAGATAGAAGGTAGCGCGGCTATAGGTGTCGAAGACGATACCGAACACCTCGAGTTGCGCGAGGTCGGTGATGCCGTTGAAGCCGCCGGTGTAGCTTTGCTGGTCGATGATCACGAGATTCAGCACGACCATGGTGGCAAGTGTCATGATCGAGACGTAGACACCGGTGACACGGCTGCGAAAGATGAACCAGCCGAGCGCCGCCGCCACCAGCGCAGGCAGAATGATGCCCGCTGCAAGCGCAAAGCCGAGCGACTTGAACGGCTCCCAGAACCATGGCAGCCGCGCCACGTTGTTCCACACCATGAAGTCCGGCAGTCCGCCCGGGCCGGTGTGAACAGGGACCGTCTTCAGCTTCAACGCCATCGCCATGGCGTAGGAGCCGATACCGAAGCTCATCGCCTGGCCGAGGTTGAGGATGCCGCCAAAGCCCCACGACAGCGCAAGCGAGACCGTCAGAATGCCGAGCACCAGATAGCGCGCGACCTTGTTGAGCAGGAAGTCGTTATTGAGGACCAGCGGCAGCGCGAACACGATTGCACAGACAATGAGGATCGGCGCGAGCTGCGCTCCGAGCCGCGACAATCCAGTCTGGGACGACATCTTCGATGGCATAGACCTGCAATCTGGTTTCAGGCGCGCACGCGCGTTGTGAATAGCCCCTCGGGCCGAAAGCGAATGAGTACGACAATGGCGAGCAGCACCAGGGCCTTGGCCACCGTGTCGTTCTGCAGGAAAGCGATGGCACCGGAGAGCTCTCCGAGGATGAAGGCGCTGGCAACAGTACCGGCAAGACTTTGCACGCCGCCCAGCACCACCACCATGAAGGCATCGATCACGTAGCCGGTGCCCATATCTGGCGACACGCTCTTGAGCGGAGACACCAGCGCTCCCGCTAATCCCGCAAGCCCAGCGCCGTAGGCAAAGGTTAGACCGTACACGCGCTTGGCATTGATCCCGAAGGATGCTGCAACCGAGCGGTCCTGCATGATGGCGCGCAGCTTCATGCCGACCGTGGTGTGGTTCATCAGAATCCAGGTTACCGCGAACAGGGCGATCGTCACCGTGAAAAGGAACACGCGATAGGACGACACCGAGAGTCCGAAGACATCCATGCTGTCGGACAATGACTGGGGCAACTGCACGTAGCGCAGTTCGCTGCCGACCATCAATCGGACGCCCTGCTGGAGCATGATGCCCACGCCCCAGGTCGCAAGAATGGTGTCGAGCGGACGATTGTTGAGCAAGCTCAACACAAATCGCTCGATGATCCAGCCGATCGCCGCCACAACAATGAAAATGGGAACAAGACTCGCGAGCAACCCGAGACCGAAATGGCTCTGGAACAGCCACGCGGTATAGGCGCCGAGCATGACGAACTCGCCATGCGCGAGATTGATGATGCCCATCGAGCCGTAGATGATCGACAATCCCATCGCCACAAGCAACAGGATCGATCCGATGCTGAGGCCCGTGACAATCTGTTCGATGAATTGGTCCACGCACGATTCTCCGTGAGGCGCCGCCGACAACTCTCAACCGACGGAAATCATTGGTCCTCGACGTCAGCTCTTCTCGATCAGGCCCTTGTCGGTGCAAACTTGACCCGGATAGGCGGCGTAAGGCAGCGGCTTCAGCCACTGCTTGGCCTCGACCAGGATTTCGAACTGGCCATCGGACTTCGCTTGGGCGATCTTCGGCCACAGCCAGGTGTGCAGATTCTCGGGCTCAATACGCACCCTGCCCTGCGGCGCGATGGTCTCCTCGCCTTTCACGGCGTCGCGGATGTTAGGCGGAGTGATGTCGCTGGTGGCGAGCTTCTCGACCGCTTGCTTGAACAGGTAGGTCTGGAAATAGCAGGCCTCCGAGACGAAGTGCGTGACCTTGTCGGCGCCCCAACGCTTGCGGTAGGCGGCGACGAACCTCTCGTTTTCGGGCGACTTGTGTACCTGGAAGTACGGCGCAGACGTGAAGTGACCTGCCGCGGCGTCGCCGCCCATCGCCGCCACCTCGTTTTCCGAGGTCGTGAGACTCGCCATCGGCATCTTCTCGGGGTCAAGGCCGGCGGCGCGATATTGCCGATGCAGCGCGACCACGGAATCGCCGACCACCGTGGAAAAGATCACGTTCGGCTGGGTCGAGCGAATCTTGTTGATGACCGATGAGAACTCGGAATGGCCGAGCGGGACGTACTCCTCCGCGACGACCTCACCACCATATTTCTGCAAGAGCTTCTTGCAGTAATTGTTCTCCTCCTTCGGATAGATGTAGTTCGAGCCGATCAAGTAGAACTTCTTGCCGAACTTCTTGATTAGCCACGGCACGAACTCGTCCTGCTGTTGATTAGGGACGGCGCCGGTGTAGATCACGTTCTTCGAGCACTCGCGGCCCTCGTACAGCGTCGGGTACCAGTAGAGATTGTTCTGGTGCTCGAAAACGGGCAGCACCGCCTTGCGGCTCGCCGACGTATAGGAGCCGAAGACGCTAACACACTTGTCGCCGATCACGAGCTTTCGCGCCTTTTCCGCGAAGGTGGCAGGATCGGAGGCGGGGTCCTCGACAATCGGGACAATCTTGCTGCCCTTGATGCCGCCGGCCGCGTTGATCTCCTCGATCGCAAGAATGGTCGCTTTGTTGAGCGACTCCTCAATGATGGCGGTGGTGCCGGTCAGCGAAAACAGCACGCCGACCTTGATCTCGCCTCCTGCGGCGTAGGCAATATCGGTGTTCTTGATCCAGACATGCGGGAAGCCCGCGCCGGCGAACGCTCCGAGCGCTGCCGCATTTTTCATCAACGTCCGCCTCGAAATGCCCATCTCTTGCTCCTGGATGAAAAACAAAAAAGCCCTCCCGATGCGCGCTTACGCGAGCATTGGGAGGGCTTTGTTGCCGGTTGTCAGCTTGGCGGCAGTGTCGCCGCCGGGTCCCCGCTATTGGGGATCAGTGTTGAGGATCGTAACCAAGCAATTCGAAGGAGTCAACGATGGCCGCAGCAACGGCGCTTGCCGACACGCGACGGTCCATGGCCTGCCGGCGGATGAAGCTATATGCTTCCGTCTCCGGCATCTGTCGCGTTGCCATTAAAATCGCTTTCGCGCGCTCGACTGTTCGCATGGAACGAAGATTTTCGTCGAGCTTCTCGATCTTGCTGCGCAGCCGGCGTTCATATCCGAACTGACTTCGTGCCAACACCAAACTCGAAAGCACCCCATTCGGCGTGAAGGGCCGCGACAGGACGGCATTCGGTGTCGCATGGGACAACGGTTCTACCTGAATTGGTTCGGTGGCCGGAACGATCACCACGAGGGCCGATCGTGCATCCCCGGGAATCCAGGGCAAACGCCGGGCAAGATCCGGGCAATACTCACAAAACACGATGTCAGCATCGCCCGGGACGGTGGTGGGCATCGGCCACACTTGCTGGACTCGCATGCGATAGCGCTGCAGTTCTCGCAGTAGCAAAGTCGTTTGATCATCCACCGGGGCAAGAACAACAACAGTCAAATCCGCCAGTTCCTGCACCATGGACTTGCGACTGACCGTCTCCCGGCTGCTGGCGGGTCTGCGCACGGCTTCGTTCATAGGGTATTTCCTGCCTGGGCGGTCACACGACCATACCCAATCAGGAATGGATCCGCATGCACCGCTTCTCTTGATTGACTAATAATGTCGAATTGCCCTTGGTGGTTAGCGCGACCGATGCGCGTCCAGAGGTCGGCATGCCCGGTGTTGGGATTCACCGCGACGGCCCCCTGTGGGGCGTCAAAGGTCGTACCCATAACCATTGCCCTCAAGATTTCGGTATCGAGAGTGTTTGCCTGCTCCAGCGCTTTCGCAAACAGATGAAGCTGAAAATAGGAAGCTTCGACGCACATGTTGGTCGAGACATCGCCGCCGAACCGCGTCTTGAATCTATTAACGAAGGAGTCGTTTGCCTCGCCTTCAATGCCCTGAAAATACGAGGCCGCCGTGATGTGGCCTTCGCCAACATCAAAGCCCATGGCAGCGATCTCGGCCTCCGTCGTCGTGAGGCTCGCGATCGGCATCTTCCGCGGATCAAGCCCCACATTCGCGTACGCCTGGTAGAGGAAAATTGTTGCCTCCCCAACGACTGTTGAGAAGATCACGTCGGGCTTTATCCTTCGAATATCCTGCACAATCGGCAGGAAGTCCTGCCAGCGGGCATGCACGCTCACATAGCGCTCTCCAACAACCGATCCGCCATTCGCTTTCAAAACTTCTCTCATCACCCGGTTTGACTCGCGTGGATAGATGTAATCCGATCCCACGAAGTAGAAGCGGCTTCCATAGTTGTCCATTAGGTGTCGGCACAGCACGAGACTGTTCTGATTGGGCGAAGCGCCGGTGTAAATCACATTGGGCGATGCCTCGAAGCCTTCATAGAGCGTCGGATACCACAACAGGCCGTTTAGCCGCTCCACCACAGGCAAGACCGCCTTTCGGCTCGACGACGTGTAGCAGCCGAAGATAGTGCTGACCTCGTCCTCGATCATCAGACGCTTGGCATAGTGCCCATACGCCGCTGAATCGGAGCCGGGGTCATAGGAGACGGGAACTAATTCCCGACCGCAAACGCCGCCGGCAGCGTTGATCTCTTCGATGGCCAGAAATGTTCCCTGAAACTGGGTTTCCTCAATCACGGACATGAATCCGGTCCGCGAGAACAGCACTCCGATACGCCATGGAGCGGTCGTACGCTGTACTGAGCTAGACATGATTTGGCCCCCGAGATCGTGGGAAGGGCGGGAGGATGCGCTATGTCAATTTTCTGATTTCCGGCTGACAGAGGATTGCACGTCGACTCCATCTGAACAAGAACAAATCTGGGAGACACGCAAGAGAGCACCAGCCGATACGCCGCGGTTTGGTGGCCAAGCTGCGCACTCACGATTCCCTTGCACATTCGCAATTGCAGCAAATTCGACTTGGCCCTTCCGTTCGGGCTAGCCGACGATTCATGCCGGAAGATGCCGGGATGTCGGTTCTCCTTAGCTGCATTCTTGGAAGATCGCCGGACATGACGACCCATCTGTTGTGGGTCCGCGTGTTGTGGATACGTGCTGCCCACCCTCGTTCATCGACGTCGCCGAAAGCTGCGCCGCAGCGGTAGCCACGGCCACTGTCTGTGCATTCGCGCAAGCCTCTTCCGAAGCCGTTACCACGGTTGAGCGCCGTGTCGCTTTTTCAACCCCTCCTCGCGATTTGGCCGCGTTACCCGCAGCGGTGCATGGTGTCGAATTCGTGCACCTTTTCCGGCCGCAGCTTGCGATAGACCGGCGCGACAGTTCGATCCTCATCGACCAGCGTCAGTCGATCTATCTCAATGAGATCCTCGGGCGTGAATTTGATATCGAGCGCCTTGATGTTTTGCTCGATGTGCTCCGGCTTGTCCGCGCCGGCGATAATCGTGGACATCGCCGGCCGCGACAACAACCAGGCCAGCGCCATCTGCGGCAAGGCCCAGCCGCGCTTTTCGGCGAAGGCCTGGAGGCTCTCCTGGACATCCCAGTTGCGCTTGCTGTTCCAGGCGGCATAACTCGGACTTGCCGCAGCCCTCGTGCCCGGCATGGCCACCGCTCCGCGCCTGTACATGCCGGTGAGCAAGCCGCCAGCGAGCGGGAAATAAGAGTTCATGCCGATACCATATTTGACGCAGAACGGCTCCATGCGCTTCTCGATGTCGCGATAGAGCAGATTGTAGTGATCCTGTGCCGAGATGAAGCGGTTCAGATTGAACCTCTCGGCGGTCCATTGCGCCTCGCAGATTTCCCATTCGAAGAAATTGGCGACGCCGAGATAGCGAACCTTGCCCGTGCGGACGAGATCGTCGAGCGCACGCAGCGTCTCCTCAATCGGGGTGAGGCGATCCGGCCAATGCACTTGATAGACGTCGATGTGGTCCGTCTTCAGTCGCTTAAGGCTCGCCTCGCAGGCCTGCACGATGTGGACGCGCGACGTTCCAATATCGTTGGGGCCGACGTTCATGCGGTTGCTGAACTTGGTGGCGATGACGGCACGGTTGCGCCGCCCGACCAGCGCCGCACCGAGCTTCTCCTCGGATACGCCGAGCCCGTAACTGTCGGCCGTGTCAAAATAGTTGACCCCGAGGTCGAGCGCA
>Ga0105240_10012361_pt1 | contig 11789 bp, 13 predicted proteins | sample KBSC54metaG_FD_80426 | JGI IMG/M metagenome (GOLD analysis project Ga0105240, IMG submission 80426) | Corn rhizosphere microbial communities from Kellogg Biological Station, Michigan, USA - KBS C5-4 metaG | ecosystem: Host-associated > Plants > Roots > Rhizosphere > Soil | place: Michigan, USA...
CTACTCCATGCTTACCTGGCTAAACGGACCTGGGCCGCAAACTACCTGGAAGGCTTTTAACGCATACAACTATTCCGGTGGCAGCTATACATCTATATGGTCCACATTGCCGGCGGCGCAGCAGGATGTACAGCTGGTGATAAATAAGAGCTGCGTGTGCAAGCTTACTACGGGCGCGGGCATAGATACTAACATAGGCCTGCTATCGAGCTACGACTCCACCAATCACAGGTGCAGTGCTACGTTATTAAATGGTAATCATACCACTTTCGGCAATCTGACAGCTAATTTTAATACTACCACTTTTGCCTTTAATGCCACAAAAGACACAATGCTTGCCTACTTTGGCGGGCTGGGGTACTTTGCTATGGCAAGACAGTAGGCGTATATTATTTCTGTCCGGCGCTATACAAAAAACAAAGCTTTTATTATATTTAGCTCACAAAAACTACACACATGCTACATATGAACATACGCAGGTCTTTGCTTATTGCAGTTGTTTTACTGCTGATGGCTCCTGCCGTTTTTGCCCAAACTATTGGTAATCGCGCTGATATCGTGAATAAGAAATGGCGCATAATAGCTATGAAATGCCCGGATGCTATGAATACGGATGCTGACCAGGACCAGTTCGTGCATTACTATGGTACATTGACGCTAACCCCAAGCAACTACCAGAACATAAACTATGGCACCTTTGTAAAAGTGCACCATGACGCCAGCGACAACCCAATAGAAAGAGGCAACTATAGCCTGGTAGCCGATGATATGAACGGCACCCGCCTGATATTAAAATCGCGCAAGGGAGAAACTACTACTACCTATCGTGTGGAACTGGTTTACGCTAATCACCTGACGCTGATAAACTTGGGTGATGAAGAAAAATGCAAGGTTACTTATGCTATTGCGCCCTAAGCAATACGTTGAATTATAACAGGTAAAGCACTTCCCTAACAGGAAGTGCTTTTTCTTTTTATAGATTTTCTACAGTTTTCTTCAGGCCATCCAGCACCATGTTCCAGTTTTCGCGCATGTGCGCTAACCCTTCTTCATTCTCTATATTGTCCTGTGTGATGCTAACTATTGTCTTGCCGTTTTCCTGCTTTATTTCCTCTATTACATTAGCATAATTCTCCGGCTTGTCTTCCTTGCCACTAAGGGGGCTGTAGTAAGTAGTATGCAATAATTTTTCAGGAACTATATCTACAATGGTTCCTTTGTCTTCGTAAGCCTTGCCCTGCCAAACGCCTTTGTATGTAATGCTGCTGCCTTTCTTCCAGTCGCTGGTAGTATCGGTACCGAACATGTATTCCTTTATAAGAGCCGGCTCGGTGAATGCACGCCATACCTGTGCCGGTGTGGCATTTACTTCTTTGCTTACTGTTAATGATAGTTTGTTCATGATGATATGTTTGAGATTGAAAAATAGAAATAGTGTGGATAAAAACCATACCTAGCAATCCTCGTTATGGCAAGGTGCTTCGGCAGATTCCAGCTCTATGGTAGCGTGGTTTATATTGTGGTGCTCAAGCTCGTGCTTTATGTCGTGTACCAGTTTCATTTTCTGGTCGAAGTTGAGGGAGTCGTTGAGGACTACGTGGGCAGTGAGCGCATTCTCCGTAGTGCTCATGGCCCATATATGCACGTGGTGTATGTCCTGCACATTTTTCATCTTGCCTATAAGTGTTGTAATCTCATCTATATCCATATCCGGTGGCACGGCATCCATACTGAGGCGAAGGCTATCTGTAAGGAGCGACCATGTGCTGTAGAGTATTACCAGCAATACTATGATGCTTATAGCAGGGTCTATCCAGTAAAGGTGGGTATATTTGATAATAATACCAGCAACCACCACTGCAATAGATACTAAAGCGTCTGCCATCATATGCAAGTAGGCACCACGGGTATTAAGCTCATCGCCTTTACGGTGAAAGAGATAGGCAGAGATACCATTTACAGCTATACCCAGGGCCGCTACCCATGCTATAACACCGCCTGGTACAGGAGCTGGGTGACTGAGCCTGTGTATGGACTCATAGCCCAGCATACCTATAGCTATGAGCAGTATTACAGCGTTGGTAAGAGAAGCGAGTATGGTAGTTTTCTTATAGCCGTAAGTAAATGTACTGCTGGGTTTGACCTTAGCCAGGCGAAATGCGATGAGTGACAGTAATAACGCCGCTACATCGCCCAGATTGTGGCCCGCATCTGAGAGCAGGGCCATACTATTATTGGCGAAACCAAATATTGCCTCGGCCACTACATACAAGCTATTGAGCAGGATGCCTATAACGAAAGCACTGTTTGCCATATCGGCAGGACTGGCGTGATGATGGTGATGACCGTGATCGTGGCTATGATTATGCATTGAGTAAAATAAAAATGCTTCCGGTTATGGCGTTTTTCGAGGATGTAAACTACATAAAAAATAAACCATGAAAGCCAGTGCCCCTAATAAACAAGGGGAACTATTAATAGCCCCCCTCACATCTCTTTTACAAACGGCGGTAAGACTACGGCCATCTGAAAAGATCCAAACACACACTCCTCAGAGCAATATATATAACGCAAGGATTGTGCCTTTGGTGTGTGGGTATCAAGGCTTTAACAAAGTTTTAAACTTAGTGTAAGTCGTAAGTCCGCGGGGGTTAGTTAGCCGGTTCCTTTGGAGGTTTGGCCTTAGCATTTTGAATTTCTTTTGAGTGTTTCCAGCGTTTGTGGGTCCAGAGCCAGTTTTCGGGTTGATCGTTTAGCTGCTGCTCCATGAATGTGACATAGCTCATTATTACTTCGCCGCTTGCCATGGTGGAGGCATCTTTGGTAAGTAGCTGCATATCTACCGCATAATGCCCACGCTTTACTTTCCTGATGCCGCAGAAGACCACGGCTGCTTTTGCCCTGGTGGCAAGTTGCTCAGGGCCTTTGAAGAAGGGCGCCTCGCGGTGCATGAAGGGCAGCCATAGGGCACCATTCAGGTTAGAAGGATTCTGATCGGCAATAAGGCCCACTATATGACGGGTGCCCTGCAGGCGCTGGAAGCCTTTTTTCGCCTTCATAGAGATAAGCCAGCCACCGCCACGACTACGGGCATAGTTGATGAGCCTGTCCATAGCAGGATTTTTGGTGGGCATGTATACGCCGGCTACCTGGTGGGGTGAATTGTACTGCACGGCTACGTTTACCCATTCCCAGTTGAAGGTGTGGCCGAGCATCATATATATGTCGCGGTCATCGGCATAAAGGTCCTTTATAAGTTGCCAGTTGCCAGTGACACGGTGCTGCAGTTGTCGCTCTGATATGGATATGAGCTTTATAAGTTCTACCCACTGATCGCAGAAGCTGCGGTAAAAACGTTTCTTAATCGCCTTACGTTCGGCATCGCTTTTTTCAGGAAAGGCATGCATGAGATTGTCTGCAACCACGGCACGACGATAGCCTGCCACATGGTACACCAACACATACATAAGATCTGAAAGCAGGTATAGCACCCGAAGGGGTAGTAAGGAAAGCGGGTAAAGAATGCCTATTAATAGATAATACACGGGGCAAAATTAATGCTAATGCGGTAATGTGATAAAATACGGCAATAGGATAGAGTGATAGAAGGCGCATTTTTCTCCGAAAAAGTTTTTGGGAGGGATGGGACATTTTATTGGGGCAAGCCACTACCGGTAGATTTATTAGCTTTTAGTAAAATGTAACAAAATGTCCCATAATGTCTCATTGGGATATTTCCGGAATTTCCGGTTTTTTCCGGTGGCGGAAATTATAATATGATTATCTATAGCGGCTGAAGGCTAAAATTTCCGGTAGGGTTGAAATTTCTGTTTAGGGTTTACAGTATGTCAAAGAACTAATGTTTGTATCTGCAGATGCAAGATCTTGCAAGATACTGTTGCGAACAAGGGGTTTCCAAATTTAGATGTCCACATTTGGGAAGTAAAAGTTCTCTTAAATAGCTTGACTAAGCCCGTTTCTGCGCGTGTCCTTACTTTTCTTTTGCTTCCCCCAAAAGAAAAGGGGGATTTTTGCTACTGCTCTGCCTGCAAAAAAAGTGGCCATATGCTGTTTTACGTGGTACTTCTATCATCGGTATGGGCTCAATTGCCACTGTTTTGGGGCTATTAAGCTTTAGTATGCGTGGGAACTGGTTACTTTTATTGCAGGTCCTTCTATCATGTCTCTGGCAACAATTAAGGGGCAATCAGAGGCTGGGCAGTGGGACGATTATGAGCTTTTATGTTGTTGTTTATTTTTCCTGCGCGAGCTTGTTGGCGGGGACGCGCAACAAGGGAGAAAATATTAAGTTTCCCGGTTATTCACACAGGTGAGTATCTTTTGGTGGGGATAAATCTCTCTTTGGGAATTAATGGGTAATTTTACTCTTGAATTTTGATCTATCATGCAAGCTTATCTTGACCTGCTGCAACATATATTGGATACCGGGGCTGCGAAGAGTGACCGTACGGGTACGGGTACGCTGAGTTGCTTTGGGTACCAGATGCGTTTTGACCTGCAAAAAGGGTTTCCGCTGGTGACGACGAAGAAGTTGCATGTGAAGTCGATTATTTATGAGTTGCTGTGGTTCCTGAAGGGGGATACCAATATCGCTTACCTGAAGGAGCATGGCGTGAGCATATGGGACGAATGGGCGAATGAAAATGGCGACCTGGGCCCCGTATATGGCCACCAATGGCGCAGCTGGACCGGAGCAGACGGCAAAATATATGACCAGATAAAGGATGTGCTGCAGCAGATAAAAACAAACCCTGACAGCCGACGCATGATAGTGAATGCATGGAATGTGGCGGACCTGCCTAAGATGGCGCTAAGCCCTTGTCATGCACTGTTCCAGTTTTACGTGGCAGATGGTAAACTGAGCTGCCAGCTGTACCAGCGCAGTGCGGATGTGTTCCTGGGGGTGCCTTTTAATATTGCTTCCTATGCCTTGCTGACGATGATGATAGCACAGGTGTGTGGGCTGCAGGCAGGCGAATTTATACATACCTTCGGCGATGTACACCTGTACAATAACCATATAGAACAGGCTAAACTGCAACTGACGAGAACACCTTATGCGCTGCCTACTATGAAGATCAATCCTGAGGTGAAGGATCTGTTCGACTTCAAGTACGAAGACTTTACGCTGGAAAACTACCAGCACCACCCGGCTATTAAGGCGCCTGTGGCTGTGTAAGTTTGGTTTTGCATTTTTACCTTTTACTTTTGAGCTATCATGACAATATCTGCTATAGTTGCGGTATCTGAAAATAATGCCATAGGGCATGAGAACCAATTGCCCTGGCATTTGCCGGAGGACCTGAAGTTCTTCAAGCGCACTACACTGGGCAAACCGGTGGTGATGGGCAGGAAAACATTTGAGTCGCTGGGTAAGGCGCTGCCGGGGAGGCTAAACATTGTGCTTTCGAGGCAGGCAGACCTGAAACTGCCTGATGGCGTGCTGGTTTATAATAACCTGGAGGATGCGCTGAAAAAGCTGGAAGATGATGGAACAGAAGAGGCCTTTGTGATAGGCGGCGGGCATGTATTTGCCGAGGCTATGCCTTTGCTGGACAGGCTATATATAACACATGTACATACAATAATAGAAGCAGCTGATACCTTCTTCCCCGAGCTGGACCACAGCCACTGGAAGCTGGTGTGGGAGGAAGCGCACAAGGCAGACGAGAAACACAAGTACGCTTATACTTTTCAACATTACGAACGTATAGACCTTTGAGCTTGCAAACACTGATAGAATACCTGAAGTACAAAAGGAAGGCAAAAACAAGGCATGGCGTACACTCGCCATTTGTTTTCTCTTTTATAGAAGATGTGCTGCGCAGCAAGACCGGGATATCAAGGCTGCAACTGGAAAAGCTTTTGCCGCTGGATGTATTGACCCCAAAGGGTGAGCCGCTGCAACTGCTGTACCGCATACTAAGCTACTACAAGATAAATAAGATAATGAGCCTGGTGGAGGAGCATGGCAAGGTGCAGATGTACCTGGGCAATGACCATATAGGCCATGAGCTGCAGCCTACCAGCTACCCGGCGGACTGTATACTAATAGATGTGAAAGACCCGCACGCATGGAATGCGCTGTACCATATGTACGAGCACAACCTGGGCAATGATGGTATGGTGATAGTGACTAACATACACCGCAGTAAACTGCATGGCGAGGAGTGGGAAAAGCTATATAGTAACAATACTGTGCGACTGAGCATTGATGCGTTTCATGTGGGCTTGCTTTTCTTTAGGGAGGATTTTAAGGAAAAGCAGCATTTTATGGTGAAGTGAGTTTATTAAAACGTGCCTTGTTACTCCACGCGTTTTCTTACTTTTTTTTCGTCGTGTCTTCGGGAACAATTAAGGCCAGGTTATGGGCAGAGCCGTGGTGCCCTTATCATTTTTTATGCTAGTGCTTGTTGGTGCAGAAAACCAACAACAGAGAAAGATGTCCCCATTGGGGAAGTAAAAATTCAAGTCAAAAGGTGTTTCCTGCATGACGCGTGTCCTTACTTTTCTTTTGCTTCCCCAAAAGAAGAAGTAAGCAAAAGAAAAGGGGATTTTTTTGCTACTGCTCCGCCCGCAAAAAAAGTTGCTCTACGCTGGTTACGCGGTTCGCTTATGAGCGATATGCGCTGAAATTATTGCCGCTGTTGGATAGCTATTGGGCTTGAGTATGCGTGGGAGCTTTTGTTTTTTATCTGACTTTCTTTTGTCGTGTCTTCGGCAACAATTAAGGCGCGATCATGGGCTGGGCTGTGGTGGGTTTATGAGCTTTTGTTCGAAGGATGTATTAAACTTTTTTTTGGCATTTATTAGCGCGAGGGTTGTTGGTGAAGAACACCAACAACGGAGAAATTAAGGCGCGGCCGTGGGCTGTGCGGTGATGGGCTTATCAGCTATTGATATCCGAGCTTGTTGGTGAAAAATACTATGACTGGAAAGTAATTACATTTACCTTGGTTTAAAGAACTTTTCATACCTATCTAGTATTAAGGTATCTTTTGAAACCTGTAATTTTTTATTAGAGAAGTAATCATAGTATTCATACTCCACGTTATTTACATTCCAGTATTTTTTATTAATGTATATTTTAAAAAGATTGGCGTTTTTATTTTTTATCCTGTATAAAGGATAATCATATGGATATTGTGTGAAAATGAAAAACTCAATATTTTTTTTATAAATAGAAATTCGCTTAAGTTTTCTATTATAAAAATAACAATCTCCGTAGTTATTTACCTCGACAGACAACAAATCATAAAGTGCATTTGAAATCTCTAATGTATCTCCACCTTTGTCAGATTTTTCATTGATCGAATATAATTGAAGATATATTGAATCTGGGTCAATATGAGAGTCAATTAGTTCTTGTACTTTTATGATACCGTAATCCTTGGGTTGATTATAACTATTTAAATAAATACAGCGATTCTTATAGTTCCATGTCCCTTTATTTTGCTTTTCATGTTGTTCAAATGATGATAAATCAAAATTATAGGTATGATCCCTATTCAATATCAAACTGCCAGACTGAATTGAATTTTTCAATTCATAGGTTCCAGCAAACCTATGTGATAAGTTGCAAGAGGTGAACGTTGCAACCAATATGGCTAATAAGAATAATTTTGTCATCGATAAATATATAATTGATTTTTGCAAAGGGTCGGTAAATGGATATCAATTATACCCATCCCAATTTCTTATATCTTTCGTAGCCGAGTTTCATAGCTCCTTTTATGTGGGCCATCATTTGAGGGTCGGGGGTGGTGATGTGGAAACAGGCTTTGCCTTTGAGGCATTTCAGGAGCTCGGGGGAAAGCTTTTCCCGGAGCGAATCCATACAGTAGATGGGCATGTAGTAGAAGCCTACATAGCTGCTTTGGAGAATGGCAGTGCTGAAGGCCATTTCGGGGCGGGGCTTGCCCAGGGCTATGATGCCTTTCTTTTCAGACCATAAATCATATTTACCTTCTATATCAATACGGGCTTTTATGTGGCCCTTTTCGTAGGGCTTCATTTCCTTTTTTACGGCATTGAAAATTTCCAATAATTGCTCCTGGTTAAGTTTTGCCATTGAAAATGACCTATTTAGTCAGCAAATTAGCAATTTATAGAATTGCTTTATTGTGAAATTGGCTAAATGTCATATTCAATGTGCCGTAATGGCATTATATTTAACATGGATTGAAAATTGATTTAACCAAACCAGACTTTCAAAATAAGAATTATGAATCCAAATGAATTCAGGAAATATGCCATTAAACATCATGGCATCAGTAGTTTAACTCTTGACAGTTATTCTTCTTCATTAATAAAAGTTCCGAATGCGTTAACTCCATATATCATAGAGGAACGCCCGATGAACGTAGCATCTATGGACGTGTTCTCGCGCCTGATGATGGACCGTATCATCTTTATGGGTGAGGCCATTAATGACTATGTAGCTAATATCGTTACCGCACAGTTGTTGTTCCTGGAAAGCACTGACCGCAACCGCGATGTGCAGATGTATATAAACAGCCCCGGTGGCAGCGTATATGCAGGCCTTGGTATCTATGATACTATGCAGATAATAAACCCTGATGTAAGCACTATTTGTACAGGTATTGCCGCCTCAATGGCTGCAGTGCTAATGTGCGCAGGTACTAAAGGAAAACGTACTGCGCTGAAGCATAGCCGCGTAATGATACACCAGCCACTGGGCGGTGCTGAAGGACAGGCAAGCGACATAGAAATAACTGCCCGTGAAATAGGCAAGCTGAAGAAAGAGCTATATGAAATAATAGCTAACCACAGCGGCCAGAAATTCAGCAAGGTAGAAAAGGACAGCGACCGTGACTACTGGATGACCGCACAGGAAGCTAAAGACTATGGCATGGTGGACGAAGTGCTGGAACGCAACCCACGTAAAGAAACTCCAACTCCTTAGTGAATAAATGAAGCAAAGTAAGGGACCGGCCACAACGCCGGTCCTTTTTTATTTGCGGTAATCAGCAATACAGCATTAATCGCTTGATGAGGCGACCTATTATTTTACCTATTAAACCGGGGTGAAAGAAGACTGTTTCCATGTTGACTGCTGTTTATGAAACCAAAAGTAGAAGGGGGTAGTGACAGCCTTATGTCAGCAGGGGGGAAAATAAATTAGCAGATGTGATAATTTTTGGATAGAGTGAATTGACCGTGTTACATGAGATTATTTCGAATCAGAATTGATTTCATTTGCCTCGATGAAAAAACTCATGCTAGCGTGAGATTGCTTCGCTATCGCTCGCAATGACGAGAGCAGGGAAAGTGTAATGCTGCTGCAGTTCTTCGGTTAGTTCATGCATGCGGGTATTGAGCTCAAGGGGAGCGACTACTCTTGCATAAACTGTGAACATGAGCAGCCAGCGTGCAAAGCCTTCCAGTGAAGCGGATAAAAAGGTCATTTCTACCCCTTCTTCACCCTTATCTGTTTCCTGTACAAAACCGTAATAATATTTCTGCTCGGTGAGGTGCCTGATGACCTGCCTGCTGAAGAGTATTGTTACCGTTTCCATTTTTTCTTTTTCGGCTATCTGCTGCAGGTATTGTTTTAGCGAGAGGTCGCGTTCTTTGAATAGCTCGTCGGTAATCTTGAGCTGGCGTATGCGATCTACCCGAAAATCGCGATAGTCTTTTCTTAGCTGGCACCAGGCAATGAGATGCCAATGATTATTGGCATGGCAGACACCTATGGGCTCTATGTTGCGCTGGCTAAGCTTCTCATTGTGCCAGGCAAAATATTCCAGGTGCAGGACGCGTTTCTCAGTAATGCTGCGTAATATAGTTTGCAGCACATTGTCCTTTGCACTATCGGGCAGGTTTTTATACTTCAAGGCTTCGATGCGGTCGTCGAGCTGCTCGACAAAGTCTTTTTCGGTGGAACGCAAGACTGCCCTAATCTTGTACATTGCAGACTTGTACATGGCATCGATGGCATTATCGGCAAACTTTTCTATGAGTTTCTCTGCAGTAATAAAGGCTGTAGCCTCTTCCTTTGTGAACATAACTGGAGGTAAACGATAGCCCTCCATAATGGAATAGCCAATGCCCGCCTCGCCAATGATAGGGATGCCTGCTTCTTCCAAAGCTCCGACATCGCGATAGACGGTACGCAGGCTTATATTAAACCTGTCTGCAATCTCCTGTGCTTTTACCACTTTCTTTGATTGCAACTGGATAAGTATGGCCGATATCCTGTCTATGCGGTTCATTATAAACTATAGACTGCTAAAGTAACTATTCCGGCGCTTCTGTTTTGCTTTTTTCTTCCTGCAGCACCCACTTAGGCTCGTTGAGGTGGGTAACTGAAACAGGAATATTGTAGCGAGCAGTGATAAACTCTGCCAGCTTCTCAGAAGCATAAACGGAGCGGTGCTGACCGCCTGTGCAACCAAAGGAAACACTTAACTGCTCGAAGCCGCGGGAGAGATAATCTTCCACATTAAGCGATACCAGACTGCAGGCATGATCCATAAACTCCGGCATGCGCGTTTCGCGCTCCAGGAACTGCTTTACCGCTTCGTCCTGACCGGTGAGATGTTTGTATGCTGCGTAGCGGCCGGGATTTAGCAGTCCGCGGCAATCGAATATATAACCGCCGCCGTTAGGGCCTTTATCTTTTGGAATGCCGTTTTTATAAGAGAAGCTGGAAATATTTACCTGCAGCTTAACCTCTTTAGATGGTATGGGCGCTGCATATTTCTGTTGCATTTCCGGCGTAGAAATATTTTCCAGCAGGCTGCGCAACTCGGGGTACGGGGGTAACTGCGGATTAGTGGCCAGGAAGGTTTCCAGGTTCTTTAATGCCGGGCCTATGCTGCTGATAAAATGCGGCTTGTGCTGCAACAAACCACGGAAGCCATAGGAACCTAATACCTGCAATAAACGTATAAGTACAAACTGCGCATAGCCACGACGGAAATGAATCTCGTCCATGCGCGGTACATGCAGGTCGTTGAGTGAGGACACATAGCCGTTCAGCAGATCTTCTTTCCATGACTCGGGCAACTGTGCTTTGGCCTGCCATAACAGGGAAGCGATATCATACTGCGGCGGGCCCTGCATAACGCCCTGGTAGTCGATAAAATAAACCTTACCCTCGTGCAACATGATATTGCGACTTTGGAAATCGCGATACATGAGCATTTGCGGCTGTACGCGGCCAAGGTCTTTGCTTAATGCCTCCAACTCACTGAAGAGCCCTATTCTGTCGTAAGGGATGTGCTGGAGATCTGCGAAATAATATTTGAAATAAAGCAGGTCGGCCATTATCGCCTTTTCGTTGAACTGATTGGAAGCATAGCATTGCTTATAATCAGCCTCACGGCCCGCTACCCATTGTACGCGGGCGAGCATGGCTATGCTCTTATGATAGTTTTCCTTTACTGCGTCAGTGAAACCTTCCTGGTTCAATTGGTCGAACAAGGTAGTGCTGCCTAAGTCCTGCTGGAGGTAGGCGCGGCGGTCTTTACTCATGCCGTATATCTCCGGCACATTAATCTTATTCTTGCGAAAAAGTTCGGTAAAATAAAAGAAGGTATTGTTCTCTGCTACGTTGGTGTTATAGGCACCTATAGCTGAGTCTTTACCTGCACTAAGCCTGTAATAACGGCGATCTGAACCGGAGACAGGCAGTGCCTGTACCTTTTCAGGCGATTTATTAAAATGCTCTTCAAAAAGTTTTTCTAAAGTATTTATAGTCTGCGTTATAGATTTATTAGCGCTCATGGTTGTTTCTTAGGGTA
>Ga0105240_10012362_pt1 | contig 11788 bp, 11 predicted proteins | sample KBSC54metaG_FD_80426 | JGI IMG/M metagenome (GOLD analysis project Ga0105240, IMG submission 80426) | Corn rhizosphere microbial communities from Kellogg Biological Station, Michigan, USA - KBS C5-4 metaG | ecosystem: Host-associated > Plants > Roots > Rhizosphere > Soil | place: Michigan, USA...
CGCAGGTGACTTCGATGCGGTGCATGCCGTAGGTGTGATCGTCGTGTTCCACGACGGATTTTGAATCAGCGGGTATGACGAAGCTGGGCCATCCGCAGCCGGAGTCGAACTTGGCGCCGGAGAGGAAGAGGAGCGCTCCGCAGGCGGCACAGTGGTAGTTGCCCGTCTCGTGGTTTGCAGTGAGTGCGCCGGTGAAGGGCCGCTCGGTGCCTTTTTCGCGGAGGACGTGGTACTGCTCGGGCGTGAGCATTTTGCGCCACTCATCTTCAGTGTGCGTGATCTTGCCGGATGCGTCGGGCTGTTGGGGCGATTGGGTCATGGGGCCTCCGGGGAAGAAGGATGCTTGAAGTGATGCTCAGGATTCATCAGCCGATCTCGGCGATGAGTTCGATTTCGACGAGCGCATCTTTGGGGAGGCGCGCGGCTTCAATGGTGGTGCGCGCGGGGGCGATGACACCCTGCGGAGCGAGGTATTCAGCATAGACGGCGTTCATAGCGGCGAAGTCGTTCATGTCTTTGAGATAGACGTTCGCCTTGACGACCCGATCGAGGGTGGTGCCGGCGGCTTCGAGGACGGCTTTGAGATTCTCGAGAGTGCGGCGGGTCTGCTCGGTGATTCCGCCAGAGATGAGCTGCTGTGTTGTGGGATCGAGGGCAGCCTGTCCAGCGGTGAAGACGAGGTTGCCGCAGCGGATGCCCTGGGAGTAAGGTCCGACGGCTTTGGGGGCAGAGTTTGTGAAGACGGCGGTTTTGCTCATGGAGCAATTTTAGAGGGCGGAGGAGCGTTGCGTCGCGCAGAAGTGCGGGCGAGCCCGATTGAAACGCCGTTGCGACGCGACGCTTATCGCCAGGTTGCGAGGGTACCGCCAACGATGAACAGACCGAGGAACCAGTAGCCGCCGGTAATGGCGAATAGCTTGAAGGGGCGTTTTTCGTAGAGGCCCTGGGGCAGATTGGGAGCGGCGATGAAGCCGATCCAGACCAGGATTCCGATGACTGCTCCATCCACGAAGCCGGCGGTGTGAGACCAGACGATGATGTTGGCCAGAATGAAGGACATGACCAAGTCGCCGAAGAAGGAGGCGGTCATGCCGAGGAGCAGGCCGTCGCGCCTGCCGGGTTCGCGCGTGATTTCAAGCAACGCGAGCCACTGCCTGCCGTAGACTGCAGGCGAAAACCAGATGGCGCCGAGTACCCAGAGAAAGATGGCGCAGACCAGGACGGCGAGGTGGTTGATAGCCGGAAACGGAATCATGTAAAGCCCTCCAGCGCCGGAAGCGCGCTATAGCGTTCAGAGCGAAAACGGATGTCATGTAATGGCGTCAACACTTTGGCTCTGGGGGAGGCGAGTGTCAAGCAGAAAGGGAGGAAAGACAAATCCCATCTGAGGACAGATCGCGAGAGGCGAGGAGCTCAGATGGGATTGTGATCAGGGTAGGAACTTTTTAGACCAGCTTGGCGTCGAGGGTGATCTCGGTGTTGTTGGCGAAGAGCTTGGAGATGGGGCAGCCACCTTTGGCGTCTGCTGCAGCTTTATCGAAGACTTCCTTTGAGGCGCCGGGGACGCTGGCGGTGGTGGTGAGCGCGATTTTAGTCACGGCGAATCCGCCTTCGACCTTGGCGAGCGTGACTGCGGCATTTGTCTCGATTTTGGAGGGGGTGAGGCCTGCGCCACCGAGTTGAGCGCCTAGCGCCATGGAGAAGCAGCTTGCGTGAGCGGCGGCGATGAGTTCTTCGGGAGTGGTGCCGCTGGTGGCGCCTTCAAAGCGGGTGGCGAACGAGTAGTTAGCGTTGTTGAGCACGCCGGTTGCCGTTGAGATGGTGCCCTTGCCTTCTTTGAGTGAGCCTGTCCAGACCGCACTTGCTTTGCTTGCCATAAATATCCTCCTTCGGGGATTTCGGATCGATTGATCTCTGTTCTGGGGTGCGCCGCCTCAGGAGAAACCATGACTCAGGAGAAACCATGACGGCGTTACAGTTCGGATACTTCGAGTGTCTGCCGCGATCCAACATGGCGGCGACCATCCTTTACATGCTAATCTCTCACCCATGCTTCCCCAAAGGCCCAGTGTCTTCGATGATGAGATTGCCGCGAATTCTGCGCAGAACGCGAAGGCTTGTCTGACAGAAGCGGACGAGGCGCCGGTGGACCATCATTGCCAGATTTGTCCTACGTGTTCGCATCGTCTGACGGGGCACAAGTGCAAGCTGGTGTGCACGCACTGCGGGTATTACCTGAGCTGCGCTGACTACTATTAGGGACTGCGTGTTCAGCGAATAGCGCTTCGCGTCCGTCTGGCAGACCCCTCTTTCAGGGTGGACATGTCCGCTCGAACCTGACATCTCAGTAAACGGTGCTCGCATCTGAGTTTCGATGCGACGAGATTGTCGCGGAGGTGTGCATGGCAGTGGAGCGGATCAACAAACAATCAGAGGCTCGGCAACTGGCCGTGGTGACGGGGGCGTCGACGGGAATCGGATTTTATCTGGCGCATGAGTTTGCGACGCATGGGTTCGATGTGGTGATGGCTGCGGACGAGGAGCGCGTGCGTCAGGCAGCTAGCGAAATTGAAGACATTGGCGCGAAGGTGTATCCGGTGCAGGTGGATTTGAGCCGGGAGGACGAGGTAGAGAAGCTGTGGCGCGAGGTGGAAGCGACAGGGCGCCCGGTGGATGCGATTGCAATCAACGCAGGGATCGGCACCGCGGGGGATTTCGCTGATGAAACCGATCTGCGAAGGGAACTGAAGATTGTCGATTTGAATGTGCGGTCGACGGTGCACCTGGCGAAGCTGGCGTCGCGGCAGATGAAGGCGCGGGGCGAGGGGCGCATTTTGATTACGGCGTCGATTGCGGGGACGATGCCGACGCCGCAGATGGCGGTGTATGGGGCGAGTAAGGCATTCGACCTGGAATTTGCGCAGAGCCTGCGCTATGAACTGAAGGATACCGGCGTGACGGTAACGGCACTGAAGCCCGGAGCAACCGATACAGAATTCTTCAAGCGCGCAGAAATGGAAGATACGAAGGTGGGATCGAAGGGCAAGGAGTCGAACGATCCCGCGGATGTGGCGAAGCAAGGATTCGAGGCGTTGATGGCCGGCGAACAGGAGGTGTTTGCTGAATCGATGAGCACGAAGGTTACAGGGGTGATGGGAAGATTCATGCCGGACTCTGTGAAGGCATCGCAGCACGAGAAGATGGCCCAACATGGAAAGGGCAGGGAGTAGGGAGTAGGGAATAGGGAGTAGGAAAGCAGGGAGTAGGGAGTAGGGAGTAGGGAGTAGGAAAACAGGGAGTAGGGAATAGGGGGTAGGGAGTAAAAGCAGCAAACTTCTACGGTATTGATGATCACTGCGGAAGAGATGGTGGTGCTTTTTATTATCCCTGAAATGGATGCCTCAGCTTGTGATCCGAAGAATTCGAGTGGATCGTTCAAGAGTCTTGTCGTCTGGCAACGGGCTGTTGAGTTGAGCCTGGCAATTTATAAATTGACAGCTGCTTTTCCCGACTCGGAGAAGTTTGGACTTACAAATCAACTTCGCCGTGCCTCTGTTTCTGTGGCCAGCAACATCGCCGAAGGGTATGACCGTTTGACAAGAGGCGAGTATGTTCTGTTCCTTGGCCATGCAAGAGGTTCGAATTGCGAACTGCAGACACAACTTGTAATCGCAGCAAACCTCGGTATGGGATCGAGTGAGGAGATGAAGAGCGCGGAAGAATTGGCGCAGGAGGTTGGTCGCATGCTTGTTGGCCTAATGAAGCGATTGCGCAGTTAGCTTTGGCTGGTTACTCCCTACTCCCTATTCCCTATTCCCTATTCCCTATTTTCCTACTCCCTACTCCCTACTCCCTACTGCCTAGTCCCTACTGCCTACTGCCCTACTCCCTGCTGCTTCGTTCTCTGCACTGGAGGCTGTTCCGGAATTGCGGCGCCGTCGGCTCTTGGGTCTGAGGCGCCGAAGTTTACGCCTGTCACATCGTCGTGCATCACCACATTTCCCCGTCCCATGCGCATCGTGTACTCCTTATGCACGTCCAGCACATGGCCCATCTTCGTTAGGGCATCGATGGTTGGCTGCCCCACGCGCGATTCGATGGTGATTTTGCATCCCAGCATTGCCCGCGCCGTGAACCGCGCCTCCTCGAGCGCTTCCTGGATGTTCATGTGATAGTCGACCACGTTCGACACAAATTGCGCATGTGCCAGCGGCTGGTTCATACCGCCCATGATCCCGAACCCGATATGCTCCGGTCCCCGCTGCATAAACGCGGGGATGATGGTGTGAAACGGCCTCTTTCGCCCGGCCAGCGCATTCGGCGATTTCGCATCCATCGAAAACAGCGCGCCACGATTCTGCAGCGCAAATCCCATCCCTCGCACCGTGATGCCCGACCCAAACGCCTCATAATTACTCTGGATCAGCGAAACAATATTGCCATGGCGATCCACCACGGTCAGGTACGTGGTGTCGCTCTTGCCCAGCGCTCCCGGCGCAACCGTGCAATTCGCCTTCTCCGGATCGATCAGCTTGGCCCGTTTCGCCGCCCACTCGTTTGAGAGCAACTCCTGCACCGGGATGTTGCTGAACCGCGGATCGCCGTCATACGCATGCACGTCCGCATACGCCAGCTTCATCGCCTCAATGCGCGCATGCAACTCGCCCGGACTGTACGGGCCCGCCGGGTCCGGGTTCCGCTGCTGCATGATGTTCAGCATCTCCAGCGCGGCCATGCCATCGCCGTTGGGCGGCAATTCGTACACGTTCCAGTCGCGATAGGTGATGTGGATCGGCTCCACCCACTCCGCCGAGTACGACGCCAGATCATCAGCCGTCATCGTCCCGCCCAGTTCCGCCGAGGTCTTCAGAATCGCCTGCGCAATCTCACCTTTGTAGTACGCCGCCTCGCCATGGTCAGCAATCAATCCCAGCGCATGGGCAACCGCAGGGTTGCGAAACAGATGTCCACCTTCCGGCGCCTTGCCGTCGATCAGGAATACCCGCCGACTCTCCGGATCGTTTGTCACCCACTGAGCTTCGAGCTTCCAATCCTCACCAATGAACTGCGGCACAGGGAATCCGTGCTCGGCATACCAGATCGCGGGCGCCAGCAGATCGCGCATGGGCAGCTTCCCCCAGCGATCATGCAGTTTCTGCCAGCCGTCCACCGCACCGGGCACGGTCACCGAATCAATCCCAGACTCGGGCATTTTCGTCACGCCCTTGCTCTTCAGGTGCTCGATGGTCAACCCCTTGGGCGACCATCCGCTCGCATTCAGCCCGTATAGTTTTCCCGTCTTCGCGTCGTAGTAGATGCCAAACAAATCACCGCCGATGCCGTTCATCATTGGCTCTACTACGCCCAGGACAGCATTCGCAGCGATGGCGGCATCGACGGCCGACCCGCCCTGCTCCAGCACACGCGCGCCCGCCTGCGAAGCCTGCATCTCGCTGGTCGCCACAATCCCGTACTGCGACGAAACCACAGAACGGCCATAGGACCTGTCCTGCGCCCGCAGGTGCGCATTGGAAGATGCGATAGTGACGGCGAGAACAACGAGCGCGAACCCGGGCTCCAGCTTAGGCATGAGAGACCTCGAAGAAGACTTTGAGTCCGTGGGAAACTCGGATTGACATTACCAGAACAACCGAATCGCCTGAATTGTTTTCACTCTCACTCTCTGGAGATCGCAACTTGAAACCCGGCGCGCCTACTGACGAACGAAGTTGGTGCTGCGCAGTTGCTTTGGGTGGTTACTCCCTATTCCCTACTCCCTACTGCCTATTTCCCGCTCTCTGCCTTCTCACTTTTCTGGCGGGCGGGGGCGAATTCGTCGCCGGGGTGCCACTCGATCGATTTGGGTTGGGAACTGGCGAGCCAGCCGAGGACGAAGCCGAAGCGGGCGAGTTTGGCGTTGCCGCGGAAGTCCCAGCTTTCCTGGAATTCGTCGGAGGGCTGGTGGTAGTGGTGCGCAACGAAGTCCTCGAATTGGGCTTTGCCCCAGGCTTCATCGTGTCCTTCAAAGAGAGTGCCGGGATCGATGGAGAAGGCCGGGATACCGACGCGCGCGAGAGAGAAGTGGTCAGAGCGGTAGTAGTGGCCGGCGGAGGGCTGCGAGTCGGGCTGGATCTTCAGGTCGAAATCTTTGGCGATGGTCTGGACGGTGGGCCAGAAGTTGATGCGTTCGGCGCCGCCGAGGGTGACGGACTGCGGGATGCCGAGCGGCAGGAGCATGTCGAAATTGAGGTCGAGGGTGATGTCGCGGGCGGGGACGGGTGGATGCTCGCCGAGATATTGCGAGCCGAGGAGTCCCTGCTCTTCGGCGGTGACTGCGGCGAAGTACATCGAGTGCGGCGGGCGCGCTGTGGACTGGGCATAGGCGCGGGCGAGCTCGAGGAGGATTCCGCAGCCGGTGCCATTGTCGGCGGCGCCGTTGTAGATGCCGTCTCCTTTGGCGTCGGGATCGATGCCGAGGTGATCGTAGTGGGCGGTGTAGAGGACGGAGTTTTCAGGGCCGGCCGATGCGCCGGGGACGCGAGCGACTACATTGGTCGAGTTGTATTTCCGGACCCTGCTTTCGATGTGAGCCTTGAGGCGGACGTTGAGTTCCTGCAGGTGGAAGCCGGGCTTGCCGGCGCGGTCAATGGCCTGATCGAGATCGCCGAGGCCGGCGAGGGTGAAGAGATGCTGGGCGACATCGTGCTGGATCCATGCGGCGGCACGCAGGGTGTTGAGGGGATCGCCGGCGAGGTAGCTCTTCTCGATGGCCTGGGAATTCTGGACGACCTGCCAGCCATAAGATGCAAGATCGGTGCGATGGATGATGAGGACGCCGATGGCGCCTCGGCGGGAAGCTTCTTCGTATTTATAGGTCCAGCGGCCGTAGTAGGTAAGGGCTTTGCCGTTGAAGAACTTTTCGTCGTCGGAGGGCGGTTCGCTGACGATGACGAGGGCGATTTTGCCGTGGAGGTCGATCTCTTTGCCGTCGGGGCTGGCGTAGTCGTTCCAGTGGTATTCGGGCGCGTGGATGCCGTAGCCGAGGAAGACGATGGGGGCATCGATGTCGGCCGTGGACTGTCCGGTTTCGTCCTTGGAGACGATCTGCGAACCGTAAGTGAGGTCGACTGGTTCGCCGCTCGCCGGCACGAAGGAGAACTTTGTTTTGTCTTCGATGGTGTGGACGGCGATGAGGGGGACCTGCTGGAAGAAGGTGTTGTTCTCGCCGGCGGGCTGGAGGCGGCTGAGGGCGAACTGGGTGGCGATGTATTCGGCGGCCAGTTTGTCACCGCGTGTGCCGGGGCCGCGGCCCTCCAAAAGATCAAGGGAGAGGAAACGAACGTGGGCGCGGATCTTTTCCGGATCGATGGCGGCGGCGGCGGCGCGGGCGGCTGGCGGAAGGCCGGCGATGGAGGGGAGTTTGTTAGAGTCCGCGGCTGAGGATTGGGCAATTGCGACCGGTGCGGCGAGAGTTGCGGCTAGAAGGCAGGCGACTTTCAAGTCGAGCATGGAATCTCCAACGGGGAATGGTATCGGCTTGCGAAAGCTCAGGGTATCTGGCGGGTGATGGGTGCGGCAAACGCTGCAGCTTTGTTCGAGGTTGAATCAGTGAGTTGGGATATCCGCTACCCTCCGCCCTCGTAGCATAATCTTTCCCCATGCCCAGCCGCCGCAGGCCCGCCCCGGAGAAGGTCGCCAGCATGCGATACAGCCTCCTGGAGTGGTACAGCCGCTGCAAGCGGGATCTGCCCTGGAGGCAGACCGCCAACCCTTACGCCATCTGGGTCTCTGAAATCATGCTCCAGCAGACGCGCGTGGCTGCCGTCATCGACCGCTATACCGCATTCCTCCAGCGCTTCCCCACGATCCAATCCCTGGCCATCTCCCACGAACAGGATGTTCTCGCCCTGTGGAGCGGCCTCGGCTACTACCGCCGCGCCCGCATGCTCCATAAAGCCGCCCAGACAATTGTTTCCGATTACGCCGGCGTGATGCCGACCACCGCTGACGCACTCCGCAAACTTTCCGGCATCGGCTCCTACACCGCCGCCGCCATCGCCAGCATTGCTCATGGGGAGCCCATCGCCGTGGTTGACGGCAACGTTGAACGCGTCCTCAGTCGCATCCAAGGCTGGCACTCCCACGATACGGTTTCAGAAGCCGCCGTCCGCCGCAAGGTAAACGAGCTCGCCCAGACGCTCATTGACCCACGGCATCCCGGCGACTACAACCAGGCCATCATGGAACTCGGGGCTACCCTCTGCACTCCTCGAAACCCGCAGTGCCTCGTCTGTCCCTGGGCCCGTGAATGCCGGACCCTCGGCGAACACCGCACCCCGAAACGCGCTCCCATGACCACCCGCGGGATCGCCTGTTCTCTCACCACCCGCGAAGGCCCACACGGTCCCGAAATCCTCCTGCAACAGCGCCCCGCCACCAACACCGTAATGCCCGGCCTGTGGGAACTCCCGTCACTCGAACCCGGCCACACTGGGAACGCTGTCCCCATCTTCACCGTCCGCCACGCCATCATGCAGGTCAACTACACAGTGCATGTCCACGCAGTGGATGCAAAGCACCTCCCGAAATCCGGCACCCCACCCCAGCCCCGCTGGATGAGCGCCGAACAAGCCTCTTCCATAGCTCTCACGGGCCTCGCGCGCAAAATTCTCGCCAAAGCCGGCCTCATTTCTGCACTGGCAATAACATACTTGACTGACTGGACACAGACATAGATTTACCATAGATACTCTCTATGGATCAGCAGAAAACGATAGAGAGCACCGATCAAGATGGATCAGTGATTGAAATGGCGATCAGGTTCCTGTCGAGTCTCCCGCACCCGATAGCTGCATTGCTTTCAGATAGTCAGATCGAGACTGAAGTGCGAACTTCCGAACCTGATCATCATCTGCCCATACCTCAAACTGAAAGGCCCTCAGGTCATCAGTGGTTATAACATCTCGACTCTTCAGGATGTTCGCTATAGCGCCCACCATTTGATACATTCGCGCAAACATCAAGATCATTAGATCGTGCTCTTTGGATGTCATGGTGGCGAGAATTATAAGATGGCGGCATGGCTTGGCATGATGATTCAGAACATCCTTTCGCGGGAATCGCTGCGAAGCTAAAGAGGGCCGACGAGAACATCATCAATCTCGATTCCGAAATCAAGCTGTTTATCCAAAGTGGCAAATACCCAGTCCTTCCCTATCAAGATGATGAGGCTTGGCAGGAGGCTATGGCCTACCACCGAGAAAAGCCTATCCCTTTGAAACTTGGGGTACTCGCGGGAGAGATTGTCCACCACTTTCGATCGTGCCTCGACCACATCATCTGGCACTTTTCCATTCCCAACCTGACGCCCAAGATGGAGAACGTAATCGAATTTCCCATCTTCGAGATTGACCCTTACGCCATCCCCACCAACAAAGACAGAATCAAATCGTTTGAACGAAAAATACAGGGAATCACGAATACCAACGTCCTGGGTCTGATCAAGGATATGCAGCCGTACGCAATTGGAGCCGATATGGCTGATCACGGACTTCTCATCATCCACAATATGGATAGATTCGATAAACATCGGGAGTTGGTTATCGTTGATTCCAGTGTGAACATCAACTTCCCTCCCAATATGCTCGACTACCTTGTGAAGGCCAAGTTGTACACTCAGGGCGAACTCCCCGAGTCCGAACATCTGGCGCTCAGCAGAGCAATTCAGAAGGATTCTAAGGCTACCCCTAGCGTAGGCTTCCGAAACTTTGGGAAGTGGAGCACTTATCCGGTAATCAAAGGGCTTGCTGAGCTTGGGCAAGCTGTTGACAATGCTGTGACAGCATTCGCTTCGGAGGTTTGACACGTCCGCCTTTCCGGCGGATCGTGATACACTCCGCCATCGTGCATCACCTGCGGCGTCATCCGCGCCTCCAGCCGATTCAAAGCGTCTTCCTATACGTGGCGAGCCAAGCCACGCCTCGGAGCTTGGGGGCAGCGTGACTTGAGCGAGACTAACTGATTTGGACCGCTGGATATGCTTCGATGTATTCTTCGCCGTTGCAGCCAAAGTAGGCGACGGTACGGGCTGCAAAATCCACGTCATAGCGAACAACTCCCGCACGCCAACTAGCTTCGAGAAATTCTGGAAATGTGCTTTCGCCGGCCTGATCTGTTCGCAAGGCCGCGACAAGGGCATCTCGATCAAATGCTGGCACGTCCACGGCACCAGAGACCAGGGGCGCACCCTGCATTACGACTGGCCCCTCATTGGTGAGGAACAGACTTTGGCACGCGGGTAGAGACCAGATGTTGCGGGTGACTGCGGCCAGGCGCAGGCTCTCGGCGAGATAGGGGAATCCCCCGACCTTCGGACGGATAACGGCTCCTCGTTCCATCGCCTTCATCAGGTTGTCGATTGCCTTGCTCATGAAGTTTCCTTTCGGTGCAGTGCCGTTTGGGGTGCGGAGAGATTTTGCCGCGGACATTTCATTCGACCGGAACGTCGCGGATCTGATGATGTTCTGCAAGTTTCGCAAGCAGGCTGCGCAGGTTCGATTGTTCTGCTGCATCGAGGCACGCAAAGAACCGATCGTCGTTCTGATCGGCGATCCTGGCAAGTTCGGGGAGAGTGCGCCGACCCACGGAAGTCAAAGAGAGTAGCTGGCCTCGATTGTCTTCGGGGTTGACCCGGCTCCTGATCCAACCCTTCGCCTGAAGCTTGTCAACGATCTTCGAGATCGCTCCGCGGGTCATGGTCAAGGCTTCGGCCAACTCGCCCGGAGTTGATTGCTCCCGCTCATGGAGATGACGTAACAAGACCCACTCGGCTACAGACGTTTGCTTCGCGTGCAGGGACCGGGTAAATTCACCCGACACCGTATTGGAAACGCGCCGCAGCCAATATCCCAGATGGCTCTCGAGCCCGGAGATGGAGGGTTTGGCATTAGAGTTAGTTTCCATAGAAACTATTATGATGTCCGGGGAAACTAAATGTCAAGCATTCTTGCGAAAGATGGGTGTTTCCTACCAGCCTTGTATTCAGGCTCCCTCACTTTTTGCACTTGTTCGGACTTGAAGGCCAGACGTCGCGAAGTGAGCGTCTGTACCGCAATGTGGGTCCGTTCGTATGGTACCCTCGCAAAAGGAGAGGGTTCTTTTCATGTCTTCAGGAACGTCACAGAATGGCCGGGTTTATATGGATGCCAATGCTACGACTCCGCTGTTGCCGGAGGTAGTGGAGGCGATGCGGCCGTACTGGACTGAGCAGTTTGGGAATGCCTCTTCGATCCACCTGGATGGGCAGCAGGCGCGGACGGCAATCGACCGGGCGCGCGAGACGCTGGCTGAGTTCTTCAACTGCCACGAGGCGGAGGTTGTGTTCAATTCCGGCGGGACGGAAGGCGACAACACCGCTCTGGTCGGGTTGCTGCATCCGGGCGATCACCTGATTACGACGTCGATTGAGCACTCGGCGGTGCTGCAGACTGCGAAGAAGCTGGAGCGGTTTGGGGTCACGACGACGTATGTGGCTCCGCAGGCGAGTGGGCTGATTGATCCGCACGATATTTTGCGGGCGATCCGGCCGGAGACGCGGCTGATCAGCGTGATGCTGGCGAACAACGAAACGGGCGTGCTGCAGCCGGTGGCGGAGATCGGGAAGATTGCGGCGGATACGGGTGTTTTCTTCCATATCGATGCGGTTCAGGGCGCGGGGAAGGTGAAGTTCGATGTGCGCAAGTGGGGATGCCACCTGGTTTCGATAAGCGGACATAAGGTTCATGCACCG
>Ga0105240_10012364_pt1 | contig 11787 bp, 7 predicted proteins | sample KBSC54metaG_FD_80426 | JGI IMG/M metagenome (GOLD analysis project Ga0105240, IMG submission 80426) | Corn rhizosphere microbial communities from Kellogg Biological Station, Michigan, USA - KBS C5-4 metaG | ecosystem: Host-associated > Plants > Roots > Rhizosphere > Soil | place: Michigan, USA...
ACGCGGGGATTTTTTTTGGCCGTCGCGGCCGGCTAGATGATATCCATTTTCTTCATGAGGAAGGATGCATTGCGGTTGCGGGCGATACCCTCCCGGAGGCGATAGTCGAAATGCAGCTCGTTGCCATCGATGGTGCTTTCAAAGCAATAATTACTCACGAGGCCGGGTAGTTCTTTTTCCAGGCTGCCCAGGGAAAGATCATGGGTGGCAAAAAAGGAAAGACAGGGATATTGCAGGAGCTTGCGAATGAATTGTTCGGAGCCGTATGTTTTATCGTCCGAATTGGTGCCTCTCAGGATCTCGTCGATCAATACCAGCGAAGGAATGTTCTCCTGTATACGATGAATGATGCGTTGCAGCTTTTTCAACTCCGCCATAAAATAGGAAGTATGTTCCTGCAGGGAATCGCTGACCCGCAGGGATGTAAGGAGCTGCATCGGGGTGAAGGAGAAGGATGCTGCGCAAACGGGCGCTCCGCACTGGGCCAGCAGAAGGTTGACGCCCGTGGTTCTCAGGAAAGTGGTCTTCCCGGACATATTGGAGCCTGTGACCAGGATAAGCCGCTGGTCTTTGCCGATGGTGCAATCATTGGTCACTCTTTCCACGGCCGGTATCAGCGGATGGGCCATTCCGGTGGCAGTTATCTGTAATTGCCCTCCGTCCAACGGTGTAGGATAGGTGAAAGAAGGGTTGGAGAACGCCAGGGTTGCCAGTGAGTTGAGGCATTCTATGTTGCCTACTGCTTCGATCCATTCGGGGAATTCCTTTTTATAGGACTCTTTCCATTTTTCCAGGGCGGCCATGCATTGAACGTCATAAAGGAGGAAGCTGTTCAGAAGAATATTTACCAGCATGTTGAGCCGCTGATCGAAAAAGCCGGACAGCTGAGACAGGCGGCGAATGGCGTGATAAGCTCTGCCTGTGCGGGCCTGTTCCTCCTGCAGGAGAGCCGAGCCCTGGGTATCCATCGTATTGAATACGGCCAGGATAGAGGAATATTGATCCAGGATCGCCTGTTTCTTGCTGATGAGAAGATGCTGGTGGAAGATATAGGTCTTATAAGAGGCTGTGATGACCCATGACAGGATCACGCCCAGCAACAGCGGGAGATACATATCCGACGCCAGATACAAGCCGATGCAAAAGAGGTTGTAAGCTATGAGCAGCCAGCGAAGGACGGTCATTCCTATCCGGCCGTGAATACGGGAGGGAGTTGCAAGCCAGTCGATGAGGCTGTAGAGATTGCCTTCTTTTTCGTCTACCAGCAGGCCTTTTGCCGTCAGCAGCTGGCGTTTGCCGGGCTGTGCAGTCATGACCCGGATGGCCTCCTGTTGTCTTATAATATCGGGGATGGTGAGGATGGGTTTGCGCAATATGGTGGAAAGCCGTGCCTTACCATGAGTGGTTGTCGCGCGATTGAGCAGATGAAAGAGGCTGCGGGGGCCAAAGATATCCAGGTCGTCCAGGTAGGAGTCGGAGTTCAACTGATCCTTACCGTCAGGAAAGCCGTTGGGCTGATCATTCAATACTTCCAGTTCATTGGTATTTACGAACAGCAGCTTTTCCAGAAGCGCTTTTCGGTCGCCCAGGCGGAAGTAGAGCTTTATCAACACGATGAATGCAGCCAGCAGGGCTATTGCCAGGGTCGTTAGAAGAAAAGGGAAAGATGGGATGCTGTAATAGACTGCGAAACACAGCCCTACAAAACAAATAAGGCGAAGCATTGCCAGGAGGAAAAGCCTTTCCCTTACAATCCCGAGTTGAGTAGTGTATGAAGCTATCTGTTCTTCATAATACGGACCTGGGGCTGGCATCACATGATATCCAAGGCTTTAACGAAAAATGTGCAGACAAAAGGTAAAATGAGCGTCAGGTATTCGAATCGGGCTTCGATGGCATATACAAGGGCGCCGGCAGAAATGAGGAAGAGTACCCAATAAAGACCTGTATTTTTCTTTTGCTTTTCCATTCTTAGGATTTTTGATAGGGCAGACGGGTGGTCCGCTTTTTGAAAATTTTCACAATATTACGAGAAATGACTCAAAAAGAAAAGATTATCGCAGGAATATCCCCCTAGCGGGGCTACCTTTACGCCGGCCAGACCAGGAGTCTGGCCTCTTTACGTCTTGCCGGAAAAAAGTGTTCCCGGATAACACATTTCAGAAATTTAGTATAAATTCGTCACATAATGTAAAAAATACACATTAGGTGGGAATAAATTGATGTGACATGGCTGCTTTAAAAATTGAATTTTATCTGCGTTTTTACACCCGTCCCGGTCAATCATTGTATATATCTGGAAATATAGCGGCATTAGGAGGGGGCGACCCTTCAAAAGCGCTGTCTATGCAATATTTGAGCGGCGAGTTCTGGCATGCGTATATAGAGCTGGAGCATTGGCCCGCGGAGCCTGTTCGCTATAGTTATACACTTCAGACAGAGGATGGAAAGAGGTCGGAGGAGTGGGGAAATGACCGGGTGTTGGACGAGCCGGCGCCCGATGTAGAGGAGGTGCAGGTGGTGGATACCTGGAACTGGACCGGGGAGTATGAGAATGTGTTTTATACGGCGCCTTTCCGGGAAGTGTTGCTGCGCCGGACGGGCAAGTCCAGGAAGATCCGGGCGAAAGGGACAGTTACGCATATCTTTCGGGTGAAAGCCCCTTTGCTGCAGGAGAATGAGACATTGTGTCTTGTGGGAAGCGGTACGGCCTTAAAGGATTGGGATAGTGAGGAACCTGTGCCCATGGTACAGGAAGGCAACTGGTGGACCTGCCGGATAAATATCCCAAAGGAAGGTCTGCCCATCGAGTACAAGTATGGGGTCTATCATTCGAAGGAGAAGCGGTTCCTCTATTTTGAGAATGGGGAGAACAGGCATCTGTATGGGGATGCCCATCAACATAAATTAAACATCGTGCACGATGGGTTTGTGCACCTGCCTAACAATACCTGGAGGGGAGCCGGTGTGGCGATACCCGTTTTCAGCCTGCGGACGAAGAAGTCGATGGGGGTAGGGGAGTTCACGGATCTGAGGCTGCTGATCGACTGGGCCGTAAAGTGCGGGTTGAAGCTGGTGCAGATACTGCCTGTCAATGATACGACGGCCAATCATGATTGGCAGGATTCCTATCCTTATGCGGCGATCTCTGCTTTTGCCCTGCATCCTTTGTATCTGAACCTGGAGAAATGCGCGGGTCGTAAATATGCCGATCTGATCAAGCCTTTGAAGAAAAAGCAGAAAGAACTGAACGAGCTGCCCCAGGTAGACTATGAGGCCGTGATGAAGATCAAGTTGCTGGCTGCCAAAGAGCTGTACGAGATACAAAAAGCAGAATTTGAGAAGGATCCGGACTTTGTCGCCTTCTTTGAGCAGAACAAACACTGGCTCGTGCCTTATGCAGCCTTTTGCTATTTACGGGATAAGAACGGCACGCCGGATTTTTCAAAGTGGAAGCTTCACAGCCGCTATGACAAGGCGGCGATAGAGCAATATGTGTCGAAGGGCAGCCGGCACTATGGCGCCATAGCCCTGCAATATTTTATACAGTACCATCTGCATTTGCAGCTGCGGGAGGCCGCGGACTATGCACATGACAATGGACTGATCATGAAAGGAGATATTCCCATCGGCATCTACCGTTACAGCTGTGATGCCTGGATGGAGCCGCGTCTGTATCACATGGATCAGCAGGCGGGCGCTCCGCCCGACAATTTTGCCATAAAGGGGCAAAACTGGGGCTTCCCTACTTATAATTGGGTAGAGATGGAGAAGGATGGGTTTGCCTGGTGGAAGCGCCGTTTCGAGCAGATGAGCAATTATTTCGATGGGTTTCGCATCGACCATATTTTGGGCTTTTTCAGGATATGGAGTATACCCATGCATGCCGTGCAGGGGATACTGGGACATTTTGTACCGGCTATACCAGTGTACCAGGTAGAGTTCAGCGAACGCAATATCTGGTTTGACCATGACCGTTATACCCGGCCTTTTATCAATGATGCTGTCTTATGGGAGGTGTTCGGGAATGATTCGGAATACGTAAAGACCCAGTTCCTGCAGGCGGGGGAGAATGGATTTTATATCATTGATCCTGCATTTGATACACAGCGAAAAGTGGAGTGTTATTTTTCTCAGAAAGAAAAGCCGGATCAATCCGACAGCATCAGAGATGGCCTGTATGATCTCATCTCGAATGTGATCCTTTTGGATGTGGAAGGCAGCGAGGGGCAACAGTTCCATTTTCGCATAGCCATGGAGCATACGTCTTCCTTCCGCTATCTCGAATGGCATACGCAACAGCAACTTAGGGATCTTTATATCAATTATTTCTTTAACAGGCAGGATAACTTCTGGGAAAAAGAGGCCATGCACAAGCTGCCTGCTTTGAAGCGGGCTACGAATATGCTGGTCTTTGGCGAGGACCTGGGCATGGTGCCCCGTTGTGTGCCCAATGTAATGCGGCAGCTGGGGATACTTAGCCTGGAGATCCAGCGTATGCCCAAGAACCCTGCACGGGAGTTCTTCCATCCGTCTGAAGCGCCTTATCTGTCCGTGGTGACACCTTCCACGCATGATATGAGCACGATCAGGGGGTGGTGGGAAGAGGATAGGGGAATGATCCAGCGATTTTTTAACCAGGAGCTGGGACAATGGGGGGAAGCGCCCTTTTTCTGCGAGCCATGGCTCAACAGGGCCATCGTGTTGCAGCACCTGCATTCCCCCGCGCAATGGAGTATTTTTCAGCTACAGGACATCCTGGGTATGAGCGAACAGTTCCGCCGGGAGAACCCACATGATGAACGGATCAATGTGCCGGCCAATCCCCGTCATTATTGGAGATACAGGGTGCATCTTACCATGGAGGAGCTGGTTAAGGAGAAGGCATTTAATGAGGAGGTTAGGACTTATGTGGAGCATGCGGGGAGATAATAGGCCGTCCATACTTAAAAAAAGAACCGGGCCTGATGGCCCGGCCGTTACACAGACGCTTATGATGGCCCTTCGGGCAACCTCGCTGTGCTCGGTTTAGGGGTAGGTGGGGTTCAGGGACGAAAACGTTCGTTATAACTTTACAAAGGATTGATCGTACTGTGTACCGTTCTGACTAACAACCTTCAGAAAATAATTTCCACTTTTCAGATTAGCGATGGCAAGAGATTGCTGGTTAACACCGGAGGCCAGCTGTTGCTGCTGGGCAATGACCAGCACACCTGACATTGTATATACCATTACTGTTGCATGCGATGCAGCGGGGCTGTTCAGCGTATAGTTCAGGGTAGCGATAGCGGGGTTGGGATACAGCTGCATCTTTTTCTCTGCAACGGCGATGTTGGCATTGTAGACACAAACGATCTTGGAGTACTTGGAAACGCCGTCCATGTCTACCTGGCGCAGACGATAATAGTTATTACCGCTGAGCAAACGGTTATCTGTAAAAGTATAATCAGTAGAGTGTGTATTGTTGGTACCCAGTACAAAGCCGATGGAGTCGAAGCCACTGGCATTTGCAGACCTTTCGATGACGAACCATTTACAGCTTGTCTGATTCTCCATGGTCCAGTCCAGCTCGCCGGCATTGTTATTATTGGCGGCGCTGAAGCTCATCAGCAGGGCAGGCAGGGTATTGACCCTGGCTTGCTCCTGTGCAATGGTCCTGGTAAGGCCAGACAGAATGATCAGGGCGGTGAGAAGAGACTTTGTAAGTGCTGCGGTGTTCGAAGTTTTCATTTGGGTACGTTTTCGTGTGTTACGGACTATAGTAGGTAAAATGTGTACCAAAAAATAAAACGTTGACAACTAGTCGTTTGCGTGCGTGCCAAACTCCAAGACGTTCCCTGGATGGGAAAAATCTTCTCAAATCTGCAAAAAATATAGGGAAAACACCATAGGGACCGTAAATCCTGCAATAGGCGAGCACAGCTCGCCTGCCCGAAGGGCAATCAAACAGAGTCCGTGTAGTGTCAACGACTTCCTTCCGAAGGAAGGAGTGCCGTGCAAATATTTAAATATACCTTTACGCCTCATGCTGATCAATTATCATTCTTACGAACTGGCTTTTCGTCATCCATTTACTATATCGCGCGGTACAAAGACCCATCAGCCGACCCTCGTTGTCGAGCTGGAGCACAGGGGTATAAAGGGCTATGGGGAGGCCCCTGCCATCAGCTATTATAATATACCTGTAGAAAAGATGATCGCCGACCTGGAATCCAAAAAGGCATTTATCGAGCGTTTTGCCTTTACGGACCCGGAGAGATACTGGCATTACCTCCATCATCTCTTCCCGGAGAACTCCTTTTTAGTATGTGCACTGGATATGGCTGCCTGGGACCTGACGGGGAAGATCCGGCAGCTACCATTATATAATATATGGAAGCTGGACCCGGCCAAGGGGCCGATGACGGATTATACCATCGGGATCGATACCATCGATAAGATGGTGGCCAAGATGCATGAATTCCCCTGGCCTATATATAAGATCAAGCTTGGGAGCCCGGATGATATAGCCATTATGAAGGCATTACGCACTCATACGGATGCCGTATTCCGGGTGGATGCCAACGCGGGCTGGACACTGGAGGAAGCATTGCAGATCATACCCGTGTTAAAGGAGCTGGACGTAGAGTTCGTGGAGCAGCCTTTAGCAAAAGACAATTGGGAAGGAATGAAGGTGTTATACGAAAAGAGTTCTCTTCCTCTCATTGCGGATGAATCCTGTGTCAAGGAGGAGGACGTTGAAAAATGCAGGGGGCATTTTCACGGTATCAATATAAAGCTGACAAAATGCAGTGGGATCACGCCCGCCCGCAGAATGATCGATGCAGCCAGACAGTATGGAATGAAAGTGATGGTAGGCAGCATGAATGAAAGTTCCATCGGTAGCGCTGCCATTGCTCATCTGCTGCCTTACCTGGATTATGTGGATATGGATGGCCCGCTGTTGTTGACAGAAGATCTGGCCACCGGCATCGGGTTTGACCATGGGAAGGTGCGTATACCGCAAGGGGCGGGCCTTGGCGTTACATTTACCGGCTTGTACACTAAGCAATGGGCGGGTGTTTAAAAAATATAATTCCTAAAAGCCATTGTAAATTCAATAAAGGTCTTTAACTTTCCTTTAACGGCTTTGCAAACGTTTGCATGACGTTTATTATTTCTACTACATTTGGACCAAACTGCTGCCATACGTGAGATGCAAGAGCGTATCGCTTTCTACGAGGATATGAAAGCATACAATCAGTTGTTTCAGCTCTTGTCCGGAGGACTGTTCAGATTTACCTACTCTCTGGTAAAGTCGAATGAGGTCGCTGAAGAGATCGTTTCCGATGTATTTATCAAGCTCTGGCAGATCAAGGACAGGCTGCCGGAAATAGAGAACCTGAAGGTTTATCTATATACCATCGCCAAGAATTTCTCTCTCAATTACATCAATAAGCATTACAAGAACACCATTATCAGTCTGGACGAGCTGGATGTGGAGGCCATGATCGAGCTCAACGGCCCTGCCGAGATGTGTATCTCTGCCGACCTTGTGCAGCAGATCCGCCGGGTGATCCGGCAGTTGCCTCCACAGTGCCGTCTGATCTTCCAGATGGTGAAGGAGGATGGGTTGCGGTATAAGGAGGTGGCGGCCATCCTGGATATCTCTCCCCTTACCGTCCGCAATCAGCTAGCCATTGCCATCAGGAAGATCGGGGAGACCTTGCCTGTGTACCTGCAGACGGGTTTTACCATGGTCAGCCGGTTCTCACACTCCTGATTAACATTTTTTTATCTTTTTTGGTACATTTCTCCCAGACACCCTGTCTGTAGGATAAGCACATCACTATGCAGGAAGAACAAATTAGGCAGGAAGACCGGTTTTGGCTGCTGGTAAGTATCAAACTTGCCGGGGAGGCGACGTCAGAAGAGCTGGCTGAACTGGAAACTTTTCTGCAGCAACGCCCTGAGATGGGCATGAGGATGGAGGTGCTAAATGGTCTTTGGCTGGGGGAGCCGGGAGACCAGGGCCGGAGGAATGATGCATTGAACAGACATCTTCAACGGCTGAGCAATCATTTGTCGACCCCCACGCTGAATTACGAGACTGTGGCAGCCGTGGAAGAGGCGCCGTTGCTCATGCCAATGGAGACAGAAAGGAGAGGGGTCCGCCGGCTGGTATGGCCAATGGTGGGCATAGCGGCAGCTGTGGCGCTGATATTCTTTATTTCCCGACATCCCGAGAACATAAAAAGCGATCGTGTCGAACAGGTGGCTGAGAATACTATCAGCACCAAGCCGGGTTCGAAATCCAAGATACAGTTGCCCGATGGGAGCCAGGTATGGCTGAATGCCGACAGCCGGATCACCTACAACGAGAGCTTCCGTGGCCCCTTCCGCGAAGTGCAGATAACAGGAGAGGCCTATTTCGACATTGCAAAGGACAAAGATCATCCTTTTATCATACACGCGAACTCCATCGATGTGCGGGTGCTTGGCACCAGCCTGAATATCCGGAGCTATGCCAATGAAAAGAATACGGAAGCCGTGCTGATACGCGGGTCCATCGAAGTGACCTTGCGCAGCAGTCCGGATAAGAAGATCATCCTTCAGCCCAATGAAAAGCTGGTGGTGCAAAACGGCAAGGCTGTGCTGGTAAAAGGCGTGCCGTCGGTGCAGAAATATGAAGATGCGCCAGTGATGACCCTTGGGAAGGCTCATATCCAACCCAAGGATACGGTAGCGATGGATATACTGTGGGTGAAGAATAAACTAGCTTTTGATCAGGAATCCCTGGAAGAGGTGGCAAGGAAGATAGAGAGATGGTATGCCGTCAAGGTAACGATCACGGATGAAAAGCTCAAGCATGTAGCGTATAGTGGTGTATTCGAGGATGAGAGCCTGCGGCAGGTAATGGAGGCCTTGAGACTATCTGGCAATATTCGCTATTGGATCAATAAAAAGGAAGTGACCATAACGCCCTAATATATACGAAGGATCTCTCGCATCCGCCGTACGAACCCTCATTCTGACTTTTGCCAGCTGCCCGCAAGAGGCTGCTGAATTAATTAACCAAAACTGCTATTATGAAAAGAATTACTTAAAACATTTACCGTCATAACAAAATAAAGCGGAGAATGATTGCAGCATTCCCCGCCGTGTAAAGACAATTCCCACTCCCGGAGGAGCGGGTTCTTATCATTTTATCAAAACTAAGTTATGAAAAAAACCGGATGCGGCGTATCTGTGGGTACATACCGCTCAATCATCAAATGCCTGCTGATGACGAAACTTGCCATTTTACTCATTTTTGTCCATGCCTTTGCCAATGGTTACGGACAGGGGAACATAAGTCTCAGACTGGAAAAAGTACAATTAAAAAAGGTTTTCAAGACGATAGAAGAAGGTGGTTTTTATCGATTTGTCTATAAGGACGACATTTTGCCAAAGGAAGGGATCAGTATCCGGGTACAGCATGCCGATCTGGCGGATGTAATGGATAAAGTATTGGAGAACACGGGGTTAACTTATCGAAAGCTCAGTGAAAATCTCATTGTTATTACCCGCGACAATGCGGTCGAATCCGTCAAAGCTTTACAGGCGGTGAAGATAACGGGGAGGGTCACGAGTGACAAGGGAGATCCTCTCAAGGGGGTATCCGTGTTGGAAAAGGGGACAAACAACGGGACGACTACGATGGATGATGGGAGCTTCACACTGCAGGTGACCAACCCAAATGCCATCCTGGTCTTCAGTTATATAGGATTTGGAGCTAAAGAGCTGGCCCTCAAGGGTAAAACCACCGTAGACATGCAATTGCTGACCGCGGATAACTCATTAAGGGACGTAGTAGTAGTGGGTTATGGTACTCAGAAAAAAGTGACTGTCACCGGCGCGGTAGCCCAGGTAAAGGGCTCCGAGCTTGAAAAATCACCCAATGTGAACCTGTCCGGATCCCTGGTCGGCAGGCTCCCGGGCGTATATGCGGTACAATCCAGCGGCGAGCCGGGGTATGATGGATCAACCATTCGTATCCGGGGCACCAATACCCTGGGGAACACTTCTGCCCTTGTCGTAGTGGACGGAGTACCCGATATTTCGGGCGGGCTGGAGCGGTTGAATCCCGCGGATATTGAAAGTATGTCGGTATTGAAAGACGCCAGTGCTGCCATATATGGCGCCAGGGCCGCCAATGGGGTTATCCTGATAACTACCAAGCATGGCAAGACGGGCAAACCTCAATTGAGCTACACCATCAACCAGGGCTGGTCACAGCCGGATCGTATCCCCAAGATGGCCAGCGCTACTGAATATGCCGCCATCAATAACGAGACCTATATATACGACCACGTTCCTACAGCTGAATGGTCGCAGGCGCTGGCAGGTTTTAATTCCACAGGTAAATACACGACGCTGGCCAATCAACAATTACAGGCCCCTTTCCTTCCGGCCGATGTGCAGAAATATAAGGATGGCTCTGATCCGTGGGGACATCCCAATACAGATTGGTTCAAAACAACCTTGAAGACATGGTCACCTCAGGTGCAACATACGCTGCAGATCAACGGTGGATCGGAGAACATCCGGTATCTGGCGTCCGCGGGCTATCAGGACCAGGACGGCTATTATAAGAATTCCGCTACTGGCTACAAGCAATATGACATGCGTTTGAACCTGGACGCCAAGGTCAACAAATGGGTCAATACCGGCATCAACATGACGGCCCGGGAGGAATTTCGCTTCTTCCCCACACAGTCCGCCGGCGCGATCTTCCGTATGCTGATGCGCGGCAGGCCTACGGATCCTGAAGTATGGCCCAACGGTCTGCCCGGTCCCGATATCGAGAATGGACAGAACCCCATCGTCATCACCACCAATCAAACAGGATACGATAAGGACAAACGGGACTACTATCAGGTCAATGGCAAGGTGGAAGTAAGCATACCCTGGGTTCAGGGGTTGAAAATTACGGGGACAGCCACGGTTGACAAAGAGGTCCAGTTCCGTAAAACATGGCAGACACCCTGGAGCCTCTACTTTTGGGATCATGCCACTTACCAGGCGGATGGCAAGACCCCGCTGCTGGCCAAGAGCGTACGCTCTACTTTTACCAGTCCTCAGCTACAGGAATATTACACTAATTATTTGAATATACTACTGTCCGGGTTTATCAACTATGACCGTACCATCGGTGATCATACCATCAACCTGATGGCTGCCGTGACCCGCGAGACAGACAAGGAGGATGACTTCAATGGCTATCGCACCAATTTTATTTCTCCGGCAGTGGATCAGCTTAACGTGGGAGGTGCATTGAACCAGACTACAGGCGGTAGTGCGTATGAGCGTGCCCGGTTGAGCTATTTCGGTCGTGCGGCCTACAACTATAAGGAAAAATACCTGGCTGAATTTCTATGGAGATATGACGGCAGCTATCTTTTCCCAGCTCAACACCGGTTTGGCTTCTTCCCCGGCGTGCTGGCGGGATGGCGCATCTCCGAAGAAGAGTTCTTCAAAAAGAGCGTCCCCTTTGTCAATTACCTGAAACTGCGTGGTTCCTGGGGACAGTTGGGGAATGACCAGGTATATTACAATGGTCAACTAAAGGAATACCAATACCTCAGTCTTTACAATTTCGGCACCTATGTGATCAATAACGCGGCAGCTACTACCTTATACGAGACAGTGGTTCCCAACCAGAATTTTACCTGGGAGGTTGCCAACAACTCGGATGTGGGTTTGGAGGGACAGCTGCTCGACGGAAAGATCAATTTCGAGTTCGACTATTTTTATAATCTGAGAAAT
>Ga0105240_10012365_pt1 | contig 11787 bp, 7 predicted proteins | sample KBSC54metaG_FD_80426 | JGI IMG/M metagenome (GOLD analysis project Ga0105240, IMG submission 80426) | Corn rhizosphere microbial communities from Kellogg Biological Station, Michigan, USA - KBS C5-4 metaG | ecosystem: Host-associated > Plants > Roots > Rhizosphere > Soil | place: Michigan, USA...
CGATCCAGGCGCTGATCATTTCGCAGGGTGCGAAGGGCCAGTACGGCATGTCCTGATGGAGCGGCACCGGTGTGCCCACGTGCGCAGGCTTCGCGAACAGTTGGCTTCCATAGAGTCGAAGGGGACTGCCGAGCAGCGCCTCGAGCGCGGAGATGAGGGCGGGATGACGCGCCATGCGCAGAAACGGCGGATGATAAACGTGCAGGCGGAAAGCGTTGCGTACGCGGCGCGGTTCCGACCCGGGTTCGTAGATCAGGTCAGCCTCGGGAATGTAGGAGACCCTGCCTTCGACTATGCTGTCGATCTCATCCGAGATCTCATTCAGTTCCCCGTCCGAACAGATGTTTTCGAGGACGGCAAACCCGTTATCGTTGAAATCTTCGATCCGCATTGCTTTCATCTTACGGAGGAAACTTTGCAGCCGTGCACGTTGGGTTGACCCTCCCCTGAACCGAGTCCGAGATCCTGGACAAACGCGCGTTGCCGGCCGAATTGCCAGGGCATTTGCCATTCCGGCAGCCGTAAACTGGAGCGGAAAGAGAGAGGCCTTTTCCGCATGCGACGAACCGGATTCCGAACCACAACTCCAGTGCTGCTGGGTATCGCAGCGGCAGCGACGCTCGGTTTTACCGCACTCTCGGGATTCTCCAAGGAGTCCAAAGCGAGCGGCACCGAGGAGAACCTCGTGCTGTTCGCATTCGACGATCACTGGCTCCCGCTGCGGGACAACGTCAAGGTCACCCTGAATCGTCCGGAACGGTATGCGGGGAATCCCGTCCTGACGAATGGCGACGGTCCGGACGATCCCGATGGATACGGGACCGCGCTGTATGGCACGGTGCTGCACCAGGAGGGTAAGTTTCGCATGTGGTATCTGGCCTGGCCCCGGACCAGCCCCAAGTACACGGCGCAGGAGGATCGTCCGGACTTCTACCGGCCCATCGGATACGCGGAAAGCACCGATGGAGTGCACTGGACCAAACCGAATCTGGGCCTGGTGGAGTTTCGCGGAAGCAAGAACAATAACCTGGTTCAGATCGAACCATCCAGTCATCCGTACGCGCGGCCGGTGGATTTCAATGCGGTATTGTACGACGCGCAGGACCCCGACCCGGGGCGGCGATACAAGATGGCCTACATCGTATTCGACCTGAAGCGCAGGTTCAGTCCCACGGTTACGGCTGTGAGCGGCGACGGGCTGCGTTGGAAACTGGTCAACACCGAGCCATTCACTCGCGGGCATTTCGAGAACACCGGCCTGATCCGGTTTCAGGGTGATTACTATGCTTCGGGTCAGAACATTTATCCTTTCGGCGGCAATCTTCCCGACGGCACACCCGCGGGTAGGGTGATGACGGTTCTCCGATCGCCGGATTTTCTTAAATGGTTTCCCAACCGGTCGACGGCGTTCTACCGGGACAACTATGCGCCGGCGGCGGAAGCCATGGGCGAAGAAGTTCATATGGGCGCCGGTTTGTGGAACCGGGGCAACGTGATTCTCGGGCTTTATGGAATGTGGCATGGACCCAAGATCCAGCCAAAGCCCGGCACCCGCCTTGCCGGATTGACCATCGACCTGGGCTTCATTATCAGCAACGACGCGCTGCACTACCGGGAGCCTGTCCGGCAGTTCGTGATGGTGCCGCGCGGCGAGACGGGCCAGTGGGACTCGCAATGCCTGCTGCAGGGGAACGCCTATTACAACTCCGATACCGAGACGTACGTATGGTACAGCCACTGGGACCTGGATAATCAGACGCAGCAGATTGCGGCGCGCGCTGGCAATCCGCGGCAGGCAATCGGGCTGCTGAAACTTCCGCGTGACCGGTTCGGGTATCTTTCGAAGCTGATTATCGGTAAGGCAAACGGAGCCGGCAAGACCCTCGAATACGACAAGGGCAGCGTGATCTCGCTGCCCATCACGCTGTCGCGTAGCTCTAAGTTGTACGTGAACGCGGACAACGTCAGTGAGACCGCTCCGCTGAGGGTCGAACTGCTCAACCGCTCCGACGATGTCATCAAGGGCTATGAAGGGATCGTCGCGAAGGAATCTCTGAAAATCCCGATGGCGTGGAAGGGAGCAAAGAATCTCCCCACGGATCAGGCGTTCCGGGTGCGCGTTTTCTGGCCCGACGGACCGGCTAATCCGCATCTCTATGCGCTCTACATAGAGAAAGATTGAGTCACTGTTCTCGAATGAAACTCCTCCTGATCTTCACGCTTGCAACCATGGCAGGACTGGCAGCCGATCCTCCGGGGCGAACCGCCGGGGTGAAGTCCGGCCAAAGGATCGTGATGATCGGTGACAGCATCACCAAGGGCCATGGTTTTGGCAACTATGACGATCCTTCTCCGCTCAACCGGCTCTACGACATCGCGACGCTTCTGCTGCAGGACAACGTTCCTCATCCGCCGCCGGTGGTTCGCGTGACCTGCGGCTGGCAGGGTTTTGACAAAGAGGGAAAGGTGATCGGAACAGTAGACTCCCTGGCCGCCCAGATGAAGTATTGCATTGAACGCGGTGAACTGCACCAGGGGGACTGTTTGATTTACGAAGATGCGGGGCAGGTGGATATTTTCATTCATCCGGCGCCCATGCGGGACGACCACGACATCTACGGGAGATACCGTCTGGCGCTGCGGGAGATGATTCTGGCGGCCGGGAGCGTGATCACCCGCGAGCACTTCGTGCTGATGACGATGTTCGACTACGGACCGCGCTGCAAATGGTGCCGCTGGGAAACGCCGCTGGACGATGGAGTGCATACGGGCAACGATATTTTTCGGGATACGGCGAAGGAGTTGGGCGTGCCGTTGATCGAGATGAAGAAGGCCATGGATGCGGCTAACGACCACCTGGTGTCGAAAGGCTGGGGACGAGTGGTCGGGCCCGATCTCATCCACCCGAACATATACGGAAACTACGTCATGGTCCTGGCGACCCTGTACACCCTCGGCTACGACATCAGGAATTGGAAACTCGACGGACTAGCCCGGCACTTCCGTCACAAGGAATCGGGAGGAGACGTGGCCACGGTGTGGGGATTCGACAAGGATCCGAGTGACGGCGAACGGGAGGAATTGCTCACTCGCTTGCGAAGCATCGTCCTCGAGACCATACACTGATTAAGGACTCAGATGGCTGCCCGGCTTCCGGTCTACAATCTTCAGCAATCCCGGCAATGGTTGGAGCGGTCGGCGCGCCGCATCCCGAACTGCGCCCAGACCTTCGCCAAGAGTCCCCTCAGCTTCGTGCAGAACGTGTCGCCCAATTTTCTGGCGCGTGCGGAAGGGGCCTACGTATGGGACGTTGACGGCCAGCGCTACACGGACATGATCATGGGGCTGGGTCCGGTAATTCTGGGCCATGCCGACGCGGCGGTGAACGACGCCGCATTCCGCCAGATGCAGCAGGGCATGAGTTTCAGTCTGCCGTCGCCCGTCGAGGTGGAACTGGCCGAGTTGCTGTACGAGATTATTCCTTGCGCGGAGATGGTGCGGTTCGGCAAGAACGGATCGGATGTGACCGCTGCGGCGGTGCGGGTGGCGCGGGCATTCACCAATCGCGATAAGATCGCCCGCTGCGGATATCACGGCTGGCAGGACTGGTTCGTGGGCTCCACCAGCAGAAATCGCGGCGTGCCGGAAGCGGTCCGCCGTCTCACGCTGCGCTTCCCATACAACGACCTGGATGGTTTGGCCAGGCTGTTCCGGGAGCATCACCAAGAGATCGCGTGCGTCATCATGGAGCCGGTCGTGCTCGATTCTCCGCATGCCGGATACCTCGAAGCAGTGCGCGAGATGTGTCATCGCGATGGGGCGCTGCTGGTCTTCGACGAAGTGGTAACCGGATTTCGCGTCGGCCTGGGTGGAGCGCAGGAGCACTTCGGCGTAACGCCGGATATCGCCTGCTTCGGCAAGGCCATGGGTAACGGCTTTCCCATTTCGGCTATTGCCGGACGCGCGGACGTCATGCAATTGTTTGAGGAGGTCTTCTTCTCCTTTACGCATGGCGGAGAAGCGGCCAGCATCGCAGCGGCGATCGCCACGATTAAAGAACTCCGCCGGCAGGACGGGTTCGGCACGCTGTGGCGTATCGGAAAGCGCCTGCAGGCTGGGACCAATGACCTGCTGCGCGAGTTCGGGCTGGGCGACCACATATGCTGCGCGGGTCTCGCGCCTCGAACCGGGTTCACATTCTCCGGATCCGCTCCGGGTGGGTCTCAGGCTCTACGCTCCCTGTTTCAACAGGAGTGCATCCGCCGCGGCATCCTGACACACGGCAATCACATGCTCTCGCTGGCTCACACCGACGCGATCGTGGATGATGCACTGCGCACTTATCGCGAGGTCTTCGCGGTGTTGGCCGACGCCATTGACGGCGGCGATGTGGCAGCACGGCTCGAAGGAGAGCCGCTACAGACGGTGATCCGGGATCTCTAGGGGCAGAGTCATTATGAAGACGGCAACGGTACAGCTCGAAGATGTAGTGAAGGTGAATGATCTCGACCGGCGCATCTGGCAGGAGGAACTGGAGTCCTTTGTTCCGATGCGGGTCTACGACCTGCATACCCACATCGGCAACGCGCGGTTCGACCTGGGAGCGGGGCCGGGATACGCCGATTCCGGCGGACCGTGGGGCCTGCTGCATACTGGCACCACCACTGCGATGATCAACGCCGCAGACGAGTTGCTGATGCCGGGACGGCGAGTCAGCCGCCTGGCATTTCCCATGCCCTTTCCGAAATGCGCGTTCGAGGAGTCGAACGAGTACACGGCCGCCGAGGTCAGCAAGGATCCGCAGTCGGCGGCATTGATGCTGGTGCATCCCGGGATGACGCCCGAGGAGGTCGACCGCGCGATCCGCCGGCACCGCTTCGTGGGATTCAAGCCGTACCGCTGGTATTCCGTCACAGGCGACCCCAAGAACTGCCGGATTCTCGATTTCATGGCGGAGCACATTTTAGAAGTCGGAAACCGGTACGGCCTGATCGTCGGATTGCACGTCGCCAAAGCCGAGGCGATCGGCGATGCGGAGAATCTGGAGGATCTCGAACGAATGTCCGCCAGGTATCCGCGATTGCGGTGGGCGCTGTTCCACTGCGCGCGCAGCTACTCGTCCTGGGCGCTGGAGGCGGCCGCGCCACGGCTCAAGAACATCCCGAATGTCTGGTACGAAGGTTCGTCGGTGTGCGAAACGGACGCATTCGATGCGTTGTTCTCCATCGCGGATCCCTCGCGCGTGTGTTATGGAAGCGATGACCTCAGCGTGGGAGTGGCGCGCGGCAAGTACATCGCGTACGGCCGGGCATGGGCTTCGATGCACGAGCAGAACCAGAACCTGAACACCGACCACTGCGACGGCCGCATGACTTTCGTCCGCTACGAGATGCTGCGTGCCATGAAACGGGCCGCGCGGCATGCGGGCTACGGTCCCGCGCAGATCGAGAAGCTGTTTTTCCACAATGCAGTGCGATTGATCGAAGACACCCGGCGGGATCTGGACGAGGCTCTCGGTCCCGTCCGGCGCGCCGGACAGCAGGATGCAAGTGCCTCGCGGGCGTATTGAAATTCCTTATGAGCGGCCGCATACTACCCGGACATGAAGCATGCAGTTGTAGGGTGTCTCGCCGCCGCATTGGTATTTTCCTGGGGTTCAGAGGCTAACGGTCAGTCCACTACGGGCGAAGTTCTGGGCACGATCACCGATGCCAGTGGCGCGGTTGTGCCATCGGCCTCAGTCGAGATTCGTGAGGTCGATACCGGGGCAACACGCCATACGACCGCAAACTCGCGCGGCGACTTCATCATTCGCGCTCTTCCGATCGGAAAATACGAGATCTCCGTGGAGTCCAGGGGCTTCAAGCGAGCCGTGCGGGCGGATCTGCCAGTGGAAGTGGAACAGAGCGTGCGCTCCGATTTCGTTCTTGATGTTGGGGCGGCTACCGAGACGGTGTCGGTTTCGGACCAGGCGCCATCCATCAATACCGAGAAGGGCGGCATCGAGGCTCGCGTGTTGAGCGACCAGATGCTGCAGCTTCCGCTCAACGGCAGGAATCCCATCGAGCTGATGAACCTGAACGCGGGAGTGGACTATGGCCGCAGTTCCAACTACGAAGCAGTCAGCGGCAATCGGGACGACGGCTCGATGCTGAAAGTCGAAGGCGCCATGAGCACGGACGTGCTGGGAAGATCGCTGATTCCCATTCTTCCGCTGGACGCAGTTTCCGAGTTCGTAATCAAGACCTCCGTCCCGGGCGCCGACTCTGGTTTCGGCAATTCGTCCGTCAGCATGGCCGTGAAGTCAGGGACCAATCGTTATCACGGCGCTTTGTACGAATTCTGGCGGGGCAATGTGGCGGACGCGCGCGACTTCTTCAATCCCACCAACACCCTGCCGCCGCTGGTGCGGAATCAATATGGCGGGAATGCCGGCGGTCCGATACTCAGGAACCGCACGTTCTTCTTTGTGAACGTGGAACAAACGCGGCAGGCGAGCTCGAGCAATTCCCGCGCAACGGTGCCCACGCTCGCGAACCGGGCCGGCATGTTCACCGGGACCATCAAGGATCCGCTCAACACTGCAAGCGTCTTCCCGAACAGCACGGTTCCCTCCAGCCGCATCGATCCGCTGGCGGTCAAGATTCTGGCTTACATGCCTGAGCCAAATCTGCCCGGAACGCTCAACAACTACTACCGCCAGATCCACAACTGGAGCAATTCCTCCACGGGGATCGGCCGGATCGACCAACAACTCGGCGACAACCAGCGGATCATGCTGATGGCTCGCGGCAACGCGGGGAGGAGTTATGTCCCGGGCCAGATCCACACCGTCGGCGCACTGTTCGTCTGGAGCAATGCGTACTCGTATGTGGCGCGTCACGATTGGGTTATCAGCCCACGCCTGCTGAACCAGGCCAGCGGCAGTTACTTCCGCAGCGCCAGCATCTCGAATGCGCAACTGAACGGAGTTGACATCCTGTCGCAGTTCGGCCTCACGGGATTCAAGCCGCTGGCCGCCAGTGCGGAGACCGGTTTCCCCGACATCCGGATCACGGGCTTCCCCAACCTGACCGATGCCGGCGGGGCGCCGAGCATCTCGGATCAACACCACTACAGCGTGAACGACGACCTCTCGTGGGTCCGCGGCAATCACAATGTGAAGCTCGGCGGGAGTTATTACTGGATCTATCTGCGCCGCCTGGTGGCGACACTGAACCGCGGCCAGATTCTCTACCAGGGTAGTCTGAGCGGCAATGCAATGGCTGATTTTTTGACCGGATTTCCCTCCCAGACATCGACCAGTGTCGGGGCCGACGTGGCGAACGAAACGCGCAGGTACGTCGCGGGCTACCTGATGGATGACTGGAGAATCACGTCGCGTCTTACGCTCAATCTTGGCATCCGCTACGAACTGTACACGGTCCCGACCGAGCAGAGCAATCGTTTTGCGTCCTACGATATCCCGTCGCGCAGCCTGGTGGTATCGTCCGATTCGAACAACCTGCCGGCCGGAGTCCTGCCGCAGTTCCTGGGGCCGAATGCTCCCTTGCCGCTGATCACCACGCACCAGCTCGGCATTCCACGGGGCTTTTCCGATACCAACAGCAAGAACTTCGCGCCGCGCGCCAGCTTCGCGTACCGGATGCCCGGCAGGAAGACGACCGTCCTGCGCGGCGGATACGGCTGGTTCTATAATCCGATCCGAATGGATGCGCGCCTGCTGGCGGCCAACAACAACGCACCCTTCGTGGCGCTCGCTTACTACCAGAACATCGTCGGGAGATCGTCCTCGATCCTGAACACCGTGGCAGCAGCCAACAGCCTGAACATGGGTCCGACGGCGGGTGCCACGCTTTCCATGAACGGTGTCGCCCGGCATTTTCCGGATGCCCTCAATCCGCAATGGAACCTGACATTGGAGCGGGACCTCGGATGGCGCACGTCGGGACGCATCTCGTACGTCGGCAACCGCGGTATCCATCTTCCGGTGGTCATTAATTACGCCCAGGATTTTATTGTTTACAACGCCGCCGGCGTGCCGCGCCTCGATCGCTTCGAACGGCGCGTGAATCCGGTCTACATCGAGGAGGCGGCGTCACGGTCGTTTTATCATGCGCTCCAGAGCGAACTGCGTCGTGAGTTCCACAACGGTATCAGCCTGCAGGTCAACTGGACGTGGCACAAGCTCCTCTCGGATGCAGAAACCGACCAGTCCGTACCGCAGGACTCCTTCTGCCTGCGCTGTGACTTCGCCGATGCAGCATATACCCGGCGGCACATGGTGAAGTTCAATTTCATTTACGACCTGCCGTTCGGGCCGGGCAAGCACTTCCTGAGTCACGGGATTCTCTCGCAGACCATCGGCGGATGGCGCCTGAGCGGCATCGGCCAATGGGGAACCGGAATCCGCTTCACGCCGATCTATTCGAGAGTGGGCGCCACGGATGAGATTCGCGCGGGACGTCCCAATCGCGTGGGCGACCCCAACACCGGACCGCACACAGTCTTGAAATGGTTCGACACCTCCGCGTTCATGCTGCCTTCCGCGCCTCCAGGCTCGGTCGCCGGCCTGGTCTTCGGGAACTCCGCCCGCAATACCGTGGTCGGTCCGAACCAGCAATTCGTGAATCTCAGTCTGCAGAAGATCTTCCGCCTGCGGGAGCAGGTTTCGCTCACGCTGCGGCTGGAGACATTCAACGCCTTCAATCACACCAATTTCGGCTCGCCGGCCCTCGATCTTGCCCTGCCGACTGCGGGAGTGATCTCGTCGACCTCGTTTCCCGCACGGCAGAACCAGATCGGGGCCCGTATCGATTTCTGACGTGCGGGGTCAAGCCTTCCGGCTTACGCGTGCTGCGGCGCGGCGTGTTCTACCGGATCTCGGCCTTCTCACGGGCGAAGCCGTATTTCGCGAGCAGTTCCTGGACATGCAGGTGTTTTTCGGATGCCCGCAGATCCGTCCTCCGTAGCCACATATGCGCGTCGCGTTCAAAAGCCAGCATTTGAATGGCCCGCTCCGGCAGTTCTTCCACGCAGCTATGGGGCACGCGAATCACTCCGCCGGAATCGGCGTGGATCACGTCACCTGTGCGCACCGTAATGCCGCCGATTTCCACCGGGGCTCCGGCCCGCCGGAATCGCAGATTGCAATGATGAATGACCTGTCCGCGACAGTATGCGGCGAAGGGCACCGTCAGCAGACCGCGCACATCGCGAACGCCTCCATCCGTGACCAGGCCGGTGCAACCGGCGGCCGCCAGAACTTTGGCCATACCGTCGCCGATGACGCACTCATGGTCGGGCCGGGAACCGACAGTCTTGACCACCCATACGACGGGCAGGTCCTCGTCCTCTATCGCTTCCAATTGCTTCCAGTACTCATCGAGTTCGGGGGCGCCTTCGGGAGTACTGGAGTCAAGCGTGATGGTATAAGCGATGCCGACCGTCGGCCCCAGTTGGGGAGTTACGGATTGAATGCTCCCGCCCAGGTAGAATTCGTGGGCCGGCGTGGGGTCGATAGAGTTGACCGTGTTGGCCAGCAGAGGGGTGTCGAATTCCGCCAGTTGACAGAGGAGCTCCCGGGTGAGAATGGTCATCGCATAAAGTCTAGCTGTGTTCTCGGATGCCAGCCCAGGTTTGGACGGCGAATGCCGGGTTTGTGTCCCATATCCTGGATAGCGGTGGGTTGTCCAGGACAGAACCGGTGGGCCTGACGGGGGCCGGCGGATATACTTCACGAGAATGGCTTTTCCCAAGTCAGCGGGAGCCGCGGGATTCGTACTGCTGCTTACCGGTTTGCCCTCGGCCGCGGTGCAACCCAACGCGCTTTTTTCAGACGGTGGAGTGCTCCAGCGCGAGATGCGAGTTCCCGTCTGGGGAACCGGACGCGACGGCGAGCAGGTAACCGTACGCTGTCAGTCGCAAAGCCACTCTACAGTGGTGCGAGCAGGAAAGTGGCGCATCGACCTGGATCCGCTGGATGGCCCGGGGCCCGTAGACTTATGGATCGCGGGAGACAACGAGGTGACGATCCACGACATGTTGATCGGCGAGGTCTGGGTCGCGAGCGGGCAGTCGAATATGGATCTGCGACTGATGAGCTGCTATCGGGCCGCGGAAGAGATGGCAAATTCCGCCAACCCTTCGCTTCGCCTGTTTCAAGTACCGAGGGATGCCGCTGACCAGCCCGCAGTCTCGGTCAAGTCGCAGTGGACGCCGTGCCTGCCGAAGACTGCCGGCAACTTTTCCGGCGTCGCCTATTTTTTCGCGCGCGATCTGCAGAAACATTTGGGCGTACCTGTCGGAATGATCGATGCCGCGTACGGCGGTACGCCGGCGGAAGCGTGGATGAGCCGCCGGGCATTGCAGTCCGATACGACTTTTCAGAGCATTCTGGACGAGGAAGTTCAACTGATTCGCGATAGTCCGAAGAACATGGCGAAATACCAGCAGGACGTCCAGCAGTGGAAGGAGGAGGTCGAAACTGCCAGGGCAAAGGGACTGACTCCGTCGCGCAAGCCGGATCTTCCGTTCGGCCCTTATAACTTCCGCCGTCCGACCGGACTCTACCAGGGAATGATCCTGCCGATCGCGCCGTATGCGATGCGTGGCGTCATCTGGTATCAGGGCGAGCGTAATTCGCCGCGGGCATACCAATATCGCACGCTGTTTCCCGCGCTGATCGCCGACTGGCGCGCGACGTGGGCGGAAGGAGACTTTCCGTTTCTGTTCGTGCAGCTCGCACCGTTCGGCAAGGCGGCATCGCAGCCACAGGAAGCGGCCTGGGCGGAACTCCGGGAGGCGCAACTGATCACCAGCCAAAAGGTCCCGAACACTGCCATGGCAGTCATCACCGATGTTGGCGAGGAGGACAATATTCACCCCGTACGAAAGCAGCCGGTTGGCGCCCGGCTGGCCCTGGCGGCGCGGGCGTTGGCTTATCAAGAGAAGATTGTGTATTCGGGTCCCGTATATTCCCGGATGCGGGTCGACAAGAGCCGCGTGGTCCTTTCCTTCACCAATACCGGAGCCGGCCTCGAAAGCCCCGGCGGAGCGCTCACCGGATTCACGATCGCCGGTCCGGATCGCAAGTTCGTTAACGCGCAGGCGACCATCGTGAACAACGAAGTGCTGGTGTGGAGCGCCGAGGTAAAGGATCCCGTCGCCGTGCGATATGGCTGGGCTGCGTATCCGCTAGTGAATCTTTGGAATCGCGACGGACTGCCGGCATCGCCCTTCCGAACGGACGACTACCCGGGTTTGACGGTACCTCCGGCGCCCTTGTCCAAATAGCGCTCCAGGAAGCTGGAGATCTTCCCATCGGTCACCGGATAGTCCGGGTCGGGCTGCTTGCCCGGAATGGGTCCATGCTGAAAATTGTTGATCGACAAGGTTTCCACGACGGCCCGTTTGCCCATGGCTTCGGCAAATCGAGCCATCTGCGAGTAGGGCACACGCCGGTCCTGGATACCGTGGGACAGGAAGAACGGCGGTGCGCCGTCATGCACATAGGTGACCGGACTCGCCTCGCGATACAGGTGATCGTCGTTGCCCAGGTAGGGCGGGAGAACGTCCACGAACAGGCTCTTGTCGCCGGGATCGACGTTCTTGTAGTAGACCCAGTCGGTGGGTGTGGAGAGGGCGCAAACTGCCCGTGCGCGGGTGGGTATTGTGGGATCGCCGTCGGGGTCCTCCAGTTGGCCTTTCGCTGCGGTGAGCGCGACGAGCGCGGCGATGTTGCCCGATGCCGAAGCGCCGAACAGTCCGATGCGTTCCGGATCGATA
>Ga0105240_10012366_pt1 | contig 11786 bp, 6 predicted proteins | sample KBSC54metaG_FD_80426 | JGI IMG/M metagenome (GOLD analysis project Ga0105240, IMG submission 80426) | Corn rhizosphere microbial communities from Kellogg Biological Station, Michigan, USA - KBS C5-4 metaG | ecosystem: Host-associated > Plants > Roots > Rhizosphere > Soil | place: Michigan, USA...
GCCCTGCCCCCATCAGCGCCCGGCCCAGATTGCAGGCCAATACCGGATCGGGCGGCGACACCATGCCGCTTTGACTGAGCAGCTGGGCCGCTTCGGCGAAGCGGGCTTGCGACAGTCGGATCGCGCCCATCATGTTCAGGGCATCGGGATGCACCGAAAGACCGAACAGCGCCAGCGGCGCCATCGCCTGTTCGGCGCCCGCAAAATCCTGGCGACCCAGGCATTGGTCCGCCAGCGACAAGGCCTTTTGCAGGACCGGATGACGGGGAGCAGCCATGTGGGACATCAAATTTTCTTCTGCAGCCAAAATTGATACATGCCCGAGAATATATCGGGATTTTCCCGTTCAAAGACCTGCCAATGGTCCAGATCGACGGCGCCGGGATCGTCCGGGAAACGCTGCCGGTAGGCCGCCAGTACCGCATCCTCGACATCAAAACCCAGCAGCGTCAGATCACCGGCGGCCAGGAACTCGCCGATGGCAGCCAGCGGCACGTGATGTTCCTGAACATGAAACAGCAGGTCGCGGCAACTGCTGATGGTGAAGAAATCCGGGTGTTCTGCCAGGACCGGATACTGCCCGATCAAATGCTGGCGCGCCTGGCGAATAGCCTGGGCGGAAGAACTCTGCGGCAGAACCGACCGATCCGGCAGGTTGCGCCGGGCGCTGGCGCTGTAGAACCCCACCAGCATGACCCCGCCGGGTTTGAGCAGGGACAAGAGCATGCGCCAGCCGGCGAACGGGTCCGCCAGGTGATGCAGTACCCCCACAGCTTCGATCAGGTCGAAGCGGCGGCCGATCGATCCCAGCTCCAGCAGATCCGCCTGGGCATAGGTGACGGCGAGACCAGGTGGGGTTTTTCGCACCGCATAGCCCAGGCTGTTCAGACTGAGATCGACGGCCAGGCTATTGGCGCCTTTGAACCGCTGCGCGGTCTCGATGGCATTGCGCCCCGTGCCGCAGCCTGCGATCAGTATGTCGATCCCCTCCCCCGAGCCGCGCACGTCCGCAAAAGGAAATTTGCGGCGCAGATACGTGGCCAGGTCTTCGGCTGCCCCGCAAGTGCCCGCCTGCACCCATCGCGGATAAGGATTTTCCTCATATTGCGCCTGGACGGATTGGGAAACCCTGTCTGAGATGGCCGTGAGCCGCGGTATGGACTTTCGCAGCTCTGCTTCCTCCTGTGGTTCGCGCAATTGCTGGGTCAGCAGCTGGTCCATGCAGGGCGGCCAGGACCGCGCCAGCAAGGCCTGGGCGCCCGGCACCGAACCCAGCGGCAGGTAAGCCGCAAGGATGGCAATCGACTGCGGCGCAAGGACCGCGCCACTTTCCAGCGCGCCCGCCAACCGGTCGCGCAACTGCCCGGCCAGAAGTTCTTCTTCGTCGTCCTGCGGGAAAACATATTCATTGATGAAGCATTGCATGGCCAGCGCAGCTGCGAATTCCAGCGGGCCAGCCTGGGCGTCGCCATTCTCCAGCAGCGTCCGCCGCGCCACGGTGAGAAGCCTTTCCAGCGTCAGGTCCTGGTTCGCGGTGCGGGCCAGAAGCGCCAACAGCAGCTCATCTTTCGACAGCGCGGCGAGAATGGCGTTGTCCGGATCGGGCGTGATGAGGGCGGCTGCGGCCCGCGCCAGATCGTCGGGACGGTCCCAGCCCTCATTCAGGGCGCGCAACAGATAGGGCCGCAGCGTGCCGGCTTCGGGGGCGAAATCGGTGTCCTTGACGCACTGTACGAAAATCTTCCTGCGCTCCGCCGTCTCTTCCAGCGCCAGCGACCGCAGGATGGCTGGCAAGGCCCCCTGCGCATTGCCCTGGGCCAGCAAGGCGCAGGCCAGGCCGTCATGCCCCTGCGCCAGCGAAGGCGCCAGAGATATGAGCGCACGGAAACACTGTTCGGCCCCGGCATACTGTCCCAATTGCAGAAGCACCTGCCCCAGATTTTCATGGGGCTCGGCAAGTCCCGGACCGCAGGCAATAGCCGCCTGAAAAGAAGCCGCCGCTTCCTGCCGCTTGCCCAGATGCATCAGCATCGCGCCCAGATTGTTGTGAAGATCGGGCTGGCCGGGCTGCAACTGTGTGGCGGTGCGGCAAGAGTTTTCGGCTTCCTCAAGCCGGCCCATCGCGGCAAGCACAAGGCCCAGATGGGAATGATAGGACGCAGCCTTGGCATTGCGGGCGATCGCTGCCTGCAGCATCTGAGCCGCCTCTGCGAGGCGGCCCTGCTGATAGGCCAGGACACCAAGCCGGTGCAGGCTGTCCGCATGCAAAGGCTGGAGCGCCAGGACACGCCGGTAAAGCTGGGCGGCTTCCGCCAAACGGCCTTGCCCGTGATACTGGACGGCCGCGTCGAACAGGGCACTGGCCGGCTGTGCCTTGCCCTGGGCCCGGCGTTCTTTGCGATTCACGGAATGGTCTCAGGCGGCATCGCCGCATGGTCGCGCCAACGCGCGGTCTTTTCAACCGCAAGCCAGGGAACAAAAAACCAGGGACAAAAAGCCAGGAACAAAAAGGAAGGCCGGCACCGCTTTCGCGATGCCGGCCTGCCCCCCGTCTTAAAGTCTTACAGGTTGCCCCGGATACCGATGGTGAAGTAACGCCCCATATCGTCCCAGAAGTTCGTGGCCAGGTTGCCGCCCACCGGATAGAACAGGCCCGGGTTGGAGGCATTGTTGGGCCACAAGGGCGCACGGGTGTTGCCGATATTGTTGACCGTGAAGTACAGGTCGGCCGTACCGCCCATCATGTCGAACTTGCGGTCCACCGACACGTCCAGCACGTTCCAGGAACCGATGCGCGGCGACACATAGTTCTGGCTGTTGCCGTTCAGGCTGTTGTCGCTGCTCGCCTTCTTCATGCCGCTCAGCCACTGGTTCTGCAGGCTCAGGCCCCAATCACCCACCTCATAGTTCAGGAAGGTGGTCTGGCGGGTCTTGGGCTGCACCGTATAGCTGTAGAACACGCCCGGCAGCTGCTGGGTCTGGTTGACCGGCTGGTAGGTCAGCAAATGACGGAAGCTCACCGTGCCCGGGAAGCCGGAGAACACGTCATCCATGTCCCAGTTATAGTCGATTTCCACGTCAAAGCCTTCCATCGCCACCTTGGCGGTGTTGAAGGGCTGGCTAAGCACCTGCAGCGGATAGTTGGCCGCGGTGGTGAAAGCAGCGCTCGTCACGTCGGTGATCGGGCGTATCGCCAGCGAACAGTAAGGCGAGTTGTAGCCTGTCGGCTTGCTGTTGATACAGAGCTGCTGCACCTGGGTGGATTGATAGCTGATATTCTGGATCGCACCCGACATATGCGTGGTGTACCAGTCCACCGAGAAGGTCAAACCCGGAATGAACTGCGGGGTGAGAACCGTACCGAAGGTGTAGGTATGGGCGACTTCCGGCTGCAGGCCGGGATTGCCCCTCTGCACCAGCTGGGTGCCCGGGCTGGCGAGCGTCAGATTGTCGACAAAGCCGGTTGAGGAAATACCGGTCGGCTGGAACAGGTCGTTGAGGTTGGGTGCACGAATATCGACCGACATGGTGCCACGGAACATGATGTTCTGATCGACATGCCAGTTGACACCGGTCTTCCAGGTCTGGACATCGCCAGAGGTGGAATAGTTGGTGTAACGGCCGGCGATATCGGCAGACAGGTCCTGGAACAGGGGCACGTCCTTGAGGATCGGCACGTTCACTTCCACCGCGAACTCATACACATTGTTGCTGGCATCAACGGGCGCATTGACGTTCTGCACCCATTTCACCGGCGGGGTATTGGTCGATCCGCCGTTGGCAACGCACAGGCGCAGGCCCGTGCAATCCACGAAGTCGGTGGGCAGGGCGTTGCTCTTCATGGTGTAGGTGGCCCAGCGGGTTTCACCCGACAGCGCCGCGGTGACTTCGCCAGCCGGCAGGCCGAAGCCCAGACCACCGCGAACCGTGCCGCCGATATTGTCCAGGACCTGCGTCAGGTTCCAATGGGTTTCAGAGGAGATGTATTCGAAGCTCGCCGCGGAAGGTCCGTTGACGGGATCGAAGACATTGACGGGCTGGCACCCGGGATAAAGGCTGGCGAACTGCGACTGGGTGGTGACCCAGCACACAATGGTGCCGCCGACATCGACGCCATTCACCTTCAGGCCGGTGGGCGCGATCACCGCGTCTTCGGCCGCCAGGTATTTGGCCTGGTCGGTGTTGTGGACGTTCTTCACCTGCGTGCGGCTTTCGGCATGGTTGTAATACACGTCCCATGCGAATTTCTTGAAGATGGTGCCGGTCAGACCCGCTTCCATGCTGAGGTTACGCGCCACGCCCTGGGTATTGTAGAGGCGGCCCTGGCTGCGCGCATCCTTACCTTCGATCATGTTCCAGTTATAGGAAGGCGCCTGGAAGAAGGGCGTATTGGTCGGCGGCGGCGGCGGCGTGGTGTTGGTCTGCGTCGTCAAGGGCGGCGTGGCCGGCAGATAGCGATAGCCCGCGACCTGCGGCCCGCCGGCAAACTGCGCGCCCAGCAATTGCTGCTCGGAAGCGCTCAGGAAGGGGTTGGTGGAGAAGAAAGAGTTGGGACGCGTGCCCGCCGAACTGACAACCACCGGGGTCCAGTTGGCGAAATTGCCCGATTCCGCCCAGCTCGCCTGGACATAACCATTGATGTCGTCGGTGAAGTCATAGCTCAGACGGCCGAACAACTCGCCGGTGCGCACCTTGTTGCGGAAGGTGCCGAAGGGGTTGTAACCGCCGCCGCCACCCTGCTCCACACCGCCGGTGGTCGTCGGCGTACCGTGCTGGAACGGACCCACCACGCCATTGGAGAGGAAGGTGTAATTGTTGGCCGGGCAAGACGCGCCGCAATTGATCAGGCCGTGCAGGGTCTGCGGCACGGTATGGCCATAGGGCACATTCACGAACGGCGCCGAGGCAGAGCCGGTACCAGCCTGCACCCAGGTATTCAAGCCATAGCCGTAGGGACGATGATCGTCGGGAACCATGTCCTGGTTGAAGAAGCGGGTCGCCATTTCGAAATGGCCGCGGCCACCGAACATGTCGGTACCCCAGGCAAGACCGGCCTGCCACGACGCGGCGTCGCCATACTTAGAGATACCGGCATTGAAGTTGTATTTGAGGCCCTCGAATTTCTTGTCGAGGATGAAGTTCACCACGCCGGCCACGGCGTCGGAGCCGTAGACCGCGGAGGCGCCGCCGGTCACCACGTCGACGCGGGTCATCAGCATCTGCGGCAGGGTATCGACGTCGACCGTGCCGTCCTGGTTGGAGAAGGGAACGCGGTGACCGTCCAGCAGGATCAGGGTGCGCGAAACACCGAAATTGCGCAGGTTCAAAACGTTGCCGCCATTGTTCTTGGAGGCGTTGTCCTGGCTGCGGGGGCCGCGGCCGCCGATAAAGACCGGCAGCTTGTTCAGCGCGTCGGGGATATCGGTGGGGGTGGTCGACAGCAGCTGGTCGGCAGTGACGGCCGTGATCGGCGTCGGCGACAGGCTGATATCGGAAATGATGCGCGAACCGGTAACGGTCACCGTTTCGGTGTTTTGCGCAGTCTGCTGCGCATGGGCGGCGCCGGTGGTCAGCGCAACGACGCTCGCGGCGCACATCAGCGCGAGCTTATTCACTTTGGTATTACTCATATTTCCCCCTGGAAATTTCTTTATGATGCTTGGTGACAAAACTATTAGACATTGGCAGCGCTGCCAACCTAAAAATGGAAGCGCTACCATTTTCCTGCGGCCGTTGTGAATTCGGCCACACCGATTCTAAGGCATTGTTTTAAAAGATGTAAAAAGAGCGTCCGTCCAGGAGGCCCCGATGCAGGCGCTTCAGCTGGTCGCGCCGGCAATCAGCTCAAATCCCAGGTCCACCACCTGGGACGGACCACCCGACAACAGAAGATTCGCGCCGGTCTTGCCCATGGCAAAACGCGGCGAGCGGATGGTGGAAAGCGGCAGCGGCGTAAGGCGGGCGATCTCCAGCCCGTTATAGCCGAACAAGGCCAGGTCGCCGGGCACGGAAATCTTGTGTTCCAGGCAATGGAAATACCCGCCAATGGCCAAATCGTCGTTGGAGAAATAAACCGCGTCCAGCTTCGCACCCCGGCTCAAAAGCCGCGCCAGGCCGATACGTCCCGCTTCGACCGACGAAGCGCCGTCGGGGGAAAATTCCTCATCGATAAAGCTCAAGCCTTTTTCCGCCATCACGGCACGAAAGCCGTCCAGCCGCTTGCCCGCCCGCACATCGACCGCGATATCATGGCCGACATAACCGATCCGCCGATAACCGCGGGACAAAAGATGCTCGGCGCTCTTGCGGCCTGCCATGCGCTGAGACGAGCCCACCACGATATCGATGCCCTCCCCGTCGATATCGATCAGCTCGACCACCCGCACGCCGCAGCCTTTCAACATCGCCCTGGCGCGGTCGGTATGCTCCAGCCCCGCGACCAGAAGACCGCTGGGACGCCAGCTCAGGATCGACTCGATCAGCGCTTCTTCCCGCTCGGGACAATAATTCGACACCCCGATGACCGGCTGAAAGCCGGCGTCTTCCAGCACCTGATTGGCGCCTGCCAGGACTTCGGGAACCACCGTATTGCCGACGGAAGGGATCACGATGCCCACCAGCTTGGAGGTCATCGAGGCCAAGGTCCCGGCAATGCGATTGGGGACATAGTTGAGGTCGGCCGCGACTTTCAGAATCTTTTCGCGCGTCTGCTGCGAGACCGAGCCCTTGTTGCGCAACACGCGCGACACGGTGCTTTCGCCGACACCGGCCTGACGGGCAACGTCAGCCAGGGTGGTGACCGTTGGGAAGTGATCGCTTTCCCCGGAAAGTTTTTCGTCGTCGGAGAGGTCCATTCTGTCCGTCTCAAGTGTGGGACACGCCGTGCCCGATTTTGTGCGCCGCGGCCCGGATGGCTTCGCCTTCAAGGTGCGAATTTTTTCATCCATTGCATCCGTGCCGATACAGCGCCGGATACGCTGGCGGTCGAGGCAAAACTATCAACAAAAGCCCCCCCTTGCCAATGAAAGCAGGGGCCGAAGCTCTCAAAGCGTGATGCAAAAAAGGTTGGTTTCGATGCCATTTGAGGCCCGAATGCTAGCGTTAACGGAGCAGGCCTGCCCGCCGCTCGCCCCTGCTGGCTTAGCTTTTCTTGGCGCGTGCAACGAGCCTAGAAAAGCTTGCCCCTCCCCGAGCGCAGCGAGGGAGGCAGGGCGTTCGACGCTCAAATCGATCCACTGGATCGATTTGACCGCGCAGCTACGCTGCTGCTAGGCGCCGCCGGTCGCGTCTCACCCCCACCACTCTTCTCCAGGCGCCAAATGCGCCTTGGCGACATCGGGATTGATGTCAAAGCCCAGGCCCGGCTTGTCCTCGATATGGAAGTAGCCGTCTTTCCAATAGGGCCCTTCGCGGGTGACCAAGGTCGGCCACCAGTCCACCCAATTGGCCAGTTCGTGGACACGGAAATTGCGGACCGAGGCGCAGGCATGCGCGCTTGCCGCCGTGCCCACCGGACTTGCCGGATTGTGCGCCGCCGTCCAGATGCCGAAGAGATCGGCATAATCCGACACCCGTTTGGCCTCGAACAAACCGCCCATCTTGGGAATATCCAGATGCACGCCGGCACAGGCCTGCTTCTCGATCAGCTCACGGAATCCCGCCAGCAGATAGAGATTTTCCCCGGTGCAGATGGGGGTGTTGGTGGCGCGCGCAACCCTGGCCATGGTCTCGACATTCTCCGGCGGGGTCGGGTCCTCGATCCACATCGGATTCACGTGTTCGAGCACGTTGCAATATTGGATGACCTCATTGACCGTGTATTTCCAATGGCACTCGATGGCCATGTCGGTATCGGGCCCGATCGCGGCGCGCACCCGGTCCATGCGGTCCACCAGCCGGCGCAGATCCTTGTTGGTGAGCTGGTTGGTGTAGGGATCGTGCCCCGGTTCGGAAAAATCCGGATCGGCGGTGCGGGGCACCGCATCGCCCTGGAATTTGAAGGCGGTAAAGCCATAGGGATTGTTGGCCTTGGCTTCCGCCGCCTGGTCGCCCCAGCTTTTGGGGTCTTCGGGATGGCGGTCGGGCGCCTGCAATGTGCGATAGAAACGCACCTTGTCGCGGAACCGCCCGCCCAAAAGATTGCAGATGGGCGTCTGCAGCAGCCGTCCCGCCAGATCCCACAGGGCGATCTCGATACCGGAAGAGGCATGCACCGTGACGCCGCCGATGGCGCCATAACCGCCATTGAGGAACAACACCTTGGTGGCCAGCTTGACCACATTGAGCGGATCTTCGCCAATCAGCTGCTCGCGGAAGCGCTTGAGGATCATGTCCTTGACACCAGGACCCCAATAGCCCTCCCCGATGCCATGCACGCCGGCATCGGTCTCGATCTTGATCAGGTTCCAGTCCCAGGTGCCGCGCACCACCATCACCTTGACGTCGGTGATCTTCACTTTCTTGCGCAGATATTGTGCCTGGGCCTGGAACGGCAGCGCGAAACAGGACATGGCGCCCAGATTGGCGAGCAGCGTGCGGCGGTCCATCGCATTTCCCCCGTGATGGAAAAGTTTTCGTGGACGACAGGCCTAGCGCAGGCCGGTGGTGATCCGCAATCCCCGCCGAAGGCGCAAACGATCCGTAGACGGACGATCTAGGCCGGCACTTTGGCGCGGGATTTCTTCGGCACGGCGGCAGTACCGGCCGGCCAGTTGGTGAGGGCCATGGCGGCGACTTCACGCAGATCCTTGAGGGTCGCGCCCGCGGCCGCCTGTACGCAGATGCCGTTGGCCATCACCATCAGATAACGCGCCAAAGCCGCGGGATCGCTGGCCTTGGAAAGATCGCCGCTCTTCTTCGCCTGCTCGAAACGGGTCCGCAGCATGGCTTCCTTCTCGGCGCGGTGGCGCGCCAGCATTTCGGGAATATCCTTGTCGCCGCAGGAAAGGCCGCCCTGCACCATCAGACAGCCCGGCGGATTGCGCCCGCTGGTATCGGAGGTGAAAGCCGCAACGCCCATAAGATAAGCCTCGGCCACCGCTGCGGCGGTGGGCGCCGCCAATACCTCCGCCATGAACATTTCACGGCGCTGGTCGTAGCGCTCCAGCACCGCCCGGAAGAGACCTTCCTTGCTGCCGAAACAGGCATAAAGACTGGGCGGATTGATCCCCATCGCCTTGGTCAGGTCGGAAAGCGAAGCGCCTTCATAGCCCTGGCGCCAGAACACCGTCATGGCCTTGTCGAGGGCTTCATCCTTGCAAAAACAACGGGGCCGACCGGTCCGCAACTCAAGGCTTCCTTCTAGGCGCCTCCCAATTGTTTCCTTGGGGGCTTCTTTTTTGTATGGGTCGTTATATAATTCCCTTGACCCGGGAAGTCCAGCGGAATATCTGTATCGACCGTTACAGATATCCGGGGACCGTTCCCAATGACTCATATTGATCTCGCCCAAGCCCAGAATTTCGTCCGCCAGCAGGCCAATTGGCCGGCAAAAAGGCTGCGCCGCCAGCTTTTCGGCGCCAGCCTGCTGCTCTTGATGGGCGGCGGTTATGCCGTTTACCACGCCAACGCCGCGCCTGCGCCGCAGTCGGCCCCCGCAGCCATGCCGGTTTCGGTCGAGAGCCTGCGGGCGCAGAAGGTGGAGCCCTTCGCCGAATTCTCCGGCCGTATCGATGCGGTGGACTATGCTGAGATCCGTCCCCAGGTCGCCGGCCGCATCACCGATATCCGCTTCAAGGACGGTCAGAACGTAAAGGCCGGCGATATCCTGTTCGTGATCGATCCGCGCCCCTATCAGGCCGCAGCGGCCAAGGCAGCCGGCGATCTGGCCAGCGCGGTGAACAATGCCAAGCTGGCGCAGATCGAGCGCGACCGCGGCGAGCGGTTGATCGCGGCGCAAGCCCTGTCGCGGGAATCTTATGACCAGCGCGTCAACGCCGACGGCGTCGCGCAAGCCGGCGTGAAATCCGCCCAGGCCGCGCTGGCCGCGGCCCAGGTGGATGTCGATCATGCTTATATAAAGGCGCCCATTTCGGGCCGCATCAGCCGTGCGGAAATCACCGTGGGCAATCTGGTAGGCTCGGCCACCGCGGCGCCCCAGCTCTTGGCCTCCATCGTTTCGGACAATGGCGTCTATGCCGATTTCGAAGTCGATGAGCAGACCTATCTGAACATCGTGCGCAGCCGCGGCCAGAGCCAGGATCAGCAGCAGGCGATCCCGGTAAGCTTGACGGTCCAGGGCGACGCCCAGGCCCATGCCTATCACGGCACCATCGAAAGCTTCGACAACCGCATCAGCACCGGCTCGGGCACCATCCGCGCCCGCGCCCGCTTCGCCAACGAAGACAATTCGCTGGTGCCGGGCATGTTCGTGTCGGTCCGCATGGGCGCTTCCTCGCTGAGCAATGCCCTGCTGGTGCCGGAAACCGCCATTGGCAACGACCAGAGCAAGCGCTTCGTCTTTATCGTGGGTGCCGACAACAAGGCGGAATATCGCGAAGTGGCGCTGGGCTCGACCCTCGAGGGCAAGCGCGTGGTGGTCTCCGGCCTGAAATCGGGCGACCGCGTGATCCTGGACGGATTGCAGAAACTGGCGCCCGGCGCCCCCGTCGCGCCGCAAGCCGTGAAGACGGCGTCCAACTAAACGGACGTCGCCGCGAACCTGGAGGGGTTCTGACGTGAATCTATCGAAGTTCTTTATCGACCGGCCGATTTTCGCCGGTGTGATCTCGGTCGTCATCTTCCTGGCCGGCCTGATCGCCATGACGCAATTGCCGATCTCGGAATATCCCGAGGTCGTGCCGCCTTCGGTGGTGGTGACGGCGCAATTCCCCGGCGCCAATCCCCAGACCATCGCCGAGACGGTGGCAACGCCGCTGGAAGAACAGATCAATGGCACCGAGAACATGCTCTATATGGGCTCTTCGGCTGCCAGCGACGGCGTGCTCACCCTCACAGTCACCTTCAAGCTGGGCACCGATCCCAATCTGGCCACGCAATTGGTCCAGAACCGGGTCAACCAGGCCCTGCCCCGCCTGCCCGACGTGACCCGGGCGCTGGGCGTCACCACCGTCAAGTCTTCGCCCGACCTGACCATGGTGGTGCATCTGAAGTCGCCGACCCACCGCTACGACATGCTGTATCTGCGCAACTATGCGGTGCTGAACGTCAAGGATCAGCTCGCCAAGATCGAAGGCGTCGGCAATGTGGCGCTGTTCGGCAGCGGCGACTATGCCATGCGGCTGTGGCTGAACCCGCAGCGCATCGCCGAACTGGGATTGACCGCCAATGACGTGGTCAATGCCGTGCGCAAACAGAATGTCCAGGTCGCGGCCGGCGTGATCAATGGCCCTCCTTACGGCAAGGACAGCCAGCTGCAGCTTCCCATCAATGTCGAGGGGCGTCTCAGCGATCCCGAACAGTTCCGCCAGATCGTCATCAAAAATGAAGGCGGGGTGGTGACGCGGCTGGGCGATGTGGCGCGGGTGGAAATCCAGGCGTCACAATATGGCCTGCGCTCGCTGCTCAACAATGGCGATGCCGTGGCCATTCCCATTTTCCAGGCGCCGGGCTCCAACGCCATCCAGATCAGCGACAATGTGCGCGCCACCATGGAGGAATTGAAGAAGAATTTCCCCGAAGGCCTGGACTATTCCATCGTCTATGACCCGACCGTTTTCGTGCGGGATTCCATCAAGGCCGTGATCCACACCCTGCTGGAAGCGGTGCTGCTGGTGGTGCTGGTGGTGATCCTGTTCCTGCAGACCTGGCGGGCTTCGATCATCCCC
>Ga0105240_10012367_pt1 | contig 11786 bp, 8 predicted proteins | sample KBSC54metaG_FD_80426 | JGI IMG/M metagenome (GOLD analysis project Ga0105240, IMG submission 80426) | Corn rhizosphere microbial communities from Kellogg Biological Station, Michigan, USA - KBS C5-4 metaG | ecosystem: Host-associated > Plants > Roots > Rhizosphere > Soil | place: Michigan, USA...
CGAGCCGGACATCGGAGCCAGCATCTATATCGATGCGAACGTTCGCACAGGCGGCGACTACGGCGTAACGGGGATATCGGTGAATACAACCAGCGTCGTCAACCTCAAGCGCGTGAATGTGGAATTGTGGGGCGAGCCTGCCGACCCGAGCCACGATAGCGAACGGCCGTGCCTGGGCCCCTCCGGAGAAGAACTAGGTGACTGTCCTGCGGGCATCGTCCCGGTGCCGTTCTTGACTAACCCCACGCGTTGTGGCGGTCCGTTGACGGCTGCCTTGCGTGTCGATTCGTGGCAGGACCCAGGGGAATACGTGCGTACGACCGCCACCGTTCGCGCGATCACGGGATGTGACAAGTTGCAGTTCGTGCCGTCCATTTCCGTGCTGCCCGACACGAGCGCTGCCGATTCGCCGAGTGGGATGCTCGTGAAATTGACGGTGCCGCAGAACCAGGCATCGGGGGGCCTCGCCACGCCCAGCCTGCGCACGGCAACCGTGACGCTGCCCGCGGGAGTGACGCTCAACCCCGCCGACGCCAACGGGCTGCAGGCATGCTCGCCCGCGCAGATCGTACTGAACAACGCCAGCGAACCAACGTGCCCAGACGCGTCGAAGGTGGGCTCGGTTGAAATCGAAACGCCGCTGCTGGCGGACAAGCTGCAGGGAGCGGTGTATCTGGCCGAACAGAACAACAACCCGTTCGGTTCGACGTTCGCCATCTACGTCGCCGCTCACGTGGACGGAGCGAGCGTGAAGGTCGCCGGCCATGTCGAAGCAGACCCCCTGACCGGCCAGCTCACCACCACGTTCAGCGACAATCCGCAGGTCCCGTTCAGCGACTTTCGCCTGCACTTCTTCGGAGGCGCTCGCGCGCCGCTGGCCACACCGAAGACGTGTGGGACGTACGAAACTACCTCCATATTGACGCCGTGGTCTGCCCCGGAATCCGGCGGCCCGGCGATGCCGCTGTCCTCTTTCCAGATCAACAGCGGCCCGTACGGCACCACCTGCCAGCAGCCGGGCTTTGCTCCGGGCTTTTCAGCTGGCACCACCAGCAACCAGGCGGGCGGCTTCAGTCCGTTCACGCTGAGGATGTCGCGCAACGACGGCGAACAGAACCTCGGTGGGATCACGACCGTGATACCTCCGGGCCTGATCGGCGTCCTGTCGGGGATTCCGTTGTGCGGGGAACCGCAGGCAAGCGACGGCTCGTGTCCGGCGGCGAGCCAGATCGGTCACGTCGTGACCGGCGTCGGCGCGGGTCAGTTTCCCCTGTTCGTTCCCGGTCCGGGGAGCAAACAGGATCCCGTGTACCTGACGGGCCCGTACAAGGGCGCTCCGTTTGGCCTCAGCGTCGTGGTCCCGGCCGAAGCGGGCCCGTTCAACCTCGATGAAAACGGGCGACCGGTCGTCGTGAGAGCGAAGATCGGCATCGACCCGACGACGGCGCAGGTGACGGTGACGAGCGATCCTGTCCCGCAGATACTGAAGGGCGTCCCCTTGGACATCAAGGACGTAGACGTGGTCATCGACAGGCCTGGGTTCATGGTCAACCCGACCAGTTGCGAACCGATGCACGTGGACGCGAGTTTGACGAGCGGGTTGGGGACGCCGCCCACGGCGCTGGTCTCGCCGCTTCATGCGAACGTGAGCGTGCCGTTCCAGGTGACCAACTGCCTGGCGCTTGGATTCAAACCGAAGTTCAAGGTCTCGACGAGCGGGAAGACCTCACGCCGGCAGGGCGCGAGCCTGTCTGTGAAGCTGACGATGCCCGGAGCGCTCGGCACCAACGCGAACATCCGCTCGGTCAGGGTGGAACTGCCCAAGAAGCTGCCCTCGCGCTTGACCACGCTGCAGAAGGCGTGCACCGAACAGCAGTTCGCCGCCAACCCCGCCGGCTGTCCCTCCGCTTCGAAGGTCGGGTTCGCGAAGGCGACCACGCCGCTGGTCCCGGTGCCGCTGGAAGGCCCCGCCTACTTCGTCAGTCACGGCGGCGCGCAGTTCCCGGAACTGGTCATCGTCCTGCAGGGCTACGGTGTGACGCTCTATTTGCACGGTGAAACGTTCATCGACGAACACACGAACATCACCAGCTCGACGTTCAAAACGGTGCCCGACGCACCCGTCGGCAGCTTCGAACTGAACCTGCCTCAAGGCCGGTACAGCGCGCTGGCGGCCAACACCAACCTGTGCGCCGTCAAGGGCGGCCTGAAGATGCCGACCGTGTTCACCGCACAGAACGGCGCCGTTGTCAAACAGTCAACCCCGATCACCGTCACCGGATGTCCGAAGAGCCACAAGAAGACCAAGAAGAAGGGAAAGAAGGCGAGCCGCACCCACAGCGGGCGGTCTGCTCGGGGAAGGAAGTGACGAGCCAGCGCGATCGGCAAGCCATTGCGGAGTGTCCATATAGACCGAGAACGACCACGTGAGCGGTTGCAGGTCCAGAGCGCGTGCAGCGCCATCTGCGCCGTTGGCCGGAGCATGAGCACGAGGGCGCGGTCGCCTTGCAGGCTTCCCCGCCCAAACGTCGAAATGGGCTCTGATGTCAGCAGCGACGGCCGCACGGCGACCCAAGACCCACGCACGGGGGGCTCGCAAGGCTTCGCGATCCGCCGTCTCGCTCGAGTACAACCTGCTGCTCACCGCCACGCTCTGCCTGCTTGCGCTGGGCGCCGTGATGGTCTACAGCTCATCCTCGGCGGCGACCGTGCTGCAGGGACACGGCAGCGGCACCGGCTACCTCATCAAGTTCGTCCTCTACGGCGTGCTCGGGCTGGTGGCGATGCGCCTACTGGCGCGCGACGGGATCGCCCACGTGCAGACGCTGGTGGGGCCGCTCTTGGCCGTCTCGTTCGTGCTCGTGCTGGCCGTGCACATCCCGCACGTCGGCGTCAGCGTCAACGGCGCCAAGCGCTGGCTGGGAGCCGGTCCGCTGCAGTTCCAGCCCTCCGAGCTGTTGAAGATCGCGCTGGTCCTCTACGGCGCCGCGCTGCTGGCGCGCCGGCCCGGGCGCGTCAACGACCTGCGCGACCTGGCCAAACCGCTGCTGGGGGTGATCGGCGCCGCCTGCCTGCTCGTCGCCACTCAGCCGGACATCGGCACGGCGATGGTGATCGCCTTCAGCGGCTGCGCGCTACTGGTCGCGGCCGGGATCCCTCCTCGCAACCTGGCGATCATCCTCGGCTGGGCGTTTGCGATCGTGGCGCTGTACGCGATCGCCCGTCCCTACGCCCGTGCGCGGCTGACGTCCTTCCTGAACCCGTGGGCGCACGCGTCGGGCAGCGGCTTTCAGGCCGTGCAGGGACAGATAGCGATCGGCTCGGGCGGGCTGTTCGGTGTCGGCCCCGGGCAGTCGGTGCAGAAGATCTTCTATCTCCCCGAGGCGCACACCGATTTCATCCTCGCAGTGATCGGCGAGGAGCTGGGCGTGATCGGCATCTCCGCCGTTCTGTTCCTGTACGGGCTGATCGCCTATGCCGGCCTGCGCGCCGCCAAGGCGGCGCGCAGCCTGCACAGCGCTTTGATCGCGGTCGGCATGACCTCGCTGATCGTCTCCCAGGCGCTGCTGAACGTGTTCGCCGTGCTGGGCCTGGCGCCGCTTACGGGAGTGCCGCTGCCGCTCGTCTCCTACGGGTCGAGCAGCATGATCGTCATGCTCGCGGCGATGGGCTTGTTGCTGAACGTGGCTGCGGGTGGCAGCGCGCACGTGCGCGCCGTCGCAAGGCCTGCGCGTAGCCGCGCGCGGGCCGACGCGCCGCCGCGCGAGCAGGCAGGATTGGGCCGTGAGCACAGAGTCCAAGCGATACGTCATAGCCGCCGGCGGGACGGCCGGTCACGTGGCGCCGGCGCTCGCGGTGGCAGACGCGCTGCGGGCTGAGGGCGCGCAGGTCACGTTCATCGGCGGTGAGCGCGCCGAGGTCGAGATGGTCCCGGCGGCCGGCTATCCGTTGCGCCGAATCTCTGTTGAAGGACTCGCGCGTCGCAACCCCCTGCGCGCCGCGCGTGCGCTCGTCAAGGCGGTGGGCGCCTTCTGGCGTTCTCGGGCGCTGCTCGGCCAGCTGCGACCCGGCGCCGTCATGGGGGGCGGTGGGTACGTGGCCGGTCCGGTTGGACTCGCCGCATTCAGCAGACGCATCCCGCTCGTACTGACTGAGGCCGACAGCCACCTCGGAATCACCAACAGGCTGCTCGCCCGCTTTGCCCGGCGAGTCTGCCTCGCCTTTCCGATCGAGGGTCGCGAGGGCCCCCGCTACCTGGTGACTGGCAGGCCGATCCCAGTGGCAGGCGCGCAGCGTGGGCCGGCGCGAGAGCGGCTGGGCATCGGCGCGCAGGAAACCTGTGTGCTCGTGTTCGGCGGCTCGCTCGGGGCCCGCACGATCAACAGCGCGGCGATCGAGGCATTCTCGCAGGGCGACTTTCGCGTCCTGCATATATGCGGACGGCGCGACTTCGCGGAATGCTCCAAGCGTCCGCGGCGCGAGGGGTATGACCTGCGCGAATACCTCGACCTGACGAGCTTCGGGGATGCGCTTGCCGCAAGCGATCTTGTGGTAGCGCGCGCGGGTGGGTCGGTGTTCGAGATCGCCGCCTACGGCCTGCCGGCGATTCTCGTCCCCTACCCGCACGCCGCGGCCGACCACCAGGCCGCCAACGCCCGCTGGATGGTTGACGCCGGGGCGGCGATCGTGATCGCAGACGAGGATCTGAGCGCGGCGCGCCTGGCGCTTGAGGTGGCCGAGCTGCTGGCCAACCCCGGGCGCCTGGAGGCGATGGCAAGCGCCTCACGGCGGCTGGCCCGTCCCAACGCCGCGCGCGAGGTCGCGGACGAGCTGATGCGGGCGGCGTCGTGATGAGGTCGGTCTGCCACCAGGAGCTGTGCCGATGAGCAGGCGCTCGGAACCGTGGGCTGGACGGCGCCTGCACCTGGTCGGCGTCGGCGGCGCCGGCATGAGCGGCTACGCCCGTGCCGCGCACGCGCTCGGCGCGATGGTCACGGGCTCGGACCGCGCCGAGACTCCGTACCTCGCGCGCCTGCGCGAGGAGGGAGTGCTCGACGCGGCGATCGGACACGACGGCGCCAATGTGCCCTCTGGGGACGGCGTCGAGCTGGTCCACTCAAGCGCCATCTCCGCTGACAATGCGGAGCGCGTGGCCGCCCGTGAGCGCGGCCTGCCCGACCGTCCGCGCGCCGAGCTCCTGGGCGAGCTGAGCGCGCTGCGGCGCACGATCGCGGTCGCCGGCGCGCACGGCAAGACGAGCACCTCGGCGATGATCGTGCACATCCTGCGCGGCGAAGGGCTCGATCCCGGCTGGCTGATCGGCAGCGCGATCGGCGAGGGACTTGCCAATTCGCACTGGAGCGAGGGCGAGTGGCTGGTGGTCGAGGCCGACGAGTCGGACCGCTCGATGCTCTCGCTGGACGTGCAGGTCGCGGTGCTGACGAACGTCGAGCTCGATCACCACGCGAGCTTTCGCTCGCTCTCAGAGCTGCGCGAAGCGTTCGCGGCGTTCCTGGCGCGCGCGAGCGAGGCGATCGTCGTGTGGGACCGGCCCGAGCTGGTGGCGCTCGCTCCGTCCGGGGCGAACGTGATCGCCTACGAGGCGATCACGCCGTTGACGGGCGCGCACGGCAGCCGCTTCCGGTGGCGCGAGCAGCAGGTGACGCTGTCGGTGCCGGGCGAGCACAACGCGCTCAACGCCATCGCTGCGCTGGAGGCCGCCTGCCTGGCCGGAGCGGACGAGCGGCGCGCGCCGGCCTGGCTGGCCGGCTTCTCCGGGGCAGGCCGGCGCTTTCAGCGTGTCGGCACGACATCGGCCGGGGCGGTCGTGATCGACGACTACGCGCACCACCCGACCGAGGTGGCGGCCACGCTTCAGGCCGCTCGCACGCTCGCGCCCAGGCGGCTGGTGGCGGTCTTTCAGCCGCACCTGTACTCGCGCACGGCGATGCTCGCGCGGGAGTTTGGGCTAGCGCTTGCGCACGCCGACGTGGTCGCGCTGCTCGATGTGTATCCGGCACGCGAGCGAGCCGAGGATCATCCCGGCGTCAGCGGTTTGACGATCGCGCGAGCCGTGGCCGAGCACGCCCACGGCCGCCCGCTGCTGTGGCTGCCGGACTTCGCCCAGGCTCGGGTGGCGCTGGAAGGCGTCCTGCGCGAGGGGGACCTGTGCGTGGTGATGGGCGCCGGTGACGTCGACGTGCTGGCACGGGAGCTGGTCGCTTGAGCGCGCGCCCCGCGGCGGTCCGCGAGGGCTACCCCCTCGCGCGACTGGCCACCGTTCGCACGGGCGGGCCGGCCGAGCTGTTCGCCCGCGCCGGGGCCGAGGCCGAGCTGGCCGAACTGGTGGTGTGGGCGGAGGGCGAGGGGGTCGCGGTCAGCGTCGTCGGCTCGGGCTCGAACCTGCTCGTCGCCGACGAGGGGGTATCCGGCCTCGTGCTCAAGCTCGACGGCGAGCTGGCGCGGATCGACCGCGACGACGAGGCGATCGAGTGCGGTGCGGGGGCGCGACTGCCCGCTGTGGCGGCCGCGGCGGCGCGCGCCGGGCTGGCCGGGATCGAGTTCGGCGTCAACATCCCGGGGACCGTCGGTGGGGCGGTGCGGATGAACGCCAACGCCTACGGAGGTCAGCTCGCGCGCGTGCTGGAGTGGGCAGCGATCGTCAGCGCCGAGGGAGTCGCGCGCCGCACGCCCGATCAGCTCGGCTTTGCCTACCGCAGCTCCAACTTGAAGGAGGGGGAGATCGTCGCGCGTGCGCGCTTCGCGCTATCGGTCTCCGATCCTGACACGGTCAAGGCCACGCTCACGCAGATGCGCTCGCGCCGCCACGAGGCCCAGCCGCAGGGGATCAAGACGTTCGGCTCGACCTTCAAGAACACGGAGGATCCCCGCGCCGAAGGACGAACCGCCGGCCTGCTGCTGGCCGAAGCCGGCTGCGGTGGGCTCCAGATCGGCGGCGCGCGGTTCTCGCCGAAGCACGCCAACTTCATCGAGAACACCGGCTCCGCAAGCACCGCGGAGATCGTGTCCCTGATGGCCGAGGGGCGCCGGCGCGTGAGCGAGCGCTTCGGCGTCGAGCTGGAGCCCGAGGTTCAGACGCTCGGCTCCGTTCGCTTCCCGTGGCTCTCCTAGCTGGGCTCCGTCCGTTTTCCCTGGCTCTCGTAACCGTCCGCCGCTTCCCGCAGGATCGCGATCATCGCCGGTGTCGCCGGGCTCAGGCGCGCGTCAGCGGGCGCGGCCGCGAACACCTGGCGCTGGGGCGGCGCGGGAGCGAGGGCTCTGATCGCGATGTCCTCGCGTACGACCGACAGGGCCAGCTCGGGAATCAGCGCCACGCCGACGCCGGCCGCCACCAGCCCCTGCACCGTCTGGTAGTCGTCGCTCTCGAACGCGACGTTCGGCTCGAATCCGGCCGCGTGGGCGCAGCGCACGACGTGGCGCGCGCACGGGCTCTCGTGCGAGGTTTGCACCCACGCCTCGCCGCGCAGGTCCTGCAGGCGCAGGTCGCTCTTGCCAGCCAGCGGATGGTTGCCCGGCAGCGCCAGGTACATCGGATCTGAGAGCAGCTCGACGCGGCTGAGGCTGTCCATGCCCTCGATCGGCTCGTCGAACTCGAACAGCAGCGCCAGATCGAGCTCGCCGGCGCTCAAGCGCGGCGCGATCTGCTCGGGCTCGCCCTCAGCCAGTGTCAGTTCGATGTCCGGGTGCGCGGCGCGAAACGTTGCGATCGCCAGCGGCATCAATGTTGCCCCGGCGGTGGGGAAGGAGGCCATCCGCAGGCGCCCGGCGCGCAGCCCGGCGATCGCCGCCAGCTCGGCCTCGGCTGCCTCCAGGCGCGCAAGGATGCCCTCGGCGTGCTCGTACAGCGCCTGCCCGGCCACGGTCAGCCGCACGCCGCGGGCATGGCGCTCGAGCAGCGTCATGCCGGCTTCCGCCTCGAGCGTCGCGACCTGTTGAGAGACCGCCGACTGGGTGTAGGAGAGCTCGTCGGCGGCGGCCGAGAACGAGCCGCAGTCAGCGACCTGGACGAGTACGAACAGCCTGCCGACGTTGAGCATTAGCGCTCCTTATATCTCAGATCAGGAGGTTGACTGGAGACGGATGCAGGTGTTGGGAACACTCTGATCGAAGCCAACTTCGAGAGAGCCAATCCGCAGATTCAAGGAGCGAGCAATGTCCAACATCATCGTCTCTTATGACGGCACTTACAACGAGGACGACGCCGTAGCGTTGGGCAGCCTGTTCGCCCAGGCCGGCGCCGAGGTCTCCCTGGCCTACGTCCGTCATGCGCCCGAAGCGCAGACCAGCCGCGAGATCCTCGCCCAGCACGAGGCTGAAGCGCTGCTCGGGCGCGGCGCCGAGCTGCTCGGCGACGTTGAGGTGCAGCGCCATGTCGTCACCGACCGCTCGACGCCCGACGGGCTGCGCGCGTTGGCCGAGCGCACCGGGGCCGATGCGATCGTGTTCTGCTCGGACTCGCACACCGCTCAGGGCCACATCGCCGTTGGCAACTCCGCTCGGCGTCTGCTCGAGGGTGGCAAGACCGCCGTGGCGATCGCGCCGGCGGGTTTTGCCAAGAGCGGCGGCACCGATTGGGGATCACCGAGATCCCCAATCGGCCAGCACACCGTCGGCGTCGTCGGTGACGGCAGCGCGCACGAGACCGCCGGGGCGCTCGCCCGCGCGCTCAGCGCCTCGGTCGTCTCAGCTGAGCACCAGAGCGCGGACGTGCTGGTCGTCGGCTCGCGTCCGGAGGCCGATGAGGGGCGCGTGTCGATCAGCGCGGCCAGCGAGAACCTGATCGAGAACGCCACCTGCCCCGTGCTGGTCGTGCCGCAGGGTCGCGCCCTCTCGTTTGACGGCGCTCTGGCGACGATCTAAGGGCATCTATCTGGACCGGTAATAGCGGAGGAGCGCTTCGGCGAGGTCGAGCGCTCCTCCGAGCAGGTGGCCGACCGGGCCGGTCCACAGCCACCTCTCCAGACGGTGGGTTGTGGGCGTGGGCGCGGCCATCGTGGCGCACGGTATCGTGGCAGCCGTGTCCAGCGCCGGCGCCCTGAAGACGACCGTCACCGAGCTGCCCGAATCGAGGGTGCGCGTGCAGGTCGAGATCGCGCCCGAAGAGATCCAGTCGCGGCTCGAGAGCAAGGCGCGCCAGCTAGGCCGCGAAATGAAGATCCCCGGATTTCGCCGAGGCAAGGTGCCGGCGCCGCTGGTGATTCAGCGCGTGGGGCGCGAGGCCGTGCTCGAGGAGGCGGTTCGCGACACGCTCGGCGCCTGGTACGCCGACGCGATCGACACGGCGGGCCTCGCCACCGTCGGCGACCCAAAGCTCGATCTCGCCGATCTGCCTGAGCAGGGGGCGGCGCTTGAGTTCTCGATCGAGATCGGCGTGTTGCCGCGCGCCACGCTTGGCGAGTACAAGGGGCTGGAGGTCGGCCGTCGCGAGGCGATCGTGGAGGACGAGGCGATCGCGCAGGAGATCGAGGGGCTGCGCGAGCGACTGGCGAGGCTCGAGACGATCGATCGTCCGGCGGCCTCTGGCGATTTCGTCGTGGCCGACTACGTCGGATCGATCGGCGGCGAGCCGTTCAGCGGCGGCGAGGGTCGCGACCAGCTGGTCGAGCTCGGCTCGGGCAACCTGATTCCCGGTTTCGAGGACGGCTTGACCGGAATTGCCGCGGGCGAGACGCGCTCGATCGACCTGACCTTCCCTGCCGATTACCCGAACGAGCAGCTCGCGGGCGCCGAGGCGACGTTTGCGGTGAGCGTCAAGGAGGTCAAGCAAAAGCAACTGCCCGAGATGGGCGAAGATTTCGCCGTCGACATGGGCTTTGACTCGGTGGATGAGCTGCGCGAGGACATTCGCTCTCGCTTGGGGGAGGCCGAGGGCAAGCGCATCGACGCAGAGTTTCGCGAGGCCGCGCTCGATGCCGCCGCCGCGGGTGCGCAGGTGCAGACACCCGAGGCGCTGGTGCAGGCCAAGGCGCAAGAGATGTGGGACCGAATGCTGCACTCGCTCTCGCACCGAGGAATCTCGCGCGAGGCATACCTGAAGATCACCGGGCGCGAAGAGGCGGACCTGCTGGCCGAGCTGCAGCCCGAGGCTGAGCAGTCGCTGCGCCGTGAAGCGGTGATCGCCGCCGTCGTAGAGGCCGAGCAGATCGTCCCCAGCGAGCAGGAGCTGCTGGAAGCGGTGGCGCCGACGGCGGAGCGCGAGGGGATGGAGCCGCAGGCCGTGCTCGACCAGCTACGCAGCACGGGACGGTTGCAGGATCTTGCCGAGGATCTCGCCGCCCGCCAGGCGGTTGAGCTGATCGCCGCAGAAGCGGAGCCGATTCCGTTGGAGCGCGCTCAGGCGCGCGAGAAGCTGTGGACGCCGGAGTCCGAGCAGCGCGAGCACGCGGCCTCCGATCCGCCTGCCGCGCGACTTTGGACTCCGGGCCGCTAGCCTTGAGGCGATCGCTCGTGTTGGAGCAGGAGGAGTCCGGGCGGCGAGGCGAAACTAAAGCGAGGACCACGACGGCGCCGGAGGCTCTGGCCGCGGTGAAAGCGACTACTTCAACAATGAGAGCGAGCAGAGGATGAGCCCCCTTGTACCGATGGTCGTCGAGCAGACATCGCGCGGTGAGCGTGCCTTCGACATCTATTCGCGCCTGCTCAACGAGCGCATCATCTTCCTCGGCACTCCCGTCGACGACCAGATCGCCAACCTGATCGTCGCCCAGCTCTTGCATCTTGAGTCCGAGGACCCCACCAAGGACGTCTCGGTCTACATCAACTCGCCCGGCGGATCGGTGTATGCGGGCCTCGCGATCTACGACACGATGCAGTTCATCAAGCCCGACGTGCAGACGATCTGCGTCGGCATAGCGATGTCGATGGGCGCGCTGCTGTTGGCCGGCGGCGCCGAGGGCAAGCGCATGGCGCTGCCCAACGCGAAGATTCTGATCCATCAGGTTTCCTCGAGCTTCGAAGGACAGGCGACCGACATCGAGATCCACGCCAAGGAGATCATCGACGTGCGCAAACGCCTCGATGAGATCATCGCCAAGCACACTCGCAAGAAGCTCGAGCAGGTCTCCAAGGACACCGAGCGCGATTACTTCATGAGCTCCGAGGAGGCCGTGGAGTACGGCATCATCGACCGAGTGATCACGGAACACTAGGCGCGAGCACAGGCGATCACGGGACACACGCCAGATGGCCAGACCGACAGACTCAAACGAGCAACTACTCTGCAGCTTCTGCGGCAAGTCCCAGCGGCAGGTCAAGAAGCTGATCGCCGGGCCGGGCGTCTACATCTGCGACGAGTGCATCGATCTCTGCAACGAGATCATCGACGAGGAGCTCGCGGCCCCGCCGGCTTTTGACCTGGAGAACCTGCCCAAGCCGCGTGCGATCTACGACGTGCTCGACGAGTACGTCGTCGGTCAAGAGGCCTCCAAGCGCACCCTCTCGGTGGCCGTCTACAACCACTACAAGCGCGTGCAAATGATGCAGTCCGGCGACTCGGACATCGAGCTGCAGAAGTCGAACATCCTGCTGCTAGGCCCGACCGGCTGCGGCAAGACGCTGCTGGCTCAGACCTTGGCGCGCATCCTCAACGTTCCGTTCGCGATCGCGGACGCCACCGCGCTGACGGAGGCCGGCTACGTCGGCGAGGACGTCGAGAACATCCTTCTCAAGCTGATCCAGGCCGCCGACTACGACGTCAAGAAGGCCGAGACCGGGATCATCTACATCGACGAGGTCGACAAGATCGCGCGCAAGGCCGACAACCCGTC
>Ga0105240_10012370_pt1 | contig 11784 bp, 11 predicted proteins | sample KBSC54metaG_FD_80426 | JGI IMG/M metagenome (GOLD analysis project Ga0105240, IMG submission 80426) | Corn rhizosphere microbial communities from Kellogg Biological Station, Michigan, USA - KBS C5-4 metaG | ecosystem: Host-associated > Plants > Roots > Rhizosphere > Soil | place: Michigan, USA...
GCCCTTCCAGCCGCTTGCTCGGGCCCGATGCTCGCGGCGGCGCCAAGTTGCTCCGTCGCGTAGCGGCTCCGGCCGGTCAGCAGCCGCCGATATGTGGCGTCGATGCCCCTTGGACCCTGAGCCCCGAGCCAGACGACGGCCGCGTTCTTCACGCTCTTGCCTCGAAAATCCATGTGGCCGGCGGCCGCTGCGTCGAGGCCGTAGCCGGCGAATTCAACCCGGTCCACGGTGAAGCTCCGTTTGCCGCCGGCGTTCTTCGGAAACGTGATCCCGTCGCCGTCGGCGAACGTGCGGCTTGTACCGGCGACGTTCACTGTGACCGTCGATCGGCTGGTCGACTTGACGCCGAGTACGCGCACCGTCTGCAGATACGACCCGTTGTCGCCCGCCGGACGGGCGCCCCAGGCGTGAAGGTGATCCTCGATGTACGCCGCGGCGAGGCCAATCCCGGTGGAATAGACGGCGCGCCCTTCGAGCTCATCCGATGCGATATAGGTGAGCCACTCTTTCAAATCCTGGCGGCTGATTGCCGCCACGGCCGCGTTCGGGGCGGCCGCGACCGACACACCGGCCACGAGGGCGCACGCGAGGACGAACCGCTGGACGGGGTGATGATGCATGGAGAGCCTCCGAGCTATAAAAAGGGGTACTATAATCCCCGCTTGCCACGACCGGTCGACTTCGGGTAAGGTTTTTCGGACTGGATCGGCTGCCAGCGTGTTTTGCGCCCTACCTTGCGCGGATTTCTGCGCCCTTCTTGCCTATTAGGAGAGAGTTGATTGGCTGTCCGTCTGTTCGTCGGTACTTTGTCGTACGCCACCACTGAAGCGGACCTCCGCACGTACTTCGCCACGGTCGCGCCGCCTTCGCAGGTGGTGCTGCCGGTGGATCGGGAAACGGGACGGCCGCGCGGCTTCGCGTTCGTCGAGTTCCTCGATCGCGCGCAGGCGGAACAGGCGATTCAGAAGTTCAATGGACAGCCGTTCAACGGACGGCCGCTCGCGGTGAGCGAGGCGCGCGCGCGCGAGGATCGAGGGCCCGGCGGCCCGCGCCCCGGCGGCGGCGGATTCGGCGGTCCTCGGCCGGCCGGCGCCGGCGGCGGCTTCGGCGGTCCGCGCCCGGCGGGCGGAGGCTTCGGTCCGCCGCGACCTTTCGATTCGGCCAGCCCGAGCCCGGCGCGCAGCCGCAACTTCGGGCCCGACGCGAAGCCTCAGCGCGGCGGGAGCGCGAAGGCGAAAAAGAAGGACGCGGACAAACCCCGCGGTCCGATTCCCCTCAAAAACACCGGCCGCTCCTTTTCGCTCGACGGAGACGACTCGCTCGACGAGCCGTTGCCGGATATCGACGATATCGCGACGAGCAAGCCGCACGAGGAGACCGAGGAAGAGGAATGAACCGGGACCGGCGGACCGCGCTCGCCTATGGTGTGAAGCGGCGGGTGATGAACAAGCCGTAGCCGCCTTGCGTTTGCGCCGGCACGAACGTCCACACCGCCGGTCCGTGCTGCGTCACCGTGCGCCCCGCAATCGTCCCGACCGCCGCGCCGAACGCGACGTCGCTCACGTAGTGCACGTTGTCGTGCAGCCGTGACGAAGCCACATAGCCCGCAATCAGATACCCGAGCGCGGCTCTCTTCCAGCCGAGATGCCGCTCAATCACCGTCGCCGCCGCAAACGTCACTGCGGAATGCCCTGATGGGAACGACTGGTGATTGCTGCCATCCGGCCGCTCGCGGCCGACCGCGAACTTCAACGGCTCGATCATCGACTCGCCGAGAATCTGCGCGCGCAGCAGGTCCATGCCCAGGTGGGACGCTTTCGGCGCGTCCAACATTCGACCCATCGCGTATGTGCCGAGCGAAAGCGCGACCTGCTCGGGCGTGTCGCCGTAATACTTCGCCGGCGCGTAAATGTCGTTGACGAGCGTGTAGTGGCTGCGCAGATGCACGTTGAACGTGGGATCGAGCGGGTGCACCGCCAGCGCGACACCGCCGCCGACCAACGCGACAACCGCGTTGTCGGTCGACCACAGATGCTTGTAGTCTTCACCGAGATTTCTAAAGAGTGCGTGAATGCCCGTGTGTTCCGGGGTCGGCGGCTTCTTCGCCTCGGACCCCGGCGGTTGAGCTTCCTGCCCGCAGACAATCGTGCCGCCGCCCGACAACGACAGCGCGAGCACGAGTGGCGTCAGACGCATGACGACGTGACTTCAACATCAGTGCCAGTAGAATGTCGCGCATGCGCAACCTCAACATCCCGCGCCCGGGTCGACGGGCTTTCCTGAAGACATTGCCTGCGGCCGCGGCGGCCGCCGTCGCCAGTCAGACGATCGTGAACACGACCGCTGCTCCGGCCGACACTGCGATCTCAAAAGACACGCTCGCTTGCGCAGAGAGCCTCTCGGGCGTCTCATTCAGCGACGCCGAACACGATTTGATGACCGAGAACATCGGCGTGAATCGAAGCCATTACGAGACGCTGCGGCAGGTTCCGGTCGATTACGACGTCGAGCCGGCGTTCATGTTCAGACCGTTTGCGAAGACGCCGCCGCCGCCAGGCCGCGCGACGCCGCTTGCGCCGATGCGAATCGATCGTCCGCGCTTTGCCTCGAGGCCCGCGGACGAGGACGTCGCCTTCCTTCCGCTGACGGCGCTGGCGTCACTCATCGAATCGCGAAAGATATCGTCGGCCGATCTCACCGAGTTGTACTTATCGCGCCTTGAACGCCACGGTCCCGCTCTCGAATGCGTCGTCACACTCACCGCCGATCTCGCGCGCGCGCAAGCAGCCGACGCCGACCGCGAGATACGGGCCGGCCGCTACCGCGGACCGCTCCATGGCATTCCGTACGGAATCAAAGATCTGTTCGCCACGAAAGGCATTCGCACGACGTGGGGTGCAAATCCGTACAAAGATCAGATCGCTCGTGTCGATGCGACCGCGGTCGCGCGGATGCGTGAAGCGGGCGCGGTGCTCGTCGCCAAGCTCACGAGCGGCGAACTGGCAATCGGCGACGTGTGGTTCGGCGGAAAAACGCGAAATCCGTGGGACCGCTCGCGCGGATCGAGCGGATCGTCGGCTGGTCCCGCGGCGGCGACAGCTGCCGGGCTCGTCGGCGTTGCGATTGGCACCGAGACCGGCGGATCGATCATGTCGCCCGCCAACACCTGCGGCGTCGCCGGGCTGCGTCCCACGTACGGGCGGGCAAGCCGTTACGGCGCGATGACGCTGCGCTGGACGATGGACAAGGTGGGACCGCTGGCGCGCGGTTCCGAGGACTGCGCCGTCGTGTTGAACGCGCTCTACGGTCCGGACGGCCGCGACCGCACCGTCGTCGACGTGCCGTTCGCATGGAATCGGGAGCGTGCGCTCTCTTCGTTGAGAATCGGGATCGTCGAACGCGAATTCGACGCGCGCGAGAGCCGCGCGAACGCCTCGAGCCCCGAGCGGCACGCGGTGCTCCGGAAAGCGCTCGACGCGCTGACCGCGGCGGGAGCCCACCTGCAGCCGGTGACGCTGCCGGACCTGCCGGCGACCGCAATGTACGCGATCCTGAATGCCGAGGCCGGCGCAGCATTCGACGATCTCGTTCGCGCGGGGCGTGTCGGCGAGCTCACCGGCAAGGGCGCGAACGATCGGGCGAATCAGCTGCGCGTTTCTCGCTTCATTCCGGCCGTCGAGTACATCCGTGCGCAACGCGTGCGCACGCTGCTCGGCGAGCGGATGGAAGATGTCATGGCCGCGTGCGATGTGTTCATCACGCCGTCGACGAGCGGGAGCGTCACCGCAGCCAACCTCACCGGACACCCGGGTCTGACGATCAACGCAGGATTTGCGGACGGACTGCCGGTCGGCCTGATGGCGACCGGCCGGCTCTACGACGAGGCGACGCTGCTGGCGTTCGGCGTGGCGTTTGAAAACGCTCGCGGCAGGATCGCGGAACGGCCACGGTTGTGAGCAACCCGTGGGTCACGATGCTCGACCTGCTTCGGAAGGAAACGTCAGAAGACGATTTCCGCCGCTGGTTCGGCGCGACGGCGTACGCGAGCGACTCGGGTGATCAAATCACGGTGTGGGTGCCGAGCGAGGGCATCCGCCGGCACATCGAGCTGCATTATTCGGATCGCATCAATCGTGCGCGGGATGCCATCGGCAGAAGCGACGCGGCGATTCGATTCGTCGTGGCCGGGTTCGATGACGAAGAAGGCGACGCGTCGTAGACGCGGTGCAGCGTGCGGGCCGGACGGTTGCGGCCGCCTTCGGTCTGGACCGTCACGGTGAGCTGATGCTTCTCGGGATCGACCGAGTACGTTTCGGTGATCTTGCCGGGACCGAGTCCATCGATCTCGCTCACCAGCTTGCCGCCGTCCCACTTCGTTTTCCGCTCGATCTTCGTGTTCTCGTCTTTGACTTTCTTGCCGTCGGGAGACAGTCGTGTCGTACGGCCGTCCTGTGTCGTGATCACCACCATCGATTCGGTCTGCGTGATCGTGAGGTGATCGGCGGCCGTCATCTCATCGCGCATCGCCTCGCGCATGCGCGCGGCATCTTCAGGGTTGCCGCGGCTGCGTCCGCCGCCGCCACCTCCGCGCATGCCGCCTCCAAACCCGCCGCCGCCCCCGCGCCCGTATCCGCCGCGCCGCCCTCGATCCTGGCCTCCGTCGCGGCCGCCGTCGCGAGCCATCGGCTCGTCGCTGAGATCCTTGTTCAGGGTCCAGGCGCCCTCGATGGGCGTCTGCGCCTGGATGCGGCTTTCGGCGGCGAGCCAAACGCCGACGAGCGCAAAGACGAACGCAATCGCGACAGTCACGACAGGCTCCTTGGCAGGCGCTGTAGGCATCATCAGGTCGATTATCAGCAGCGAGGCAGTCGGCGCCGATGAAAAGAATGTGACACCCTCCCCGTTCACGCTGCGCGCACCGCGCCTCGGTTTAGCATTTCCTTGTGAAGAATCACCGCTGGTACAAGAGCCTCTACTGGCGGATCGCGTTCGGCTTCGTCGCCTTCCTGGCAGCGATGCTGGTCGTGCAGGCGGTGATGTTCACCTGGGCCGTTTCATACTCCGGGCGAACGCTGCCGGGCCAGTCGCCGCTGCGCCTCGGCCAGACCGTTGCGCTCGACCTCGCGAACGCGCTGCAGCAGAACCCCCAGCTCGATCTCGCGAAGTACGTGCACGACCAGTACGCGCAATACACTCACCCGTTCTTCGTGATGATGGCCGACGGCCGATTCATCACGAGCGGCAGCCGGTCCTTTCCTGAACCGCTGATTCGGATGGCGAAAGCGCGTCTCGAGCGGCCCGCCGCCGAACGGCCGCCGCGCGGCGAGCGGGCGCCTTTCGATCGGTTCGGGCGCGGCGCGCGGGCGCCCGGCGAACGTCCGCGATTCGGCGCGGCGCCGCCGCTCGTCGACTTGATCGAAGGTGTTCCGGCGGCCGCGCGGTTCGTACGGCCCGCGCCCATTCTCATCGGCGGCGAGCTGGCGGGCGTCGTCGTCGTGCCGCCGCAGGCGCCGTTCGGATTTCTTCTCGGGAGGTTCGCGCCGATTCTGGCGGCGGTTGCCGCCGGTGTGCTGCTGGTCGGTGCGGTGCTGGCGACCGTCGTGGTGTTCGGCCCGGCGCGGCGCCGCCTGCGTGCGCTCGAGAGCGCGGCGCGTCGCCTCGGAGGCGGGGATTTGACAGCGCGCGCGCCCGATCGTGGAGGCGACGAGATCGCGGCGGTCGCGCAGGCATTCAACGCGATGGCGGACGACCTCGCGACGCGGGCGTCGGCGCTCGCCGAATCGGACCGCGTGCGCCGGCAGCTGCTGGCCGACGTGTCGCACGAGCTCACGACGCCGGTCACCGCGATGCGCGGCTATCTCGAAACGCTGACGATGCCGGAGCTGACGCTCGACACGGCGACGAAGGTCCGATATTTGACAATCATCGGGGACGAAACGGCCCGGCTCGAGCGGATCATCGGCGATCTGCTGGATCTCGCGCGGCTCGAAGGCGGCGGCGGAACGCTGAGGACCGAGACGGTTCCCGTCGCGCAGCTGTTTGAACGCGTTGCGGCGCGGCACGGACCTGCGCTGGACGCCGCCGGCGTGCAGATCAGCACCACGATCGCCCCGGGGGCGGAGTTCGTCGTCGGCGATCGGGATCGCCTCGAGCAGGCGCTGCAGAATCTCGGCGCGAACGCCATCCGTTACGCGCCGACCGGATCGATGATCACGTTGGCCGCGCGCCGCGCAGCGGAACACGTCGTGCTGTCGGTCAGCGATGAGGGCAGCGGAATCGACCCCGAGCACCTGCCGCACATCTTCGATCGCTTTTACAAAGCGGACGCGGCGAGAACAGGTGTGGCCGGCGGCAGCGGGCTCGGGTTGTCGATCGTCAAGGCTATTGTCGAGCGCCACGGCGGCCGTGTGTCGGTCGAGAGCCGTCCGGGACGGACAGTGTTCGAAATCAGCGGCTTGACCGCCGGCACGGCGGCGGCGTCGTAGCGTCGGGGGACGTCAGGCGATCTTGCGCTCGTTTTCGAGATCGGCGCTCTTCACTTCGTCGCGGATGCGATCGCGCAGCCAGGTGACCGGCTGCGGCTGACGGGCGACGAAAGCCTGCCATTCGGCCTCGGATAACGTGATCGAGATGACGCGGTCGCGTTCGTTGCTCATGTCCCCTCCGACTGCAAGGGTACATATCGCGGAGGTACAACAGAAATAGAATGATCCGATAGGATCCATCTCATTTGCTCATGGGACCACCTGCGCCCACCGCGGCGCGGCGGCGCCTCGGCCGAGGGGCCAGCCGAAATTTCCCGCGCACGACCTGAAAGGCTTCGAGCAGCTCGCGGATGGGCCGCGGCGTCCGGTTGGCGCGCGCGTACACCCAGCCGGTTTCCCTGACGAGCTCGTGCCCTTCGACGCGGGTGCAGAAAAACTGCCCCGCCCGCACCTCGCGCGCCACCGCCTGGTACGGCACGATGCCGATGCCGAGCCCCGTCTTCACCATCGCCTTGATGATCTCGACATTCTCGGTGTCCATCACGATATTCGGCGTGATTTGCTCCGCGAGGAAGAAGCGATCGATGACGAGCCGCGTGGCCGAACCGGTCTCGAACAGCACGAACGCGAGCCCTTCGAGATCGCGCGCCGCCACGCGCTTTCTGCGCGCAAGCGGGTGCCCGGGCGTCGTGATGAAGAGCAGCTCTTCGCGAAGCACCGGCACGGTGACGAGATCGGATTCCTCGACGGGGAGCGTGAGCAGCCCCGCGTCGACCCGTCCGCTGCGGATCGCGTGAACCGACTGGCTGGCCGTTGCCACAGTAAGGCGGACGTCGAGTTGCGGGTGAACGCGCCGCAGGTGCTTCAACAATGGCGGAAACACGTACAGGCACACCGTCATCCCGCCGGCGAGCCGCAGGGTGCCGCGGAGCTCGCGCGTCCGATCGGTGATCGTCCCGACGGTTTCACGGACGTCCTGAAACACGCGCTGGCCGAGCTGCACGAGGCTCTCAGCCGCGGGCGTCATGCGCACCTGGCGGCCGACGCGCAGGAACAACGGCTCGCCGAGCTCCTCTTCGAGGAGCAGTATCTGGCGGCTGATCGCCGACTGCGACACGTGCAGCTTGCGGCCGCAGGCGGTGAACGATCCGGTTTCAGCGATCGCCTGAAGGATTTCCAGCTGGCGCAGGTCCACGATCAACTGGAGTATTGCAGAATCGCGGAAATGCAGGAAGGATTGCGGGTATGGAAAACCAGGAACTGGCCGAGATCGCGGAGCACGTGCACCGCCCGAGCGATCGCGCGGTGGGCTTGACGATGGCGGTGGTGGCGGCGCTCCTGGCCGTGGCGACGCTCATGGGCCATCGCCTCCACACCGAGGAGGTCGTGCTGCAGACCAAGGCCGCCGACGGCTGGGCCTACTACCAGGCGAAGAACAGCCGCTATCACATGTATGCGACCGACGCGAAGCTGGCGGCGCTCATCGGCGCGAACGGCGCCGCGGCATCGGCCGACTGGACGAAAAAGGGCGACGAGGAACGGCAGCAGGCGGAAGAAATCCGCAAGCAGAACGAGCACCTGGACGAGGAGACGCAGCACGCGGCGCATCGAGCCAATTTCTTCGATGCCGCCGAGATCTGCCTCGAAGTCGCCATCGTGCTCTGCTCGATCGCGCTCCTGACGGGCGCGCGAGCGTTCTGGTTCGCATCGTTCGTCGGCACCGCCGCAGGTGTCGCGATTGCCGCCGCCGGATTCCTGCGCTGAGGCCGGCTACTCGCGCGGCTTGACCCGTCGGAAGCTCACCCCGCGCGCCTCCGGGCCCAGGCTGATGACGATGATGCCCCCGATCATGACGCTCGCCGCGAGCACGCCCATCGACTGCGAGTAGGTGAAGTGCTCGCCGAGGACCGCTTCGAAATAGGTGATGCTCGACGCCACCAGGACGCCGAGCTGATACGCGAACCCCGGAAAAAACCCGCGGAGATGGCCCGGCGAGAGCTCGTTGATGTGCGCCGGAATCACGCCCCACGCGCCCTGCACGAAGAACTGCATCAGGAAGACGCCGACCGCAATCAGGGCCGTGTTCGGCGCCATGATCCACAGCGGCACGACGACGAGCGCGCAGAATGCGGCAATGACCATCGCCTTCTTGCGGCCGGCCCGATCCGAGTAGTACCCGAACAGCAGGCCGCCCAGCACGGCGCCGACGTTCGCCAGCATCGTGAGGCTCGCGGTGTCGCCGGCCGAGTAGTGCCGCTGCGTCTGCAGGAAGGTCGGGTAGAGGTCCTGGGTGCCGTGCGAGATGAAGTTCATCATCGCCATCAGCGCGACGAGATACAAAAACCGCGGCCAGTGCTGGAGAATGGATCGCCGATACGTCGTCCAGTCGGTCTTGTGCTCGTGCCACGCCTCGGACTCTTTGACTCTCGTCAAGATGAACAGCGAGAGCAGCATCGGCGCGCCGCCGAGAAAGAACATGACGCGCCACGCATATTCCGGGTGCGCCGCGTGGACAGGCACGTAGATGGCGCCGAAAGCGAGCGCGGCAAGGAAATTCCCCATCGCGTACCCTTCCTGCAGCAGCCCGGAGAGCAACCCGCGAAGCCGCGGCGATGCGTGCTCGAGGGCGAGCGATGCGCCGACGCCCCATTCGCCCCCCATGCCGATCCCGAACAGGAGCCGCAGGAAGACGAACGTCGCGTAGTTCGGCGCCAGGCCAGAGAGCACCGACACGATCGCGTAGAAGAACACGTTCAGGATGAGCGGCAGCCTCCGGCCGAAGCGGTCGGCGAAGATGCCGAACAGAAACGCGCCGACCGGCCGCATGGCGAGCGACAGCGCGATCGTCGCGACGATCTTCGGCCGGGATTGCTCGAGCGGCATGCCCGGAAAGAACGTCTGCGCGACGTCGGTGAGGATGAACGTCAGGACGAAGAAGTCGAAGGCGTCGAAGGTCCAGCCGAGAAAACCGGCGAGCACCGCGTTCCGTTGATTCGCACGTTCTGCCTTCGTCAGCGGTAGGGAAGAAGTATCAGGATGAGTGGTCACGTCGCCGAAAAGCATACACGGAGCGCGAGCATTCGGCCGAGGGCAGCCGCCGAGCCGATGGGGCGCGAGGCTTCAGCCGAGCGGAGCAGAAGGTCTGGATTCTGTTCGACCGATCGCGCTGCGGTCTACGGCGTTCGACGACGGAATCGTCAGCGCGATGTGGACAACGCCCGCGACGAAGAACCCGACGAACCACGCGTAATCGTAGAGCGGCTTCAGCGCCGGGATGACAAGGCCGCCCCACGCAAGCGCACATCCCGCCAGCGTGGCCGCGATCGCGCGCGCGTTCCAGCCGCGATAGATGCCGTCGTGCAGATACAGATCGGCGAGCCGCAGCTCGCGCCGGCGCACGATCCAATAGTCGGCGATGAGCACGCCCGCGATCGAGCCGAGACCGCCCGAGTAGCCCAGCAGCCACGTGAAAATATATCCGGAGGGATCCGCAAGAAGCTTCCACGGCATGATCGCCACGCCCAGAATCCCGGTGATGAGCCCGCCCGTCTTGAATCCGATCAGCCGCGGAAACGCGTTCGCGAAGTCGTTCGCCGGCGAGACGACATTCGCAGCGATGTTCACCGCGAGCGTCGCGACGACGACCGTGAACATGGCAATCGCCACGATAATCGGCGAGCTGAAATGTCCGACGAGCTGCACCGGATCCCAGATCGCCTGACCGTAAATAATCGTGGTGGCGCTCGTGATCATCACGCCCATCGCCGCGAACAGAAACATCGTCGTCGGCAGCGCGATCACCTGGCCAGCGATCTGCTCGCGCTGGCTCCGGCCGAAGCGCGTGAAGTCGGGCATGTTCAGCGAAAGCGTCGCCCAGTAGCCGATCATCGCGGTCAGCGACGGCACGAACACCGGCAGGAACTCACGAAGCGTGTGGAATCTTCCGGGCTGCGCGAGAAGCGGACCGAAGCCATTCGCTTTCGACACCGCCCACCAGAGCAGCGCGCCGGCCATGATCAGCACGAATGGCGCGGCCCAGTTCTCGACGGCCCGCAGCAGGTCCATCCCTCGATAGATGATGAAGACGTTCAGCCCCCAGAACAGCAGGAAAGAGAGCCATTCGGTCCCGCTGTGGCCCGCAAAGCCGGCGCCGAGGAGGCCGGCCCAGCCGGGCACAACCGTCTTGAACATCGTCTGCAGCGCTTCGCCCCCGATCCACGCCTGGATGCCGAACCAGCCGCACGCAACGAGCGCGCGCATGAGCGCGGGGACATTCGAGCCGAGCGTGCCGTAGGCGGCCCGTGCGAACACGGGAAACGGGATGCCGTATTTCGTGCCCGGATGAGAGTTGAGAAGAATCGGCGCGAGCACGATCGTGTTGCCGGCCAGGATCGTGATGAGCGCCTGCGACCAGTTCATGCCCGCCGCCATGAGTCCTGAGGCGAGCATGTAGGTCGGGATGCAATGCGCCATGCTGACCCATAGGGCGGCGTAGTTGTAGGTCGTCCAGGTGCGCCGGGCGAGCGGGACCGGCGCGAGGTCTTCGTTATAGAGCGGGCTCGCTTCGACGACGCGCGCGTCGACCAGTTCGACGCGGCCGTCGGCGACGCGTCGCTCGTTCAGAGTCTGATCCATACAGGTCCGCTCGGCTGAAGCCTCGCGCTACGTTGTGAAACGACACCGCCTCCGCCACGCGGCGGAACGGCGGATTATACTGCCGGGGCCATGGCCGACACGACGATCCCGGACAATGCGTTCACGGCGTTTGTCGACGCCCTCGACAAAGCCAACGTCGGCGTGGCTGCGCGCTATCCCGGCGATTCCGCCGATCGCCAGCCCGTGCACACCGTGTACGGCGGCGCCCACCTTTTCAAGGCGGACGCGGTGCGCAAGCTCGGGGCAATTGCGCTCGGCGCACTTCGGGAACACGCGCCCGATGGAAAAACGCTTGCCGGGATCATCGGCCTGCCCGTACCGCTCGCGGACACGATCTACCCTCGCATCGTCGCAAAGCTCGAGCGGGAACCGATCGAAGACTTCCGGATCGACTTCGAGGACGGGTTCGGCAGCCGTCCGGACGAGGAGGAGGATCGATTTGCGCAGAGCGCGGCCGACGAAGTCGCCGCCGCCCTCGCGGCGAACGCGCTGCCCTCCGGCATCGGCATCCGCATCAAACCGCTGAACGAAGAGTGGAAGCGCCGCAGTCTGCGCACCTTCGATCTGTTCCTGACGCGGCTGCTCGACAGGACCGGCAATACCGTGCCGGCGAACTTCGTCGTCACGCTGCCGAAAATCACCA
>Ga0105240_10012371_pt1 | contig 11784 bp, 6 predicted proteins | sample KBSC54metaG_FD_80426 | JGI IMG/M metagenome (GOLD analysis project Ga0105240, IMG submission 80426) | Corn rhizosphere microbial communities from Kellogg Biological Station, Michigan, USA - KBS C5-4 metaG | ecosystem: Host-associated > Plants > Roots > Rhizosphere > Soil | place: Michigan, USA...
GAGCGAACTGGCCCTGCTGGCCGTGACTCGTGCCAATAATGTATTTTCCTTCCGGAATCGTCAAAGTGCCGCCCGGAGCAGTGTCGTTAATCGCCGCTTGGATCGCGTTCGAATCATCCGTCACACCGTCGCCGACTGCTCCATAGTCTTTGACATTTACCGCCGTTTTGCCAACATTGACGGCTGCCTTGACATCGACCGATAGTGGCGGTGTCTTGTCGCCAAACCACTGAACGAGTTCGTCCACCAGTTGCCATTGAAACGTCGCCTGTCCCACCGCCTGCGGTGTGACGCTGAAATTCAGCGTTACCGTCGATCCTGGCGGCACGTCCCGTGGTAACTCCTCGCGCGACGCGCCCCATCGCAAATTATCCTGGGGGGTCTGCGTGCCCAGCCTGTGATACCCATCCTTCGGGTATTGAAGCCAGGTCCTGGTACCGGTATTCTGAAACGTGATCGTGACCGGGTAACTGGTGCCCATCACCATATTCGAAGGCGCATTCAGGGTCACAAAAGACGCATTGTTCATTCCGCAGTGAAACACCAACGGGCTGCCAAGCTGGACCAGTGTCGAGCCTACGAGATACACCTGTACTGAATGATCGTGATCGTCATACAGCCGGGGATCCGTCAACCGGAACGCGAACCCATGATTCTGGTTTGGCGCCTGGAGATCGCCACGGGGCAGATTCGCCAAGGCGATTCCGAGAGGAACGCCTTGGTGGGCAGGTCCATCGAGAAACACCTGAATCGATGCCGTCAGGGTCGGGCTGGCCATTTGAGCCCACCCGCTAACCTGGCATCGACTGTTGTCGACAGGATCGAGCGAGCCTGTTACGTCTGCAAATAACGGACAGATTATCGCGGCTCCCAAAATTGGCCAAATCGCTGACCTTCGCAACCGCAATGTGGGCCCCATTGACGTAACTTCCAACTTCTTGAGGATCCCAAATTGTAGCATCCGCACATCTTGGAGCGAACTGGACGTAGTTTGTCGCACTTCCGGGACGGCACAGCCTTCTTCATACCGTGCGAAATGTAGCGTTTGTCCGCGGCGGGCGCGCCTTCACGGTGCACCGCGCGGGCGGCGAAGTTGCCCGGTTGTGCTTCGATGACGCACAATAGCAGCCATAGATTCCCCGGTTGCCAGATGAAAATCGATCCGGAATCATGGCCTACGCTCTCTCGACTGTTGGATGAGTGGCTCGACCTGCCTGCGGAGTCGCGCGCAGCCTGGCTGCAGAATCTCGGGCCGGAGCACGCCGGCGTTCTAACGATGTTGCGGCAGGTGATCGAGACTCAGCCGGGAATCGAGCGCGCGGGATTTCTCGAGACACTGCCCCAGCTTGGTGGTCCTGTCCCTTCCACGGCTCTCTCAAACGTCGGACACATCGGTCCCTACCGTTTACTCCGGGAACTGGGAAAAGGCGGCATGGGGGTCGTCTGGCTGGCGGAGCGCGCGGATGGCGAGGTCAAGCGTCCGGTGGCGTTGAAGGTGCCCAACCTTTCCCTGCATGACCGGACGCTGGCAGATCGCTTTGCCCGGGAACGCGATATTCTGGCGCAGTTGGCGCATCCGTGCATCGCCCGGCTTTACGACGCCGGTGTCACCGAGCGGGGACAACCCTATCTCGGCATCGAATACGTCGAGGGTGACACGATCACATCCTATTGCGACGGCCAGCGATTGAGTGTAAAGCCGCGGCTCCAGCTTTTCCTTCAGGTACTGCGCGCCGTGCAGTACGCGCACAGTTCTTTGATTGTTCACCGTGATTTGAAGCCTGCCAATATCCTGGTAACGAAAAGCGGGGAGGTGCGGCTCCTCGATTTCGGGATTGCCAAACTGCTGACCGATGGACGGGCTGGTGAAACCGAACTGACCCAAATCGGCGGCTGCGCCATGACGCCCGATTACGCGAGTCCGGAACAGATTGCCGGCAAGACGATCACCACGGCCAGTGATGTGTACTCGCTGGGCGTGGTGCTCTACGAAATGCTGACCGGCGCGCGGCCGTACCGCCTGAGGCGGGACACTCGCAGCGGGTTGGAAGATGCGATTCTCGAGGCCGAGCCGGTGCGGCCGAGCGAGACCGGCAGCGCGCTATCCCGCAGCTTGAAAGGGGATCTCGACAGCATCCTCCTCAAAGCGCTGAGCAAAGCGGCGTCGCAGCGCTACGCATCCGCGGATGCCTTCGCGCAGGACCTTGAGCGCTACCTCGCCGGAGAAGCAGTGCTGGCGCAACCGGAAAGCGCCTGGTATCGGGTGCGGAAGTTCGTGCTGCGCAATAAGCTTGCGGTTGGATCGGCAACAGCGGTGATCGCGGCGTTGAGCCTCGGCTTGGGGATGGCGATGCGGGAGGCGCATATCGCGCAGGTGCAGACGCGGACGGCCGAGACGGTACGTGCGTTTCTGATGGACATTTTTCGCGCCAATTCGAACGAGCATGCGGATCCCGTGAAGGCACGTCAAACCACCGCCAGACAACTGCTGGACTCGGGGGCGAAGAAAATTGACGATGCCTTAAAGGACGCTCCGGAGGCCAAACTGAGCGTCCTCGAGACTTTGTTCCGGCTTTATGTCGATCTCGGCTTGCAGGAACAGGGCGCCGCGCTGGGACGAAGCCGCGTGGCGCTGGCGAAGTCCGTGTACGGCCCGGGTCATCCGGAACTGGCGCGTGCCCTCATCGAACTGGCAGCCGACTCGGGCGAGTCGTCATCAGCGAAGGACCGGCCAGCACTGTTGAAAGAGGCCGGAAGCATTCTGGATCGAAATGGGGATTTCAAGTCCCGGACGCGCGCTCTCTACTATCTGGCGATGGGTAACGCTGTCCTGGACACCGACGTGGCAAGCAGCGCCGCGTACGCAGTCCGATCGGTCAACCTCTATCGGCAGTACCCGCCTTCGCGCGAACTGGTATCGGCGCTGAATCTCCTGGGGCAACGTCAGGAAATGCAGGACCAGTTTCCAGAGGCGATCGCGACATTAACGGAAGCGGCGAGAATCGCGAATCAGCTGCAGGGGGAAGCGAGGCGCCCATTACCGGCAATCTACGCCGTGCTCGGTACGGCGCAACGCATGGTCCTCGATTTCAGCGCGGCGGAGAAGAGCCAGCGGATGTCTTTGGAGGTGGCGCACGCGCTCAAGGGAGACGAAAGTGTGGACGTGCTGCAGACCGAGTGGCGGCTGGGCGCGTTCCTGTCACAGACCTCGCGTCCGGTGGAGGGTCTCGAATTCCTCAAGAAAGCCGTCGACCAGGCGCTTCGCACGCAAGGGCCTGACGAGAGCTTCCACACTCCCATGGTCCAGAGAGCGTATGGCGTCCATCTGCTGAAATACGGCCGCGTGGAAGAGGGACTGGCATCGCTCACCCAGGCCACCAGGCGCGCGCGGCGCGGCCGGGATCGCGATCTGGATTTCATTTACACGCTGGCCTGCAACGCGGGCGCGGAAACCGAAGCCGGGCATTACCGGCAGGCCGAGGCGATGCTCCAGGAAGCGGATGCCATCGGCGCGCAGTTGGGTGGGAAGTCGTCCGCTGGAGAAGTGGATGATCTTCGGTTAGCAAGGGCGGCCCTCCTGCAAGCGGAGGGCAAGGGGGATGAGGCGGCGAAATGCTTGCGGGAATCGACGGTTCCACCGGAGGCCCCCGGCAAGATCTCCTACAACTGGCTGGATGTTTCGCTGGCTCACGCCGCGGTGGAACTGACGCAAGGTCATCCGGCCGTGGCGCTCGAGCGTGCAGCGGAGGTACAAAGGCGTTTGGAAGGGAGTGGGAAAGCCGTCTACTTCAAGCGATGGGCGTCGGCGGCAGCGCTCATCGAAGGTAAGAGTCTGCTGCTGGAGAACCGCGCGGCCGACGCACTTCCGCAGTTGCAGCGGGCCGTACAACTGGGGTCGGAGGTCTACGATCGTGAACTGAGTCCCGACCTGGCAGACGCCAAGATTGCACTGGCGTTCTGTCTGCTGGACCTGGGGCGCACCGAGCAGGCGCGCTTAGTGGGCTCGCAGGCCAAGGCGATTCAAGAGGCGAATCGAGAACTGGGTGAGCATTACCGGCAACCGCTCCGCAAGTTCGTAGCGCGTATCCGTTTTCACTGAAGAGCGAGGGATAGAAGGAGCCGGGCCTTTTGCCAGTCCCGGCGCACAGTCCGTTCCGTCAAGCCGAGAGCCTGACCGATCTCTTCTTCGGTGAAACCACCAAAGTAGCGCATCTCGACAATTTTGACCAGGCGCTCATCGACCTTCGCGAGTTCATCCAGGGCTTCCGTAATGCGGAGGACCTCCTCTTCGCCGGAAGCAACCCCTTCGACGGCGGAATCGAGCGGGACTCGCGGGTCGTCGCCACCGCGCCGGGCGGCGTGGCGCTGCCGCACCTCGTCGACTATGATCGAGCGCATCACCTGCGCCGCATAGGCCATAAACCGGGGGCTCTCGGAGACATCGACCTGGCTGGACTTGAGAACGCGGAGAAACGTCTCGTGGACAAGAGAAGTAGTGTCGAGCAGCGTGAGCGGTTCGTTGCGTCGCAGGCGGGAATGCGCCAACCGGCGGAGGTCCTGGTAGAGCAGCGAGAAGATCTCCTCGGTAGCCACTACTAAGAAATATAACGAATCGCGCCGGCGACCATGTCCGGTTCAGGAGATTGAATCCGTTTACTCCAGTGACAGCAAACAGTGCGGCGGACACGCTGCAGTCATTCAGGAGAAAACAAAATGAACCCGGAAATCGTAGGAGTGCTGGCGGTGTTTGGGCTGTTTTTCGCCGGTATAGTGTCGTTACTGATCTGGTTTGTATGGCGGAGATATCGCGTGATCGCGGTACGGCTTCCGGTGGGAGGTGATCTCCAGGCGTTCCACTTCAAGTTGACGGAATCGATCCGAAGTTTGGGATACCGTGAGACCACTGAAGCCGGTCCGCTACGGTTATTTCGAGCGCCGGCGTGGCAACAGTGGATGGTCGGACTACAGGATATTTCGCTGCAACCGGCGGGCACTGATGCCGTTCTCATGACCGGTCCGTCATTCAATGTGTCGCTGATAGGACGGGGCTATGCGGGAGCAGTGAAGCAGCCCTACACGGGACGCCAGCCGGTATGGCCCCTTTGCCGGGGTTTCATGCGGTTGATGGGCCTTGGCGTGGGCGCCTTCGGAGCGATCTTCGCAGGATTCTTCCTGCTCGGCGTCAGGTGAGGAAGCGGTTCACCATGGACCATCCGAAGATTCTTTCGGTCGGCGACCGGGCCCGCGAACTCGCGCCAGAGGCAGTGGTGGAAGCGATGTTCACCACCATCAGCTGCCGCATGGAACCTCGCGGACGCGGTACACGCTTTCCCGCGGTGATGGTAGATCTGTATTCGGGTTACGTGACGCCGCGCCGTGCACCGGAAGTGCTGCGGGAACTCCAGGAGATCGAGCCGGCGCTACGAGCGATTCCGGTCAGTCAGGTGGTTTGGAGCCTCTCAGTTTCGCCCAGCGACGAAGCTCATGCGGTGGTGAATTACGCTGCGGCGAACGCACTCGATTACTTCGTCGACGGTCGCGGGCGGCCTCTGCTCTTCCAACTGCGCGAGGGTCTCCAGGAGTGCCTGGCGCATAGTCAGGTACTGTACCTCAGGGATCCGAAAGAGTCTCGCCAAGGTTTCGTGTACGGATCGTTGTGTATCGGAGCGGGCGTTACGTGGATGTTGCTCGGGCACGCGTATTTTCGCGATTGGTGTCTCCGGCGGGGCACCGCGAGCTTGCCGGTGTGGACGATCGGGATGGATCTGGTGATGGTAGGGCTCGGAATGATGATCGCGTTAACGTCGCCGGCTATTCGGGATTGGTTCCGGAGACACCAGGCGGTGCTGATGACGATCGTGCTCTCGGCGCCGATAATCTGGCTCGTGGTCTGTTGGCGCGCGGGATTTCTACCGGATTGAGATGAGCATTGAGAAGGAGCTGAGCAAGTCATGAAATCGAATATGAAGTCGTCGAGGACGCTGGCCGCCCTACTGATACCGCTGATCGCAAGTGCGGGATCCGTTTATGGAGACGATGCGAGACCCGTCATTCTGGCGGCGATTCCTAACGCGTCTGCCAATCCCACCCAACTTACGATCGTCGGCGAGAATTTGGGTACCGCGAAGCCGGTCGTCACTCTCGACTCGGTGCCGCTGACTGTGATTGCGTTTACACCGACCGCGGTAACCGTACTGCTCTCCTCCGGCTTGCGTCCGGGGGCTTACCGCCTGACACTGGAACCAAATGGACATAGCGAAAAGATCGCGGACTTTGAAGCGGTCATTGACACGACTGGTCCGAAGGGCGATCCGGGTGCGACCGGCCCTCCGGGCCCTCCGGGTCCTCCAGGGCCACAGGGGCCTCCGGGAGCGGGCGGTTCGAGCGACGTCTACTCGGTAACGGCGCCGAGCGCAGCGATTCGCATCATTCCTTTACAGGTTGCAACGCTAACGGTACCGGCGGGTCAGTACTGGATCATGTTCACCGCGACCGTCACGAATACAACTTCGGATATTCTAAACCCGACGAATTCGATACGCTGCGGGTTCGCAAATTTCGGGGCGTCGAATTCTGTCCAACTGGGTCCGGACGACAATGTCGCGGTAATGGCGCTGCAAGGGGTAGCGAGCTTTAGTGCGCAGACGGCAATTTCGGTAACCTGCGCGGGGTCGAGCATCCGATTCAGCGGGCAATCGGACAATGCTGTCCTTACCGCGCTGAAGGTGAGTTCGATTCACTAGCGGAGAACCAACCGTCGACAGTTCGAAAGCGAACATCAAAGCATTTGGCTGAACGTTCGATGGAAGTGGCAAAGCCAGCCACCAAAGGCTATCGCATCGATGAGAGCTGCATTAAGATAGCCGGCCGGAACAAGTCTCTGGATTCCGATCGGCCGGGCAGATCGACTTATCTATTCACGGCCAAACGGAATCGTCACAGGCCGTCTGGCACAAGTTAGGCAATCTGTCTCTGCGCCAGTTCGAAGAGCTTGCCGCGGCGCTCCATCAGTTCATGGTGGCTGCCATGTTCCACGATCCGGCCTTCGTGCAGGACATAAATATGATCCGCTGACTGGATCGTACTCAACCGGTGCGCAATCACAACTTTCGTCGCTGGTAGAGAATGGATACTCGCTGTCACTACTGCCTGAGTGCGGTTGTCGAGCGCGCTGGTGGCCTCGTCGAGGAACAGGATCTTCGGTCGGTTGACCAGGGCACGGGCAATGAGAATCCGCTGCCGCTGTCCTCCGGATAACAGGCCGCCACCATCATTCAATAAGGTCTGCATACCCATGGGCATCGCCTGGATGTCATCATCCACCGCCGCGAGACGGGCGGCTTCCCAGGCTGCATCGATGCCGGCGCCACTTCCACCGAGGATATTCGTTGCGATGTCCCCGGAAATCAGCCGGCCTTCCTGCAGCACCGCTCCCACCTGCCGGCGCACGACATCCGGATCCAACGTAGACAGCATCTGTCCGTCGTAACTGATAGAACCTTCGTCGGGGGTCTCGAATCCCAGCAGCAAACGAAGCAGCGTCGATTTTCCACTGCCCGACGCACCCACGAAGGCGACTGTCTGTCCCGGTTCAATACAAAACGAAACGTCATCCAACACCGGGCCGCCTCTTCCGTAGCTGAACGAAACATTGCGGGCTTCGATGCGTCCCCTAAATCGCCCGGGAGTGCGCCGCGGCTTGCCATCTCCGGCTGGGGATTCCACCGCGGTGTTCAGAACTGGCTTGAGACGTTCGAATACAATCACCGCCTGCCCAATCTCGATCAGGGAAGTACCCAGCAACATCACCGCCGTCAACAGTTGCAGGAACGACATCATGAAAGCCGCTACTCCCGCGACGCTTGTCGATCCAGCCTGTGAGCCATTCCGTGCAAGCCAGGCCACCACCAACCCAATCGCGATCGTAGGCAGGACAGCGCGCAGAGCGGCCGCGGCATTGGCAACCCGCCGCACGTTTTCTGTCTCCGCACACTGCCGGGCAAATCGTCCCGACCACTGGTGAAATGCGCGGACCTCGGCACCCGCCACCCGAATTTTGCTTATTCCGCTGAGGAGTTGCAGCGTCAACGCCGTGAGATTGGTCTGTGCGTTCTTCTGCGCGCGCTGGCGGCGGAGATTCAGAACGCCGATGCGAATCATCACACCGGATACCAGGGCCAGGAAAACCAGCGCCGGCACTGCGAGATGGGAGTTGAAATAGAACAGCAGCGGAATCTGCAGCACTGTGAGAACACTGCTGGCCACCGAATAGAGCAGGGAACCGGAAAGCATCTGGCATAATTGATCCACGCTTAGACTGCGCAGTCCGATGTCGGCCGAGGTGAACTGACGAAAAAAACGCGTCGGGAGCCGGAGCAGCCGGTCCCAAATCGCCGTGTGCATCTGGGCGCCGGCGCGGCTTTGTATCCGATATACTGCCACTTGTCCCGCACCCGATAGCAAGGTCGAGCAAAGCGCGGCGATGCACTGAATGCCAATGATGATCCAGAGCTCGCGCCGTTGTGCGCTGGGAATCACCTCCCGGAAAAGATGGGACGTCAACAAGGGCGCAAGCATTCCGAGCGCCGCTCCCAGAACCGCGGCCACGGCGGCGCGCACGAAATCCGCACGACACCCCTGAAACGAGTGCTGTAACAAGGTCCGAACGCTGACGGGGCCGCAAGGAAGCGGTCGGTAGAGAACGTAAGCAACCGGGTCCAGGCAGGCGGCGATCTCACGATTCAATGGCGTCGTCGCCTGCTCTGCCGGATCATGCAGGCGGTACGTTGACAAGGACGCCGGCAGGAGCGAAACCGGAGAACTACCGCGGAATCCCACCATCGGACCGCTATCGTGTTTCCACCATTCCCCGCGCAGTGTCACCTGCCGGATGCGGAAACCGGAAGCTCGGGCGATGGCTTCCATCGCATGCGCATGGCTGCCGGAGGGCAAGGCTTGCGGCAGGGCTACCGCAAGTTTCATTCGACGCGCTACGATGTCGACGGCGGCTGTCAACGGTTCGGAAAACTCGGATGACTCATCGGAAGGCCTCGCGGACTCATCGCCATGGTCGGCCTGTGCCAGCTCCGCTATCGACCGGCGAATCTGGCGTCTCGCTGTCTCGGCTTTGGCGCGCAGCCGCTGTGACTCAGCCTGCTCGTCGGCTCGAAAGATCTCGGCGAACCTGTCGAGGATGTCGGCATGGAATCGCGCCAGGTCGTCGCACGAAGCCAGCGGCCGCGGCTCGATATCGACGGTCGCCGCCAGGCGATCCGTCCAACGCTGCGCCAGTCCTTTTACGATGAGCTTGTGCGGCGACGATGGAACAAGGTCTGCTTCGATGCTGGGAAATGCCTGCACCAGCACCGCTTCGTCGTGCGTTCCGAAACCGAAGATCGCGTCGCCCTGTTCGACAGAGGCTACGTAGCGCCGGACGCCCGTGCTCCGCTGCACGGCGAACAGGTCCACGCCACCCCGAACAACCAGCCAGGCAGCATCGGTGTCTTCCAGTAGGAAGTTCGTATGCACACGTTCGGCGAGCATGGAGGTTACTCCCAGAGTGGGATGCAAGGAAGCTTTTCCGGGTGCGCCAGGCGCAAGAGACTGTAGCCGATTCCAGCCAGCCCTTGAAACAGGCCATAGCTGAGCGATCCATCGTCAGTGCACGCTCCCAGAATGAAGCCGTGCCCACCGTCGCCTCGTCGGCGGACCGCGGACTCGACCACGCCCGAAGCTCGCCGCAGAGCCGATTCGGGATAAGCGTCGCCGATCCGTCCTGCTTCCAGCAGCATTTCGCAGATACCGAATTCACCGCAGCAGAGGGTGTCATTCGGCCACACCGGGTTCTTCTCGATGCAGCGCGCTGCGGCTTCCGCGTCCGCGAGAATCATCGGATTTTCGTCCAACTCCAGGCAGCCAAGCCGCGCCAGCCCGATTCCGGGAGCTCCGTGGCACCAGGAGAGTCCGAACGAGCTCTCCTCGTGACACTCTCCGTTGCCGTAGTCGCCCCAGTTATCGTGCTCCGGAGAGAATAACGACCGCTCGAACTCGATCGCCTGGCGCGCCGCGGTGCGCAATTCACTTCGTGGCTCGATTGCGTTGAGCCGCAGCAAGGCGTACGCGATACCCGCGGCCCCGTGAGAGAAACCTGCCAGCGGACGTTCGGCTACCGACGTCCAGGTGCGGTGGTTGCCAAACTGTTTCTGCTGCGCCACCACGTGCTCGCCACAAACGCGGGCAACTTCCAAAGCTGCCGGATCGCCCGTTACTTTGTAGAGTGCGAGATGTCCGAGCAACTCACCAGCGGCGCCGCGGACGACATCGAGCACGTTGTCGCTCGAAATCATCTCCTTCGTAACCATGCGCGAGAGCCGCGTCGCGTCCCCAATTAATTCGGAGTCACTCCACGACGGCTCGCCAAGCAGTTTGGCCAGCGTCACCAATGAGTAGATGGTTCCGCCAATACCAAATCCGATGCCGAGTCCCTCCCCTCGGACGATGGTTCGCCGCACGGCCGCATCCACTTCGGGCGTAAGCAGGCGTTCGCGAACCACGTTCATCGCCGCCAGCGCCGTCTCACGGGCCGACTCCACGCCCGTAACCGAATAAAGGGCGCCATAGAACAAACTGATGCCGGAAAGTCCGTCATAGAGCGAGGAACCGAGCGGCTGAAGCCGGTAGCGGTTGATCTCTCTCATCGACTCCAGGCCGATCCATTGGGCACCGCGCCGCTCGTCACGGATTGCGTGTTTGTCGAGTTCAACCGCGACCCGGCGGGCTTCCTCAATCAGTTGCGCGGTCGAAAGCGTGGGGCAGGGAACACGCTCCGGAAAATTTGGCCGGCCGGTGCGTCGGACTTCCATGGCGCGTGCCGCAAAGGCTCCGCGGAGAATTCCAACCTGTTGCCTGAGATCCGACTCAGAAAGATCGTGAAGATCTTCGACAACCGCCGGATAACTTGCGCCCGCCAGGATGCCTCGGGTAATTCCCGCGCTTCCCGTCTCGACGTCCGTCGCCGACTCCACCGATACCTCGAAATACGGAATATCGAGCTGCTCGAGCGAGTTCAATTCGGCGCGGGCAAATTCCCTGCAACCGTGGGTCTCGGCAGTCGAGAGTACGTGCCGGCACACAGCCTCGAGTTCCAGACTGCGGTCGATGCCGTTGCGCAGCAATCGCGGCGTCACCGATCGGCTTAGCAGGCGCGCATAAATCTGCGTCGGACGCATGATCAATCGCACCTTGCAACGTTTGAACGCGGCAATCGGGCCATCCTCAGCCAGCACACCTTCCCGGTTCCGAATCAGAAAGCGGTATGTCTGCTCGAATCCGGCGACGATAGGCTCAACAAAATCGACCGCATCGATGTTCGAAGTGGCGGCGTCCTCATTCGCGAGAAAAGGCCAGTTCGAAGCCGACCCGAGTGTCACATCCTGCTCGCAAAGATACATGTGGTCGGTGTTGAGGTGCTTCCACGCCAGGCCCCGTCCGACTCCCGGGTTGGTCGCCGGTGCGCCGAGCCCGCTCGTGTCCATGGCAGTCAAACCAAAGGGCTCCCATTCCGGCACGAAAGCCGCGCGCATGACCGACTTCAGATACTTGTCGACCGCACTCTGATACGGGCCATACTGCCTGGTTAAATGAGAAAACAGGGTTTCCAGGTCGATGGGTACGGGATACTCGCCGCACGCGATCAGGTTTTCGTTGTGAAAATCCGTGGCCCTGAGGACGTAGAACAGACACGCCAGCATACCGCCCCGGCGATAGAATCGCGTCAACGCATCA
>Ga0105240_10012372_pt1 | contig 11783 bp, 6 predicted proteins | sample KBSC54metaG_FD_80426 | JGI IMG/M metagenome (GOLD analysis project Ga0105240, IMG submission 80426) | Corn rhizosphere microbial communities from Kellogg Biological Station, Michigan, USA - KBS C5-4 metaG | ecosystem: Host-associated > Plants > Roots > Rhizosphere > Soil | place: Michigan, USA...
GGCGTACCCGCACCTTTGACCAGTTGAACGGCAGCTATCGTCAGCAGATGGTCGTCGCTTTCAAATCGTCCTATAAAGTCTCCGATATGGAGAAGATCAACGCAACCACCGGCGTCGCTCCGGTCGATACGATCAATGTCAACGGTTCGGACTATACCAAGTATTTTACACACACGATCGTCCCGATCACCAATGAGAACCCGATCAACTTCCTGACCACCTACTATGCTTATGCCATCCCGTCCAGCAATATCAGCAAGGAGCCGGCCATACAGCAGACCATCGGCTGGTTATATGCAGGAGGGGTGGGCACCTTTGACCCAACGAAATAAACCAAACCGGCCGGAGTCCGGTTAAACCAAACCGGGCGGAGCCCGGTTCAAATCAAATAGTGCTCTAAAAATGGAAAAAAGAATTTTTTCGATCGCAACCCTCGCGGCAGCTGCCCTCGCCATCGCAAACCCAGCGGCTGCCCAGTACCCAACGATCCCAGACGACGTCAAAGCCCAATCGGAAGCCCTGTTAAAAGAAACCAACCGGCGGAGCGATTCCGCCTGGCAGGTGGCCTGGCCCACAATCGATAACGATGCAAAACACGGCAAACCCTATATTCCCTGGGCCGCCAGACCTACCGATCTTCCCCAGTCATCCCTGCTCGCTTTTCCCGGCGCCGAGGGTGGGGGAGCACACAGTTTCGGCGGTCATGGAGGAAAAGTCCTGGTAGTATCCAGCCTGGAAGATTCAGGCCCCGGCACCCTTCGCTGGGCGGTGGAACAAGGGGGCGCGCGAATCGTGGTCTTCAACGTAGCCGGTATCATCCATTTGAAAAGCCCGATCATCCTCCGCGCTCCCTATATCACGATCGAAGGCCAGTCCGCACCCGGTGACGGCATCTGCGTCGCCGGCGAATCCTTCTGGGTCAATACCCACGACGTCATCATCCGCTATATGCGTTTCCGCAGGGGTGAGACCAACGTTGGCCGCCGCGACGACGCGCTGGGCGGCAACCCGGTAGGCAATGTCATCGTGGACCACACGTCCACCTCCTGGGGGCTGGACGAGAATTTCTCGATGTATCGCCATATGTTCGACCCGGGCGACGGCTCCAAGGAAGAGAAACTGGGTACGGTGAATATCACTATTCAGAACTGTATCTCCGCCGAATCCCTTGACACCTGGAACCACGCCTTCGGAACGACGATGGGTGGCGAGAATTGCATGCTGGTCCGCAATCTCTGGGCCGATAATACCGGCCGTAATCCTTCTATTGGGTGGAACGGGGTCTTCAACTTCGTCAACAATGTCGTCTTCAACTGGCATCATCGCAGCATGGACGGCGGCGACTATACCAGTCTCTTCAACATCATCAACAACTATTTCAAGCCTGGTCCCGTCACTCCCAGGAACGAGAATGTGGGTCACCGTATTCTTAAACCCGAGACCGGCCGTAGCAAACTGAAGGAGCTTCATTTCGGCCGCGCCTATGTCAACGGAAATATCATGGACGGGTATCCCGAGATCACAAAGGATAACTGGAACGGCGGCGTACAGATCGGCGAGGAAAAGGACGCCAGTGTCTACAAGGACTATATGAAAGTGGACAAACCCTTCCCCATGCCTTCCGTGACGATCCTGCCCACCGAACAGGCCTATCAATTCGTCCTGGCCAACGTCGGCGCCACCCTGCCGCACCGCGATGCCGTCGACGCACGTGTGGTCGAACAGGTGAGAACGGGTAAAATAACTTATAAAGACGTGAATACGGATACGCTTCCACAGTTCCATGTTCGTAAATTGCCAAAGGATTCGTATAAGCAGGGGATCGTCACCGACGTATTCGAAGTAGGTGGATACCCCAACTACCAGGGCAAGCCCTATAAAGATTCCGACAACGACGGTCTGCCCGATGAATACGAAACCAGCCACGGCCTCAACCCCAGGGACCCGACCGACTCCGCAAAACCCGCAAAAGACGGCGGCGGCTATAGCAACATTGAGGTCTGGCTCAACACCCTTGCGAAAAAAGGCGAAAAGCAAGTAAAATAAGATGATGCGATTATCCGCAATTGTATTCGCAACCCTGCTGCCCTTTTGGTCAGTAGCACAGAAGAAACAGAAACCACCCGAACCGCCACCGCCCGTGGCCGTCAAAGGAGGCCATCTGGTCTACGCCCCTGACGAACGAGGCGACCGGATACCGGACTTCTCCTACAGTGGCTACAAAGGCGGCGATAGCACAATACCCGATGCCCCCATCCGCGTCACCGTTCCTCAAAAGGACGGTGACGCGACGTTTCGGGTTCAGGCAGCAATTGATTACGTTGGTGGGCTTCCCCCCGATAAAAACGGCATTCGGGGAGCGGTGTTACTCCAGCCCGGCGCCTACAACATCTCAGGCAGCCTGGTGATCCGCCAAAGCGGTGTTATCCTCCGCGGCAGTGGCATGAGCGAGAACGGCACCATCCTCCGCGCCACTGGCCACGACCGCCGCACGCTCATCCGCATCGCCGGTCGGAACGACCGGCGCACCGGAAAAGAAATACCTATCGCCGACGCGTATGTCTCCGTCAACGCCCGCCATTTCCGTCTCGCCGAAGCCAATGTATTCCGACCAGGCGATCATATCCTCATCCACCGGCCTTCCACGGAAGACTGGATAAACCAGCTGGGGATGGAAACTTTCGGTGGCGGCATCTCCGCCCTCGGCTGGAAACCGGGCCAGCGCGATGTCTTTTGGGATCGCGTCGTCACCGCTGTCGGTGGTCACGACGTCACCATCGATGCCCCCCTCACAACGGCCCTCGATACGGCCTACGGGGGCGGCAGAGTAGCCGCCTATCAATGGCCCGGCCGCATCGAACAGGTAGGGATCGAAAATCTCCGCTGCGTCTCTGACTACGACCGGCAGGATCCCAAGGACGAAGCCCATAGCTGGATGGCCATCACCATCGAGAACACCCGCGACGCCTGGGTCCGCCAGGTCATCGTCGAACATTTTGCCGGCTCCGCCGTCTTTGCCCTGAATACGGCAAGCCGCATCACCGTGCAGGATTGTAAATATCTCGCTCCGGTATCCGAGATCGGCGGTCAACGCCGCATCGCCTTCCTTACCGAAGGTGGTCAAACGCTTTTCCAGCGCTTGTATTCCGAACGCGCCTTCCATGATTTCGCCGTCGGCTTCTGCGCTCCGGGCCCCAACGCCTTTGTTCAATGTCAATCGTATTATCCCTACAATAGTAGCGGCGCCATCGATAGTTGGACCTCCGGCGTTCTCTTCGATGTGGTCAACATCGACGCGCAAACGCTTGGCTTTGCCAACCGCGAACAGGATGGCCAGGGTGCCGGCTGGTGCGCGGCCAACAGCCTTCTCTGGAACTGTACAGCTGCTCGCATCAACTGTTACCGCCCGCCGGGCGCTCAGAACTGGTCTTATGGTTCCTGGGCGCAGTTCGGCGGCGACGGCTATTGGAACGAATCGAATGCCACCCTCCAACCCCGCAGCTTTTTCTACGCCCAGCTGGCGGACCGCCTCGGCGCCGAAGCGGCGAAACGGGGCGCGATCCTGCCCGTCGAGAACGAAGCAAGCAGCAGCCCAACCATCGCACAGGCAAAGGCCCTCACCGAATGGTCGGTAAAACCCCGCATTCAAATGACGGCGTGGATCGACCAGGCGGCTCAACGTGACGCCATCCCAACCCAGGCAGACAACATCCCAACTATCGACAAAATCGACCCTAAGATACCCATCGCCCCACCGCAGGCTCCACCCCTTCATATCCTAAATGGCTGGCTCGTCCGTGGCAATACCATTCAAACCGGTCGCCGGTACGATGAGCCCTGGTGGAATGGATCGGCCCGCACCTATGGACTCGCAGAAGCAAAACCAGCCATCACCCGTTGGGTACCCGGCCGCACCGGCACGGGTCTCACCGACGACCTCGATGCCCTCACCGATACCATGCAAGCCAGACACGTCGTCGCCCTGGATCATAACTACGGCCTTTGGTACGATCGCCGCCGCGATGACCACGAACGCATCCGTCGCGCCGATGGAGATGTATGGCCCCCTTTCTACGAGCTGCCGTTCAAACGCAGCGGCAAAGACACCGCCTGGGACGGCCTTAGCAAATACGATCTGACGACCTACAATCCCTGGTACTGGGATCGGCTCAAACGTTTCGCCGACCTGGCCGATGAGAAAGGAATGGTCCTGATCCATCAAAATTATTTCCAGCATAATATCATCGAGGCCGGCGCCCATAATGCCGACTTCCCCTGGCGGCCGGCCAATAACATCAACAACACCGGCTTCCCCGAACCTACGCCCTATGCCGGCGATAAACGGGTCTTCCTCGCCGAACAGTTTTACGACACCGCCAATCCCGCCCGGCACGACCTGCATCGCGCCTTTATCCGCCAATGCCTCGATAATTTCACCGGTAACTCCGGCGTCATCCAGCTCATCAGCGCCGAGTATACCGGGCCGCTCCACTTCACGCAATTCTGGCTGGATGTGATCCGGCATTGGGAAACCGAAAAGGCTCATAAGGAACTTATCGGGCTTAGCACCACGAAAGATGTTCAGGATTCCATCCTGGCCGATCCCACCCGGGCCGCCACCGTCGATCTCATCGACATCCGCTACTGGTACTACCAGGAGGACGGAAAGGCCTATGCGCCGCTGGGCGGGCAAAACCTTGCCCCCCGCCAGCACGAACGCCTGCTGAAACCCAAACGACCTTCCTTTGAACAGGTATACCGCGCGGTAAAAGAATACCGGACAAAATGTCCGGGGAAAGCGGTGATCTATTCTGCCGAAGGCGAGAATATGGGCTGGGCTGTCTTCATGGCCGGCGGCAGCCTCGCAAATATCCCCGTCATCGGCGACCCCGGCTTCTTAACCGCAGCTGCCTCGATGACCCCTACAGCCGACAACCTGCTCTCCGGCCCTGACGGGTATATCCTTTATACCACCGGAAACACGTCGATCGATCTCGCCCCAGGGACCTATCGCGTTCACCGCATTCATCCCGACGGGCAGGCAGAAAAATCCGTCACCAAAATTAAGGGCGGCAAAGCCGCCAGCCTCGAAGCCCCGGGAACCACTATCTTTTGGCTGGAGAAACAATAACTATGCGTACCGCTCTGCTCATACTATCCTTACTCGTTGCCGCCACAACACAACAGCCTCTACACCGGATCCGCGTCTCTCCGGACAAACACTTTCTTCAAAAAACGGAAAAAGGCGAACCCTTCTTCTGGCTGGGCGATACGGGCTGGCTCCTCCTCACCAAACTCACGACTTCAGAGGCCGCACGCTATTTCGCCGACCGTCAGGTCAAGGGATTCAATGTCATTCAGGTGATGCTGCTCGATGGTCTCACCGACACGGATATCTACGGGGACTCTGCCTTGCGCAATGGGAACATCGCCACCCCCGCCGAAGCGTATTGGCGGCATCTGGACTCCATTGTCAATCTCGCCGGTTCAAAACGTCTTTATCTTGCCCTTGTTCCGGTGTGGGGTGGAGTGGTAAAGAAGGCAAAACCAACCATAACCCAAACTCGTGCCTACGCCTCTTTTCTCGCACACCGCTATAAGGACAAACCAAACATCATCTGGATGAATGGCGGCGATATAAAGGGTTCGGATTACGAAGCGGTATGGAATACGATCGGCACAACCCTGAAATCCGAAGATCCCGGGCATCTCATTACTTTCCATCCCCGTGGCAGGGCCTCTTCCTCCTTCTGGTTCCAGCAACAACCCTGGCTGGATTTCAACAGCGTACAGTCCGGCCACCGCAGCTATGAGCAGGATACCTCCCGCGATGATCCACGCTATGGCGAAGACAACTGGCGTTATATAGAAGCCGATTATAAGCGAACCCCAGCACGTCCCGTACTCGACGCCGAACCCTCGTACGAACAGATTCCCCACGGACTCCACGATACCAGCCAGCCCCGTTGGACCGCCGGCGACGTCCGGCGATATGCGTACTGGTCGGTCTTTGCCGGCGCCTGCGGATTCACCTATGGCGACAACTCGGTCATGCAAATGCTCAAACCCGGTGACAAGGGTAACTACGGCGCCCACATTCCCTGGTGGAAAGCACTCGACGATCCTGGCGCAAGCCAGGTCGGGTACCTTAAACAGCTGATGCTATCGCGATCCTATTTCGATCGCGTCCCCGACCAGTCCCTTGTCGCCGACCAGGGCAAACGCTATGACTATATCGTCGCCACCCGTGGCAAGGACTATGCTTTCATTTATACCTGCACAGGCCGAACATTCAAGATAAACCCCTTCGCTAATCACCTCACGGCATCCTGGTATAACCCGCGCACCGGCGAAACGACCTCCCTCGGCGCCGTCCATTCCAACACCTTCGATCCCCCCGGCGAACCCCGCCCCGGAAACGACTGGGTCCTCATCCTCGAAAAGATCACAAAATGAAGAAAACGCCGTTCATCATAATATCCCTCCTCTTCCTCGCATCCTGCAAGCCGGCGAAGGATATCTATCTCTTCACCTCGTTCCGCGAACCGGCCGTCGACGGCCTCTTCTTCCTTTACAGCAATGACGGCTATCACTGGACCGACCTCGGCGGCTCCTGGCTGAAACCGGCGATCGGCGAAAAGAAATTGATGCGCGACCCTTCGATGGCCCAGGGACCCGACGGGGTATGGCATCTCGTCTGGACAAGCGGCTGGAACGGCGATAAAGGCTTCGGCTATGCCTCCTCAAACGATCTCATCCATTGGAGCGAACAACAGTACATCCCCGTCATGCAGCAGGAGCCAGATGCCTTCAATGTCTGGGCGCCGGAGATCTTTTACCAAAAAGACAGCGCACAGTTCATCGTCGTTTGGGCGACGACCATTCCCTTCCGCTTTCCAAAAGGCCAGGAGGATGAGAAGAATAACCACCGGCTTTATTGCACCACCACCCGGGATTTTCTCACGTTCACCCCAACGCGCCTCTACTTTGATCCGGGGTATAGTGTCATCGATGCCACCGTCGTCCAGCGCGGGCCAAAAGACTTCGTCCTTGTTTTTAAAGACAACACCAGACTGCAACGGAATATAAAGGTCGCCTTCGGGACCAGCGCCGCGGGGCCCTGGCACGACGATTCAAGGTCGTTCACACCGGAATTCACCGAAGGGCCCACCGTCGCAAAAGTGAAGGACCAATATCTTATTTATTTCGACAGCTACCGCGCAAAGCAATATGGCGCGGTAAAGACCACCGATTTCAAGACCTTTACGGACGCCTCCGACGAGGTCTCCGTCCCCGTCGGACACAAACACGGCACCATCGTCATGACGGATAAACGAACCATAAAAAGATTACGACATGAGCACAAATAGAAGGACCTTTTTGAAGACCGCCTCTTTGGGCAGCCTTCTCGCCGTCAATATACCCGAAATTGTCGCCGCCACAGCCGCCTCGAAGAAGATCAACCTCTCCCAGGACGACGTCATCCTCTTCCAGGGCGACAGCATCACCGACTCCCACCGGAAAAGAGACGATAACACTCCAAACAGTCCCGCCGCCCTCGGCACCGGCTATCCATTCCTCGCCGCCGCCGAGCTGCTGCGCCGGTTCCCCGGAAAATCCCTCAAATGCTATAATAAAGGGATCAGCGGAAACAAGGTCTATCAACTGGCCGAACGCTGGCAGGCCGACTGCCTCGATCTCAAACCCACCGTTATCAGCATCCTCGTCGGGGTCAACGACTTCTGGCACACCCTCGTTAATGGCTATACGGGAACGATAAAAACCTATCGGGACGACTATAAAGCCCTGCTCGACCGGACACTACAACAGCTCCCCGACGTAAAGCTTATCATCGGCGAACCGTACGCCGTCAAAGGCATAAAAGCGGTCGACGATAAATGGTATCCCGCCTTCAATGACTACCGCCAGGCCGCCCGCGAAATAGCCGGATCTTTCAACGCCACCTTCATCCCTTATCAGGAGATATACGATAAAGCCCGGAAGTCGGCACCCGGCTCCTATTGGACCTTCGACGGGGTTCATCCCACCCTGGCCGGCGCCCGGCTGATGGCGGAAGCCTGGTTGCAAACCGTAAAAGGATAACATGAAACGCTTCCTTCTCCATACCACCCTGTTGATCTCCGTTGCCGCAGCCGCCCAGGACACCACCACCGAACTGGTCCACTACAGCGGTCACACGCTCTCCAATCCCGACTATCACCACGGCCAGCTAGTCCCCGCCGTCGGCGTCCACAGCATGCAGGTACTTCGAGCCAACCGGCCAGGGTATACCTACAACCACGCTCCCATGCTGGCCTACTGGAATAAGAAATTCTACCTCGAATATCTCAGCGATAGCGTAAGCGAAAGCGTCCCCCCCGGCCAAACCCTGCTGCTCACCAGCGAGGACGGTTACCAATGGTCAAAACCTATCATCATTTTCCCCCCGTACAAAATTCCCGATGGCACCACAAAAGAAGGTCATCCCGGCGTGGCAAAAGACCTCTACGCCGTCATGCACCAGCGAATGGGTTTCTATGTCTCGAAACACAACCGGTTGCTGGTCCTCGGCTTCTATGGCATCTGTCTCGATCCACACGACGATCCCAACGACGGCAAAGGCATCGGCCGGGTCGTCCGGGAGATAAAACCCGATGGCAGCTATGGACCCATCTATTTCATTCACTATAATCCTGCCTGGAGCGAAAAGAACACGACTTACCCCTTTTACACCACCAGCAAGGATAAAGGCTTCATTGCCGATTGCAACGAGCTCATGGCCACCCCGCTCATGATGATGCAGTGGGTGGAAGAAACAGATCGCCACGATCCCCTGATCCCCCTGCACAAGGATTACAAGGCTTTCAATTTTTACCATCTCCCCAACGGTCATGCGATCGGCCTTTGGAAGAACGGCCTCACTGCTACAAGCAAGGACGAAGGCCGCACCTTGTTCCGTTTGATTCGCGCCCCACATGTCATTACCGCCAACGCTACGATCTGGGGACAACGCACCTCCGATGGCCACTACGTCACGATCTATAACCCCTCGGAATTCCGCTGGCCCCTGGCCATCTCCACGAGTAAGGATGGCCTCGTCTATACCGATCTTTTGCTCGTCAATGGCGAGATCTCCACGGCCCGGTACGGCGGTAACTATAAGAACTACGGTCCACAATACACCCGCGGCATCGAAGAGGGCAACGGCATCCCGCCCGACGGCAATATCTGGATCACGTATAGCATGAATAAGGAGGATATCTGGGTCAGCACCATCCCCGTCCCTGTCACAGACAAAGTCACTGCCGACGTCAATGACGTCTTTACCCAGCAGCCAAACGAGAAAGCGCTCGACCGCTGGAATACCTTTAGCCCCCTCTGGGCGGCCGTCAGCAGTACCGGCAAAGGCCTCCAGCTAAAGGATGCCGATCCCTACGACTATGCCATGGCCGAGCGTGTTTTTCCCGTCGCAAAAAAGATGACCGCGGAATTCGCCGTCACCCCTGGCCAGAATGACCATGGGCAGCTCCAGATCGAATTCCAGGATGAACGCAACGCTCCCGCGGTGCGCCTCAGCTTCGAACCTGATGGAACCTTCATCGCAAAAGCCGGCGCCCGGGTCAAGAAAATGCTTTCGTATCAATCCGGCCGCAGTTATACGATCAAAGTGTCCCTCAACACCGATACCCGCATGTACACGGTTAACGTCGATGGCAAAGATGTAGTGACGCAACTCTTCTTCGCTCCCGTCGAAAGCTTCGGCCACATCGTGTTCCGCACAGGCGAACCACGCCATTTCCCAACACCCGATAGCCCGGCTGAGGCCGACACCGATCAACCAAAGGCTGGTGAAAGGGTTCCGGAAGCTGCCTGGACTATCTCATACCTGAAGACCACAAAACAATGAGGACGCGTCTCACGATATTGGCCCTTATTTTCACGATCACGGCTGCCGCGCAAAAAGAAAACTCAATTTCTCCCACCGCCGTCCACTCCCTCGGCGGCTTCGCCGGCATGCGCATAGCAAAGAACAAGAGCAACTATCTGAGAACTTTCGACATCGCAAAATATGTCGGCCTCATGGAGACCCGTGACTTCACCGGCTGGGACTGGCGCCAGGGAGAACAACCCGGCAAATGGCTGGAAGCCGCGATCCTCTCCGGTGAACCATCGGCCCACACCGTCTATCAACGAATTCTGAAGACGCAGGCCCCTGACGGCTATATCGGCATCACCAGCCAAACGGTACGCACCCCCGGAAAACCCCTCGGCGGTATGGATGCCTATGAACTCTATTTCACCCAGCACGCACTCCTTACAGCCTACCAGGTTTGGAAAGATCCCAAAGCGCTAACCGCCGCCAAACACCTGGGCGACTATTTCATCCAGTATATCGGCCCGGGCAAAGCCGAATTCTGGCCCTCACCCATACATGCACCCGAAAACATAGGCAAGACCCTAAAAGGAACTATGCACTCCGACATCGCCGGCCATAGCATCCACTACTCCTGGGAGGGCGCCCTCCTCATCGACCCGATGATGCGGCTCTACCAGCTCTCCGGGGATAAACGATACTATGATTGGTGTAAATGGGTAGTGGGCAGCATCGACAAGTGGAGCGGCTGGGACGCGTATTCCAACCTGGACAAGGTTGCCGCCGGAACCCTGCCCATCGACAAGGTCCAACCCTATGTCCACTCCCATACCTTTCAAATGAACTTCCTCGGCCTGCTTCGCATGTACCGCGTTAGCGGCGACAGTGGATACCTGAAAAAGGTCGAAGGAGCCTGGAACGATATCGCCAAACGCCAACTCTACATCACCGGCGGGGTCAGCGTCGGCGAACACTACGAACGTGATTATATCAAGCCTCTAACCGGCGAGATGATGGAGACCTGCGCCACGATGTCCTGGATGCAGTTATCCCAGGCCCTGCTGGAGATCACCGGCGATCCGAAATATGCCGACGCCGTCGAACGCATCCAATGGAACAATGTCTTCGCCGAACAAACTATCGACGGCGACGCCAATCACTATTTCACCCCCCCCAACGGATATACCCCCAAAGGCTACTACCGTGAGCCGGACTGCTGCATGAGCAGTGGCGAGCGCCTTCTGACCATGCTTCCCGGCTTCATCTACGCAACAGGGCAACAAAGTATCTACGTCAATCAGTTCATCCCATCGACAACAACTATCGGGAAAACGACCATCACCCAACAAACGGACTTCCCCGAAACCGGGACCATCACCCTTCTGATAAACTCCGCCGCGCCGGCCAAAACGACCCTCAACATCCGCATCCCCGCCTGGTGCACGAACCCAGCTCTGTTTCTAAACAACCAGCCTGTCGAAGCAAAGTCCGGCACCTACTCCCGTATCACCCGCACCTGGCACAAAGGAGATAAATTGACGCTCACCCTGCCCATGTCCCTCCAATGGATACGGCACGATCACTATCAAAGAACGGCCGATAGAAAACCCTATAAAACCATCCCCGACGACGACGCCCCCTACGCGCTTACCCGCGGCCCCATCGTCTATGCCGTCGACGATATCTGGTACAAGGGCGACACGGCCGATTTTCATAAGGGCTGGATGGATAGCACCCGCTACCTCCTCAGCCATCCCGCACAGCTAAAACCTATTCCTGCCCCCGATAGTAATATTCTCGGTCCCGGTTATGAACTGACCCTGGTCAAAGCCGACGGCGAAAAGGCCGTTCTTCCGGTCTATCCCTTCGCCAATATCGGCAAATGGTACCGCGACCCGGCTCACAAACC
>Ga0105240_10012373_pt1 | contig 11783 bp, 12 predicted proteins | sample KBSC54metaG_FD_80426 | JGI IMG/M metagenome (GOLD analysis project Ga0105240, IMG submission 80426) | Corn rhizosphere microbial communities from Kellogg Biological Station, Michigan, USA - KBS C5-4 metaG | ecosystem: Host-associated > Plants > Roots > Rhizosphere > Soil | place: Michigan, USA...
AGCCCGTATGGGAACCAGGCATCATTGTTCACCTCCAGTGGGGCAGCGGCGCGCAAATTCCGCTATGAGGCGCCCGCAGGCAACATCGGCATCAACATCGGCGTGGCCGCGCCCATGGCCTATTTCGCCTTCAGCGGCTGGAAAGAGAGCTTCTTCGGTACGGTGCACGCGCAGGGCAACGACGCTATTGAGTTTTACACCGACAAAAAGATTGTTATCGAGCGCTGGGCGCGCGAGCATAGCAGGAAATTCTAAGGTCGCCGATGGCGACGGCTGACGGTCGAGGTCAGCATGTAGAAACCACCGGCGTCGCCCTAGTTTTTGATTTGCCGTAGACATCGGCCAGAGAGCGCCAACCAAGATCATGTCCAACACCATCCAGAAATACTCCGACTACGTCATTACCAGTTTCATGAAGTCCGTCCAGCCCGTGGTGGTGGAGCGCGCCTCTGGCGCCATTGTCACGGACGTGAACGGGCGCGATTACGTGGACTGCTTCGCCGGCATTTCGGTAGTCAACGCCGGCCACAACCACCCCAAAGTGATTGCTGCCGCCAAGGCGCAGATGGACAAACTGGTGCACTGCGCGTCCTACATCTACCACTCGCAACCCACGGCCGACCTGGCGGAAAAGATGTCGCAGATCATGCCCCGTGGCCTCACCAAGACTTTTTTCGGAAACGGCGGAGCCGAAGCGATTGAAGGCGCGCTCAAGCTGGCCCGGCTCTATACCGGCAAACACGAATACCTCTCGCTCCAGATGAGCTTCCATGGCCGCAGCTGGGGGGCGCTCAGCGTGACCGGCAATTACGGCCGCAAAAAGCGCGGAGGGCCTTATGCGGCAGGCGTGGCCTTTTTGCCTGCGCCCTACCTGTTTCGTTCCCCCTGGCGCGATAACCCGGACGAAGCGGTGCGCCAGTGGGCGCAGACGCTCGATGACGCCATTCGCTACAGCACCTCCAACGATGTGGCCGCGTTCATTGCGGAGCCGGTGATGGGCGAAGGCGGAATCATCGTTCCTCCGCCGAACTACTTCCTGGAAATCAAGAAGGTGCTGGACGCGCACAAGATTCTTTTCATAGCTGACGAGGTGCAGAGCGGTTTTGCCCGCACCGGCAAGCTGTTCGCCATCGAGCACTACGGCGTCACGCCCGACATCCTGGTGACCGCCAAGGGCATTGCCGATGGTTTTCCCCTCAGCGCCTTCACCACCCGGCCGGAAATTGCCGCCGCTTTCACTCCCGGTGACCATCTCTCCACTTTTGGCGGCAATCCTGTTTCCTGCGCCGCCGCTCTGGCCAACATTCAGGTCATTGAGGAGGAGAAACTGTGCCAGCGCTCACGCGAGAGCGGCGCCTATGCCATGGAGCGGCTGAAAGCCATGCAGAAGCGGACGCCGCTGATCGGCGATGTGCGCGGCCTGGGACTGATGATCGGCATTGAACTGATCAGGGATGCGGCCCTCACTCCCGCCGCCTCCGAAGCGGAGGCGGTGCGCGACTTCTGCTTGCGTAACGGCGTGCTCATCGGCGTGGGCGGGGTATTCGGCAATGTGGTACGTATGCAGCCGCCGCTGGTCATCTCCCGCCAGCAACTCGAGAAGGCGCTGGACGTGCTGGAGCAGGCGTTCGCGGAAATCTCTGGCAAGCGGGTGAGAGCGGCATCGTAAGCTGTGCCGAACCGGTCAGCCGCGGAACTCCCAGCGGGTGGCATCGGTGATAAATCCTTTTTCGGTCCAGGCCAGAGCTAGCCGCGGGTGCACGCAATACAGGACGGCTTCCGGGTGCAAGGGCGTTTTGTACTTTGCCCGATAGGCTTTATCAATTTTGCGAAAAGTGGCCGGGTCGCTGACCTCTACCGCGGTTCCCTCCAGGATGACCACGTCGTCTCCCGATTCCAGGTGGACTGATAGCGCGGGATTGCGCGCAAGGTTGAGCGCCTTGCGGGAGGTGCGCGCCGTTCCAAAATACAAAGCCCCGTCAGTCCAGGAGCCCCACACAGGAATGGAATGCGGCCGGCCGTCGGGCCGGGTGGTGCAGATCCAATAATTGCGTGATTTCGCCAGCCGTGATTCCGCGTGTTCCCAGGGCAGATATTGCTTGCGGGGCTTCAGGCCATAGTGAGAGGGCAGGTGAGGCAGGCCGACTGCGACCGACGGTTTCGGGGTGGCCGTTGATATTTTTCCCATGCTTTTCCTCATATCTGCGGCCACGGGCTGCGGCGCGGCTCCCTCTGCGCTGTTATTTTGCCAGCCGGTTGTACTTCTTGAGCACCTGGCGCAACTGTTCGTGGGGCAGAGCGATAGCGGTGTGGCCGTCCCGGCCGACCATGGTCTGGGCAGCCACCATAGCGTTGATTTCGGCTTCCTCTACCGCCTGCACCGTAGCCTCAAATACCGGATCAAGCTGGTCGTTCGCCATCATTGCCGGATGTGTAACTTTGGAATAGTTGAAGGCGCCGGGATTGGCGGTTGAAAAGGCAATAAAGATGTCTCCCGAACCGTTGCCGGCGATAGCGCCATTCCGGCCCAAGCCCAGGGTCACGCGCTTGGCGATGCGCTTGAGCTGATGGGGCAGCAGGGGCGCGTCGGTGGCCACCACCACAATGATGGAGCCCATATCGCGAGCGGGCCGGCCGCCGCTGGCCCACACCGGATTTTGAGTGATCTCCTTGCCTACGGGCACGCCCGCAATGCGCAACTGCTCACGCCCGCCGTGGTTGCACTGCAGGAGCACGCCCACGGTGTAGCCGCCGTCCTTGGCGGGCAGCTTCCGCGAGGCGGTGCCGATGCCGCCCTTGAACTCGTAGCAGATCATGCCGGTGCCGCCGCCCACATTGCCTTCGGGAACGGGGCCGCCCCGGGCCATGTCAATGGCATGGAACGCGTCTTGGGGGTGCACGTGAAACCCGTTCACGTCGTTGAGCCACCCGTCCCAGGTTTCCGCCACCACCGGCAGCGACCACCAGTATTCCGATTCCTTGGGCTGGCCATGCTTGACCCGCCAGGCGATAACAGCATCGCGCACCACGCCAACGCTGTGGGTGTTGGTGATCATCACTGGGCCCTCGAGGAAGCCGGATTCCTCCACCCAGGTGGTGCCGGTCATCTCGCCATTGCCGTTTTCGGTGAACCAGCCGGCAAAAACGGGATCGCTGTTCTCGCGGCCGCGAGGCAGGACGGCAGTCACTCCGGTGCGCACCGGCCCTACACCCACCTTCAGTGGGCCGTCGCCCGAAATAAGGGTGGTGTCGCCCACCTCCACCCCGGCCACGTCGGTAATGGCATTCAGCGGACCTGGGGTGCCGTCAAAAGGAATGCCCAAATCCCGCGCCCGTGCTTGGTTTTGGCCAGAGGCAAGCGCGCTGGCGAATATTAGAAGGACAACGACCGCACAGCGCGTTTCTGCACCGCGATGGGAACGGGACGCCCGCTCAGTCGCCGGCGAGAGGACGGCTCTGCTTCTTTCCATCAGCATAAAGGTTCTCCGGATTAAAACGTTTCAGTTTACATCGGATGTAAAGAGCGGCTCGGCCCGGCGGCAAGCAACAGCGTTGCTCTCGGAAGGCTCTAATCCTTTGCAGGACCGCGCATAGAGGAAATGATCGTGATATGCTCCCGGCGCCCCCTTAGAGAGGAGCCGGGGCAGGGCTGGGAGGCAGAAATGCAAGGCTGGAAGCGAGCGGTGGTATTTGGTTCTTTGGGAGCAGGCGCGCTGTTGTTGCTGGGCGGGCGCAAGGCTCCAGGCATGATTATGGCGGCAGCCGGGCTGGCCGTTCTGGCTTCGGAGTACCCGGATGCCTTCGAAACCGTCTGGCAGGACGCACCGGTCTATATTGACCGCGGGGTGCGGATTTTCTCGGCTCTCTCGGCAATTGGCGAGCGCGTGGCAGAAGAGGCGGCGCGCAGCGGCGGCCGTGCCTGGCGAGAGATGGTGACGGAATAGCTTTCAGCTGCTTGCCTCGAGCTATAAGCCGCGCCGAACCAGATGCCGCAGGCCAAGGGCCCAAAAACAAACTCCCCGGCAGCTCGCGGCTACCGGGGAGCAGCTTCCCAACCCACGCTCCCTCCCTTGCACCGTTTCCCCCAGGATTTGTATGCACGGGAGGGGGCGAACTAGATTGGATGTTTAGGCAAAAGTGAACCCATTGTGCGCCTCCCGACTCAAAATGAGAATTGAGGGAAAGTCCTAGGTGGGTGAGAATAAGACCTTAACCCGGGTAGCTGTTGCTTGGTTAATGCCTCCTAACTGCCAGAACCCGGCGACCGATCCATGAAGCCCCAAACCCGCAAATACATTCAGGTGTTTCTGGCAGTGGCCCTGATAGGGGCGGCGGTGCGGTTGGTCATCATTTTTCGCGAGCGCCACGAAGCCGCTCGCCAGTCCAAGGTGCAGCCTGCGCCGGCTCTCGACCCCACCTATTACGTCGTGCCCAAGAAGCTCTATCCTTACGACCTCAAATCGGCACGGCAGCTAACTCAGCAGCCGGTCTGGGTCAAAGAAGGGTATAGATACTTCTACTATCCTTACGACCCGGTAAGGCGGCGCACGGACTTTGCCCATGACGCGGGCCTGCTGGGGCCCATCGAGGAAATCAATATCCAGGATGTGGTTACCGACGTCACTCCCGGGGCTCGCGACCAGAAGCAGGTGGTGGCTGTGTTCGACAAGGGTGGAAAAAACTACGCCGTGCCCATCGGCGTGCTCAAGGGCCACGACTATCAGATCTATTCCGATGAGATGTTCTTCATCCAGGATCCCCACCAGCTCTACAACGTGTGGCCGAAAGAAGTGTGGCAGGGCATTGACCAGCACCAGGCCAAGACCGGCATGGACGAAGTGCAGGTCAGCTTCGCCCTGGGCATGGGGATGCCACAGCCTTCCGAGGACCCCGACCTCAAGACGGTGAAATTCCCGAACGGGGGCAAGCCGCTGGAAATCACATTCCGCAAGGGACGGGCGGTAGAGATCCGTCCTGGCAGCTGAGATTCAGCGAAGAACCGGCGATTCCGGGCCCGCCGGCTTGTCTTCTTCCACCCGAATCTTTCCGTCCTCATCGGCATAAAACGCACGGTGGTCCGGGCCGAACTGCTGGGGAATCGCGGAAAGCTGGTACTTGTCTTTCTTGCCCCGGTAATGAATGGTGTAGTCGCCGCGCTGGGTGCTGTGGGCCATGCGCCTGGTGAAGGAGCCATGGCCAGCCAGGTCCAGCAGGGAAGGGGCAAACTCAGTGCGTTTCTTGAAGTAGATTTTGTCCGCCCGGATGACGGTTCGCATGTAGCCCAGGGTCTGCGATTCCGCCTCAGACTTAGCCGGGTCGTGCGGGAACCTTGGCCGGTAGGTGTTCTGAGCGGGTGCACTTGCGGCCGGCTCTGTCTGGGCCAGCCCGGCGGGTCCCAGCAGGCTCGCGGCCAGCAAGGTTATAAAAATGGTGCAGCCTAGCTTAAGGCCTCGCTTCATCACGTCTCCTCCCCATCCCATCCTCCTCTGCTTTAGATGCAGCGTGTATTGCCCGATCAAGTTCCGTCCTCTTTCCAAGATGGACAAATACAGCTATGCTAACGCCAACCCCCAGAAGGATAAACTATGAAACCGGCGGCAAAACCGGCTAAGAGACCGCATATACGGATCGCCGTGGTGGAAAGCGATCCCCTGCGCTTTGTAGGCTTCCGCGCCCTGTTCGATTCCGAGCAAGATTTCGAGCTGGTCTCGTCGAGTGTGGCCGAGTTGGCGCACCAGGAAAACATCGACCTGGTGCTGCTCGGCAGCCGCGGAGGTCCCAACCTGTTCGACGTAATGGCCAGCCTGAAAGCCGCCCGCCCCGACCTGCGCATCATCGTGACCGGTTCGGGGGCGGATGATGAAACCATTCTGAAGGCCATTGCCGCGGGTGCTAAGGGCTATGTGGATGAGGCGGCCGCGCCGTCAGAGTTCACCCAGGCTATCCGCATGGTGAACCTGGGCTCGGTGTGGGCGCCGCGCCGCGTGCTCTCCATGTTCATTGAGCGCGTCAGTTCCTCGCCGGGGCGTATTTTTCCCGCCGGCCGAGTCACCTTCACCGACCGCGAAAAAGAGGTGCTGGAAATGCTTGTAGCAGGCCGCTCCAACAAGGAAATCGGGGCTGCCCTGGGCATCGAAGAACGCACCGTTAAAGCACACGTGGCCAAATTGATGCGCAAAGTAGGGGTGCAGAACCGCATTGCGCTCTCAGTGCACGCCATCACGCATTCGCTAGTTACCGCAAAATAGACGGTTACCAAGGACACCCACCCTCGGTAACCTTGTTGCTTTCTGCCTCCGACGGCATACTGCACTCACCTACCACAGAACCTGGGAGACGGGGTCGGGATTGATGAAGGGTCACAATCTCGGCCCCGCTTTTTTTCCCGCAAATCTAAACCCAACCAAAACCGCAGAGGACGCCAAGGACGCAGAGACTTATGTTTCTTAGTTTCTAATCTTTGTAATTGGACGCTTCTTTCTCGGTCTTGCCGGTTGCCTGTTTCCTGACGAGGTGTTTTTTCACTGCTATTTTTGTTGGCCCCTTGACCTTGCTGCCGGTTCGGTATTTGCTAGGGAGTACAGGTTCTACGGCCTAACATGCCGGTCCTATTCAGGTGGAGGTCACAGACGATGAAGACACTTCTTGCGGCGTTGGTGATTTGCAGTGCGATGTTCGCCTATTCGCAAAACACTGCATCCACAAACCAGGCGCCCGCTGCGGCTCCACAGGCGGCACCGGCTACGACGGCTTCGCCCAGCGCGACGACAGCGGCCGAAGGGGCGGACCAGAGCAAGGCCGTGGATCGGGTGCAGGCCGCCTCCGATGTGGTCAACGAAATCATGTCTGCACCGGATAAAGGCATTCCCATGGAGGTGATGGGTTCGGCGCAGTGCGTAGCGGTGGTGCCCTCTATGCTCAAGGGCGGCTTCATCTTCGGTGGGCGTTATGGCCGCGGGGTCGCCAGCTGCCGCACGCCCAAGGGCTGGAGTGCGCCCGCGTTCTTTACCGTCAAGGGTGGCAGCTTCGGATTCCAGGTCGGCGGGCAGGCAGTGGACCTGATCATGCTGGTGATGAACGAAAAAGGAATGCGTAATCTGCTTTCCAGCAAATTCCAGGTGGGCGCGGATGCCTCCGCCGCGGCGGGTCCGGTGGGCCGCCATGCCGAAGGTTCCACTGACTGGAAGATGCGGGCTGAGATTTTGACTTACTCGCGGGCGCGCGGCGTGTTCGCCGGGATTAGCCTCAACGGTGCTGTGGTGAAGCAGGACAAGACCAGCACGCGCGAGTTCTACGGACGCATGGTGCCCTTCCGCACCTCACTGACCGGAGAGATCCAGGCACCCGAAGGTGCGCGCCCTCTCATGGTTTCGCTGAGTAAGTTCGCCACGGAAGCGGCCAGGTAATTGGAGATTGATGATTGATGATTGAAGATTCGTGGAGTTTCTAGTCAGTCCACCATTGCGGATTCAGACCAAGCTCAATCTTTATTCTTCAACCGTAAGTTAGTGGTGCTGGTGTTCCTGTCCTTCCGCGTGGTGGTGTTCCTCTTCTGACTCCTGAAAAACTGCGGGCACGCCCAAGCTGCCCTTGGGCGGCAGGTGGCGGATGAAGCGAACAATGGCCCACATTTCATGATCGTCCAGAATGCCCTGCCAGCCGGGCATGCCGCTGAACCGGATGCCGTTCTGGATAATCATCTTGAGTTGCCCATCGCTGAATTCCTGCACGCTGTGATCGCTTAATTCGGGAACGTTGGGCGACATTTTGCTAGCGAACGGGACGCCGGTGTTGTGGCCGTCCAATCCATGGCACACCTGGCAATGATGCCCGAAATGTTCCTCGCCGGTTTTTGCCACTTCCGGAGTGTCCGGTAGCGGATTGTTCAAACTTTTGCCGGCTATGGCCACGCGCTTGGCCTCCTGCGCCACCATGCTCTCGATGTTCCCCGGACTGCTGGCCGAACAGGCTCAGAGCATAAGGCAGCTGCTGACAACCAAGGCAGGTAACAGGCAGGCTTTCGCGGTTTCACGGACCGACTCTCTAAAATTGATCCAGTTGCTCATGTGCGCTCCGGTAAAGGCTATTTATTATAGGGCCCCTGGTAGGTCATCAGCGGGATGACAGCTACAACGTAGGAGCTAAGGGCCCACAGCCAGCCGCCACTGCTTCCGGTTTGAAAAAACTGGTGCCGGATGTTACCGTCACGCTTTCCTGAATGCGGCATCGCCTCGAGTACGCGCCGGTGTGGCTGCTGGTCCGAATCCTGGGCGTGTTGCCGCGGCCGCTGGCGCGAGCGGCGGGTATTGCGCTGGGCCAGACCGTCCGCGTGGCACACCCGCGTTTGAGCCGCGTGGGCATGCGCAACCTGGAGCTGGCGTTTCCGGAAATGAGGGAAGCTGAGCGGCGGCGCATTGTGCGCGGCGTATTCACTTCTCTTGGGCGTTTGCTGGCTGAGGTGTGCCTTTTTCCGCGGTATACGCCGGAAAACGTTTCCGAGGTCGCGGTTTACGATGGCCTGGAGAATTTCCTAAATGCCGAAAAGCGCGGGAAGGGCGTGCTCTTCCTGACCGCGCACCTGGGCGGCTGGGAAGTAGGTTCCTTCGCGCACTCGCTCTACGGACACAAGCTGCACATCGTGGTCCGACCGCTGGATAACCCCCTGCTGGACGCCTTCGTTCGGCGCTATCGCACGCTGCACGGCAACACGACCTTTGATAAGCAGGATTTCGCCCGCGGTTTGCTGGGGGCCATGAAGGCGGGCGAGACTGTCGGCATCCTCATGGACACCAACATGACGCCGCCGCAGGGCGTGTTTGTGGACTTCTTCGGCCACCTGGCTTGCACTGCCAGCGGGGTGGCACGCGTGGCGTTACGCATGGACGCCGCGGTGGTGCCGGCGTTCTCGATTTGGGACCCTAAGTTGCGAAAGTACCGCATTCGTTTTGATCCGGCGCTGGAACTGGTGCGCACCGGCGATGATGCCGCCGACGTCGTTACCAACACCTTACTGTTTACGAAAGCGATTGAGGGTTACGTGCGGAGCTATCCGGACCAGTGGCTCTGGGTGCATCGGCGCTGGAAGACGCGGCCCGAAGGCGAAGCGCCTTTGTATTGAGTGAGCAGTGGTCAGGACCAAGAACTGAGAACGAGAACCGAGAACTGCTTCTTAGCACAGCCAGCCACTGCGGTAAACCAGCCACCAGCTGACAACCACAATTGGTAGGCTGGCGACCATGCCCCAGAAGAAGGGCAGGAAGACGTCGGCCAGCAGACTCAGCCCGATAAAGATCAGCCAGAAGATTTTCTTTTCCACGTCTCCCGTATTTTACTGCCATGCCGGCCAGGCATAATGCCTGGCACCCCGGCGAGGATTACCAAGGTCACGCTTCCTTTACGGCAAACACCCGCATGCTTGCTGCGTTTGACGGTTCGGCTGAAGCCGAGCCCTTCAAACGTGTGACGAACACATGCGAAGTGCCCGGGCTACTGTTTAGACCAAAAGGGCAACTGAATACTGGCAAGTGGGAACTGATTTGTATACAACACTGGCATGAAAACTACGCTGGCGGCGGTGGCGCAACAGATTGCAGCACGTTTGGTGGGCGATGGCGAGCTGGAAGTAGGGAACGTGGCCAGCATCACCTCGGCCAGAGCTGGCGACCTGGTGTTCGCGGAAGACGAGGCGACACTGGCGCAAGCCTTGGGTTCGGGCGCCACGGCCGTCATAGCTGGCGATTTCGCCGGCAAGAGCAAAGCTCCGAAGCCGCTGTTGGTCGCGCGTGTTCCCAAGCTGGCTTTTGCCCGGGCTGCCCGGCTACTGTGCCCAGCCCGGACATTTGAGCCGGGCATTCATTCCTCCGCCATGGTGGAAGATTCCGCGCGTCTGGGACGGCACATCTGCATCGAACCGGGTGCGGTGGTCGGCGACAAAGTTGTAATTGGCGACCGCACCCGCATTGGCGCCGGCAGCGCAATTGGCGCTGACGTCCGCATTGGCAGCGAATGCAACATAGCGCCTAACGTTACAATCTATCCCGGAGTACGGCTGGGCAACCGCGTTATTGTGCATAGCGGCGCGGTGCTGGGCAGCGACGGCTTCGGCTATGTGCGTGATCCCGCCAGCGGCCGCTACGAAAAATTCCCCCAGATTGGCGGCCTGGAAATTGGCGACGACGTGGAAATCGGCGCCAACACCACCGTAGACCGGGGAGCGCTGGACCTGACGGTCATCAGCCGGGGCGCAAAGCTGGATAACCTGGTACACGTGGGCCACAACGTGCGCATCGGAGAAGATGTGGTCATTGCCGCCCAGACCGGTTTTTCCGGCAGCATCACCGTGGAAAATAGCGCCGTGATTGGCGGGCAGGTGGGCATCGGGGACCATGCGCGCATCGAACAAGGAGTGATCCTGGGCTCGCAATGCGGTGTGCTCCCCAAAAAGGTAGTTCGGGGGCCCGGCATAGTGTTCTGGGGAACGCCAGCACGGCCCCTGCGGCAGTACTTGAAGGAATTGGCGGTGTTGGCACGGTTGGGAAAAAGAGCGGGAGTAAGTAGCTCATAAATGGGGGTTTCGCAAGGGCCGGTTGTGCCGACCGGAGCCGCCGAACATGGGGCCTGTAGCTAGTCAGCCATATCAGCTATGTCCTTAATCGTCATTGGCGGGCACACGCGCAACGTTGGGAAGACCAGCCTCATGGCGGGCCTGATTTCCGCCTTGCCCGAGCGCAACTGGACCGCGGTGAAGATCAGCCAGTATGGCCACGGGGTGTGCTCGGTAAACGGTAAGACCTGTAACTGCGCCGTAGACGAACATCCCTGGGCGATTACCCAGGTCTATGATCGCGATGGTGATTCCGACACCTCGCGCTTTCTCGCCGCGGGCGCCGCCAAGGGGCTGAGGGTGCGTTGCAAGCAGGGCCGCCTGGAAGAAGCCATGCCCGCTTTCCAGCAGCGCATTACCACAGACGAAAACGTAATCATCGAATCCAATAGCGTGGTTGGGTTCGTGCAGCCGGATGTATATCTAACCGTGCTCGATTTTTCCGTTGCCGACTTCAAGGAATCCGCGCGCCGGTACCTTGACCGAGCCGACGCGGTGGTGCTGCACGATCCCGCTGCGAACGGCCACAAGGAGCCTGCCTGGGGTAAGGTTTCGCGGGCGCAATTGGCGGGCAAGCAGATTTTCCATATCACCCCGCCACCCTACATCACGCCAGAAATCGTGGACTTCGTGCGCCAGAAGATTGGGCCGGTGCATGCGCGAGTTTGAAGTCCTGTTCGACCGCAGCGAAGAGAGCCCGCTGCAGCATCCCGCCTATGCTCCTTATGGCAAGCTGGGTTTCCCCACACCGCCGGCAGACCGCCCCTGGATTTTTGCCAATTTCGTGCAGACACTGGATGGCATTAGCTCGTGGAAGGGCGAGCATGCCCTCGGCAGCGACATTTCGCGCTCGGCCGAGGATCGCTGGCTCATGGACCTGCTGCGCGCCCACGCCGACGCTGTGCTGCTGGGCAGCAAGACCCTGGAGGTAGAGAGAACGGTGCTCGGCCCCACCAGCCGCGGCGCTACCTACATGATCGAAGATCCGCAAATGCGCGACCTGCGTGGCCGGCTCGGCCACCGGCGTGAGACCGTGATATTTGTGACCGGCTCGGCAGCGCTCAAGCTCTCCGATTACGCGGTTTTTGATGGCGATAAGGTGGACGCCGTCATTCTTACCGCTCGTGCCGGCGCGGCCAAGCTCGCGCCGCAACAGGGGGCTCATCCTCAGGTGCGCGTG
>Ga0105240_10012375_pt1 | contig 11782 bp, 8 predicted proteins | sample KBSC54metaG_FD_80426 | JGI IMG/M metagenome (GOLD analysis project Ga0105240, IMG submission 80426) | Corn rhizosphere microbial communities from Kellogg Biological Station, Michigan, USA - KBS C5-4 metaG | ecosystem: Host-associated > Plants > Roots > Rhizosphere > Soil | place: Michigan, USA...
CCTGAAGTTCTACAATCCCAATCCTTTCAATCTGACATTAAAAGGCGCTGAAATGGACGTATGGCTGAATGGCAAACCCGCCGGCCACTCCGTGCTGGACTCCACCGTCCTGATACCAAAAAAAGACACATTCTATGTGCCAGTGACCATGCAGCTCAACCTGCAGGGCCTCCTTGGCAACGCACTCCAGATATTGCTGGAAAAACAGGTGACTGTGACCCTGGATGGGAAAGTGCATCTGAGAAAAGGAGCCATTCCTTTCAATCGTCCTTTTCATTACGAAGGGAAAGAAGATATCAATGCTCTTTTGCAGGGAGAGTATTAAGGCGCTATTTTAGTAAGACCCATCTGTTCACTGTATTATTGGAGCCTTCCAGCACGATCTTATAGAAGGAAGAAGGGTAGGAGCTTATCCCGAAGGCTGCTGATTGCTGACCCGCGGGTACTTCTGCCAGCAGCTTGTACTCATCTTTACCACCCGTCTTGAAATTGTTGGTGGTGGCCAGCCATATCTTCACGGTCCCCTCCTTATCGAATGCCTTCCAGTGGACGTCCAGCTTATTATTTTCCACTTTGACAACAGGATTTGCTATGGACAGTTTCCCTATCAGGGGCACGCCGTCTATCTCCAGCTGATAATCCCTGGGTATTTTGATCTCCATGAACCGGGCGATGGTGGGCATGATATCCACGATGGCCGGCGTATAATCACGCCAATAATGATTTAGGTCCCGGGAATTGGTAACGATCCAGGTGGTACGTTCCCGCTCCGACTGTCCTCCATGTCCCTTACCGCTGATGGAATCCCGGCCGTGGTCCGTAGTAATGACGATGAGCCAGTCTTCTTCTTTGAATTTATCTTCCCGATATTGCAGGGCGCTCCATATCCTGCCTACCTGCTTGTCCACATATTTTACGGCTTCTTTCTGCTCAGGGCCGTCTCCGAACCGGTGGCCCATATCGTCTGTATACTCCAGGTACAGCCAGGTGAGGTCCGGAGCCTGCTCACGGATGCATTTTTCCGCCTCGTCCGTCACCTTTTCATCGATGTTGTGAATATACAGACTTGCATTGTCATGGGGATAGTTCACCGTATCCAGCTCGAACCCGTCGGCATGATAGTCCACTTTTATATTACCCGTCTGCGGCAGCGACTCGCCTACCAGCTTGGTACGATTGTCCAGCCAGGTCGAGAAGACTGCTATCTTTTTTGTGCTGTCCGCTTTTTTCACGAGCTGGAAAATGGTGGGATAGTGGTAATTGGGCTCTTTTATATCGTTGTCCCATACATTGTGCTTGTTCACCCATGTCCCCGTCAGCAGGCTGTTATATCCGACAGCGGAAATGGTAGGGGTCTGGGAATACCCGCCCCGTTCGCCGCCTACATACGCATGTTTGTATCCTTCTTCCCGGCCTATCTGGCGGGGAAAAGAGACTTTTGCCTTTTCCAGCACATCAGCGGGTATTCCATCGGCAATGATAAAGACCACCTTTTTCTTCTTCGGTTGTGCAGCGGCGTGCAGCACCAGTAATACCATTGTAATAAACGTGACGATATTTTTCATATCTGCCTGTTGATGAATTTTGATCAAAAATAAGGACTCCGGCATTATCCGGTCATTAATTTATATTTGCAGGATGAGCACCATCAGGCGGCAAAGCATCATTTCCTCCGGCATTGTTTATTTCGGCTTTGCGCTGGGAGGCCTGAATACGCTGCTGTTCGCCAGGGGCTTTGCTACCGAGCAGTATGGACTGACGGGCCTTTTCCAGGCCCTTGCCTATACGATGCTCCCGCTGGGAAGTCTGGGCATGCAGTCTTATATCTATAAGTTCTATCCTTATTATCACGACAACCTGCCTCCGGAGGAGAATGATATGATGACCTGGGCATTTCTCACCAGTTTCATCGGCTTCCTGCTTGTTATAGGAGGTGGGATCTTCTTCAAGGACTTTGTTATAAATAGTTTCGGCAAAAACTCCCCCGAGCTGGTGAAATATTATTATTGGATATTCCCTTTTGGGGCCGGTCTTACTTTTTATTCATTGCTGGAAACATTTGCCTGGCATTTGAAGAAGGTGGTGCTGACCAGTTTTTTCAAGGAAGTTCAATTCCGCTTTTTCACCTTTGTGCTGGTCCTGTTGTACATTACCGGCATCCTGAAGAGTTTCGATACGTTCATAAAGATATATGCCTTTACCTATTTGCTGCTGGCTCTTTGCCTGTTCATATACCTGATCGTCACCCGGCAGCTGCATTTTCCTTTTCGCCCGAGCAGGGTATCCAGGAAATTCTTTAAAAAGATCTTTACATTGGTCAGCCTTGTGTGGTCCGGCCAGGTGCTTCTCAGTATCTCCACGTACTTTGCCCAGATCATCCTTGCATTTGTCATCGACATGCGTGCTGTTGGGATCTACACGCTGGCACTTTATATCGGCGGCCTGGTGCAGGCCATCCAGCGTAGCGTTAACGCTGCCACCACCAACCCTCTGTCCCGTGCCTGGAAGGACAAGGATTATGGCAGGATCAACCGCATTTACCAGCGGTCTTCCATCAATCAGCTGATCTTTTCCACCGGCATGTTCGTGCTTATCTGGATCAATTTCACGGACGGGGTGCTTACCTTCCATCTGAAGAGCGACTACCTGCTGGCGAAGGCTGTCTTTTTTTATGTTGGAATGAAGGTTGTCGTAGATATGGGTACGGGGGTGAACACGCAGATCATCGCGGCCTCCACCTTCTGGCGTTTTGATTTCTTCACCGGGGTCATACTTGCCGCCCTCACGCTACCGGCAAACTATATTTTGGCCAAAGAGGTCGGGTACACCGGTCCTGCCATAGCGGACCTGGCCACTTTTACCCTGTACAATGCCATCCGCTGCCTTTTTCTCTACCGGAAGTTCGGTATGCAGCCTTTCAATCGTAAGACGCTGTATACTTTGTTGCTGGCCACGTTTGGATACCTTGTCTGCCACTTCCTTTTCGACGCCTATCAGGGCTTTCTCTGGCTGGTAGTAAGGAGCATTGTATTCATTGGCATTTTCGGCACTGGTGTGCTGTTGCTGCGCCTTTCGGACGATATTCTTCCCGTATGGAGGACGATCAAAAAAAGGCTGGGGCTGGCCAAAATTTCGTAAATTTGCGGCCCAATGAGCCGATATACCAGCGAAATCAATAAGCGAAAGACATTTGCCATTATTTCCCACCCCGATGCCGGTAAGACGACCCTGACGGAGAAATTCCTCCTGTTTGGCGGTGCCATTCAGACCGCGGGAGCCGTAAAAAGCAACAAGATCAAGAAGCATGCTACCAGCGACTTTATGGAGATAGAAAGACAGCGTGGTATCTCTGTTGCCACATCCGTCATGAGCTTCGAATACAAAGGTATGCTGGTCAATCTCCTGGACACCCCAGGCCACAAAGACTTTGCGGAGGACACTTATCGCACCCTTACGGCGGTGGACAGCGTTATCCTCGTCATAGACAGCGTCAATGGGGTGGAAGCCCAGACCCGCCGCCTGATGGAAGTATGCCGCATGCGCGATACGCCTGTCATTGTTTTTATCAATAAAATGGACCGGGATGGCAAGAACAGGTTCGACCTGCTGGAAGAGATCGAGAAGGAACTGAACATCCAGCTGCACCCTATGACCTGGCCCATCAACAGCGGTAAGGATTTCAAAGGCGTCTATAACCTCTATGATAAGAACCTTGTCCTCTTTACGGCCAATACCAAGGCGGTGGATGAGGATACGGTCCGTATAGATGATCTGGAGAGCTCCCTGCTGGAAGAAAGACTGGGGGAGAAGGACGCCGCCATCTTACGGGAGGATGTGGAACTGGTAGATGGTGTCCATGGCGAGCTTGATGTAGATGACTATCTGGCCGGAAAGGTCGCTCCCGTCTTTTTTGGCAGCGCCATCAACAACTTCGGCGTACGGGAAATGCTGGACACCTTTATCCGGATCGCTCCGGGTCCCCGTGGCCGTGAGACATCTATCCGTCACCTGGAAGTGGAAGAGGACAAATTCAGCGGTTTCGTCTTTAAGATCCACGCCAACCTGGACCCCAAGCACAGGGATAGGATCGCCTTTCTGCGGGTATGCAGCGGCAAGTTTGAAAGGAACAAATATTTTCATCATGTCCGGCTGGACAAGGATGTGCGGTTCAGCAATCCCTATACTTTCCTGGCACGGGATAAGGATGTCATCGAAGCAGCGTTTCCCGGCGATGTAGTGGGCCTTTTCGATACCGGCAACTTTAAGATAGGAGATACGCTCACGGAAGGGGAGGACTTTTATTTTACAGGCATACCTTCCTTCTCACCGGAAATTTTTAAAGAGGTGGTGAATAAAGACCCTATGAAGACCAAGCAATTGGAGAAAGGTCTCCTGCAGCTGACGGACGAAGGAGTAGCTCAGTTGTTTACCCAGTATGGAGGTAACAAAAAGATCATCGGCTGTGTCGGAGAGCTGCAGTTCGAGGTGATCCAATATCGTCTGCTGCATGAATATGGAGCTTCCGTTCAATTCAATGCGATGCCCTTTTATAAGGCGTGCTGGATCACCAGCTCCGATCCCAAAAAACTGGAAGAGTTCACGAGGTTCAAGCACGCCAATATTGCCGAGGACAAGGACGGGCATCTCGTATATTTGGCCCAGAGTGAATGGTTCCTGAATACGGAGCGGACCAACAATCCGGCCATCGAGTTCCATTTTACTTCAGAGATCCACAAATAACGATCCTATCTCATCAGGACAACGTAACGCCTGTATAGTTGTGTGGGGTGATCTTTTTAAGCTCTTTTTTCAGCGCTGCGGATATCTTGAGCTTATCGACAAACTTGTGGATGGCCTCCTTGTCGATGCCGCCCTTACCCCTTGTCAGTTCCTTCAACGCCTCGTAGGGTTGGGGATAATTCTCACGCCGCAGAATGGTTTGTATGGCTTCTGCCACCACGGCCCAATTGCTTTCAAGATCTTTTTCCAGCTTTGACCTGTTCAGCACCAGTTTGTCCAGGCCTTTTTCGATGCTTCGGAGAGCCAGTATGGTATGAGCAAAGGGCACACCGATGTTTCGCAGTACGGTGGAGTCCGTTAGGTCCCTCTGTAGCCGGGAAATGGGCAGCTTACCCGCAAAATGATCAAAAAGGGCATTGGCCACGCCCAGGTTGCCTTCCGCATTTTCAAAGTCGATGGGATTGACCTTATGCGGCATGGCTGAAGAGCCTATTTCTCCCTTTTTTGTCTTCTGAGAAAAATAGTCCATGGAGACATAAGTCCAGACATCCCGGCAAAAATCGATCAGGATGGTATTGATCCTTTGCATGGCATGAAAATGTGCAGCAAGGTTATCATAATGCTCGATCTGTGTAGTATACTGCTGCCGCTGGAGACCCAGGGTGCCTTCTACGAATTCATTGGCCAGCCGGATCCAGTCCTTCTTGGGAAAGGCGACAAAATGGGCATTGAAATTACCCGTAGCCCCTCCGAACTTTGCCGAAAAAGGCACCTGGATGAACAGCTCCACCTGGTTTTCGAGACGCTCGACAAACACCATCAGCTCTTTACCAAGGCGGGTAGGGCTGGCCGCCTGTCCATGAGTTCTCGCCAGCATTGGTATGTCCTGCCACTCCCTCGCCAGCATTTCCAGCTGCCTTTTCAGGTTCAGCAATCCGGGCAGGTATTCAAATTCCACGGCATGCTTCCATAATAAGGGGATGGCAGTATTGTTGATGTCCTGGGATGTAAGACCAAAATGGATCCATTCCTGAATACTTTTTGTATCCACGGCCATTTCCTCCAGCCTGGCTTTTAAGAAGTATTCCACAGCCTTGACATCATGATTGGTGACCTTTTCTGTCTTCTTGATCCAGGCTGCATCATCCTGTTTGAAATCCTCCATCATTTTTTGGAGCTGCACACGGACGGTATCCGGCATCTTGAATATCCGATGTTTGGACAGAAATTGAAAATATTCCACTTCTACCAGTACCCGATAACGGATGAGGGCATATTCGGAGAAATAATCAGACAGATGTTGCACCTGCCCGCGATAGCGACCGTCGATAGGGGAGATGGCAGTCAATGAATTCAATTCCATGCCGTAAAATTAGCACAAAGCAGCGGGACAGAAAAATGTCCGGAAAACGGACCACATCGGCGGGCATTACCGCACCAGGGTCACAGTACCTGTATGGGCGACCATACCACAGAAGGTTTTTGCGTGTATGACATAAATATATGTGTCGGCCGGCTGAGGTTGTCCATGATAGTTGCCGTCCCAGCCAAGGGAAGGGTCTTTTGTCGTAAATACCATCATTCCCCGGCGGTTGAATATCGAAAACGCTTCCAGTGTCACATCTCCCCATCGTTTTACACCAAAGAGATCATTATGACCATCCCCATTGGGGGTAAACGCGTTGGGCAGGATAAAGAGATTTTTTCCAACCGCATGTACATTGACGGTGACCGCGCTATACGCGCTACATCCCCATATGTCGGTTCCTTTGACCATATAGGTAGTCGTGGTGTCGACGCTGACAGTTGGATTGGAGGATTCGGGGTTACTGAGTCCAGCAGCGGGTGTCCAGCTATATGATTCCGCCCCTGTGGCATTGAGCTCTGTCGTAGGCTGGGAGCAATCGATGTCATGCGCCTTGTAGGCCGTCACCAGGGGAGCGGCGTTTGTTCTGACTGTTATTGTAACTGAGTCTGTGAGCATGGACAACGCGCTAAAAGAAATATCGTCGAGCGCAAAATCATTGCCTGAGTTCTGCTGATTCATATTGATGATGGATACCTGGGCGCTGTCACTGGCGCCGGAATTCCAGAGATAATAGAATTGCCGCCAGGTGCAGGTATTGGTATCCGCCTGTATCAGCCCTATGGGCTGCCCGTTTATATACAGCTGCAGTATGGCCGGGCTGTTGGAGCTAAGACTTTCCAGCCAGGTTGCAAATGCATAGTTGGTGTTCGGTTGTACGGCAACGGTCTCCGACCATATCTTCACGTTCAACTGTGGCGCTCCATTTACCATGAGCATATTGCCATTGCTGCCGCGGGCCGTGCAGGAACCCATATTATAATTCCATCCATGGGGATCGCCCCCTACAAAATAAGTAGAGGAAGAGACGCCCGAAGAGGAATACAAGTAGTCGGAAGTAAAACCCGTGTTGCCATGGGAGAAGTCACCGTTCACGATAAGGTTTTTCTCGGGCACCCTGGTGGTAAAATGATATTGGGTGGTCACAGGAGGCTGGGCAATAGGGTTGGCGGAGTTTGGATCGCTGAGATAGTCAGCAGGCTGCCAGCAGAAGGCCATGCCGGCCTCTGTGGATAGATGTACCGTATCGCCGAGACATATCGTCATATCCTTTGGGTGGATAACGTCGGCGGGCTGAACCTGTACAGGGATCGTTTTTGTAATGCTGTCCGAACAGTCGCCATAATTGAGCTTTAAGGTTATCGGATAATTGGAATAGGACGGAAAAGTATATGTAAAACCTGCATCCGATGCGTCGGTGGGAACATGATCTGAACCTTCGATATTCCACAGGTAAGAGGCGCCGGGAGTGACTATGGAATTGAATCTTACCTGGTAGGGATCGCAGGGGTCCTGGCTATAGGAAAAATCCGCCGCCAGGCTGCAATTGCACAGCGCATTGATCTCATCCTGACTGATAGCTCTGTCATAGATACGCAGTTCGTCTATCTTGCCCTGAAAGGACTGCAGATCGCCCGACCACCATCTTCCGATCTGGATGCCCGCATTGGGACATTGATTCAGCGCCGACCAGGCCGCCGTTTTGCTTTGCACCAGCACGCCATTCAGATATATCTTCTGAACACCATTTTCAAATGTTCCTACCAGACAATACCACTGATCCTGTACCAGCGGGCTGCCGGTATTGGCATAAGCCCCGTTGGAGGGCGGTGTCGCACATCCGTTGGTGACGGGATAGACCCCGAACAGGGCCCCGGGATAGGAGCTGAAGTCTATACCCATCTGGAATTGAGCGCCAACTCCGTTCGTATTGTCGATCTTGCCCAAAAGGGTCTGTTGTCCGCTGCGGGCAGGGCTGAAGAAAAAGGCGATAGAAAGCGCGCCCGATGGATTCAGATTATTGTTTCCGGGGATCTGGATATAATCATCTACACCATCGAAAAGATAAGCGCTGTTGGGATGTCCTTTACGGTCTGCAGTGAGCTGAACGCCATTAAAAGGAGTGCCGTTGTTGCCATTTCCGCTGGCATCTGCCGCCGTGCCGTTGAAAGGATAATATGCAAGCAATCCCCTGGAAAGGTCTACTTGCCCGAAGACAGGTATAGACAGGAGTATGGCGAGTCCGAATAGGGAGAGACGGGCGGAGGATCGCATTTCAGGGATATTGGATTTATTTGCGCCATTTATAGCCGGCGCGTACTTTTGCAGCCAAATCTAAGGAACGCTACATTAATAGCAGTTATTGCATCGGGAAATAGCGGTTAATGCATTTAATTCCATGAAGCGCAATTTGTTGTACTTTTGTAGCCAAAATTAACGTAAAGGAATTGGACAGAAAAATACGAGTGGGAGCCGTTAGCTATCTGAACACCAAACCGCTACTCTACGGCATCGAAAGAGACCCTCTGATAAAGCAAATAGAGCTGATTATAGATTATCCGTCCCGGATAGCGGCTATGCTGCTGGAAGACAGGATCGATATTGGGCTGGTTCCGGTGGCTGTTATTCCTAAAATGAAAGAGTATTATATAAATGGCAACATTTGTATAGGCAGTGATGGTCCGGTTGCTTCCGTATGTCTTTTCAGTGAAGTGCCGGTGGAAAAGATCGAAAAGGTGTTATTGGATTATCAGAGCAGGACTTCGGTACAACTGGCCCGGGTATTGATGAAGGAATACTGGAAGATAGAGCCTGAACTGATAGATGGAGGAAAGGATTATCGGGATCATATAAAAGGCACTACAGCCGGGGTGGTGATTGGCGACCGGGCACTGGCGCAAAGAAAGATATCTCCTTATATATATGACCTGGGTAAGGCCTGGAAGGAAATGACGGGTCTGCCATTTGTATTTGCTGCCTGGATCAGCAATAAACCGCTGGATCCTTCCTTTGTGCGGGCATTCGATGCGGCCAACCGTGCGGGATTGGAACAGATCGATAAAGTAGTGGCTGAAAATCCATATCCTCTGTTTGATCTGCACGCTTATTTCACGCAATACCTCGACTATACCTTGAATCCCTCTAAACGTGCCGGGCTGGAAAAATTTCTCGGATACGTTCGTGCGAAAGAATTTCCCGCAGGATTGGCGGAAAATCCGTGAATTACCTTATTATTGGAGATATTTTTGATAAAATAATATTTTTGCCCCGAAATTGGTTGATATGGCCGAAACACTTGGAATGCTTTGTGATAAGTTAACGATTGTGAAATTGAAAGAGTATCACTCGGAGGACCCTGTACGTTTGGAAAGCCTGAAAAAGCAGGCCATTCAACTTCAGGAAGAGATCGACGAATATATCGGTCAGGCTATGGACGGAACCATTCCCCCCGAACGGCTGACTTTCGCCGCCAATAAGGTCTTTAAGAAAGAGGGGAATGAAGTGGCAGATGTCACCGGCAAAATAGGAGCGGTATTTTATCAGCTGGCGGATGTGAACTGCCGTCTATGGCATGAGCAGGAAAAGGTATATGAGTTCGAAAAAGTGCCTATGGAAGAAAAAGACAAAGTGGTTAAACAACTAGCCGTCCTGAACCTGGAAAGAAATAAATGTATCGATTCTATCAATCAACAATTCTCCCGGCTCGTTACCGAATCATCTCACACTAAGACAATATAACTATTGTATGCATATAAAAACAAGAACGACCTGCCGTGTTTGCGGGTCTGCTGCTTTAACGAAGGTCATTGACTTAGGTCCCCAGTATTTACAAGGTTCTTTTATAAAGCCTGGCAAGGAAATGCCTTCCACCCGTAAGATACCTTGTACGCTGGTGCGCTGTAACCCCGAGGAGGATGAAAATGCATGCGGTCTTTTACAGATGGAACATTCTGTACCGCCGGAGATATTATATGCTGCCTACTGGTATCGCTCAGGTACCAATAATACCATGCGCAATCATCTGAAAGGTATTGTCGAGGATGTTACTTCCTATGTGAAAAAAAAAGATGCTATTGTCCTGGACATTGGTTGTAATGACGGCACTCTGCTGGGTTATTATCCCAAGGGTGGTATGAAATATGGTATCGATCCTTCGGATATAGCCCAGGAGATCAGGGAAGACGTGACTGTAGTACAGGATATCTTCCCCTCCAAGAAACTGGTAGAGGTGCTGGAAGGAAGGACTCTGGATATCATTACTTCGATTGCCATGTTTTATGATCTGGAAAACCCCGTGGAGTTTGTGAAGGGGATCAAGCAGCTGCTCTCGGCGAAAGGAGTATGGGTTTTTGAGATGTCCTATATGCCTGAGATGCTGAAACTGGATTCCTTCGATACGATCTGTCATGAGCACCTGGAGTATTACAGTCTGGCTGTTATTGAGATCATACTTAAAAAAGCCGGGATGAGATTGTTCAAGATCTCTTTCAATGATATCAATGGAGGCAGCATCCGCTGTTTTGCCACCCATGACACGAATATCGCCTATGACAATGCTGGCGACATCAGCCTGCTGAATGAGACCCGTCAGGCCGAATTCGATATGGAGCTGGATACGGACAAGCCTTATGCCGACTTCTGGGAAAGGATCTCCCGGCTGAAGGTCGAGTTGCATGACCTGCTTGTGAAATTGAAATCCGAAGGCAAACGTATCCATATTTACGGTGCTTCGACCAAGGGAAACACTATCTTGCAATGGTGTGATATCGACAATACCCTGATCGATTGCGCAGCAGAACGTAATCCTGACAAATATGGTGCAATGACCCTGGGCACGAATATTCCCATTATAAGTGAGGCAGAGAGCAGGGCGATGAAGCCGGATTATTATCTGGTACTGCCCTGGCATTTCAAAGCTGAGTTCCTGGAAAGAGAGAAGGAAACCCTGAAAAATGGAACGGGGCTGATATTCCCGCTGCCCAAAATAGAGATTTTTAAATCTCAGAATTGATGAAGAGGGGGCTGTTTATTAACAATTCCAGGGCCCAGGATAGCATATACGAGTCAGGGGTCATGGTTTTCAACTGCCTGCGGCTCTCAAAAGAATATCAGCTGGACTACCTCGAAATAGATGCAGACCACCGCTCGGTGCCAGTGGGATACGACTTTTACTTTTTCAATTATCATCCTTCCACCATGTCCTGGATGGATACGAAGCAACTGAAAAAGCTACCCGGTTTAATATTGACCATGGTATTGGAAGTATTGCCGGATGATCCCTTTGTATTTGTTCCTGACAGACATTTTCATGGCTATTGTGTCCTGGATCCCACTATCCGGCTGAGGAATCGCCGGGTATTTCCTTTCCCCAGGCCGCTGGAGAGAGTAACGAACCTGCCTCCTTATACGGAAAAAGAGATCCCCGTTATCGGTTCTTTTGGCTTCGCTACGAGAGGTAAAGGGTTCCAGCATGTCGTTGATGCTGTCAACAGGGAGTTTGAAAGGGCTGAGATCCGGATCAATATTCCATTCGGCAATTTTGTACCCGATTCTGAAAACTATTCCCGGTTTCTGTCGAAGCTGTGTAAGGAAAGGGCCAAAGAGGGGATTGAAGTAGTGGTCACGCATGACTACATGAGCAAGGAGGAATTGATCCGGTGGTGTTCGCAGAATACC
>Ga0105240_10012377_pt1 | contig 11781 bp, 14 predicted proteins | sample KBSC54metaG_FD_80426 | JGI IMG/M metagenome (GOLD analysis project Ga0105240, IMG submission 80426) | Corn rhizosphere microbial communities from Kellogg Biological Station, Michigan, USA - KBS C5-4 metaG | ecosystem: Host-associated > Plants > Roots > Rhizosphere > Soil | place: Michigan, USA...
CGGACGCTGTCGTCTGTGGTGGCGTCGCAGATCGCGACGCATCTTCGGTACGGCGGGGTAGTGCCGGAGTTGGCGAGCAGGGAGCATCTTAGGGCCATTGTTCCGGTGGTGCGGGCGGCGCTCGCCGAGGCAGGCGTCGGGCTGGGCGATCTGGATGCGGTCGCGGTGACATCGGGGCCGGGGCTGGCAGGGGCGCTGCTGGTGGGGATCACTTATGCCAAGGCGCTGGCGTTCGCGCAGGGGTTGCCGCTGATCGCGGTGAATCATCTGGAGGGGCATATCCATGCGGTGCTGCTGGAGGAGCGGGGATCCGTCGTCGCAGAATCGGGACCTTTACCTCACGGAGCACCCGAAGATGATGGGACAGAGGCGGCGCTGGCGCTGGTGGTTTCGGGGGGGCATACGCATCTGTACCTGGCGCGGCCAGTGGATGGGACCTGGCGATACTCGCTGATTGGGCGGACGCTGGACGATGCGGCGGGCGAGGCTTACGACAAGGTCGCGAAGCTGCTGGGGCTGGGGTATCCGGGGGGACCGTGGATCGATGGGCTGGCGCGGTTCGGGGATCCGCTGGCGGTGCCGTTCTCGTTTGCACAGATCAAGATGAAGGCCCACCTGGGGGGGAGGGCTCCGCGAACCAAGGGGGCGAAGACGGCTCCGATTGCGGAGCTTGATCCGCACTTTCTTTTTTCGTTTTCGGGGATCAAGACGGCCGTGCTGCGGTATGTGGAGTTGCATGGATTGCGGACGGAGGCGGCGGCCCGGGTACCCCGGATGGTGGAGGCGGGGCGGCCTCCGGCGACCAGGGACGAAGCGCTGGAACTGTGTCCGCAGGGGACACTGGACCTGATTGCTAGTTTTCAGCATGCCGTGGTGGGGGACCTGCTGAGGAAGACTTTTGCGGCGGCGGAGGCCGTCGATGCGGAGCGCATTCTGGTGACCGGGGGCGTGGCGGCAAACAGGGAACTGCGGGAGCGGTTTACGGCGGAGGCGGCGCGGAGGGGAATCCGGGTGGCGTTTCCAAGACTGGCACTTTCTACCGACAATGCTGCGATGATCGCGGCGGCGGCGTGGCCGCGGTTTGTGGCCGGGGAGTTTGCGGGGGCGGAGCTGACCGCAGACCCGTCGCTGGTGCTTGGGCGGTAGAGAATGTGGCGGCGATATTTTAGCTGTTGTTTTTTTCTGCTTAATAGATTTGGAAGGGGTTAACTCCCGAATCGAGAATCCTTGCAGGGCAAAAGGCGGATGGAAGGCAATCGTCTGTAGGACGCCGTCGCTCGCCGAAACAGGTTAGAATGGGTCATCCAAGAGCCTCCTGCAGAACGGCGACAGCGCTGGCGCTTCGAAAGGTCCCGAGTGAACCGCGATTGCGAAAAGGGTCTCCGTCTTCGTCTGCATTTCGAACACACGTTAAAGGAATGGGGCTGGTTCGACGCTTACGAACGCGCTCTCGAACTGATGCCTGTGGGACCTTCCCAGGTACACGAGTTTCAGGTGGAAGCAAGGCACGCGCAAGCCGAGCTTCATAGAGCACGTCATGCATACGTGGAGCACATGGCCGAATGCGTGGCATGCAGCAGACGTCTCATTACACCGGACGCCCTCGTCACGATCCGTGAGAAATTGAACAACTCCAAGATCCAGTGACCGGCGATCGACCCAGCCGCATCCTACCTCCATGGTCCGGCAATGATTGTGCATGGGCCTGTTGACATCGGGCCCGCTGAAGGATCGGCTCATGGAATTCTTAAGCCCGCACCTGGCGCTGGTGATCGTGATCATTGTGGTAGCGGGGCTGCTCCTCTTTGTTGCGGCCTGCGCACGTCATAGATGAGCCGAATAAATTCTGGTGCGACTTTCGTGCCGTTCTGCGCAACCTTGCGGCTTCTACCACGCATCGTATTCTCGTTCGATCACCCGATAAGCGGAAAGGCACGCCCACCCAGTCGTTCTTGCAGGAGTTCCTCCCATGTCTCCGTGTCCTCACTGTCTTGCCGGCAACAGAAGTGTCGAAATTGCCGGGCTCCGATTTCATACTTTGTCAGATCGTTGGATTTCTTGCAGTGGCTTGGAACAGCAACCGCAAGTCAGCGTTCCGGTTCACGGCGAACTCATCGGCCGCGTGCAAAATGTTTATCAGTCCATCTGTGAAAGAACCTTTACCCGATTGGGTCGGCGTGTGGACAACTCCGCATAGTCCCTGCGTTTACAGCGCATCACGATCTCTGATATCTGGCGAGAGGACGGAGCGGCGCGGATCTTCCGGTGCGCCGAACATGGTTGAGACGGAACATATGAGGCCGCTCTCGCGCGATGTGGCCGTGAGCAACCAAGACATGCCGCGTCGGGCAACTCTGCGTCATGTTTTCGCATCTTCCTAAACAGGTCAGTGTGCATGGGCCGGCAATTATCTCGCCAAGCTGTCGATGTATTGCGAGCTACACTTGAAAAGGTGGAGCAAGATCCCGACTTGGGCGAGGATAATGCTGGAGTGTCCGAATTCAAGCGCATTGTGCTTAACCGGGTTGCGGAGATGGAAGAACCTGGAGTACAGCCCCCTGCAAAGCCTGCTCAAACGTCTGCCATTGGAAGAGCGCTGAATCTTGCGGCTGCACTGGTCGCTGAGCCTGCCAAGGTTCACGAGGGATCCGCGGTAGATCAGAAAGTAGATCAAGCTCTCGAATCAGGCAACAATACCTAGCTCGCGAATGCCGAGGCAAGACTGCTGCGCTCCCGCGCAGATGCCGAATCGATTCGCGCCCGAAGCCCCGGCATAGTGAGCTGATCTTATGAACAGCTGGTTTTGACTACTCCGCGGACTTCCAGCGCATCTCAACGCATGAAGTTTAAATCTATTTAGATGTTTGGAGCGACAATGAACTCCCCAGTTTTGCTCGACCTTTCGCGGGTTTTGCGAACCACTCTTTATCTAGTCGAACAAGCCAACTACGAAGGCAAAGACACATCCACTGTGCAGGAGCTTCGGATCTGTCTCACTAAATGCATCGCAGAACTAGAAGCCACAAGAGCCATCAATACAAATCAGCTGGACAGGCAGCTATAGATACAAAGGACACGCGGGCTTTTGGTGCGCGTGCGCTGAAGGGCGCGATGTGCTCAAGGTCGAGCTTTGGATCCCTCGATCCTGCGAGAAGCAACGGTGAAAAAAACGACCGCATCGCAGGAAGTGCTGCGTCCCGAGTACGCAGGAATGCCGCTTAGGATGAATGATGATTCAGGACGGCAAGCTCTTCTGCAACCACTGCGAACAGCAGATACGATTGGGCGAAAAGCCATCGACACAGGTGCTGCTGGAACTTGTTCAGGGAGGAATGGACCGGCATTATTGCGAGAACTGTGTGGACGCGGCGCACAAACCCTCGCGGCGTCCGATCGCCAGTGCACGTCCTGAGACTGAAACTTACAAAGAGAAACGCAGAAAATAGGGCATTCGCAGTGCGTCAGTAGCTGTGATCTGCGTGGAGCAGTTCCATGTCGCGCGCTAACTCTTTGCGAAGGCTTGTGAGCTTTGACCGCCTTAGCTCGGATTCAGCTCCTAGCTCGATTTGCTGCTCATACATTCCGGGCCGGAGTGTCTCGATCGTTGTTCTGATCTCTTCAATTTCCTTGAGGAGATGATCGCGTTCCTCATTTGCCATAGCTATATACCTCAAATTCTTTAATCTAGTATTTCGTGCCGATCGAACTCTAATGTGGAGGACTTCCGGTTTCACCGCTTATGGTTCGACCGCTTATTGTTTTAGATGCCGTCGCTCGCAATTTTGAGGGCACGTATGCAACAAAACGGGTTGCTAACGGGAATTGGATTTCAAGCATCTAAATTATGTTAAGTTCTTCCCCTCCTCCCCCCGGGCATCGTATGGCGACTGCGCGTATTCTTCACGTTGGCGATGATACCTGCCATCGGATTCCAGTGATGGAACGGGCAGGACTCGAGGTGTGCCGGACTATCTGTTCCGTGGATGGCGTTCGGCGTGCCCTTGCCGGGAACGAGAGCTTTTCTGCTCTGGCATTCCATGTTGATGTCGATCCGATTCCGAACGGGGTTCTGACGGTCGCACGGTTGTGGCGCTCCCCGCTTGTTCTTTTTGAGAGCCCCGGGGTTGAGTATGATCCGCAGAGTTTCGATCTCATCATCCCTACGCAGACTCCGCCATTGACGTGGTTGCAGTGTCTGCAGGCAGTCGTCAGGAGTTCCCAGGAATTGCGAACGTCATCGCGGAAATTGCGCGACGATTCGGCTGCTGTGCGCTCCGATTTCAGAGCGATCTGTGCGACAATTCATCGCCACATGGTCAGCCCGATCGATGTGGACAGCATCTGGCGCGGGGACCGGGATAAGAAGCAATAGACAAACGCTGCTACCGTCAGGGTTTGCGGAAGGTGAGGCAGTAGAGCTTGCCGTTGCAGATTTCGCGGGCGGTGATGTCTTTCATTTCTGCTGGGACGAGGTCGATGGGGCATCGGACTTTTTCGGAACCCGGTTTGAAGCTGCCACGGACGATGGGGGTGCGCTGGTAGTTATCGCGAATGGCACGTTCGGTTTCGTCGACGATGACGATCTTTGTGCCGGATTTGGCGACCCAGATCATTTCCTTGATAGCCCGGGCCTTGTCTGTGAAGAAGTTGATGCCGCCGACGTGGAAGACGCAATCGAAAGCGCCGGCGATGAAGGGCAGGCGCTCGGCTTCGGCCTGAAACAGGTGGGCCTTGCGCCGCCATTTGAGGAGGTTCCGCTCGAATTTGTGGAGCATGCCCCAGGAGATGTCGACGCCATAGAATTCGATGTCGTGGGGAAGGAAGCGGAGGTTGGCGCCGGTGCCGACGGAGACCTCGAGAACACGGGCCTGGGGCTTAAGCTGGAGTTCGCTAATGAATTCGTGACGGTAGTTGGGCTTGCGGGTCAACCAGTGATAGAGATGCTCGGCGAGGTCGTAGCCGCGAGCGATGCGATCGTAGAGCGTCTGGAATTTCAAATTGGGTCCGCTGACGGTGCTGACGAAGAGGGGAATGCCGTCGCGAATGGGATAGATGCGGCCGGTTGCGGTGTTGCGCAGATTTTTGCCGGCTATCTCGAGGGCGTAGCGCGTGTCGGGGTCGCATAGCAGAGATAAAACGTGGTCTTCCATTTCGCTGACTGACGACCGTACGCCGCCTTCAGCAAAAGGATACGCCGAAGGAAGGGTCACCATGGCGGTTCACAAAGGTAACCCGGAACCCTACCCGTAATCCCCACTGCTACAATCTTTAAGACCGAATGGCCTTAATTTTGACCGGAAATATGACCTCCCTGCCTGCGACGATAACGACTCTGCGCCTGTTCAACACCCTGTCTGGACAAGTGGATGAACTGCTTCCCACGGATGGGAAGGAACTGCGGATGTATGCCTGCGGACCGACGGTTTACGACTACGGGCCTATCGGAAACTTCAGAACATTTCTTGTAATCGACGTGCTGCGGCGGTTTCTGAAACTGACGGGGATGCCGCTGCGCCACGTGATGAACATTACGGATGTGGATGACAAGATCATTCGCAACGCGGCGGCGGCGGGGATTTCGATTGGCGAGTACACGGCGAAATATGTGGATGCGTTCTTTGAGGATCTGGACGCGCTGGGAGTGGAACGGCCGGAGACGATTGCGCGCGCGACCGAAAACATTGACCGCATGGTGGAGTTGATCGAGCAACTGAAGGATGCGGGTGCGGCGTACAAGACCGAAGACGGATCGTGGTACTTCCGGCTGAGGGCGTTTCCGGAGTACGGGAAGCTGAGCAAGAAGGATCTGAGCGGCATGGAAGACGGCGCACGCGTGGATGTGGACGAGTACGAGAAGGACTCGGCGCGAGATTTCGCGTTGTGGAAGGCTCCGAAGCCGGGCGAGACGGCGTGGGATACGGCGATTGGGCGAGGGCGGCCGGGATGGCACATTGAGTGCTCGGCGATGTCGATGAAGTACCTGGGAGACAGCTTCGATCTGCATGCGGGCGGCGAGGACTTGATGTTTCCTCACCACGAGAACGAGATTGCGCAGAGCGAGAGCGTGACGCACAAGCCGCTGGCGCACCACTGGATGCATGTGCGCTTTCTGCTGGTGGACGGGCGGAAGATGTCGAAGAGCGAAGGGAATTTCTATACGCTCAGAGATCTGCTGCTGAAGGGCTACAAGGCGTCGGCGATACGGCTGGCGCTGATCTCGGTGCCGTATCGGCATCAGTTGAACTTTACGTTTGACGGGCTGACGGATGCGACGGCGGCGATCGACCGGCTGAGGACGTTTCATGATCGTCTGGTGAAGGGGAAGTTCGAGGCGGGGTCGAATGCTGAAGTGCAGATTGCGGCGAACAAAGCACACGAAGAGTACATAGCGGCGCTGGCGAATGATCTGAATACGGCGGAAGCGCGGGCTCCGATCTTTGACCTGGTAAGGCTTTCGAATACGGCGATGGATCAGGGGAAGTTTTTCGAGGCGGATCGCGAGGCAGTAAAGCGCGTGCTGGCGGACTTTGATGCGGTGTTCGGGGTCATTGAGGATCGCGATTCCGAGCCATTGCGGAAGGCTGTGGAGTGGGCGAAGAAGGAAGGGCGGGAGGCGGATGTCGCGCCGGAGCTGCTGGCGCAGGTGTCGCTGACGGATGAGGCGATCAATGCGCTGGTGGCGGAGCGGGACCAGGCGAAGAGGCGGCGTGACTTTGGGCGCGCGGACCAGATCCGGAAGGAGCTGACGGAGAAGGGCATCCTTATTGAGGATTCGAAAGACGGGGTGCGGTGGAAGCGGAAGTGACTAGTAGGGGATATGGAATAGGGAGTAGGGAGTAGGGACTGGAGATTAGATGTAAGTCGTCAGTTGGGCGACAGTGATGGTAGAGGCGATTTCCCGATGGAAGCTAATGAAGCGCATGAGTTGAAGGAGCACGCGGAGCACGTGGCACATGATGCCACGATGCGGCCGGTGGCGTTTACGATGAGCGTGCTGGCGGTGCTGGTGGCGATTACGACGGTGCTCGGGCATCGGACGCATACCGAAGCGGTGCTTTTCCAGAACAAGGCGACGGACCAGTGGAATGAGTACCAGGCGAAGAAGATTCGCTCGTACAATACGAGCCTTGCCGGCGATATGTTGAGCGCGATCACGGTTGCGGATAAGGACAAGGCGGAGAAGATCGCGAAGGCCTATGCGGATCATCAGGCGAAGTGGAATGCGGATCTGAATGAGGAGCAGGAGAAGGCAAAGGCCCTCGAGGAGCGAGTGGAACATGCCGAGGCGCGGGCGGACCGGTTCGATCTAGGAGAGGCGCTGCTGGAGATCGGGCTTGTCATCACTTCGGTGACGCTGCTGACGCGGAGCCGGATCTATTGGTATTTTGGAATGCTGTTTGCGGCGGGCGGGATTGTGTCGGCGTTGTCGGTGCTGGGGCTGAAGTAGCGAGTTGCCGGCGGCACGGATCTCGTTTTGTTTCGCGTGGTAGACTGACCGCGCTATGAATGCTCGTCTACTCTTATCCGCATTTTTGCTAAGTTCGATTTCTGCTGTTTCGCAGCAGCCGGAAGCTCCGACTCCTGCGCCTACTCCGAATGAATTTGGATTTAGCTATCATCTTCCATCGGGGTGGGATGCGATTGATGCGCAGTCGACGCTGCCTGAGGTGAAGGCGCGGCAGACGGCCAATGCGAAGACAGATGAGGAGAAGAAGGAGATTGCCTGCATCCAGATTCCATTGAGCGCGCGGAAGGGACCTCCGCCGTCGTTTCTGGCGGCGATGGCGCTGCCGTTTGACTGCTTTGGGCAGATCATGACGGAGAAGGATTTGCCCGGTTTTGCGGAGGGCGCGTCGGAAGGGCCGCGGGCGATTTTTGATTTCGGCGAGCCGACGTTTGGGTCGTACAAGCTGGGAGATCACAGCATGTGGATCGAGCGGGCGAAGGGGAACCCGAAGGGGCATCCCGAGATGGCATACACGCTGGAGATTGCATGCAGCCTGCTGAAGAGGGCTGCGGTTTGCTGGATGACGGTGGCGGGGGATGATGCGGCCCTGAAACAGTTTGAAGCAAATGCGGCGACGCTTGACGGAGATTTCTTTCCAGAGCTGGTGCCGGCGACGGCGTTCGAGAAGAAGCCGGGTTCTTAAGTAACGGTGCGGCAAAGCGCGATCGTGGTAGACTCGCGGGATCATGCGAACAGCCATAGTGATGATGCTTCTGGCGGCGGGGCCGGTGTGTGTTGCGGGGCAGAATCCTGCGGGTCAGCCGGCGAGTACAACTCCTGTAGAACAGAGCGCTCCTGCCGCAGAGAAGGCGGCGAAGGCTGCCGATCCATTGATTTTCAAGAGCGAGGGCGATTTCACGTTCGGCTATCCGGCTGACTGGGAAGTTGTGGACATGAAGCCGATGCTGCCTGTTCAGCGTATGAAGGCAGAGCAGGATGCGAAGAGTGCGATGGAACGCAAAGGGGCTGATTGCACGGACGTGCAGCTTACGATTCGGCATGGCGATCCGAGGTCGGTAATCCTGATCATGTATCTCGAATACGCCTGCCTCGGTGTGGAGCTGAAACCGAGCGACCTTGGGGCGACGGGCGCTGGAATCGCGCAGGGACTTACCAGATCGTTCAACGTGAAGGATCCTGAGTACGGGGCGTACACCCTGGGCGACCACGCGTTCTGGATTGAACGGGCAGATGGAAGTCCGGTGGATCATCCTGAGCGTGAGTACAAGCTTGAGACGACGTGCACGCTGCTGAAGAAGGGGCTCACGTGCTGGCTTGCCATGGCGGCGAGTCCGGATGCGATTGCGACGTTTGAGGCGAGCAAAGTAGCGCTGGAGGGGGATTCGTCTCTCGCGCTGGTGCCTGCGACGGCGTTTGCTACCGGCAGGTAGCACTGAATCAACCCGGCAAGCAAGAGACGCATCGGAGCCGTTGTTGGTTTCGATTCCGGGGAGGTGTGTGTTGCCAGCAAACGAAAATCCAGCGGCGGGAACGGCGACGGGCGGCAAGGAAAATGTGTCGACATCAATTCCTCCGGCGATCATGCCGGAGAACAGGGCAGGGCGGAAGCATTCGGACCCGAATGCAATGCAGAAGGATGCAGAGAGGCATTCGGACGAGATTCGCAGGGATGAAAACAGGCGTGGACAACCGTGAGGTTGCGCTTAAACCTACATCGATTTGGAGAGGGCTCATATGGCGAAGCAGAAATCAGCGCACACGGAAACGCAGCAGGACACGCATTTCGCACAGACGGATGTGAATCCGGATGAGCTGGCGCAGAACGCGGGGAACGGCGAGGAGTACGAGAATCGCGAAGGCGCGCAAACAGGCGGGAAGCGCTCGCCGAGGACGATGCCTGGGTCGGCACATCCGCACAATACGGAGGATCAGCCGGTGGCATATGAAGGGTCGCTGGCGAGCCGGACGTTTGATGACGACAATCAACAAGGCGTGACGACGAATGCGAGCAGCAAGGAAGCTGAAGGGCAGCGGAAGGTTGTGAGTGAGCGCGAGGATGCGCAGGCGGGAGTGAATCATAGCAACAAAATTCCGCCGCGCTAAGAGGTCTTGCCGCGCTGATTACGGCAAAGTAAGCCGGACGGCTGGGTAACGATCCAACGGGGAATGGCTCTTTTGCATCCAGGTCAACTGGATCCGGAAGGCAAATTTCTGCATGGTGAAGTTTTGTGTTGCGATAGCCGTTCTTCTGCTGGGTGGAAACCCTTGCCTGGCGCGCGCACAAAGACGCGTGGAAGCCGGCTTGCTGCTCGATTATCTAAGCGTCTCGCAGACGCAGACCAACAACTTTGGAGTCGGTGGGCGGCTCGGCGTGCGCGTACATCGCAGTGTGTTGGCGGAAGCAGAACTTGCTTACGACTACGGGGTCAACTTCCAGGAAGTTTACACAGATATTGCGAACGGAAATGTCAGTGCGATTGAACGGACGTCGATCGGAGTGACGGAAGGTCTGTTTGGACCGAAGCTCCATCGGGCCGATGGTCACCTTCGTCCGTTCGTCACGCTGAAGGGCGGGTTTGTCGACTTCCGATTGAGCCCGAGCCTGATTCTATACAGCGGAGTAGCGAGTGCGGTGCTCGGGATTCGTGATTCGAATCTGAATGCGGCGATTTATCCAGGGGGCGGCGCAACGGCAACTCTGGGGCCCCTGGGATTGCGGCTGGAATTTGGGGATCTGATTCATTTCAACGACGGCGCGCACAACAATCTGCGGATCACGTTTGGGCCGATCGTGCGATTTTGATGGCGTCTGCCCCTACGAGGCTGCGGGTTCCACAGACAGCATACCCAGGACTGCGCCGCTTTGCGGCTTCTCCTGGGCTAACATCGACAGCCCCTCCGGGCTTCGCTGTCATTCTTCGCCCCTGCTAGGCTTGGCCGTGATCCTTTGGCCCTCCGGGGCTGGGCTGGATTGATCCAGGGGGAGAGAAAAACGATCCGCTAGCTGACGTGGACTACGGGGCGGTGGGCGATGTCTGGAACGGCTTTGCGCAGGACTTCGTGGGTGAGGGGCGCGGCATCTCCTTCGCCGAGGAAGAGGAAGCGGAAGATGTTCGCGACCGGGTTTCCTTCGGTCCACTTGAAATAGATGTGCGGGACACGTCCGGTGGCGCGCTCAATGTGGATGAGAAGCGCGGCAATGGAATTGGCGACCATGGGGCTGCGTGCGTAGAGGATACAGTGCTTGCCGAGATGGGTTCCTTCCACCTGCAGGTGTTGGTTGAACTCGGAGGCATCGGTCCGTTCGACTTCGAGAAAGGCGATGGGGACGTGTTCCGGAAGGCCGTGGAACTTGCGGACGAGGGCCTCGATGCGGTCGAGATTCTCGACAGTGGTGACGGCTTTGGGGCGGCGGGCAATGATGCGGATGGGCTGATCGCCGGTGTCGTGAACAAGGCGCGCAGCTTCGCCGGAGAGATCGACGCCAGTGATGCGAAGTTCGGTGGAGCGCGTGGCACGCGAGACGAAGGACGTGAATAAGATACAGGCGATGAAGATGCACGAGATCTTGAGTCCCTCGGGACGTTCCCAGATGTTCATAGCGGTGGTGTAGATGAAGATGATTGCGATCAGCAGGAACGGCCAGCGCGCCCGCGAATGCCACGCTGCGATGGTGACGGCACAGGCAGCTGAAGTGATGAGGACCAGGACGCCGGTGGCATAGGCACCGCCTTGCGCGTCGACGTCTGCGTGGAACCTGGCAGTGACGAAGAAGGCAACGGCGACGAAGACGAGGACGAGAGGGCGATTTGCGCGCGCCCACTCGGGCGCCATTCCGAAGCGGGGAAGGTAGCGGGGGATGAGATTCAAGAGTCCTGCCATTGCAGATGCACCGGCGAAGGCGAGGATGAGGATGGTGCTGATGTCGTACGCGGATCCGAATGCGTTGCCGAAGTACTGGTGCGCGAGGTAGGCCATGGCGCGGCCATTGGCTTCGCCTCCCTCGGCAAAGGCTGCCGGCGGGATAAGCACGGTGGTGACGAAGCTGGTGGCGATGAGAAAGACGCTCATGATGCTCGCCGCGGTGATGAGCAGCTTGCGGGTGTTGCGAATGCGGGCTTCGATGTTTTCGCCGCGAATGAGAGGCATGACGGCGACGCCAGTCTCGAATCCGGAGAGGCCGAGGGCGAGCCGCGGGAAGAGCAGCAAGCAGATTGCGACGATGCCGATCCAGTGTGGGTGCTGCGCCATCGCCTCGGACTTCCATATTTCCACCCGGAGTGGGTGGTGAAGCACTTCGATGACGGCGCGGA